>Ga0316193_10003336_pt1 | contig 11554 bp, 7 predicted proteins | sample MerIslsedime2_MG_FD_207735 | JGI IMG/M metagenome (GOLD analysis project Ga0316193, IMG submission 207735) | Coastal sediment microbial communities from Maine, United States - Merrow Island sediment 2 | ecosystem: Environmental > Aquatic > Marine > Coastal > Sediment | place: USA: Maine... | reverse complement strand
TCGGCGCGAAACGGGGAGATGAACGACACCAGCACCACCAACCCGGCATCGACCATCAACGCCGATACTTCAGCGATCCGGCGGATGTTCTCGACGCGGTCGGCGTCGGTGAAGCCGAGGTCACGGTTCAGCCCGTGGCGAACGTTGTCGCCATCGAGGAGGTACGTCCGGACACCCATCGCGTGCAGCTTCGACTCGACGATGTTCGCGATCGTCGACTTACCCGAGCCCGAGAGGCCCGTGAACCAGATCACCGCAGGCTGATGGCTGTTCTGGCCGGTACGGGCGGCCTTGTCGACCTTGACGTCCTGCCAGTGGATGTTGTGCGACCGACGCAGCGCGAAGTGCAGAAGGCCGGCGCCGACAGTGACGTTCGTGAGCTTGTCGATCACGATGAATCCGCCGGTGTCGCGGTTCGTATCGTACGGGTCGAACGGGATCGGACGGTCGAGACCGATGTTGCACACACCGATCTCGTTCAACTCCAAGGTGTTCGCCGCGAGGTGCTCCAAGTTGTTGATGTCGACCCGATACTTCGGATGCGAGATCGTCGCCCCCACGGTGCGAGCGCCGATCTTGATCAGGTAGGGGCGGCCCGGGAGCATCTCGTCCTCGTGCATCCACACGATGTGCGCCTCGAACTGATCGGCCACCTCGGCTGGATCGTCACCGCCACAGATCAGGTCCCCGCGGCTGGCGTCGATCTCGTCGGTCAACGTGATCGTCACAGACTGACCGGCGATCGCCTCATCGAGGTCGCCGTCCATCGTCACGATCCGATCGACCGTGCTCGTCGTCCCAGAGGGGAGCACACGGATCGCGTCACCGGGCTTGATCGAGCCGCCGACGATCCGCCCGGAGAACCCGCGGAAATCCAGGTTCGGGCGGTTGACCCACTGCACCGGCATCCGGAACGACTGGTCGGCAAGATCGTCGTCGACCGGCACCGTCTCGAGGAACCCGAGCAGCGTCGGGCCGTGATACCACGGCGTGTTGGCGCTCGGGACGACGATGTTGTCGCCCTTCAACGCCGACAGCGGAATGAAGGTGACGTCGCCGAGGCCGATCCGTGAGGAGAAGTCCAGGTATTCGCTCCGGATCGCGTCGTAGACCTCGTGCGAGTAGTCCATCAGGTCCATCTTGTTGACCGCCACGACCACCCGCTTGATGCCGAGCAGCGAGACGAGAAAGCTGTGTCGGCGGGTCTGGGTGAGCACCCCCTTGCGAGCATCGACGAGGATCACCGCGACGTCGGCGGTCGAGGCGCCGGTGACCATGTTGCGCGTGTACTGCTCGTGGCCGGGGGTGTCGGCGACGATGAACTTGCGGTGCTCGGTGGAGAAGAACCGGTAGGCCACGTCGATCGTGATCCCCTGCTCGCGTTCAGCGGAGAGGCCGTCGAGGAGGAGGGCGAAGTCGAGGTCGCCGCCCTGGGTGCCAACCTTGGCCGAGTCGGCCTCGAGCGCGGCGAGATGGTCTTCGAAGACGAGATGGGTCTCGTAGAGAAGCCGACCGATGAGTGTGCTCTTTCCGTCGTCGACGCTGCCACACGTGATGAACCGCAGAAGGCTCTTGTACTGATGCGACGTCAGGTACTCGTCGATGTTCTCCGCGATCAGATCCGACGCGTGCGCCATCAGCGACCGCCCAGAACCGTGACCGTGGTGTCAGACCCCGGCGCAACACTTGTCGTCGCCATCAGAAGTAGCCCTCCTGCTTCTTCTTCTCCATCGATGCCGAGGAGTCGAAGTCGATGATCCGGCCCTGACGCTCCGAGGTGGTGGCGAGCAGCATCTCCTGAATGATCCCCGTCAGCGTGTCAGCCTCCGACTCGATTGCGCCCGACAGCGGATAGCAGCCGAGCGTGCGGAAGCGCACCGACTTCATCTCGGGCACCTCGCCGTCCCGCAACGGCAGACGATCGTCGTCGACCATGATCAGCGTGCCGTCACGGTCGACAACCGGGCGCAGCGCCGAGTAGTAGAGCGGCACGATCGGGATCTGCTCGAGATGCACGTACTGCCACACGTCGAGCTCGGTCCAGTTCGAGATCGGGAAGACCCGCACGGTCTCACCGTTGCTGCGTCGGGCGTTGTACACCTGCCAGAGTTCGGGCCGCTGGCGCTTCGGGTCCCACTGGTGTTGCGCTGTCCGGATCGAGAAGATGCGCTCTTTGGCCCGCGACTTCTCCTCGTCGCGTCGGGCGCCGCCGAAGCACAGATCGAATTTGTTGTCGTCGATCACCTGCTTGAGGCCCTCGGTCTTCCACATGTCGGTGTGCACCGCCGAGCCGTGATCGAACGGGTTGATGCCCTTCTCCACGCACTCGGGGTTCTGGTGGACGATCAGGTCGAGGCCGAGTGCCTTCGCCGTGTTGTCACGGAAGGCGTACATCGCGTTGAACTTGAAGGTGGTGTCGACGTGGACGAGCGGGAACGGCGGCTTCGAGGGGGAGAATGCCTTCATCGCCAGGTGCAGCATCACCGAGCTGTCCTTGCCGATCGAGTAGAGCATGGCGGGGTTGTCGCTCTCCGACACCGCCTCGCGCATGATCTGGATCGCCTCGGCCTCGAGGCGCTGCAAGTGAGTGAGACGGCCGGCGGTCAACGGCACCGCGGGTCTCGTCGTCGCTGCGGTCATCCCGAGCCTCCTCCATCGTGGATTCTCTACCAACTCGGTGGAGAATACAGGAAACCCCGTCTGGAATCAGTCAAGAACTGATCGGACTGCTGCGATCACCTGATCGTGGAACCGGCCGTCGGTGGCGACGACACCGGAGTTGGCCTCCAGCTTCGAGCCATGGGAGAAGTCGAGCGGAGCGCCGGTGACGTCGGTGACCACTCCCCCGGCTTGCTCGACGACGAACTTGCCGGCGGCGTGATCCCAGATCTTCTCGCGGTAGTCGACCCGAGTCGGCAGGCGGAGATAGATCGACGCATCGCCACGGGCGACAGCCGCATACTTGCACTGGCTGTCGATGCGGTAGGGCGCAGCCGTGATGCCGAGGAGATCGGCGATGCGGGCCGAGTGTTCCTGGTTGGAGTGGCCGGACTCGACCGACTCACAGAATCTGGCTTCGGTCAGGGCAGCCGGGCTCGCAATCCGGACCGATTGAGGCTGGTTCGATGGGCCGTACCAGGCTGTCGTGCGCCCAGGGATCGCGGTGAAGATCGCACCGACCGTGCCGTCAGGGTTCGGGAGGTTGGGGCAGCCGAGCACACCGAGGATCACTTCGCCGTCCTCGATCAAGGCGAGCGCGATCGCATACTGCTCACCGCGGAGGAAGCCCTTCGTGCCGTCGATCGGGTCGAGGGTCCAGTAGCGACCGGTGCTGCCATCGGCCGAGCCCACGGCGATCCAGTCGAGGACCGTCGCGGGGTCGACGGGGTCGTTGCGTTGACGGCAGACGAGATCGATCACACGATCTCGGAGCGCTCCCCGTTCGGGGGTGCGGAGGTCGTCGGAGTCCTCCTCACCGACCAGGTCGATGGCGCCGAGGGCATCGGTGAGGGTGCCCACAGACGATCGCCTGAGCGGCGAAGTCGGCGACGGTGACCGGACTGTCGTCACCTTTGGTGAGCGTGTCGCCCGCAAGGAGTCGGCCCTGGGCCCGCTGGGTCAGGTTCGAGGCCGCCCGGACAGCGGCGACCGCAATGTCGAGTTCGAGCGGGTCAGAGCTGGCGGCCATAGCGCCGCTCGGTGCTGTCGCGGTACTCACGGGCGAGATCGGCAACGTCGGCAGGAAGGTCGGCGGCGACGAGGTCCGAGAGCGTCACGGTCTCGAGCACGCGGCGTAGGCTCCCCCGGATCGCCATCCACACCTCCGGCAGCGCCTCGGCGGGGACGTCATAGTGCAGATCGCGAAGGCTCTCGTCGTGCACGTCGGCCAGCGGGCCATCGACCGCCCGGAACACGTCGGCGAGCGAGATGTCGGTCGGTGGGCGCGAGAGGGCGAAGCCACCGTCGGGGCCACGCTTCGAGCGCACCAGCTCCGCCCGCTTCAGGTCACGGAAGATGTCGAGCAGATACTTCAGCGAGATGTGCTGGCTGGTCGCGATTGCCTCCGCCTTCATCGACGACCCGTCGCTGTTTGCGAGCTCGGCCATGGCCCGGACGGCGTTGTCGACCCGCTCCGAGATCCTCATCGCGGCCGACCCTACCGCGGAGCGTCTGTCGTGGGTCTGAACGCATCACCACTGGCTGGCTCCCGCCATCCGCCCGACGGGCAACGAATCCCCTTCGAACCAGCGGCATCGTGACTTCACACCCCATCTCGAATGCCGTGGGTTCCGGGGCTCGCCTGAGCCCGCCCACCACCTGTCGAGGAGATCAGCCGACAGGAGGGTCGGACAGGTGGATCAGGTCGAGGATGGAGCATCGATGCAACGACGGCGTTGTTCGTTGCTGCGATCGCCGGGTTGCTGATGATCGGTGGGACGGGGGCACACCGGCGTCCGACGCAGCACCCCCGCCGACGCAGATCCCCGGCCGGCGGGGTGACCACGCCGTCACCGTCGAGGGCGTCGTCGCCGGAAACCGGAGCGGGTGGAAACGGCGGGGCAGCCGGACCCCAGCCGCGCGCCATCGCGTCCCGCCGCACACCATCCCACCCATCCGCCAAGGCGGTGAGCGATCCACGGTCTGAGGGCGCACATCGCTCACCAGGTCTGGGAACACACACCCGAGGTGAGCGATCCACGGTCTGAGGGCGCACATCGCTCACCGAGTTGGGTGCACTCGCCCCAGTCGAGAAGCGGAGGGCGGTCGGAGGTTCCGTCTTCTGTCAAGAAGGATTCTGGGTTCTGTCAAGAAGGAAGGTTCTCCGGCAGCGCCTCGAGGCGACGACTAACGTGGCCAGCGCAATGAGGCGGATCGAGCGGCGGCTCGACGGGCACAGGCGGGCCCCGTTCCGGACGGCGACATCGCGATGACCATCGTGACGAAGCCCACGAGCGGCGACACCGCGCACACGCCGGGTCGACCACCCGAGCCACCCCGGACGCGCCCGGCTGCAACCAGCACGGTCACCGCAGCAACGCCCACCCGATCGGGAGCGGCGAGGCAGGGAGTGAACGGCCCCACGGCCTTCGCAGCACCGAACGTCGACGCCGACTCGGCCACCACGTGGTCACCACGACGCACGAGCCTCACCATCGCAATCATCTCCGTCGTCGCCGGGCTCATGGCGGCAGGTTCCGGGGCCGAACCGACGGGCGACGCGACGATCGACCTCGTCCTCGTCGGGTTCACCGTTGCGGGGGTCACGTGGCTCGGCGCAGCGGCGATGCGGTGGGACGCCGCGATGGTCACCCTCGTCGCTGCACTGCTGTCGATCTCGATCGTCGGGACGATCATCGGGATCGCCGCCGCCGTCTGCGGGTTCGTCGTTCCGGTGAGACCCGGCCGACGCAGCGTCGTGAACGCGTTCCTGATCGCCATCGCCCTGAACATCGCGGCGCGCAGCAACCTCCAGGTCTTCCTCGGCGCATCGGTCATCGTGTTCCTCGCGCTCGCCGCCTCTGTTGGAGCGGTCGGGTTCGCACGCCGGCCACGCCGAAGCCGCCAGGTCACCGTCATCGCCATCGGCACCGCCGTGTCGCTCGCCTTCCTGGGAGCGTTCGCCTTCGGAGTGTTCGGCTACCTGGCGCTCGATGACCTGCGCGCCGGCAACGAACAGGCTCGACAAGGGCTGGAACAACTCGGCGATGGCGACCTCGACGCTGCCCAGGCATCGTTCGTCGCCGCCGCTGCATCGTTCACCGCCGCCGACGACAGCATCGACATGCCGATGGCGTCGCTCGCTCGGTATGTTCCCGGGCTCGCCCAGCACTACCGGGTCGCGACCGAACTGACCCGGGCCGCGTCCGATGCGAGTGAGCGTCTCGCCCTCGAACTCGAACGGATCGACCTCGACGCGCTCAGCGCCAGCGGCGGCAGCATCGACATCGAGCAGGTGAGCGCCCTCCAATCACCGCTCAACGCGATCGCACTCCAGGTCGAGGGCCTCCAGCGCACGCTCGCCGACGTCGACAGCCGATGGCTCGTTCCGCCTCTCGCCGCACGTATGGACGATCTCGCCGCGGACCTCGCCCGTCAGCAGCAGCGCGGCGACGACGCCATGTCAGTGGCGATCGCTGCCCCCGGCCTGTTGGGCGGCGACGAGCCCCGGACGTACTTCATCGGCTTCACGACCCCGTCGGAGGCCCGAGGGATCGGCGGCTTCATGGGGAACTGGGCCGAGGTCACCGTCGATCAGGGTCAGATCACCCTCAGCAAGTTCGGTCGAGCCGACGACCTCAACTCCGGGGGCGACCCGGCCACCCGCCGCTTCACGACCGGCACCACGTCCGACGCGGACAGCGCACCGACCGCTGCGGACCCTCAACTCGACGAGTGGCTCACCCGCTACGGCCGCTACAACCTGACGTCCGGGCCCGACGGCACCACCGGACCGGAACCGTGGAAGAACATCAACATGTCGCCCGACATGGCGGCCACCGGGAGGGCGATCGCCGACCTCTACCCGAAGAGCGGTGGCGGCCAACTCGACGGCGCGTTCATGATGGACGTCTACACGCTCGCCCGCTTCCTCGAGTTCACCGGCCCAATCGCTCTGCCCAACGGCGAGACGCTCGACGGGCAGAGCACGGTCACCGCCGACACCGCAGCCAAGTTCCTGCTCCACGACCAATACGACCTCACCACCACCCAAGAGCGCGTCGACATCCTGGAGGACTTCTCCCGCTCGGTGATCGAGACGCTGCTCGGTCGTTCGCTTCCATCCCCGATGGACCTGCTCGACATCCTCGGGCCGATGGTCGACCAGGGACGCTTCACCGGATGGGCAGCCCGGCCCGACGAGCAAGCGGTTCTCCAGCAAATCGGCATCAGCGGCACACTGCCCGGCCTCGGCACCGGCGATGGTTTGGCGGTCGTGTTCAACAACGCCGCCGGCAACAAGATCGACTACTACCTCGGTGCCGACGCAACGTACGACGTCACCGCCGATGCGTCGACCGGCAGCGCGACGGCCCGTCTCTCGCTCACGCTGACCAATGGTGCCCCTCCCAACGGAGAACCCAACTACGTCATCGGCAACCTGATCGGGCTGCCCGACGGCCACAACCGGACCTGGGTGTCGATCTTCAGCCGGCTCCCCGTCACCGCAGTTGCACTCGACGGTCTCCCCGTCGACGTCGAACCCGGCGCGGAGGCCGGCTACTTCGTCACCTCGGCATTCGTCGCGCTGCCCCCTGGCGGCACCGGCACGCTCACCCTCGAGATGAGTGGCCCCATCGACGTATTCGACGGCTACGACTTGTCGATGCGGACCCCGCCGACGGTTGCACCAACGCCGGTCGTCGTCCACGCCACGTGGCTCAGCCCGGACGGCACGGCACTGCGCTCCACGCTGGAACGCCGCGACCCCGGCACAGCAACGCTCAGCGTGACCGCCGACCGCTGAACGTCGACCCCCGTCCGATCTGAGTTTCCGGCGGAGGCAACCACTCAGTGTGGTGAAATGATCGCCTCGGGGATGACGTGAGCGCCCACACACGCAGAGTGGGCATCCACCACTCGGCCTTAGAGTCCCTTGAAGATCAATACCCACAAGGGTTTCAGGCAACTCGGGGCTTGCGATCGCCCCGACGAACGGTTACCCTCATGATCACCGAGCGTGGTCATCCCTCACTCGGCAACGGCGGACAACCAAGGCGGAATCATGACCAACACCGAGACGACCTCGTACGGGGTCGACGAGCGGACGACCCGACGAACCGGTCGATCACGGCTGAAGGGCTTCACCATCGCAGCGTCCGTGGTCGCAGCGATCGCCCTCCCGACATCGGTGATGGCCCAGAACGCGACCGACGAGGTCGCGACCGCACCGCCGCCTGTGCCGGGGGGCGCCGACAACTACGTGACGACGACGACCGCGCCAGAGCGATCACTCGACGTGAGAGCATTCTCGCCGGCGTGCATCCGAGACGTGCCGTACATCAACTACACGATCGTGCCGATCGGCTTCACCTCCAACGGACCGGCCACCCTCACGTTCTTCGATGTCAACGGCAACTTCGTCGACCAGCAGATCGTCAGCACCCTGTCAGGTCAGGTCATCTACCCGGGCGCTTCCGCCAATGCCAGTGGCGAGGGCGCCGATTGGCCCGGCTGGAAGCTCGCACCGGACGGATCGTGGATCCCCGATTCGAGCGACGCGATTCTGCGCGAGGGCCTCACCATCCAGATCGAGGTCAACCCGACCGCCACGACGACGGTCTCCTACCCCGCTGCCGATACACCTTGCGCGAATCCACCCAGCTCGTCGCCGCCGAGCACCACCCAGCCGTGCGTACCCGGCCAGAACAACGACAGCAATCCCGCCGACGACTGCGACCCGTGCGTACCCGGTGAGAACAACGACAGCAATCCCGCCGCCGATTGCACGCTCCCACGGACGGGTGGCGGACCCGGCAACGGCGTGATCATCGGTGCCGGCGCACTCCTCGCTGGTGTGCTGCTCCTGACGGCATCACGACGCCGCCGTCACACAGACATCCCCCCGCCACCGATCACCTGATCGCAACGGTGGTGCGCGGAGGCGCGCCACCGTTGAAGGTTCCAGATCAGAAGCTTCCGATTCAGGGCGTCATCAGTGCGACGGGAACGCCGAGGCCGACCGCCCCGCTGATGGTGGCGATCCGGCGGCCGGGCTGGACGGCATCCTTCGGTGGTGACACTCGATCGGTACCGATGCGTTCGCACGCGGCATCGAGATCGTCGACATTGACCACCAGCCCCCAGAACGCCGCACGCCCATCGGGGATGTCGGGGCGCTCGACGAGTTCGACGATCAGCCCACCCGGGCCGATCCGGTGGAACCCCTGGCGCATCGCACCGACCTCCCGGATCCGCTTCAACTCGCAGCCGGTGGCGTCGGCGATCGCACCGCTCGTGCGTTCGAGACTCGCCGTCAGCACCACGACGTGATCGATGCCCGTGGCACCGATCGGATGGTCGGCGAACAACGGGGCCGCGGCCTCGACCACCGAGGTCGTCAGCCCGTCGACGAGAAGATCGGAACCGGCGGCGATACCACTCAGGGTCCAGCCGGTGATCCCCGGTAGCTCGGCACCGGCATCGGGCTCCGGCGCGACGATGCGCAGCGACGTACCCGGGAGCGCAATGGTTCCGTCATCGGTGACGACGAACCCCAACGACCGCCACACGGCAGGGTCGCCAGACACCGTGAGCCACTCGACACGGGGGCTCACGTCATCACGGAAATCAGCTCGGACGAGCGATCAACGTTCGTCAGCGACCCATGTTGGGGCGCTTGCCATGATTCGCCTTCGAGCGGCGCATCTTGGCCTTCTTCTTCTTGGTCTTCTTCGACATAGGCATCCGATCCTACGGCGCCCACGACCGGCTCCCACCGGGCCAGGACATCAGGCTGGACATGACGAACGGTCACGGCATCTCGAGGATCGTCACCACGCCGGTGTCGCCGTTGACCTCGATCGTCGCCCCGTCGGGAATTCGCTTGGTGGCATCGGTGGCCGACACCACGCACGGGATCCCGAGTTCGCGGCTGACGATGATCGCATGACTCAAGGGCGCACCCACGTCGACGACCACTCCCCCGGCGGGCACGAACAGCGGAGTCCACGACGGGTCGGTGATCGGCGCGACGAGGATGTCTCCGGGCTCCAGCGCCGTCGGGTCGTGCGAGTCGAGCACCACACGAGCGATCCCCCGTACCACGCCGGGGCACCCCGGCACTCCCGGCACCACTTCACCCCGCTCGACCGTGGTGATCGCCGCGGCGTCACGGCGCGGGTAGCTCGCCATGTCGGGGCGCCCACCGGCGAAGAGGAACGGCTCCTGCAGGGCCGCCACCTGGTCCATCAACGCCTCCCGCTCGGCGAGCAGGCCGGTGAACTTGGCCGGATCGGTGACCGCCTCGTTCAGCTCGGCTCGGGTGAGAAGCCCGAAATCGTTCATCCTGCGGAACGTGCCATCGGCCACCCGCCGTCGACCGAACTCGTTGTAGGCGACGCGCATCTCCTGCACGAGCTTGATGTTGTTGGTCTTGGTGCGTTCACGGCCGGGCATGAACACCGTCGCCGAGTGCAGGGCCGCCTGGAACTGGGTCTGGGTCTCTGGGTCGCCATCGAGCAGTGCCGCGATCTCGGCGCCGATCGCCTCCCGTTCGGCGGCTCGATCGGCGTTGTGCAGGCGCGGCGCGGCGGGCTCCGCCGACAGACGCATCCGATCGATCGCTGCAAGCGCCAGATCCGGTTCGGTCTCCCACGTCGGCGACCGCGCCTCCCACTCGTTCGGGCCGCGGCACCCGTACTTGAACGCGAACTCGTCGAACGCTTCGAGAAACGGCGCCGCGTCAGGGCTGTCACTCGACTGCAGTCGACCGTGCAGCCCGGCATAGCCGGCATCGAACAGCGCGTTGAGGTCGTCGGACGCGGCCGCAAGACGCCCGAGGTCCCACATCGACATCGCCGGTGCCGCCGACTCCACATCGCCGAGGCCCGCCAGCAACTTCAGCGTGTCGGTTGGGCGACCGACCGCAGCACAGACGCCCGTGATGATCCCGATCGGCAAGGTGGCGAGGAACGAGATGAAGATGTGCTCGGTGAACAGCATCTCGAAGTGGGCGTCGGCCAGGCTGGTCGCATGGTCGATCAGTTCACGATCCGACATCGCCGAGAGATCGGGACGGTTCGCCCGAAGCTCGTTCATCAAGCGCTCGTGACCCAACACCTCAGGCAAGTCGGGCGTCGTCAGCACCCAGTTGAAGGTCTCACCGATCGCCTCGGTCAGCTCGGGGCGATCGAAGCCGGGCTTGACGACGAACGGTGGCACCCCGGGCGCATCACCGAAGAACGAGTCGTCGATGTCCTGCGCTGACATCCCCGGCGCTCGGTGGCCGAGCATCCGGAGCGCGCTGGCGTTGAGATAGCCGTAGCCGCCCGTGACCCCGAGGAACACACACTCGTCATCGGGTAACTCGTCGGGCGTCATCACCCCGATGCGGTAGTAGGCGTTGCGGAACCCCATCTCCGACCCACCGAGGCCGCCGGCGTGCTGGAAGTACTGAAACGACAGCGGCGACACCGGATCGGGGAACACCTCCCCGATGTTCGCCCGCGTGTAGAAGTCGAACTCCTCACTCAGGTCGGTCTCCACCAGCCACTTGTCAACCATCACAGCCCCCGTTGTGTCAATGTCGCCGACGACAGTAGCCGAGCCGATCGATTGAGATGCAGGGTCAGACCCCGCGTCTCAACCGGCGGTCCAGGCGAGGAGATCCTCGAGGGGCAGGGTGTTGAGGATCTGCTCGATCGGGACACCTCGTTCGGCGGCGCGGTCGCAGCCGAACGGCTGCCATTCCAGTTGGCCGGTGGCGTGCGCGTCGGAGTCGATCGAGAACCAGCAGCCGTAGTCGATCGCGACGTCGAGCAGCTCCAGCGGCGGATCGAGGCGTTCAGGACGGCAGTTGATCTCCACCGCCGTCTTGAACTGGGCACACGCCGCG
>Ga0316193_10003334_pt1 | contig 11555 bp, 9 predicted proteins | sample MerIslsedime2_MG_FD_207735 | JGI IMG/M metagenome (GOLD analysis project Ga0316193, IMG submission 207735) | Coastal sediment microbial communities from Maine, United States - Merrow Island sediment 2 | ecosystem: Environmental > Aquatic > Marine > Coastal > Sediment | place: USA: Maine... | reverse complement strand
GCTGCAGCTTAATCTGGACAATAGCGTTTTTCAGCGAGTCGATGACGAAGCAGATCAAGCGGTTGCCGGATATTTGGGCAATCCGGTGATGAAACTTGGTGTCCAATTCGTAGTAAAATGGCACCGCATCCATTTTTTCACGGGTTCGATTTAAATTGTCTTCCAGGTAATCGAGATCGGCTTGGGTGCATTTAAGGGCGGCAATTTCGGCAACCGGCGGTTCAATAAAGGTGCGCAGTTGGGTGAATTCACCGATGGATGGGTTCTGAAAGAAAATGTAGTTGAACATATTGTTGCGGGCTGTTTCCAGATCGACTTCCGTGACAAAGGCCCCCCCACCCATTCCTTGCTTTACCTCAAGCATGCCGAGGGCTTCCAAAGCACGCAGCGCTTCTCTCAAAGAGGCCTTGCTGACACCGAATTCGACGGAGAGGTCTTTTTCCGAAGGAAGACGGTCACCTGGTTTCAACCGGCCGGAAATGATGGTCTCTCGAATTTGTTCAACGATATTTTGAGATATTCTGTTAACACGAGCTGTTTTAAACATATTTTATATTCTGAACATAATTTAGGTTATTAAGACTGGTAACATTTTGATATTTTTCCTCAGATGCCATAATCGCCAAGCCGTGTCAAGAAAAATTATAAATGTTTATAACATCAGATGTTTATTATATTTTTAGATTGACTTTTAACCGCCTATAGTCTAAAGCCGTGCGAGAAAAGCGCCTAACGCCACCAAAATTAATTTTAATCTTTAAGGTGGTATTGTTGGGAAAAATATCGTGCGATTACGATGGGATTTGAGCTTGCGTAGGCCTTTAATGCTGTAACCGAATAATGTAAGGGGACAAAAATGGCAATCAAAATCGACGCTCTAAAATGCACGGGATGCATGGCCTGTGAAATGGCCTGCGGCTACCACCGGGACGACGGATTTGCCCTCCTATCGTCCTGCATCGTGGCTTACCGGACGAAGGAAAAGAAGGATTATTTCGGGGTTCTTCTCAAAAGGGAAGAGGACCTGCTGATCGCCAGACCCGAAGGTACCGAAATTAAACGAATTGGAGAAACAGAGGAAACACCCGCCGCCGGCAAACAGCAAGATGCCTCAGCCAAGCCGATGCTGCTTCGGGAAGCCTGCGATCTGTGTGAAGAGATGGACCTCGGTCCCATGTGCATCAAATTCTGTCCGTTCGACGCCATCAGCGAGGACTAATCGCATCGAAATATCTGGGAGGAACTCGGTATGGAATATTTATCCGCCAACAAGATTCTGGTTGTAGATCTGGCATCGGCCGAGGTCACCGATGATGAACTCAGCGACGAGCTGGTCGGGGAAAAAATCGGTGGTGCCGCTGTCGCCAAACACCTTTACGAACAGCATGCCGACGGCGATCCGATCGTGATCGGAACGGGGCTGCTGACCGGAACACTTTTCCCGGCCGCGGCCGCCGGTGTCATTACAGCGAAAAGCCCGGTGACCGGAAAGATCTCTCACTGTCCGATCACCTTGAAAGTGGGTTTGGAAATCCAATACTCCGGATTCGATTATATCGTTATAAAGGGCAAATCCCCCGAACCGGCATTTCTCTGGATCCATGACGGCGTCGCCGATATTTCCAGCGCCGCTGACGTTTGGGGCAAGAATGTCTGGGAGACAACGGACACCTGGCGCAAAGCCATGGGTGACGATCTGATTCAGACGATCGTCATCGGTAAAGCCGGGGAAGACCAATCCGACCTGGCCCAGGTCTGTTACAACTATTGGGCCAGCGGCGACCGATGGGGTTTTGGAAAGAATTTCGGAGCCAAGAACCTCAAGGGACTCGCTTTTCGTGGAATGGGGTTGTTGGAAATGGCGGATGCCGAAGAATTTGTCGAGCTGGCCCTGGATGTTCTGGAAGAGGTCAAAGAAGGCGAATTTGTCGGTAAAAAAGGAATCGGCGACATTTGCACCGCCATCGGAGAGGCCGATATTAACGCCTGGCTTGCGCCCATCGTTCACCGTCACAGTGCCTGCTACAACACGCCCTATGCCACCAACACGTTCGTTTTTCTTGACGAAGACGCTCAAAAACTAACGGAGCCGGAACATTCGGAACCTGGCTTTCTGATTACCGATATTTTCGGGCTGATCGGATTTAAAAATTTAGGCCTTTCCGCTGTGGAAGCAGGCAACCTTCTCAAGGCCTGCGCCAAATACGGCATCGATGCCGCCGCCGTTGCCGAATTGAGCCTGGCGGCGGGCAAAAAGACACTGGCTGAAATTCAGGGTTCATTCGCAACCCTTGTCGGCACCGTCACCCGGCCCGGTAGCGGCATTTTCAGTCCCTGGTGTCCCAATCAGCCTCTGTTCGGCAAATTCGATGACGCCGACGACGACCCGGCTGCATGGTGGGAACGCCGGATGGCCGTCGCCTCTATATTCGGCATCCATCCCATACTTGCCGTCATGTCGCCCGAGATAACGGAAGATGACCTGCTGGAAATTGCAACCGTGGGAACCGAGGTTGAATTCAGCCAGGATATTCTGGACAATGCCGTCAATTACCTGCTGAAGTAGAGGTTTTTTTAGAGCAGCCCTTACCGGTTATCGGTCCACCGCCGTATCGTTCGTGAAACCCGATGGTGCAATGCCCCCATCGCTACAAGGCGGCGGATCACTGTCTATTCATCATCCTGACTGAACCATGATCTCGAACAGACAGCACGAAAATGGCATTCGCATCTGTATATGATCAGTACGCCGCTGCCAATGACAGGCTGGCCAGGGGCGAGCGGCTGTTTTTCTCCGGACAGGAGGGCCCGGGGCGTATAACCGACCGTAGAACCCCCGGCAGCCGCCGGTTGCGCTATCCCAAAATCGGTATCTTCGCCGGTGAAGGCACATCCCACTCGTGGCTGTGGTTTGTCGATCTTTTTGATCGTATGGGCTTTCACGACCTTTCGTTTCTGGAGGAATCGGCCGTTCAGGAGGGCGGCCTGGAAGGTCTCGATGTTCTGGCCGTGTCCGGAGGCGACACATTCTCCATCGCAGCGGCACTGGGGGCAGCCGGAGCAAGAAAAATCCAGGCGTTTATCGAAAATGGTGGCCTTTATATCGGCAGCTGCGCCGGCGCTTATCTGGTCATGAATTCCTCTAAACCACCTTTGAACCTTTTTAATTTTGCCGCCGTTAAGATCACCAACCTCAGCAAGCTGCTCCCCGAATGCCATCAGATGACCTACAAGTTTTCGATGGCCTATGGGTGCTGTTATGTCTTCCACCCGGTGCGGGAAGCAGTCGGCGTGCGCATCAACGGCAGTCTCCCCTTTGCCGCTGCCGGTTCTTTGACCGCTCCGCTGTATGGCGGGCCGAGCATGCTCGCTGCAGATTCAGACCAGGTTCTGGGGTATTACGAAAATTTTACAAACAAAACGACCTTTCTTGTGGATGAAGCGCTGGCGTGCGAGACGCTGATTGGCAAGGCTGCGGCCGTCCGCGTGCCTCTCGGAAGCGGATGCCTGTATCTTTTCGGACCACACTTTGAGCATCCGCATTATCCGCAAGCAAATCGGCTGGTGGCCGATGCCGTTTTCTGGGACAGCGGTAGTTCACTGCAAGGTGCACAGCCGCCGCAGGTTAAAGCGGAAAAACTTTCAGAATCCGGCAGCCGAGAGCTGATCAGGGATCTGAAACGGGAATTGAGCAATTCGAGGATTGTGGCGGCCGGACTCGAAATGCTGCCCATTAGATGGCTGATCGGCGCAAAATATTACGAACCGGAAAAAATAAGAGTATTTCTGGAATCGATGTGGCGTCGCATAAAGCCTCTCGAAGCCCGCGGCCGCATTTGCACAAACGCCGGTTCGCCCGCCGAGCTTCTGGCTTATGCCACGCAAACCACTGAATTGCTCCGCCTGATGAAAAACGAACTGGACGAAAAGCGCGATACCCTGTGCATTGCCCGCAAGCTATTCACCTTGCTGCGCAGCTACACGGCGGCGTTTCTGCGTCTTTACTTTCTGACCGTATCCGAAACCAATTGATATCCAAGGAGTCGACTTTGGAGAGCAAGACCGTTCGTCCCCGATCTGGGCTCAAAACCCTTATGGCCATGTGGCTGACGGTTGCGGTTATCCCGTTTTTCGTGGTTGCGATTGCGGGAAAAGCAGATGCGATTGTCGGTATCGAAACCGAATCCCGGTCCCACTGGCATGTCGATTTGAACCGATTCGCCCTTTCAGCACACACCGGCTTCAAATGCGAGGAGTGTCATGGGACCATGATTGAAAATGGTCGGACTCATCCGGACAAAGCAAACCCGGACTTTTTGAAAAAAGCGGCAACCCGCTCCTTCGACTACAGTCGCTGTCAGAAATGCCACAAACTGTCATATCAGCGGTATCTGGAAGGTGAGCATGCCAAGGCCCTGTCAAAAGAAATCGAGGATGCAGGAGCGGACGGCACCGAGTTAAAAAAGAAGACCCCGGCACCCACATGCGGAGAGTGCCATTCCTCCCACTACGACCGCTCCGGTCTGTCGCGGGTCGATGTCGGCAAGCGCATGATCGCCGTATGCGGACGTTGCCACAGGGAGCAAGCCGCCAGTTACCTTGAAAATATCCATGGCAAGGTGGGCGTCAATTTGGAAAACCCAGCCGCGGCTTTTTGCACGGATTGCCACAAGGCCCACACCGTTGCGTCACTCAAGGAACCGGCAGAGGCGCTGCCGGTCTGCCGGCGATGTCATCCGAAGGCCGAAGCGGAATTCACCAACTTTGTCATCCACGCGTCGCTGTCCGGTCTGCCCGACACCGACTCCCCCAAGCATCGGTCGATTCTATGGATCCAGCGCATCAAACTCGCCGCCATTGCAGTGGTGGCGCTGTCGCTGATTTTCTTTTTCGGCCACAGCCTCCTGTGGCTCTTGCGAGAACTGCACGAAAAACTGAGGAAACATTAGGATGGCCGAGCGACCGTATCGACAAAACATCAAAATTCGTTTTTCCGTTCTTCACCGGTTCCTGCATCTTGTGGTGATGATCGGTTTTACCGGCCTGGCCGTTACCGGCCTCTCATTGGGATTCAGTTCCACGGCGCCGGCCAGGGCATTCATCTGGCTGGTGGGCGGATCCGCCAACGCCGGCTGGCTGCACCGTTTCTTCGCGGTCATCACCTATTCGTGTGTTGTGGTGCATGCGTTTTGGTTCCTTTATTATAAAATGGTCCTGTCGGGAAAACTTACCGGCCCGCTTTCCATCGCCCCCTCCGTAAAGGACCTCAAAGATTTCATTCAGAACTTGGGTTATTTTTTGGGCCGCAGGGAAGAGCCCCCGCGTTTCGACAAATTCACCTACATGGAAAAATTGGACTACTGGGCCCTGTTTATCGGGATGAACACCATGGGAATAACCGGCCTGGTGTTGTGGTTTCCAGAGTTCTTCACCCGTTTTTTACCGGGATTTTTTGTCAATATCGCCCAGGTGCTGCATTTTTTCGAAGCCATACTGGCCGTTGCCGTCAAATTTTTTATTCATATCGGGTTGGCCCATTTCCGACCCGCGGTTTATCCGGCCGACACGAGCATTTTTACCGGAAGGACCTCGCAAGAGAAAATTATGGTCGACCATCCGGGCGAATGGTCGGTCATAAGCGAATCCGACGATTCATCCGGTGAGCGCGCGTCGAGCGTGTCCGTCCGGGCGTCGTAAGGGGTGAGGATGAAAGAAACCGGCGAAGCCTTATTGCGAGGAGAGGAAGCATAGATCTGATGAGCAAAAAAGGTGGGAAGGGTTTGGGTATTGCTGCCGCTATCGTCTTTCTTTTTTTCGCTGCCGCAGGTTCGTTGATGGCCGGTCAAGATGCAGCCGGCGAAACCGAGAAACCGGTCTGCCTGGATTGCCATCGGCAGCCCAATATCAACACGAATGAGGGCGTGCAGTCATCCAAAGCGTTTTGTAACGATTGCCATGCCAAACCCGACTGCCGCCGCACCGTTGACGGAAAGGATGTGCCGCTGCAAGTGTCCGCCGAGACGTTCAACGACAATCCGCATCAGTATGTCGCCTGTATCCATTGCCATACCGATGTGGCGCGCTCTCCTCATCGCACTGCCATCGGGGGACAGTGCCGGGATTGCCATACAGTTCATGGGGAAGGCACAGCCCACGCTCCGCATCTGCGGATTGATTGCCAGGCCTGCCATTTCAAGCACAAGTTCGTAAGACTGGATGAAACGGACAACCGGGTTAAGCTGGCCCTTATGAATACCGACCAGCAACCCATCGGCCTGGTCGACCACGGGCTCGACGATGCGGGCAACGAGCAGTCCTGCCGGCGATGCCATCAACCCCATAACACCGTGGGGGCTCCGGTCTCCGTTTTACCCGCCAAGAGCCTGCTGTGCGTGGTGTGCCACCCATCATCGCTCGGCGTCGGTCACCCGATTTTCTGGGTGGCGCTGATCACTTTTCTCGGCGGTATTTTTCTCATGGTTCGTTTCTGGTTCATCGGCAGCGTTCAAGGCGAAGAGAAATCGCTGCACCGTAAAATCAGTCTCTCTTCCGATGCCGTTTGGCAGACGATTTTTTCGAAGAAGGTTTTAACGGTGCTCAGAGTGGTCGTTTTGGATATCATTCTGCAACGGCGAATCCTGAAAAACAGCGTGCAACGCTGGTCGCTTCATTCCCTGATTTTCCTGGCCATACTGATCCGGTTCGCCTTGAGCCTGCTCACCGGTCTGATGTTCAGCATCGATCCTGACGGTCGGTTGGCCCTGGTACTGATCGATAAGAACAATCCTGTCACGGCCTTTACTTACGATTTTCTGGGCCTGTGCATATTCCTGGGAGTGCTGTGGGCCGTCATTCAACGCCTTGTCGTCAAACCGGCCCACGTGAAAACTGAAATTGAGGACAATATCACGCTGGGTATCCTCGGCCTCCTTGTCATTTTGGGATTTATTGCCGAGGCCGCAAGAATCCTGATGACGCAGTTGCCGGCAGAGGTTGCCGTGTACGCCTTCGTCGGGTATCCTCTATCAGAGGTTCTCGCATTTATGCCGGTCGACTGGCGCTCGGCCTATCCTTACCTTTGGTACGCCCATGCCATAATGGGTGCTGTTTTTGTGGCGTACCTTCCCTTCGGCAAACTTAAACACATATTCAATGTGCCGCTGACACACGTGCTGGAAGAGGTTTCAGGAATCAAGAAAGAGCAGCGGATATAAACAACAGACGCCATAGGTTGAGACCATGCCTGAAGAACATAAAACTGACCCTGAGAGCAGTGAAGCCGCGAAAAAGGAAGATCTAAAAGACATCCCGCTTCACAGCCTGAAGATGACGCAATTGATTGAATTGGATGCCTGTATGCGTTGCGGTGAATGCCTCAGCTGGTGCCCGGTGTACGATCAAGATGCCAAGGAAGCCATCATTCCGAGGCGAAAAGTCATCGACTTTCTGAAGATCGCCAAAGCGCAGCAGGGATTTCTGGCGAAAATCATGCGCAATGAAAAAATCAGCGATCCGCTCAAAGCCATTCTTGGCCGTATTTTCCGATACCATAAGATCAGTAAGGCGGAAATAGATGATTTCGTTCAAAACCTCTATGAGTGTTCCACCTGCGGTCAGTGCGAGGTGGTTTGCCCGGCCCACATCGAAACCGTGATGCTGTGGGAAGAACTGCGACGGGTTATCGTTCAGGCCGGTTATGGACCGCTGGAGGCCCAGAAAGCGCTGGTCAAAAGCGTCAAGGCCTTTGACAACCCCTGGCAGCAACCCCGGGCGGCGAGAAGCAAGTGGGCTCGAAGAGCCAAAAAGGACGGCCTCATTCAGGATCTTCCGCGCGAGATCAGAAAGACCGAAGCCAAAGTTCTCCTTTTTTTAGGCTGCACGGCCGCCTATGACGTCAATGTCAAACAGGTGGCGATCAATACCATTAACATCCTGGAGGCCCTGAATATCGATTACGGAATTCTGGGCAGCGAAGAAAAATGCTGCGCCAGTGTTTTGCTGAGGATGGGCGACCCTGAACACAAAAGAGTCTTCAAGGAAAACATCGACCTGTTCAACAGCCTGGGCATCGAAACACTGATCAGTTCCTGCTCGGGCTGTTTCAAGACGATTATGCAGGATTATCCGCGGGTGGCGCCGCTCAATTTTGAAGTGCTGCACACGGTTGAGTTTCTCACCCGCCTGCTGAAGCAGGGCCAGCTGAGATTTCCCCATCCGGTCAACCGGACGGTAACCTTTCACGACCCCTGCCACCTGGGGCGGGCTACGGGTGGATTCGATGCGCCCCGCATGATCATGGAAGCCATTCCCGGTCTCAAGCTCGTGGAGATGCCCAGGAACCGGGAATACTCGCGATGCTGCGGTGCCGGCGGCGGATTGAAAGCCGGTTACCCGGATATTCAAAACAAAATGGCTCAGAGGCGTGTCAGGGAGGCCGAGGAAACCAGGGCCGAATATCTCGTCTCATGCTGTCCGTTCTGCTTCCAAGGGCTGAACGTGGGGGTCAACGCCGTCGAATCGCAGCTGATAATGAAGGACATGAGCAGCCTGGTGGCGGAATCGCTTTTGGGATATGATGTTTTCCAGAAGGCGGATGAAGCAACTGCGGTAAAGGTCAGGGAAAAAGAAGGCCAATCGTCCTTACCTCAAGAAAGCCGCCCCGACGCCCTAAAGGCGGCCGAAACCGAAAATCCTGATGACGAACGGGCCGCCAAGAAAGCAGAGCGAGAACGCAAGCGCGCTGAGAGAAGAGCTGCCCGGCAAAAACCGGTGTCTGAAGGGTCCGAAACGGGGCCGGCCGGCGCCACGGAAACAGAAGCCGTGGCAGAAGCCGGTGAGGGCGCAGACCGGGCCGCTGCAGAGATGGATCCGAAGGTAGCCAAGAAAGCCGAGAGGGAACGCCGGCGTGCCGAAAGAAGGGCTGCCGCCGGAAAGGAAGATAACCTGTCGACTGCATTCGCCAAGGAAACCCTGGAGGAAAAAACGTCAACACCTGCAACCGGAGTAAACCCGGTCGGCACTCCCGAGGCCTCTGCCACTGATACAGTGAATACTGCAACCGACAGTCACGCGGATATAAATATGGAAAGGGAAAGAAAACGCGCCGAGAAGCGCGCAGCCCGGGAGAAGGAAAAAGCCGCAAGACGCGCTGCTCGGGATAAGGCTTGAATGAGAGCGAGGGAAAAACGAGACTTCAAGACCGGGATGGGGCGTACATCGGCGGACAATACCCGAATTTTCGAGGGGGTGTATTATTGCAACATACCGCAAGTATGCATACTGGACAACTCAAGGGGATGCTCAGAGGCTGAAGAATGATTTGACGTCCCAGGGGCACGTGGTCATCGAACCACGCAAGGCGGTTTGTATCCCCCTATCACAACAATCGGAAATCGGCATCGTCCCACCAGACACCTGGAAAAACGCCGATCTTTGTAAAAGACCTCTCTCCTGGTACTGGACGTCACCTTTCGCCGGCAAATACCTGGTTATCAGTTCGACACCCCTGGATCGGTTCGGTTTCATCAGACCGATTTTTTTGAAAAATGCGGCATTCAGACCGCCACGGCTGCCGGATAGAGTGGATCTGATTCGCCTGGCTTCCCACCCAAGCTACCTGAAAGTAAAACCGGTCGAATGGGACAATCTGGACGCCGAAGACCCGGCCCACCAGGCGCGATGGCTCAAGGTGATGGGCATCAGGGGAAAGACGTATCGAGAACTTTTTCTGACCCATTGCGCCAACCACGCCAACTTCATCGAGCCCGAATACTTTGTGCGGGAAGGAGAAGCCATCGTTCCCTATTCCATCGCCAAAACCCGGGAAGTCTGCTCGGCGTGCCTGGAGTTTTTTAATATCATCGGCCGGGAATACAAAAAGAAACTGGTGGTCCCCTGCCCCGGTGCGGCCATTTTTGCCGGCCTCCCGGTGAACAAATACATCGAAGTCGACAACATGTTTTAAACTGTGAAAGCTCCTTGCGCATCCGAGCGGTGGAATGCTATTTAAGTTCGAAGGAATTTCAGGAGGATTCATGAAGCGATTCATTACGGCCGCAATTCTCGTTACGCTTATGGCGATGTCCGGTAACGGTACCTGGGCTCAATCTTCGGCCCGCCCCATCCGGATGGCCTACCTCCAGAGCGATATTCACCATCTGGCTTTTTGGGTGGCTCTGGAAAAAGGTCTTTTCAAAAAAAACGGTGTGGATGTCGAAGTGAAAGGCGTGTTCAAGGCCGGGCCGGAAATCATGACGGCTTTCGCCGCCGGGGAGCTGGACATGGCCTACGTCGGAGAAGCACCGTCAACGACTGCTGTAGCAAACAAGGCCGCCAGAGTCGTGGTTGTATCGCAGGTCAATACCGAGGGATCCGCCCTGGTGGTGGCCAAGAAGAATGCGGACGTCAACAATCTAACTGATTTACAGGGAAAAACGGTCGCTGTACCGGGGCATTCAACAGTGCAGGATTTTCTTCTGCGCAGGGCACTGCGGGCCAGCGGCATGGGCCCGGAACAGGTGAACATCATCGTGTTAAAACCACCTGAAATGATCGGAGCGCTGCGAACCGGTCAAATTGATGCGTTCATCGCCTGGGAGCCGTACCCTTCGAAAGCAGACACCATGTCAGTTGGACGAAACTTGGCTACATCCAAGCAGATGTGGCCGGGCCATCCCTGCTGTGTGCTGATTTCGGACCGGGAGTTTATCGCCGGCCGTCCTGAAATGGTCGCGGCAGTTGTAAAGTCCCATGTGCAGGCCACCGATTTTATTCACAGGAATCCGGATGAAGCCGTTAAAATCGGCATCAAATACACGGGCATGGACGAAGCGACGGTTCGCCAGGCCGTGCAGAACGTCACCTACACCTATGAGCTGAGTATCCAGGGCGAGAAGGAATACGTGCAATTCCTTTCCGAGCTCGGCTATATCCGCCTGGACAATCCGGACGGTTTCGTCGATCAATTCATCAATCCGGACATCCTGAAGGGAATCTTGTCTCAATGAGCTGGAAACGGCTTCTGCCGCCCGTGATTTTGCTGCTGTTCTGGCAGGGCCTGTCTGCTTCCGGTGTGATTCCCGAGTATAAACTGCCGTCGCCACTGGCGGTGGCCGCCGGATTGCTCGATCTGATTCGGACGGGAATGCCTCCGGGACATCGGCTGCATGTTCATATCTACTACAGCGTGCAGCGGGTCTTATGGGGCTATGCGCTGGCGTTGCTGGTCGCCGTTCCTTTAGGCATTCTCATGGGATGGTCGAAAACCATAAGGAATCTGATCGAACCCCTGGTCGAAATGATCCGCCCGGTGCCGCCCTTGGCGTGGATTCCCATAGCCATCCTCTGGTTCGGCATCGGCAGCAAATCGGCAGCGTTTATCATATTTCTCGGCGCCTTTTTCCCGATTCTCCTGAACACCGTCGGCGGTGTCCATTCAATTGATCCGGTGTTCATAGAGGCTGCACGCATGTTGAATGCCAACCGCCGGTTTATTTTCCTCAAAGTTCTGATTCCCGGGGCCATACCATCCATCCTGACGGGAATGCGGATCGGCA
>Ga0316193_10003332_pt1 | contig 11557 bp, 15 predicted proteins | sample MerIslsedime2_MG_FD_207735 | JGI IMG/M metagenome (GOLD analysis project Ga0316193, IMG submission 207735) | Coastal sediment microbial communities from Maine, United States - Merrow Island sediment 2 | ecosystem: Environmental > Aquatic > Marine > Coastal > Sediment | place: USA: Maine... | reverse complement strand
CTTTCTGACAGCGAAGGCGCCAGGCAGAAAGCCAGGACAAATATCGACGCCTGGTGGCCGCTCATCGAACGGGGGGCTGAAGCCATTGTCGTGACAGCCAGCGGCTGTACGCCCATGATCAAAGACTACCAGCACCTGCTGCAGGGCGATGTACAGTACGCGGAACGCGCAAAACGCATCAGTGCGATGACACAGGATCTCAGCGAAGTTCTGAGCCGCGAGGACCTGTCAACACTCAGACCGCAAAAGTTAAAACGCATCGCATTTCATTCCCCCTGCTCTCTCCAGCATGCCCAGAAACTGGATGGTGTGGTTGAAACCTTGCTGAAAAAAACGGGTTTTACACTGGTGCCGGTACGCGACGCACACCTGTGCTGTGGTTCCGCCGGTACCTACTCGATTCTGCAAGCGGCTCTTTCCGCTCAATTACGCACCAACAAGCTCGATTGCCTGCAGGAAAAACATCCCGAACTGATTGCAACGGCGAACATCGGTTGCCTTCTGCACCTGCAAGCGAAAGCAGACGTACCGGTGATACACTGGATCGAGCTGCTCGCCAGCTGCTGAGGTAAGGGCTAAACTATTACAGAGATTAATAAGCACAACAGCAAGTGCATTTAACAGGCGGCATGACGATGCAGAACTCGCCGTAAATACATCCATGCAGGCTCGACGGCAGCGTCCCTGCTGCCGACGGTTCTGCATCGTCATGCCGCCTGCTCAATGCACGGTTTAGTTTGTGCCGCCCAATAACAGGATGGAAACCGTGTCAGATCAGCTACTGCCTTTAATCGTTGAGCCCGAGCAAATCGAAACCGTGCTCGGTCACGAACGCCTGGTGGTTGTGCACATCACCAAACCCGAAAGATATGCTCAATTCCACGTACCCGGCGCTGTCTTTGTCGAAGGGGCACGCTACGTAAAGCTGGAAAAGCCTGTATTCGGACTGCTGCCCGATGCACAGAGCTTCGGGCGGTTGCTGGAATCACTGGGCATCAGTCCAAGCACCCATGTTGTTGCCTACGACGACGAAGGCGGCGGCTGGGCCAGTCGTTTTCTGTGGACCCTGGACGTTGCCGGACACAAAGACTTTTCTCTCCTGAATGGCGGGTTGCACGCCTGGGCCAATGAAGGCTTTCAGGTCAGCCAGCAGGCGGTAACACCCGCCACCGGCAACTACAGCGTGTCCTGGCGGCAGGACCCGGTGGCCGACACCGGGTATATTCTCTCCCGGCTTGGAGCCCCTGACCTCGGGCTGCTCGATAGCCGCACACCACAGGAATTCAGTGGGGAGAAGAAATTTGCCGAACGCGGCGGTCATATCCCTGGTGCCAGCCTGCTGAGCTGGACCGACACCATGGATCAGAGCCGTAACCTCCGTCTGAAGCCCGCAGAAGAACTCAATGCGATGCTGGAGCAACGCGGACTGACCAGTGACAAGGAGATCATCTGTTACTGTCAGTCACACCACCGCTCGTCACACGCCTACATCATGCTGAAAATACTTGGTTACCAGCGCATCAAGGGTTACCCTGGCTCCTGGTCTGCGTGGGGTAATCGCTCAGACACGCCGGTCGAATAACATTTTCCCTTCATAATTAACATACTAAGGAGTACAGAAGTTGGTCGACATAAGTTTTCTGGACACGCTGCACCCCAGGGCAGAAGGTGAGGAATGGGACATTCCGAGAGGCTCCTCTGGAGGACCCTCTCTTGCTACGCAATTCACCTTGTGAATACATCCCTGTACGCTCAACGGCCGCGTCCATGCGGCCGACGGTCCCTCAAGCTTATGTCGACCAACTTCTGCACTCCTTAGTTAAATCGCAAGGAATTCTGACATGTATAGACGATTACTCCCTCCACTGCTCGGCCTGCTGTTTCTGCCCGCTGCCAATGCCATTGACTATGAGAAGTTGTATGATTCGGTAGACAAAGAAAAGGCCACCAACTCCGTCGATAAGGAAAAGATGGGGGAAGCGGTCAGTGCAGAGGGTGTCGATTACAAGAAGGCATATGATGCTGTTGACAAACCACATGCAAAAGAAGCTGTTGACACCGAAAAAGCAAGTGAAGCACTAAGCAAATAAGAGCGCTTTCCTTGCGTCACAAGCAGGCGTTGGGCGGGATGGCCTGTTCTCATGCCGGGAAAGGCTTGAAGAGATACTCGCGATAGTACTGCAGTTCCTTGATGGAATCCCTGGTATCGTCCAGGGCAAGGTGGCTTGAATCCTTGCTGAAGCCTGCGATTGCCTGTGGCGCCCAGCGTTTGCCCAGTTCCTTCACGGTGCTGACATCCAGGTTGCGATAATGAAAAAACTCTTCCAGCTGCGGCATCAGGCGCGCCATAAAACGCCGGTCCTGACAGATGGAGTTGCCACACATGGGTGATGCACCGGCATCCACATGCTCCGCCAGGAACTCCAGTGTCAGCCGTTCCGCATCCTCCGTCGCCAGCTTGCTGTCACGCACCCGCTGAGTCAGACCCGACTTGCCGTGCTGGCGGGTATTCCATTCATCCATGCCAGTGAGGACCGCGTCCGGCTGGTGAATCGCAAGCACCGGACCTTCGGCGACCAGGCTCAGTTGCGAGTCGGTGACGATAGTCGCGATTTCGATAATTTCGTCTTCAAACGTGTTGAGGCCGGTCATTTCCAGGTCGATCCAGATGAGATTGGTCTTTTTGTCTGACATTCCTGAGACTCCTTAAGGTTGTGTTGCATTGTAGCAGAGGCTACTCTGATAAGGTCTGTGCAAACGTGTTTTTGGAACTGAATGAATACCTTCTCGTGGATTTTTCTACTGGCTCTCGGCGCTTCCCTGGCGCTCAAGCTGTGGCTGGCACGGCGCCAGCTGCAGAACGTCGCCGCCAACCGTGCCAGGGTACCCGACGCTTTCGCCGACAGCATTCAGCTGGAAGCCCATCAAAAAGCAGCCGACTACACCATCACCAACACTCTGCAGGGACAGCTGGAACTTGTCTACAACAGCCTGTTGCTGGTGGGCTGGACACTGGGAGGCGGTCTGCAATGGCTGGACAGCAGCTGGCAGCAGTTTGGCTGGGGAGGCATTCCGACCGGAGTGGCCATGCTGATCAGTGCCTTCATGATCATGGCACTGCTGGAACTTCCTTTCTCTGTGTATCATACCTTTGTCATTGAGGAACGCTTCGGCTTCAACAAGACCACGCTCACTACTTTTATCGGCGACATGGCCAAACAGACCCTGTTGATGCTGGTACTGGGTGTACCGCTCGCCTGGGCTGCACTGTGGCTGATGCAGGAGTCCGGCCAGTTGTGGTGGCTGTATCTATGGCTGCTATGGGCAAGTTTCAGCCTGTTGATGCTATGGGCCTACCCTGCGGTCATTGCACCGCTGTTCAATAAATTCACACTGCTGGATGATGAGAATCTGCAGCAGCGTATTCAGTCACTGCTCGATCGTTGCGGGTTCAAGAGCCGGGGTATTTACGTCATGGATGGCTCGCGCCGTTCAGGTCATGGCAATGCCTATTTCACTGGCATGGGACAGAACAAACGCATTGTGTTTTTTGATACATTACTCAAAACGCTGGAAGTAGACGAAATCGAGGCAGTACTGGCGCACGAACTGGGGCACTTCAAACGCAAACATGTGCAGAAACGTATCATGACCATGATGCTCATGAGCCTGGCGGGCCTGGCGCTGCTGGGTTGGCTGATTGAACAGAGCTGGTTTTATCAGGGACTCGGCGTGCAGCAGCCTTCGAATCACCTGGCCCTGCTCCTGTTCCTGATGGTATCACCGGTGTTTACCCTGTTCCTGCAACCGCTATTTTCATGGTTTTCACGCAAGCATGAATTTGAAGCCGATGATTATGCCGCCACTCAGGCCAGTGCCGCTGACCTGATCCGGGCACTGGTCAAGATGTACAAGGAAAATGCCAGCACCCTGACACCTGATCCCTTGTATTCAGCGTTCTACGACTCACACCCGCCAGCCCCCGTGCGAGTCGCGCATTTATCCACTAAAACAGGCTGAACCGGAGGTACAGGATGAAACGATCATTAATTTTCGCTGCTTTACTGACTACAGGCAGCTACGCACTTGCCGATGCCGAGCACGGCCAACAGCTGCATGACAAGCATTGCATGAAATGTCACGACACCGGTGTCTATACCCGGGAAGACCGGCGCGTTGCCAACCAGGATGCATTGGTCAAACAGGTCAAACGCTGCGAACTGAATCTGGGTCTGCAGTGGTTTGATAGTGACGTCAACGATGTCGTGCAACACCTGAATCAGTCATTCTACCAGTTCAAGTGATCGCGCCATGAGCACTGCGCTGATCGACACGCTCGCGGCGCCGGACGTCTGAGTACACGTGGCAACCCGTCGCAGCCAGAAACCCCGCCCCTCCTCCCAAGCGTCAGAAAAACACACCGGCCAGCCTGGCCTGGTACTGGCTCACTTCGGCCAGGTCAGCCTGGTGGAGGATGGCAACGGTGAAGTATTGCGCTGTGCAACGCGCAGGAATCTCCCGCGTACCGTTTGCGGTGACCGGGTGCTCTGGCAGGCCAGCAACCCACGAGAAGGTGTGATCGTCCAGGTGCTGGAACGCAATACGACGCTGGCACGGCCGGATAATAACAACCGGGTTCGTCCTGTTGCCGCCAACCTCAACCAGATCGTCACTGTGATCGCCTGCAAACCGAGCTTTGAGTACGGCATGCTGGACCGCTATCTGGTTGCCGCCGAACTGATTGGTGCTACGCCCGTTATCGTGGTGAACAAATCGGATCTGCTGGATACGGAAAGCCGCGCCAAACTGGAACAACGCCTGGCCATCTACGAACAGATCGGTTATTCGCTGCTGTTTATCAGCACCCGGACGACAGATGGTTTAAGGGATCTGCACCAACAGCTCAAATCCCATACCAGTATCCTGGTCGGCCAGTCGGGTGTCGGGAAATCATCACTGGTGCAGGCCCTGCTGCCCGATCTTGATATACGCATTGGCGCGCTGTCCCAGGTTACGGGCCTGGGCCGTCATACCACCACCGCGACAACGCTATATCACCTGCCGGACGGCGGCGACTTGATCGATTCACCGGGGGTGCGGGACTTTAGCTTGAGCCCGGTACCTGTGGACCAACTCGCGCATGGATTCAGGGAATTCAGGACCTATCTGGGACAATGCCGTTTTCATAACTGCCGGCACGCCAGCGAACCCGGATGTGCTGTGCAGGACGCGGCGCGCAGCGGTGCCATCAACCAGCGGCGACTGGCCAACTACAGGGAACTGGTCAGTGTGATGACTAGCCCGGGGGCCAAACCATGACCCGGCCACCCAACAGATGCAGGTGGATATGAAAAACGGTCTGACCACCGTCCGCGTTACAGTTCATGACGGTACGATAGCCCTGTTCCGAAAATCCTTCCTGCCTGGCAACCTGCGCTGCTGCCAGCACCATCTTGCCAATCAGACCCGCGCTGTCGGAATCCAGATCGTTGAGGGTGGCAACGTGCTGCTTGGGAACCACCACGACATGCGTCGGCGCCTGTGGACTGATATCGCGAAACGCCAGCACATCATCATCCTCATAGACCGTGTCAGGCGCAATTTCACCAGACACCATTTTACAGAACAGACAGTCAGACATTGGATCCCCTCGAGCTAGACGAAGAAATTAACCGAGCGGCCCTGGCTGAGTTCGGCGCCGGCTTCAGGCCGTGTGTTGTTGAGATATCGGGAGATGGCGGCGCGTGCCGGTTTTAGCGATTCGGCCTGCCGCCCGGCGGGCTGTGCCTGATCCAGTTTGCGCTCATCGATAAAGGCACGTGTCGATTGATAAGGCGTATGCTCCCGGTGCAGCAATTCACCCTGAACGACGCGCTCAAAAGATCCACGGCCGGCTTGTCGCCGATTCTCCGGCTCCACTGCTTCAGCTGAAGCAGGCTGCCGGGTTGTTTTGACTGGTGCTGATGCCGGCCGCAGCAAAGGCGTGACCGGTAATCTGCTGATGTCCATCTGCGTCGCTCAGTTCTTTCCGTATGATCCAGCTACCAAGCCGAACATTGGATGGCCGACATAGCTTTACGGGGCCGTCGGCTATCCATGTTACTCATTAGTAGATCGCTGATCCGTGGAAAAAGTTTACACTTTTTTTCTCACATTGCACCCTGACAGAAATCCGTCGAAATCGCGCTTGAGATGGGCAGGCTTTTTATTTTAGTATCAGCACGTTAGATAGACAGCATAAATCAGGCCATAAAGATACAAATCAGCCCTGGACAATATAAACGGGCGCAGCATTAACTCCGACTCTCAATTCATCGCCAAAGCGCTACTCAACTGCCATTACCAGATGACCTTGCTGCTGGACCTATTGCAGGCGGCCGAAGCCACCGGGAACATAGCACCCGGGATTACAGATCGCGCCGTCCCGAGAAAGCGTGGGACAGGGTACCGCTATCGATGTACTCCAGTTCACCACCCACAGGCACACCGTGGGCAATACGTGTGGTACGGATACCCTGCTCTCGAGCCAGTTCACTGATGTACTGGGCGGTAGCCTCACCTTCAATGGTTGGATTGGTGGCCAGAATGACTTCCTTGAGTTCGCTAGCGGCAAAACGCTCGCTGAGCTGGTCAAGCCCGAGCTGTTGCGGACCAATTCCGTCCAGTGGTGACAGGTGCCCCATCAGGACGAAATAACGACCTCTGAAATCGGTCGCCTGCTCAATCGCATCGATATCGACAGGAGTTTCAACAACACAGAGCAAACTGCTATCACGCGTAGCGCTGGCACAGAGCGGGCAAAGATCGCTTTCACACAGGGTACGGCAATCGCGGCACTTTCCAACCTCGTCCATGGCTTTTAACAGCGCCTGGGCCAGCCGCCGGCCACCTTCCCGGTCACGTTCCAGCAGATGATAGGCCATGCGTTGTGCCGTCTTGTTGCCCACACCAGGCAGGCAGCGCAGCGCGTCCATCAAGCGGCGGATCAGGGGTGATGCGGACATCGGCGCTGTAACGACGTGCTATCAGACTAGAACGGCAGTTTCATTCCCGCCGGCAAATTCATCCCGTCCGTTACGCTCGACATACGATCCTGGGTAGCAGCCTCGACTTAATGCGTAGCGTCGATAATCGCCGCTGCGATCAAATCTTCAAGCATGTCCTTGTCATCGCCCACCAGACTGTCATCGATTTCCACCCGGCTCGCTTCATGACGACCGGTCATCGTCACCTTGACCAGACCTCCACCGGACTCACCGGTGACTTCCAGGCTGGCAATCTCCTGCTGAGCCTTCTGCATATCAGCCTGCATCTGCTGGGCCTGTTTCATCAGGTTGCCAAGTCCACCTTTCATACTCGATTCACCTCAATCAGAAATTTCTAGTACTAATCCACAGAACGAATTGTCTCTCTGTGCAGCGTCGCATCAAAACCCTTCTGAATGGCTTTTACATTCGGATCTGATTCAATCGCGTTCACTGCATCAGCCTGCCGTGTTTCGGCCTCCTGCAATTGCTGCTGTGCCGGCGTGTTATCTGCACTTCCCTGCACTTCGATCTCCACATGAACCGTTTTCCGCAAAACCTCGCAGAGTGATTTCTCCAGCCTCTGCTGCCGCTCTTTACTCAGCAACTGCTGGTGGCTGGTATCCAACACCAGTTCCCAGCTGTTGTGGTCCTTACTTTTCAGTGCACAATTCATCGCCAGTTCACGCAACACGCCTTTCAGTTGCATGCTGTCCACCAGGCTGCGCCAGTCGTCAGCAGGGGCCACAGCTTGGCTTTTAACCTGAGCCGGCGCCCGTGCTGCTGTCTTCACCTGCTCAGGAGACGGCATTTTTCTAGTCTTCACCGGTACCGGCTGCTGCGCTCGCAGGGACTGCTCCACGGACGCCGGACGGAACGCCAGCATCCGCAAAAGGACCATTTCCAGGCCTCCGCGCAGGTCCGGCGCCATTTGCAGATCGCGCCGCCCGATCAAGCCGATCTGGTAAAAAAGCTGGACTTCTTCGGCATCCATCCGTTCAGCCAGATCAAGTACCGCCTCGCGCTCATCCAGATGCTCGTCCACTGCATCGGGCAAGGTCTGCGCAATGGCAATCTGCTGCAGGTAAGCAAGCAATTCTGTAAGCAGGCCTTCGTAGTCGGGTAGCTGCTGCGACAGCCGCTCGACAATCTGCAATAACGCGGCGCCATCACCACCAGCCAGTGCCCTCAGCAATTCGATAACGTGCACCTGTTCGATGGTGCCCAGCATGACACGCACTTCAGTCTCATGCACAGTTCCGCCACCGTAGGCGATGGCCTGATCCAGCAGACTGAGGGCATCCCGCATACTGCCATCCGCAGCACGCGCCAGCAGGCGCATTGCCCCGGCATCGGTTTCAACAGCTTCGACTTTTAACAGCTGTTCGAGGTGCCCAACGATTGATGGTATCGACAGTCGCTTGAGATTGAACTGCAGGCAGCGTGACAAGACAGTAGCCGGCAGTTTTTGCGGGTCGGTTGTTGCCAGCAGAAATTTTACGTGTGGCGGCGGTTCTTCCAGTGTTTTCAGCAAGGCATTGAAACTGTGCGCCGACAGCATGTGCACTTCGTCGATCAGATAAACCTTGTAGCGACCGCGTGTCGGCGCATACTGGACATTATCCAGCAGTTCACGGGTATCCTCGACTTTGGTTCGTGACGCGGCATCCACTTCAAGCAGATCCACGAAACGCCCTTCATCGATCTCCACACAAGCCGGGCACTGGCCACAGGGCTCGGCGCTGACACCGGCTTCGCAATTCAGGGATTTGGCAAAAATACGCGCTACTGTCGTCTTACCTACGCCCCGTGTGCCGGTAAACAGGTAGGCATGGTGCAGGCGATCGTTATCCAACGCATTTATCAGGGCCTGCAGGACATGTTCCTGACCCACCATCTCGGCAAATTTCCGCGGGCGCCATTTGCGCGCCAGAACCTGGTAACTCATTACCTATCCTGTGTAGAAAACAAAATGATCGCAGGGACGGTTTCCTGACCGCGAACTACAAATGACCTCGTGCACCTCGCCACTAAAGCATTATAACAGCCCGCTGAAAGAAGGGTGGCGACCCGTACCAGCCACACCCCGGCGCCCAAGTCCACTGCTGCGGCTGCTCCCTTCCGGGTCTGACCGGGTCCACAGTTTATTGTCGCGAGGGGACCGATACAGGCCACCATAAACCATTGATGATAGCGGACCGGAAGCCTGTCGAATCAGTCATTTGAACGGCTCCACCGGCCAGCAAAGGGCGGCATTGTACCAACTCCACTTTCGCACAGCCATGCACAGCAGCAAACTCATGAGAAAATAAAATTTATTTTAATTTATTAGAAATCGAAAATAATACCTGATAATATTACTCAGTTATTGAGCGCAATACAAAAATCTCGGAGCAGTTAAGCATGCAAGCAGAAGCGAATGGCAAAATCATCGAACTCAGTGAAGCCGGCTGGCTGAACAACCTCGACGAGTGGAGCGAAGAACTGGCGGTTGAAATCGCCAAGAATGAAAAGATCCCCGAATTGAGCGAAGAGCACTGGGATATAATCAGACTGGCGCGCGAATATTTCCAGGAAAACGGCACTGTGGCAGAGCCGCGCACATTCTCCAAACTCATGAAAAAGCTATACGGCAAAGACCGCAGCGACCAGAAATATATCTACTCGCTGTTCCCCACCGGCCTGATCAAGTGTGCCAACAAGGTGGCCGGGTTGCCGCGGCCCAAAGGCTGCAGCTGAACGTCAGCAAAAAGCCCCTCCAATAAGGGGCTTTTTGATACGCCATACGAACACTCAGGACGACCACACAAGCCGTTCAACTGCAAAATCCAGCGCTCACTGTAAAGAACACAAGAAACTTGTCTGGAATTCTTTACAGACAGATCTGGCCAAATCACACAGACAAGCGATCAATTCCCATATTATCAAACTGTTAGGCTAACAGGCACTTAATATGCTTGTGTATTGATAACAAAGGCTAACGGAGGATAGTCTTATGAGAATAGATCTATTGACCCTGGTCCTGGCGCTACTGTTTGCCATTAGCCTGTTAGCGGTTGATTCTGTGACGGCGACCCAGCTGGGTTTCTTCGCAGATTTGCCGTTCCATGCTGATATCAACAAACCCTGATCGGGAGGCGTTATGCACCCATTGTTAAGACTTACGCTGACCGCTGTTGTCCTTGCACTCACCATGACAGCAGTCATCTTATGGCTTTTCCGTTTAAGCCTTCTTGGATTAACGGGAATGGTCAGGCGCAAGGCCGTCTGAACAGCTTATCCGCCGACATACACCGGTGCACGCCAGCTTGTGCGTGGCTTGCTGCCAATTTAATAAGTATATTCGGATATATTTCTTATGCTTGACAAAGCTCCCCTTTTTCTATGTGATTGAGTGAGGGTACTAGAATAGTTGATTCCAGCATCCGTGGAAAAATGGACCACACCACAGAGATGGTGATTAATGCAATGCGTGAGCAAATCACGCAAGTAGCCTTGGATCGAGGCAGGAGGAGAAAGATGAACACCACTACAACCCGCTCATTGGGAAATGTTTGCATCGTTTGTATTGTGGCCGCCATAGTGGCCGTCAGCGTTATCTCACTGGCCGTATTGGCCTGGGTAACATCGCTCTAAGCGGTTAAAAGCAAGTCTGGCAGCGATGCTACCAGAGAATAACTGCAGCACTATCAATTAAGGCGGCCTTCAGGGCCGCTTTTTTCTGCCTCCTCCCCCCGCACCAGGAGTCTGGGGAGAGGCAATCAGATACAGCATCAGCCCTGCTTTGTCTTGTTGATCAGCGTTTCAAGCAGCTCCATCGGTAACGGAAAAACGATGGTATTGGATCGCTCCCCGGCGATTTCCGTCAAGGTCTGCAGGTAACGCAACTGCAATGCCTGGGGTTGCTGGGAAAGCGTCCTTGCCGCTTCCAGCAACTTGTGCGAGGCCTGCATTTCACCCTCGGCATGGATGACCTTGGCGCGCCGCGTGCGTTCGGCCTCGGCCTGTTTGGCAATAGCCCGCACCATACTTTCATCCAGATCGACATGTTTGATTTCGACGTTGCTGACCTTGATGCCCCAGGCATCGGTCTGCTGATCGAGTGAACTCTGAATATCGGCATTGAGGCGCTCACGTTCTGACAGCATTTCATCCAGCTCGTGTTGCCCCAGCACGGAGCGCAGGGTGGTCTGGGCCAGCTCGCTGGTCGCCATATAGAAGTCCTCGACCTGGATGATAGCCCGCTCGGGCTCGATGACACGGAAATAGACCACGGCATTCACTTTCACCGAAACGTTATCACGGGAGATCACATCCTGGGTGGGTACATCCATGACAATGGTGCGCAGATCGACCCTGACCATTTGCTGGATCAACGGGATAATGATAATGAACCCGGGACCCTTGACCTTCCAGAAACGTCCAAGCAGAAAGATGACGCCGCGTTCATATTCACGCAGAATCCTGATGGCAGAGACGAAAAACACCACCACCAGCGTCAAGACTGTGTACAGGGCATAGGCTGTCATGAT
>Ga0316193_10003330_pt1 | contig 11562 bp, 9 predicted proteins | sample MerIslsedime2_MG_FD_207735 | JGI IMG/M metagenome (GOLD analysis project Ga0316193, IMG submission 207735) | Coastal sediment microbial communities from Maine, United States - Merrow Island sediment 2 | ecosystem: Environmental > Aquatic > Marine > Coastal > Sediment | place: USA: Maine... | reverse complement strand
GCGGTCTCGGGCGCGGATATACTCCCCCAGTGCCGCAACGCGCCCACTCCCCGACAACCGTCCTCCTAGCGACATCGGCCTTTGCGTCGGGGATCGCGGCGCTGGTCCTCGAACTCCAATGGGGACGACAGCTCGCCCTCACCTTCGGCGGCTCGCACAACGCCGTGGCCGCCGTGCTCACCGCATTCATGCTCGGACTCGGGCTGGGCAGTTGGCTCGGAGGACGGAGGGCCGATCGACTCCGACGGCCGGCGCTGGCGATCGCGAAGATCGAGCTCGCCCTTGCCGCCCTCGGGCCGTTGTTAGCCCTGGTCCTGACCCAACTTCCGGCTCTCGCTTCCCAGTGGCTGCCGGAAATCGCCTCCGCCAACCACCCGTTCTTCGTCGCCTCACGGCTCGTGCTCGCGCTCGGGTTGCTCATCGTTCCCACCACGCTCATGGGCGCGACCTACCCGATTCTGGTGCGGGCGAACGCCGTCGACCTCGATCACCTCCACAGCGGCATCGGCCGACTCTATGCCGCCAACACCCTCGGTGGCGTTGTCGGCGTTCTTCTCGCCGGTTTCGCGGTGCTGCCGATCTTCGGGATCCCGGGATCCATCGCCCTGGCGGCGGGGGCCAATGCAGTTGCCGCCTGCGCCGCCCTGATCGCGTCCAGCCGCACCACCGACTCCCCGCCATCCGGCGATCGAAAACAGCCGCAGCCCACCCACCGATCGGCCCGTCCGTCATGGGCCCTCCTGGCCGCAGCCGGCGGCTCCGGCGCCCTGGTCCTCGGTGCGGAGACCTTGTGGCACCGGGCGCTCAAGATGGTGCTGGCCAACTCGACCGCCACCTTCACCCTGCTTCTCGCTCTTACGCTCACCGGACTCGGCCTGGGCGCAGTGGCGGGTTCGCCGCTGCTTCGGCGCGCCAACGTCCTCGCCAACTGGTCCAGGCTCCAATTCGGCGCCGTGGCGCTGCTCGTCGTTCAGGCTGCGTTCATGCCGGAAATCGCCACCGTCGTTCGCCTCATCCGGCCGGACACCGGCTGGGCCCGGGTCCTGGTGCCCCCACTGGTCGTCGGAGGCATTCTGGTGCTTCCCGCAACCCTGCTCTTCGGCGCCGCGTGGCCGTTGCTGCTCAAGGCCGCCACCCCGCGAATCAACGACGGCGGCCGGAACATCGGCCGCATGAGCGTCGTCAATTCGGTGGGCGCCGCCGTCGGAGCGGCGGTGGTCGGGCTGGCGATTCTCCCCAACGCGGGTTTCGGCCACTCCATGCTCGCCATGGCGGCCCTCGGCTCCGGCCTCGTGGTCGTGGGTCTCTCAGCTGAACCGGGCACGAGTTCCCGAACAAACCGGCGGATGAGAACATCCGCCGGATTCGCCTGCGCCGCCCTGGTCGCCGCGTCGGTGGTCTCTCCCTCCTTCGGCCGGGTTCCCCTTCCATCGATGGCGTTGAATCCAGAACAGGTCAGGGTCCTCAGCTACAACGAGACTTCGTCGGGGACCGTGGTTGTCACTGAACACCCGGCAACCGCCGCCCGCTCCATGTATGTCGACAACAACGCCGTCATCGGCGCGAGCTACGACGCCCTCAAGGTGGCGCGGATGCTTGGACTCATCCCCACGGTCCTGCATCCGTCGCCGCGGCGCGCCCTGGTCATCGGCTTCGGCGCCGGTGTCACAACGGCGATCGTCGCCGGCGCCGCGGGAGTCGAGGCGGTGGATGTGGTGGAGATCGTCCCGGGAGTCATCGACTCCGCTCACCTCTTCGAGGACCTCAACCACGGTGTCGCCCGCGACCCCAGGGTCCGACTCCACGCCAACGACGGCCGCAATCACCTCCTGCTCCACGCCGGTCCATGGGATCTCATCACCTGCGACCCAGTCCACCCTCTCTATGGATCGGCGCCGCTCTACTCCCTCGAATTCTTCAACCTGTGCAGGAAACGGCTCGCGCCGGGCGGACTCGTTTGCCAGTATCTGCCTCTCCACCGGATGCCCGATGACGCATTCCGCCGCGCCATCGCTACCTTCCAGAGTGCTTTCCCCGAGAGCTGGGTCCTCTTCGGCCTCGGTCACGCCATGCTGCTCGGCTCCGACCAGCCGCTCGACCTCGACTGGCAGAGATGGCACTACCAACTCCAACGCCACAATCTTCGAGGGGACCTCGAAGCCTCAGCCCTTTCGACCCCGGCGCAGATCACCGCCCTTTTCCAGCTCGATCCCGCCGGTTGCCGCGCGGTCGGTATCGGTAGACCCTCCACCGATCTCCACCCTCGACTCGAGTTTCTCGCCCCCGCCGCCTATCGACCTGGGCTCTGGCTGGCCAACGCGCAGGTCCTGGTCGAGGCCTACACCTCACCCATCGATCACATCAGAAATCTGCCCAGAGGAATGGGGATCGAGCTCCAACGCGTCGTCGCCGGCAAGCGACTGCTTCTCTTCTCGCTCCTCGCACGCGCCGATGGTGATCTCCCCGCCGCTCGCGGGTGGCTCGCCCAGGCAATGCAGATCGCCGGCGATGATCCCGAGATCGTTTTCTACTCGCGCCAACTGGCGGCCGAAACCCGCAGACGGTAGGGGATCACTCCACCGGCTTGGCGATGAAACGGGACCAGAGCGCGATGGCGGCAAACCCGACGATGAGCAGAAACCACGGTGAGATGCCGATAAAGGCCTCGGGCAGATACCCGATGAAGATCGACAACCCGGCTCCCAGAAGCGCATAGGGCAGCTGGGTCCGCACATGATCGACGTGGTCGCAGCTGGAGGCCATCGACGAGAGAATTGTGGTGTCGGAGATCGGCGAGCAGTGATCACCGAAGACCGCCCCTCCCAGGATGGCCGCCACCGTCGCCGCGAGGATCGCCGGATCCGCGGCGCCGGCATCGAGCACCAGCGGCACCGCCAACGGCGTGAGAATCGCCATCGTGCCCCAGGAAGTCCCGGTGGAGAACGAAACCGCCGCGGCCACCAGGAAGATCACCACCGGCAGCAATCCCGGCGGAACGTGGGGTCCCACCGCGCCTTTGATGTAAGCCGCGGTCGCCAGATCGGTGCAGACCTGGCCGAGGGACCAGGCCAGAGTCAGCACGACAAAGGCCATGAGCATGCTCTTGAAGCCGTTGATCATGGCTTCGAGGGACTGCCTCAGATCCAGCGCCCGCTGGCCGACGGCGAGAACAATGGACGACGTCAGACCGACCAGGCTCGCCCAGAGCAGCACCGTGAATGGATCGGATGCGCCGATGATGCGGCTCAGGGAGAGGCTCTCGGCGCCATCGGCAAGCAGGCTCTCGCGACCGGTGATGTAGAGCCCGACCAGGGTCGTCGAAATGACCAGGACCACGGGAACGGCGGCGTTCCACCATCGTTTGGGGGTGTCATCATCGGGCGCCAGCCCGGTGCTCTCGTAATCCGCCAGCGGCTGCGAGGTCGCGGCGACCAACTCGCCGGCCCGAGCCCGACGCTCCGCGGCGAGCATGGGGCCCCAGTCGCGGCCCGACACCGCCACCGCGAAGGTGACCGTCAGACCGAAGATCGGGTAGAACGCGTACGGAATCGATGCCAGAAAGACCCCGAACGGGTTGAGGTCGGAACCCGCTTTCTCGAGCGCGTCTCCCACCAGCGAGACCTGATAGCCGATCCAGGTCGAGACCAGGGCGACGCAGGCCACCGGCGCGGCGGTGGAATCCACCAGATAGGCGAGCTTCTCGCGGCTGACATGGTGGCGATCGGTCACCGGCCGCATGGTGTTGCCGACGATGAGGGTGTTGGAATAGTCATCGAAGAAGATCGCGATCCCCATCAACCAGGTCACGACCTGGGCTCGTCGCGGGGTCGTCGCGTATGGTTCGAGGGCCTTGACGACCCCGTGTGTTCCGCCGCTGCGGCTCATGACCCCGACCATCCCGCCGAGCAGAATCGAGAAGAGGATGATGCTCATCTTGTCGGGATCGGTCAGCGCATCGCGGGCATAGGTATCGATGACCCGGAAGAAGCCGGAAGCGATATTGCCGCCGGCGAGCAGGGTCGCGCCGAGCCAGACCCCGACAAAGAGCGACAGGACGACGTCACGGAAGATCAACGCCAGAGAAATGGCCACGAATGGCGGCAGCAGCGACCACCAACTCTGGCTCGCCGCCTCGCCGGACGGCATCACCATCAACAGAACACCCACCCCGACAATGACCAACAGCATTTTGAGCCAAGACGACATCGCGAAAGATTAGCATGGGGGCGGATCGAAACTCCGATACCATGAAGCCATGCCGGTCTTTGACGACGACGCGCTGATTCTCGATCACCACCCCTTCAAGGACCGGCATCTGATCGTTGCGGCCCTGACGCGCTCCCAAGGCGTCGTCCGTGGAGTGCTTCGGTCGGCCCGTGCGGGCAAGTCCCCTCTTGCGGGATCGATCCAGATCCTCTCCGAAGTGAGGATGTCCTTTTTTCGCAAGGCCCAGGCCGACCTCGCCACGTTCCAACGAGTGGATCTCAAGACATCGTCGTATCCGCTGGCCAAGGACTTTCGTCGTTCGACCGCAAGCGCGGTGGTCGCCGAGCTTCTCCTGACTTTCTGTCCGGAGGACGAACCGGCGCCTCGCCGATACCGCCTCGGCGTCTCGGCGCTCACGGCTCTGCTCGAGGCCATCGATCCCGACCGGGTCATCGCCTATGTCCAGTTCTGGGTCCTCCAACTCGGCGGGCTGATGCCGCCCCCTGAAACCCTCGATGGAGACCCGGCCGCCGATGAGTTCGCGTTTATCATCGCCTGTCGCCGGGTGGCCCTCGCCGAACTCGATCTCGAGGTGCCATCCTCCGCCGTCCGCCGCCTCGATGCCATGGTTCGTCGTCACGCCGAACGACCGCTGCGCGCCCTCGATTTCTTCCGTCAACACGGAGGTTGACCGGCTCGTGTCGCCATCTCTCTCCCTGTTCCGCAGCGAAGAAACCACCACAGTGGTCCTCGAATCACCGATCCTGTCGCGACGGGTCCTCGGCGAGATCGCCGCCGCCCTCGACGAGCTCAAACTCGAAGCCTGTCCAAGTCCCCTCGTTCTGACGTCGGCACACCCGACGATCTTCCTCGCGGGCGCCCACCTCGGGGAGATCGCAGGCCTCGACCAACGCAGCTGCATCGCCTATGCGGAACTCGGTCGCTCGATCGCGGATCGTCTCGCCTCCCACCCGGCAGCGGTGGTCGCCGCGGTCCACGGGAGCTGTTCGGGAGGCGGGTTCGATCTCACCATGGCGTGCGACGCCGTCATCGCTTCGCCCGAAGCCACCTTCAGCCACCCCGGTGTGCGTCGAGGTCTGGTCACCGGCTGGGGAGGATCCGCTGGTCTCGACAGCGTTCTCGGGTCACCGGTTCTGCGCCGCGCCCTGCTCGAGGGTTCCGAGCTCGACGCTGTCGCCATGAAGGAACTCGGGGCGGTCCATTCGATCGCAACTGATCCAGGAGCCCAGGCACGCGCCACCGCAGGTCGCCTGAGCCTCCTCCATCCCTCTCGACTCGCTTCGTGGCGGCTCCTCCGGAGCTCAACATTCGTTGACAGATTCCGCGCCTTCGTGGTAGAAAAGTCATGATATTCGGCAACTTGCCTGTTATTTGGGTAGGAAACGATCAATCCTGGTGACACCACGATTCGAGCGAAAATTCACGGTGCCGTGCGGGGTGATCCCAACAGCCGGAGGCGCGATCAGGAGTGCACATGAGCGGTACGATCCTTCTCGCAGACGACAGCCTGACCATCCAAAAGGTCGTTGAGCTCACATTTGCCGAAACCAACTATCGTGTTGTCACGGTGTCGAGCGGGGACGAGCTCCTCGACCGACTCGCCGACAGCCGGCCTGATCTGATCATCTGCGACGTGATCATGCCGGGGAAAGACGGCTACGAAGTCTGCCAGCAGATCAAGTCGAGTTCCGCCTGGCTCCATCTGCCGGTGATTCTCCTGACCGGCACCTTCGAGCCCTTCGATCGAGACCGGGCCATCGCGGCCGGGTGCTCCGAGATTATCACCAAGCCATTCGAGGCACGGAAGCTCGTCGATACCGTCGAACGACTCATCGGCGGCCCCAGCATCCAGCCTCCACCGCCCTCCCACACCGGACCCGCGGCCGTTGACGAAGGTGAGGTCTGGCCCGAGGAGGCGACTCCCACCGATTTCCCCACGGGCGCCGAACCCGAGGATTTTGGAACCCAACTGTCAGCCCCCCAGGCCGAGGAAGACGGCATCGATTTCACCACCAGCGGCTTCGCCGAAATGGAAGCGGCCGCCCGCCCACCTGAGGACGCCTCAAACGAGGTGGTTGCGGACGACGGCATCGAATACGAATTCGACGCCCCCGAAGGCCACGATCGCGACGGGTTGTCCTCAACGCCGGCCCTCGATCCCTCGGCGCAGACGGTCAGGATCGACGTCTCTTCCTTCGAGGATGAGACCAAACCTGAGGATGACCAACCGTCATTCGAGACACCCGCTGACGACGAAGTGCCGGCCACGGTTGCCGTCGATCCCTCGCAATTCACAAGCGAGGCGATCGAGGAAGCCGCCCCGGAGCCTTTTCAAGCTGCTGATGACGAGCCGTTCGAGCCTCCGCCAGAAGCGACCACCGACGAAGTCGTCGAGGGCGGATTCGAAGACGAGCCCTCGATGGCCGACACATCACCGGTGGAACCCCCATCTGAGGACGACGAGTCGACCGACCGGAATTCGGGCGACGGCGCCTTCAAACTCACCGAAGACGATATCGATCGGATCGCGCGGCGGGTGATCGAGCTTGCATCGGATCGCCTCGAGCAGATCGCCTGGGAGATTGTCCCGGATATGGCGGAGATTATTGTTCGCCAACGGATCCGCGAGCTTGAAGCCGAGTCCGAGGCCGCCACACCCGACGCTGTTCAGTGACGCCGTGCCCAATTCAATCATTGATGATGACGGCGCAGGAGCGCATCGTTTGTTTCTGAGTTGGAGTCTCGATTGAGTTCCCGCGACTCCGCATTGCGGCTTGCCGACGCCGCTCGGCCGGCGGTTTCAAACGTGGTCGTTCTTCAGAGTCTCGATTCCACCCATGCTTGGGCCCTGCGCCTCATCGAGCAGGTCGAGTCAGAGGAAATCGTTCTCCCGACAACGATGGTGATCGCATTCGAGCAAGACCACGGACACGGTCGGGCAGGACGGCTTTGGGAATCCCCCCTGGGGGGGTTGTACCTGAATTGGATCGTCGCCGGCCTGGAGGCACCGACCATCGCATTGCTGCCCATGATCGCCGCGGCCGCCGCGCACACCGCCATCACCGCGATCGGGATCGACACAGCAGAGATCAAATGGCCCAACGACATCCTCGTCGGCGGGCGCAAGTTGGCGGGTCTTCTCGTTCACTCTCGCCACGGCGCCACGAATTGGGCGACCGTCGGGATCGGCATCAACATCGACCGGGCGCCGACAATCCGGGACGGGAGCAACACTGAAGCTGTCGCGATCGCTGAGCTGGCCTCGAACGGCGACTTCCAGACTTGGTCCGAGACCATCGTCCGGATCATCGCCGAAGAGTTGGCTGCCGGCGTCACCAGTCCCATGGAGCACATCGGCCGGTGGCGGGAACACCTCCACCATCGCTCAGGTGATGAGATGGTCGTGCGCGGCGCCGATGGTTCCGCGACCCGGGGGCGTTTCGCCGGTCTCACCGACGAGGGTCACCTCCGCCTCGTCATCGACGGTGTCGAGCGGGTCTTCTCCTCCGGCGATGTGATCGAATAACCGTTATTCGAGGCGCTTGAGGAACTGATCGGCCGATTCGAACCCGGTGAGCCGGAAGACCTCTTCACCGTCCTGGTAAACCATCACCGTCGGCACCCCGAGGACCGTGAATTCCTTGGCGATCGCCACGGCCTCTTTGCTGGCCCGGGTCTGGTCGACCTTGAAACGGACAAAACCGTCGAGAATCCCTTTCACCCGCGGGTCCGAGAAGGTCTTCTCGTCGAGCTCGCGGCATGGCGCACACCAATCGGCGTAAAAGTCGACGATGACCGGCTGCCCGGAATCGACGGCGTCGCGGAAAGCCTTCGCGTCATATGCCGCCCAGGCCAGATGGTCGCCCTCGGAAACGGCAGCGGCACCGCCATGCCCGAGCGGGAGCATGGACAGACCAAGGACGAGCAGTCCGGCGCTGACCAGCCGCATGACCCGGTCGATGGCGGGCTGATCGTGTCCCGTTCGATCGATGACCAGGATGTAGAGCGCGCCGATGGCCAGGGTCAGACCCATGAGCCAATCGCCGCCATTGCCCGGGAGCATCGGAGCTGCGAAGTAGGCCGCCATGGCGATGAGGATCACGCCGAAGACCTTGCGGACACCGATCATCCACATGCCCGACGCCGGCAGGCGATTGACCAGGCCGGTGAAGGTGCCGAGTAGGAGATAGGGCAACCCGAGACCGGAAGCGAGGGCGAAGAACACGAAGAAACCGAAGACCGGATCTCCCTTCTGGCCGACCAAGGTGAGCAATCCGATCACGAAGGGACCGATACACGGGGCGGCGATGATCCCCATGAGGAGACCCATGATGAGAGCGCCGAGCATCCCGCTTCGTCCACCGGAGGCTTGCATGGCCCAGGCCGGAGGACGGATTTCCCAGGCGCCGAACATGGACGCCGCGAGAGCGAGCAACACGAGGACGATCACAGCGACGACGATGGGGCTCTGGAGCGCACTGCCGAAGATCGCGCCACCCAGCGCAGCAAGGACACCGAGGACCGAGTAGGTCAGCGTGATCCCGATGAAATAGGCGAACGCGAGACCGAATGAACTTCCGCTGCCGCCCTTCGTCTGCTGCGAGAAGAATCCGATCGTGATCGGGATCAGGGGGAATACGCACGGGGTCAGGTTGAGGGCCAACCCACCGAAGAACACGGTCACCAAAAGCAACGGTAGCGACATCCCCGCCAATTTGGTCACGTCTTCATCGGGCTTGGCCGATGCGGATTCGACCGGCGCCGGGGTCTCGAAGAGCTTCTGATTGACGAGCTCCGTCGAGCCACCAGGCGGGATCACCTCGAGATCGACCCCCATCTTGACCGTGACCGGCGGTAGACACTGGGTGTTGTTGCAGGCCTGGGCGGTGACCTCGACTCGAGGCCGAACCGCTCCCTCGGCCGTTTCCGGAACGGTCAGTCGGCCCACAAACACGACCTTCCCTTCCCAAACCTCGATGGGAACATCAGAGAAATCGAACTCGAGTTGCTCGCCATCGGGGAAGACCGTCAACGGCTCAGGCCAGTCCTCGGGTATGTTCCACCCCACCGTGGTGGGCATGGAAAATTCGTCACCCGGATCATCCGAGTTGATGTGCCAGCCCGCATCCACCGTGACGACGGCGGCAAGCTGCAGCACCTCACCCGCCACCACGGGGCTTTGGTCGGGGAGAAGCTCGACGGAAAAGACGGGCTCGGCACTGAATCCCTGGGCGGAGGCCCCAAGAGCTACCAAGCAGATCAGAGCCAGCGGCAGAAGGATGTTTCTTCGCATGTTCAAATTCCTCGTTTCGATCGGGATGCGCCGCTCAAGAACGCTCGGGGTCCAAATGGGGCGCATAGCGCCGAATCAGGCGCCGCACCTCTGCGGGATAACAATCCCAATTCTCTTTTATCAATTCCGGCCGTCGGGTTACCGTCAACTCCACGGCCCGCTCGAGACGCCATCGGGAAATTTTTTCATGGTTGCCCGATCGCAGGACATCCGGAACCTCAATCCCCTCGACCTCGAGCGGTCGGGTGTAGGACGGATGGTCGAGCAATCCCGCTGCAAATGAATCTTCGGCAACCGAATCCGGGTCACCGACGACACCGGGGACAAGACGGGCCACCGCTTCCATCACGACCATGGCAGCGACCTCTCCGCCACCTAAAATGTAGTCACCGATCGAGACCTCATCGGGCTCGAGGACCTCAGACACCCTCTCGTCAAAACCCTCGTACCGGCCGCAGAGGATGAGGAGCCGAGGCTCACGGGAGAGCTCCTCGACGAGTTCTTGATCGAGCACGCGGCCGCGGGGCGAGAGCAGAACCGTTCGCACCGTGCCGCTCCGAGCCTCGAGCTCGCGGACCGCTGAGATCACCGGCGGCGCCTGGATCACCATCCCCGGCCCGCCGCCGTAAGGGTCGTCGTCGAGCTGCCGCCATTTGTTTTCGGCCCAGTCGCGCATATCGTGGACATCGATTCCGACCAGCGACTTATCGACAGCCTTGCCAAGCACACCGGTGGTGCGGAAGGTCTCAAAAAACTCAGGGAAGATGGTCAAAACATCGAAATGCAAGTTGTTGTCCTATCCAGCCGCGTATTGAAACACAAAGTGCCGCCTAGACCAAACTCCGGGGTGTCAGTCCATCGCAGTTCAATGCAGGACATCGCAAATGGGACACGGATGAACACGGATTGACACGGATTTTTCTCTCAGGTTGGTTCCGCGGTCCGGGAGGACAAACGACTTCGTGGGGACGCCATGGGTGTCTCGAAAGGCTTCGTTTTTGATTTCAAACGGATTTCACGGACCCAGGTCTTGAATCGCCAGAAAGCTGAGCGGGATCCCTCCGTGCAAATCCGTTTCCGAATCCAAAACCACGTCGTGAAAGCAACCGACCCCGCCGACACGAAGTTGTACAGCGATCGAGTACCACCAACCCACTCTCAAGAAAATCTGTGTGATCCGCGTTCATCCGTGCCGATCCGTGTCCCATTGCGATGTGTGATGGGACCGATGAGACCTACGCGGTGATGGCGTCGTCGTCAAGGAGTCCTGGGGGAGCATCGATGGTGACGGTCTTGGCCTCGAGATCGACGTCCTTGACGATTTCGGGGACATAGGGCACGAGGAATTCGCGACGGCCGCGGCGAACGATGAGACGCCGCTGGCCGGGCCCTTGATCGATCCCGGTGACCTCGCCGAGCTCTTCGCCCTGCGGTGACCGGCAGGCAAGCCCGACGATGTGGTGCTCGTAGTAGAAGCCCTCCGGGAGTTCGTCAAGGGCCTGCTCCGGAAGGAAAAGATACCGCCCGCGCCAGTCATCGGCGGCATCACGATCGCGAAAATCGGCAACGGAGAGCAGCCACCTGCCCTTGTGGTACCGGATCCGAAAGATCTCGTGAAACGATTCCGGCGCCGTTTCATCACCGAGGCCGAAGGACGTTCCATCGGTCATCCGCTCGGGAAAATCGGTGATGATCTCCACGATGAGGTCGCCGTGGATTCCATGGGGCTTGATAACCCGGCCCACAACGAGCCAGTCGCGAACGTCGTTGGAGCTCACTACTCCAGGATTTCCAAGACGAACCGTTTGTGGATCTTCATACCGCCGGCGGAAAGGAGGGTGCGAATCGCCCGCGCGGTCCGGCCTTGCCGACCGATCACCTTGCCCAGGTCCTCGGTGCGGACCCGCAGCTCGAGAACGGTTGTCTGCTCGCCTTCGACCTCAGTCACCTGAACGTCTTCGGGGTTGTCCACCAGCGCTTTCGCGATCTCTTCGAGTAGCTCTTTCATCGCACTCAAGGGGAACTCCTTTCACGGCGAGGCA
>Ga0316193_10003327_pt1 | contig 11565 bp, 7 predicted proteins | sample MerIslsedime2_MG_FD_207735 | JGI IMG/M metagenome (GOLD analysis project Ga0316193, IMG submission 207735) | Coastal sediment microbial communities from Maine, United States - Merrow Island sediment 2 | ecosystem: Environmental > Aquatic > Marine > Coastal > Sediment | place: USA: Maine... | reverse complement strand
CTTCCTCTTCTTTTTTCTTAGGTAAACTAAATTTCCAAACGTCATTGTCTACCCTCAAATAATTGTTGGGATCACCAAAATTAAAAGTCTCACGATCTCCTCCAAAGGTGTAAATCGCGTCTTGACCTTTATTAGCGCCTTTCACTACAACTGCGTCAAAATCATATTTGATATCTTCTGATCCATCTGCGTTCCAAGGGGCATTATTAACTTTTTTCCAAACCTTGCCTTTATTACTGACCCATACATCCGATGGATTTGCAGGTGAAATTCCATTATCAGGCCCTAGCCCAAATCCACCGAATAAAACAAGTCTGTCCTGAGCCACTACAACTTGATGCCCCGGACGTTTTGACCATTCAGCATCTTCTGTTACCAATTCCCAGTTTGCTCCATCTTTCGTCCTCCAGACATCATTAAAATAAGGAGGATCAAGACATGGTGGTTGCGCTGTAGGAGGAAAATTTGGATCAAAAGCGCACGTAAATCCTTCTTCACCGCCAATCATATACATATAACCATCTTTTACAGCTGCAATACCGCCAGCGCGTTCTTTCCAAGGTGCATTTCCAACCTTTTCCCAACGACTTCCGTCACGAGATCTCCAAACATCATTAAAATATATTCGTGCTGGTGCACCTGGATCTATTGAACTATCATCATTTACAGAACCACCCATCACATAAATAAAACCTTTAAAAACGACTGCACTGAGGCCGGCTCGACCTGCCCAATGACTTGGATTATCATTATTAGGATCAATTTCTTCATTTGCCTTCATCTTTGTCCAATCAATTCCATCTTTTGATCTCCAAACATCATTAAAAAATTGAGAAACAGGAAATTTTTCTGTACAAAATTGAGGTGGGACTCCAGGGCATCCAGCAGGATAGGCAGGATTATCCACGAGAGTAAAATCTTGCCCTCCAATGATATACATATAGCTTCCTTTTATCACCGCTTGAAAATAAGCGCGATTGGCCCAATGCTCGGTTAAATTGGGGTCAGAGGGTAATATGCCAACGCCTGGAATTACTGTAGGGGGGTTAGATTCAAGAACCCTTTCCCAATTTTTTCCTTTATCCGAGCTGCTCCATACATCCCCGTGAAGGATACTCGCTCCGGGAATAGGTATAGGTAAAGGCGTTCGTCCACCAAAAATATAGAATTTCCCTTTATGATTCAATGCCTGAAGCCCAGCTCTTTGGTACCAATTGTCACTAGGGGCAGGAATTTCAGGACCAAAAGGAGGTGGTAATGGTATTGCCTCATTGTCCTTAATAATTTCCCATGTCCAGGATTTGAAATTTTTGCCATTATTTTTCTTCCAATCTGGTATTCCATTCGAGGATAAAACAATGATTAAAACAGTTAGAAATAACTTACCAAATATATTCCTCGAGGAGGAAAGATTGGTTAAAGATCGATTGATAAAATAAATAAATTTTTGAAAAGTAGTTTTATACATAGCAGTAGGGGATTAGTTACCCTAAAGATATATAATTTTTTTTAAATCCAAATTTGACCTTTTAGCAATGTGCAGAAAAACAAATTTTTATACTTTATTGCATGTTTTTGGCAACGGCTTCAACCTCATCGAGTACCCTTAATAAATTGAGGCCCCACAATTTTGCGATCTCATCTTCAGAATATCCTCTTTTGACCAATTCCAGGGTTACATTAAAGGTTTCAGATGCGTCATCCCAACCTTCGATTCCGCCACCACCGTCAAAGTCTGAACTAATACCTACGTGGTTTATGCCCATTTTTTCAACCAGATAATCAATGTGATTCACGAAGTCTTTAACATTAACCAAGGGATATTTTGCATTGATATCCTTTTTTCTTGGTGAAGCTTGAGCTAAGATTTTTTCATAATTGGTATAAGCAGCTTCCTGTGCATCTCCTGATAAATTTTTGACATCATTCCATTCTAAATATTCAATATCCAATTCTTTAGCAACCTCTTTGTATAAATCTTTACTAGCAGCCATATTGGCATCATATTTTTCAAGGTTGAGATAGCTGTCAAGAGCTACTGTTTGAACTACACCACCATTGGTTCTAATCATGGCCAACATTTCGTCATCAAGATTTCTGCTTACGTCGCACAATGCCCGTGCCGAAGAATGGGAGGCAATAACCGGAGCTTTTGACAATTTTATCATTTGAATATTGGCTTCTTTAGACGGATGTGAAATATCTATCATGATACCAACTCTATTCATTTCTTCAATAGCCTTTTTTCCGAGCTCGCTCAGGCCATTATATAGCCATACATCATCTTCTTCTCCAGTATTGGAATCACAAAATTGACTGTGACCATTATGGGCTAAGGACATATATCTGGCACCGCGTTTATAAAATTTCTCTATATTTTTTAAATCTGTGCCTACCGGATATGCATTTTCAACACCAATCATTGCCACTTTTTTCCCTGAAGCGATAATCCTTTTAACCTCTGCTGAACTAAGCGCTAATTCTATCTGATCAGGGGCATATTTAGTGACCAACCTGTCAATAGCGTCAAATTTATCCATGGCATTTTTATAGGCTTTTTTATAGCCATCTTTGGTCAATTCACCTTGACCCGTATAAACGATCAACCAGGAGACATCTAGTCCTCCTTCTTCCATTTTAGGCAGATTAACCTGCGTGTCAAGATTCTGAGTATAATTAACTTCATCCGTGAAATTTTTGACATTAATGTCATTATGCGTGTCAATTGTAATCACGGATTCATGAATTTTCTTTGCCCTTTGATTTAGGCTATATTCACTTTCGGGTGGAGGAGACTGTGCCAAGAGAGAAAAAGACAAAAAGATCAAAAGAAAAGTATAGTAATGAGGTTTCATAATTTAAGGTTTGTTGTTATCGGATAAATATAGAATAAAATGCTTATAAAAAAGGACTTAAAAATCGTATTTATTTTGGTCAATAAATGAAAACAGTCTGTTTTTAGAACTGTTATAATTTACTTTATATGAAGGATTTGTAATTTATTGATAAAAACTTAAAAATTCAATAATGAAAGTGGTGTTTTAATCTCAAATATTTAATAAGAATCCTAAAACTTATCGGGCTCAGCTTTGGTGATACTTTTGGGGAATAAAGAATGGGCCTTGGACATTGTAAATTTTCAATAATTATTATTTACAAAATGATTGAAAAAAATAAATTTGCACTTCCTATTAGCAAAATAAGAATTTAAAGAAATATAAAATAAAAATGAGCAATACATTATTTGACAAAGTTTGGGATGCCCATGTGGTAAGGAAGATAGAAGATGGACCGGATGTTTTTTTTATAGACCGTCATTTTATCCATGAAGTAACGAGTCCAGTTGCTTTTTTAGGCCTGGAAAGCAGAGGCTTAGGCGTTAGATACCCTGAAAGAACTTTTGCTACTGCTGATCATAACACACCAACGATAAATCAACATTTGCCTGTAGAAGATCCTTTGTCAGCGAATCAACTGGAGACCCTGGAACGTAATGCTAACAAATACGGAATAGTTCATTGGGGTTTGGGTGATCAAAACAATGGAATTGTACATGTAATTGGCCCCGAACATGGTATTACCTTACCTGGATCTACTATTGTTTGCGGAGATTCGCATACATCCACTCATGGTGCTTTTGGCGCCATTGCATTTGGAATAGGGACCTCTGAGGTAGAAATGGTTTTATCTACACAATGTATTATGCAACCCAAACCAAAAAAGATGCGTATCAATATTAACGGAACGCTTGGTCTTGGCGTTGGCCCCAAAGATGTGGCTCTTTTTATTATTGCTCAGCTAACAACTTCAGGAGCAACCGGGTATTTTGTGGAATATTCTGGTGACGTATTTGAAGAAATGAGTATGGAAGGTCGAATGACCGTTTGCAACCTTAGTATTGAAATGGGAGCTCGAGGTGGAATGATAGCTCCAGACGAAAAAACCTATTCCTATCTTAAAGGAAGACAATATAGCCCGAAAGGACAAGAATGGGACAATGCTTTGGCCTATTGGAAAACTTTAAAAACAGAAGATGGCGCTGAATTCGATAAAGAATTCACCTTTGAAGCTTCTCAGATTGAACCCATGATAACCTTTGGAACTAATCCAGGTATGGGCATCGGTATATCAAAAGATATTCCTTTGGCAAAAGACCTTGATGGAGGAAAGACAAGCTATGATAAATCATTGAATTATATGGGTTTCAATGAAGGGGAAGCCATGAAAGACAAAAGAATTGATTATGTTTTTCTAGGAAGTTGTACGAATGGGCGTATTGAAGATTTCAGGGCATTCGCGTCTATAGTAAAAGGGAGAAAAAAAGCTGACCACGTAACGGCCTGGCTGGTTCCTGGATCTCATATTGTTGAAGACCAGATTAAAAAAGAAGGTATACTTGATATTTTGGAAGCCTCAGGTTTTGAGCTGCGTCAACCCGGTTGTTCTGCTTGCCTGGCAATGAATGACGATAAAGTGCCTGCAGGAAAATATGCAGTAAGTACGTCTAACCGAAATTTTGAAGGAAGACAGGGTCCTGGCTCAAGAACCTTGCTGGCAAGTCCGCTTGTAGCCGCTGCCGCGGCTGTTACTGGAGTGGTAACTGACCCAAGGGAATTGCTTTAAAAATCAAATATTTTATCATAAGAAATAATAATAAAAGACATGGCATACGATAAGTTTACAATATTAAAAAGCAGTGCATACCCGCTACCTATAGAAAATGTTGACACTGACCAGATCATTCCGGCCAGATTTTTAAAAGCAACCGAAAGAACGGGTTTTGGAGATAATTTATTTAGAGACTGGCGGTACAATACCGACGGATCACCTAAAGCTGATTTTGTATTGAACAAAAGTATTTACAGTGGGAAAATTCTTGTTGGTGGAAGAAATTTTGGTTCGGGTTCGTCTCGGGAACACGCGGCGTGGGCCGTATATGATTTTGGTTTCAGATGCGTCATCTCCAGTTTTTTTGCTGATATTTTTAAAAATAACTGCCTTAATGTAGGCGTTTTACCGGTACAGGTAAGTGAAAAAATGCTCACAAGCATTTTTCAAGCAATTGACAAAGATCCAGATGCAGAAATCCTGGTTGACCTTCAAAAGCAGGAAGTGAGTTTGACAGGAACCGGGCAATCAGAAAGATTTGACATCAACGGATACAAAAAAGAAAATATGCTCAATGGTTTCGACGATATTGACTACTTACAAAACATAAAAACAGAGATAGAACAATTTGAAACCCAAAGACCTTTTTAAATCCTTTTATCTATGACTCATAGACGAAAAATAGAAATAATGGACACCACCCTCAGGGATGGAGAACAAACCAATGGAGTGTCATTTTCTGCGTCTGAAAAACTCACTATATCAAAATTGCTGTTAGAAGAACTCAAGGTTGATCGTATAGAGATAGCATCAACCAGAGTATCGGAAGGAGAATTTAATGCGGTAAAAAGTATATGCTCGTGGGCTTTGGAAGCAGGATATATTGATAAGATTGAGGTACTCTCTTTTGTAGATAATGGTTTGTCAATTGAATGGATGCTGGAAACAGGAGCCAAAGTACAGAATTTACTGACCAAAGGGTCTTTAAATCACCTTACTCATCAACTAAAGAAAACCCCCAAAGAACATTTTGACGCTGTTGCGCATGCAATTAGTTTGGGTTTAGAAAAGGGTATTGAAAGTAATATTTACCTGGAAGACTGGAGTAACGGTATGCGAAATTCTCCTGAGTATGTGTTTGAATTTCTGGATTTTCTCGCTTTGCAACCCATCAAAAGGTTGCTATTACCAGATACTTTAGGCGTTTTGACGCCATCAGAGTCATTTGATTTTATTTCACAGATTAGAAAGCGATACCCAACAATGCACATTGATTTTCATGCGCATAACGATTATGATTTAGGAGTGGCTAATGTTTTGGAAGCAGTAAGAGCAGGAGCAGATGGATTACATCTGACTGTCAATGGCATGGGTGAGCGGGCAGGAAATGCACCATTGGCCAGTGTAGTGGCAGTGATTAATGATTTTATTCCGGATGTTCAGATTAATGTCAAAGAGAAATCTTTGTATAAAGTGAGTAAGCTTGTTGAAACATTTTCAGGCTTTAAAATTCCGGAAAATCAACCTGTTTTAGGAAATAATGTATTTACTCAAACAGCTGGAATACATGCTGATGGAGATAATAAAAAGAACCTTTACTTTAATGATTTGTTGCCTGAAAGATTTGGAAGAAAAAGACAGTATGCCTTGGGTAAAACTTCAGGGAAAGCCAATATTCAAAAGAATTTACAAGAACTTGGACTTTTCCTGTGTGATAAGGATATAGCCAAGGTCACAAAACGGATCATCGAATTGGGTGATAAAAAAGAAGTTGTTACCAAAGAAGACCTGCCTTATATAATCTCAGATGTACTCGATAGCAATTCCTTTGAAGAAAAGATTATTGTTGAATCCTATGTGTTGACGCATGCCAAAGGCTTGAGACCATCAACAACTGTTTCGCTTAAAGTTAACGGCAATTCGATTCAGGCAAATGCCCAGGGAGATGGTCAGTTTGATGCCTTTATGAATACCATCAAAAAGATTTATACTGAAAAAGGTTTGGACCTGCCACAACTTATTGATTATGCGGTAAGGATTCCTCCTGGTTCACACTCCGATGCCTTATGTGAGACAGTGATTACCTGGCAAGATGCTGAAAAGAGCTTCAAAACCAGAGGATTGGATTCCGATCAAACCGTTTCGGCAATCAAGGCTACTCAAAAAATGTTGAATATAATTTAGAATAAAAAAGAATATATGAAATTAAAAATAGCGCTTTTAGCAGGGGATGGGATAGGTCCAGAAGTCATTGAACAGGCCGTAAAGGTTTCTGATGTCATAGCAAAAAAATTTAATCATGAGATCAGCTGGTTCCCCGCCTTAACAGGAGCAGCCGCTATTGACGCTGTGGGTGATCCTTATCCTGATGCAACGCATGAAATCTGTGCCAGTTCTGATGCCGTATTATTTGGTGCCATTGGTCATCCAAGATTTGACAATGATCCTTCGGCCAAAGTAAGGCCAGAACAAGGCTTGTTAAAAATGAGAAAAAAATTAGGGCTATTTGCCAATATAAGACCAACTTTTACCTTTCCTTCGCTCATTGATAAATCACCTTTAAAAAGAGAGAGAATTGAAGGAACTGATCTTGTCTTTTTGAGAGAATTGACAGGTGGAATCTATTTTGGTAAAAAAGGCAGAGAAGAAGGTGGTAATGTTGCCTATGATCATTGCGTATATTCAAAAGAAGAAGTAAGGCGTTTGGCCAAAAAAGGCTTTGAGATGGCCATGACCCGAACTAAGAAATTGTGTTGTGTAGATAAGGCCAACGTTTTAGAAACTTCCCGATTATGGAGGGAGACTGTTCAGGATATGGAAAAAGATTATCCGGAAGTAGAAGTTTCTTATGAATTTGTTGATGCCGTAGCCATGCGTTTGGTTCAATGGCCCAGTTCTTACGATGTTTTAATCACAGAAAACCTTTTTGGAGATATACTAACAGATGAAGCCTCAGTAATCTCAGGGTCTATGGGATTAATGCCCTCGGCTTCAGTTGGATCTGATGTCTCATTGTTCGAACCAATTCACGGATCGTATCCCCAGGCAACAGGTAAAAACATTGCCAATCCGTTGGCAACAGTATTATCAGCAGCAATGATGTTTGAAACTGCATTTGGTTTGCACGATGAAGGCGCTGCCATCCGACAAGTTGTAAATAAATCTTTAGAAGAGGGTATTGTTACCGAAGATCTTGCAGAGGGATCAAAATCGTATGGGACTTCAGAAGTAGGAGATTGGCTTGCGGCAAATATTCAATGAAACAATGAATTAATGAATTAATGAAATAATGCTGAAATTCTACTATGAGGAATGCGTGCATTCATAAATGGGTGAATCCGCGAATTTTTCTGTCTTGTTTGCAAGATTCATTTTAAAAACGTAATTACATAAGCGTCAGACTTCTAGCCTCTATAAATTAAAACTTATAAAAATTGTTGGAAAGAATTGCTAAAGAACCTACTTAATTGAGTATTTTTGCAAGGTTTATTTATAAGTATATGGTGCTCACAAAAGATGATAATGAAGAAAAATTAATTGGTAAGAAATTATATGATTATCAGCATGGCGCTATAGATCGGATCTTTGACCGAATCAATGAAAACCCAACAAGCTACAATTTACTGTACCAACTTCCTACTGGAGGTGGAAAAACTGTTATATTCTCTGAAATTGCGCGAAGGTATATAAAGAAAAATAACCATAAGGTTCTGATTCTCACCCACCGTATTGAATTGAGTAAGCAAACTTCAAATATGCTAACTGAATTCGGGGTGCATAATAAGGTAATAGACAGTAGTGTCAAGGAGGTTACCAATGAGGGTAAATATTCTTGTTTTGTCGCAATGGTAGAAACACTAAACAACAGAATCAAGGAGGAAAAAGCCGATCTTGAAGATATCGGTTTGGTTATTGTAGATGAAGCACATTACAATTCATTTAGAAAATTATTTTCACATTTTGAAAGATGTTTTATTCTGGGTGTAACTGCTACACCATTGAGTTCTAATATTCTTCTGCCAATGCACGAGATCTATAAAGATCTTATTGTTGGGGAAAAAATTTCCACCCTTATTGAAAAAGGATTTTTGGCTCAGGCGAATACCTTTAGCTTTGACGTAAACCTCAGTACCTTAAAAATTGGTGCTAATGGCGATTATACCGTTAAATCATCAGAAGAACTTTATACCAAAAGCGACATGCAGTCCAAATTGGTCTCCGCGTATGAAAATACTTCCCTTGGTAAAAAAACGTTAATTTTCAATAATGGGATTCATACTTCCAGACACGTTTACGAGATCTTTAAAAGGGCGGGATATAAGATAAATTATATTGACAATACCAATACAAAGGAAGAAAGAACTAATGTTTTAAGGTGGTTTAAAGAAACTCCGGATGCTATTCTTAGCTCTGTAGGGATATTGACCACTGGATTTGATGAGCCAACCATTGAATCGATTATCATCAATCGCGCAACAAAATCTATGGCGCTTTATTTTCAAATGATTGGAAGAGGCTCAAGAATAATTGATGATAAAAATGAATTTTCTGTATTGGATTTAGGTAATAATGTTTCCAGATTTGGATTGTGGACCGAAGAAGTGGATTGGCAATTTATCTTTAAGAATCCATCATATTTTTTGGAGAACCTGATTAGTGATGACGAAATAGAGCGTAACTTCAAGTATGAAATGCCCGACAACATAAAAGCAATGTTTAGCAAATCAACTGACTTTAAGTTTGACGTTATGAAAGAGTATCATGATGCATTGGATAATGGGTTAAAGTCAAAAGCGGTGCTGGAAAGATCTATCACACAGCATGCAAAAATTTGCGCTGAAAACAGTGAAGACGTATTTGATGCGCATATTCTATCGAGAGAATTGAACGATGAAATTGAGTTTAGAATTAAACAATACTCCTATTGCATTTTAAAAAGCTCCAAAAACTATTTAAAATGGTTGGGAGAGGATTATAAAAGGCAGTTGAGAGTCCAAATAAGCATGCTTTTTAGATAATAATTGTAGAGCTCATTCAAATGGTATTCAATTTTAATTATATCGCAAGATTTGAAATTGATAAAATTAAATTTATTTGTTAATTTTACAATACCATATGATAAAAATTATTTCCTTCTCGATCGCGAGTATTATATTGATTCAGAGTTTTAATATCCATATCCTGGACGCGTTAAAACTAAAGAATCTAATGGAACATCTTGAGTTTCACAAATCGACTTATGGAGATGATGTCTTTACTTTTGTGGCTAAACATTATGGTTATCAGAAACTAAAACATGAAGATAAGGACGAAAAAGAAGATCATCAACAATTGCCTTTTCATCATAACACATGCCTTGATAGCATAGCTTTATATGTGTTTGACTTGAACCGATATCAATTAAAAGATATGGATCATTCAAATGCTGAATTAAGTACTTTCTTTTTTCAATCAGCCTATTCATTTATGGAAAATGCTGATATTTTCCAGCCTCCACAGTTTGCATAATTTGTTTCCTTTCTTAATCTGGTTTTGATCCAGATTTAAACTCCTTTGTTTTACAACATGATTTAATAATCAATTTGCCTGGCACAAGAGTTTCATCAATTAGAAAAATTGATTTCAAATTAACAAATTATGCTAACGAAAATCATAAATTTTAGTCTTAGAAATAAGCTAACTATATTCATATTTACTTTCCTGGTGATTGGATTTGGAATTTATTCTTTGAATAAAATTCATATTGGAGCTGTTCCGGATGTTACGAACAACCAGGTACAGGTGATCACAACCTCTACAAACCTTTCAACCGAAGATATCGAACAATTTATTACTTATCCTATTGAATTGGAAATGGCCAATTTACCTGGTGTAGAAGAAATTCGATCGGTTTCAAAATTTGGTCTATCAGTAGTGACCATTGTTTTTGAAGATAATATGGGGACCTACTTGCCTCGACAATTGATTTCAGAAAAGATTGAATCCGCCAGCGAGAAAATACCAGAAGGATTTGGCAAGCCTGTTATGGGCCCTATCACTACTGGTTTGGGTGAGATTTATCAATATATCCTTGACGTAAAACCTGGTTTTGAGGAGCGATATTCAGTAACAGAATTGCGATCCATTCAAGATTGGATAGTAAAAAGACAGCTTTCTGGAATTCCAGGAGTCGTTGAAGTAAATACCTGGGGAGGCTTTTTAAAGCAATATGAGGTTGCCATCAATACTGAAAAACTAAAGGCAATGAATATAACAGCACGTGAAGTTTATGTTGCTTTAAAAAACAACAACAGTGTTGCTGGTGGGGGCTATATTGAAAGGCTCAATAAAGCATATTTCATTCGTGGAGAAGGCTTGGTTAAGGATCTTAAAGATATTGAGGATATCTCAGTTAAGAACGTTGATGGATTATCGATTAGGATAAGGGATGTTGCTCAGGTTGGTTTTGGCAGCGCTACTCGTTTTGGAGCAATCACAGGTAACGGAGAAGGTGAAAAAGTGCTGGGGCAGGTAATGATGTTAAAAGATGGAAATTCAAAGCAGGTTATTGAAGCTGTCAAGGCCAGAGTGGAAGAAATTGCTGGAACTTTACCTGAAGGAGTTTATATCAATGGCTTTTTGGAAAGGAGCGAATTGATTGATAAAACCACCTTTACCGTTGCTGAAAATTTGATTTTGGGCTGTTTGATCGTTATTTTTGTCGTGGTGTTATTTTTGGGTAACCTAAGATCAGGTTTGGTTGTTGCCTCAATGATTCCTTTGACGCTTCTTTTTGCTATATCATTAATGAATATTTTTCATGTAGATGCGAACTTGATGAGTATGGGTGCAATAGATTTTGGAATCATCATCGATGGATCGGTTATCATTGTAGAATTCATCGCTTTCCAGCTTTCGGCCAACAGAGACGAAATATTAAAGCTATCAAGTATTGAGCAAAAGGCACGAATTAATCAA
>Ga0316193_10003324_pt1 | contig 11571 bp, 10 predicted proteins | sample MerIslsedime2_MG_FD_207735 | JGI IMG/M metagenome (GOLD analysis project Ga0316193, IMG submission 207735) | Coastal sediment microbial communities from Maine, United States - Merrow Island sediment 2 | ecosystem: Environmental > Aquatic > Marine > Coastal > Sediment | place: USA: Maine... | reverse complement strand
GGAGCATATTGCCACGATGAGATATCACAGCAAAGATGCACTCAGCTGGGGCTGGCCGCAGCAATATGCCAACATGGCGGCCGGAGGGACGGCCGTTACCTGTGCCTACCCCAATATGCCCAAGTTTTTGGATGACCCCAACAATAAGGACAGCAAAATCGTCGGCAAGATAAGGTCCGCCATATCACCGGGAAGGATGACCAATGGTAAGCTCATCCGAAGGTCGACCTGGTGGCCGAACGTGGCGCATGCTGTTCCATCAAAAGGGAAGTATGCAGAAGCCGCGTACCTGCTGCTTCAATGGTGTTCAAGTGCGAAGATCAGCACCTGGCTCGTAGCCAATCCAGGCGGCTACTATGATCCCTGGAGAAAGATGCACTTTCAAGATCCAATTTTGTCAAAGAGCTATCATGAATGGCACGTGCCGGTAATGGTAGGCACCCTGCAAAGGGCTTGCCCGCCCATCATGATCCCCGGTGTTCTTGAATACCAGACCGTCCTTGACACCAACCTTCAGGAAGCCCTCACAAATCAAAAAAGCCCTGAACAGGCCGTGGCAGATGCGGAAAAAGGATGGGAAAAGATCACGTCTCGGAACGGTAGAGATAGAACCATTAAGGCGATCAAAGCCATGCGGCCGGCATGGCCAAAAGCCATTTATGACAAGCCCAATATATAGGGGCTGCTCCAAAGGGAGTTAAATTTTTCTTCCGATTTGACTCCTTTTTCTCTTTTTCGATGCATTAGCGTCAGAACATGCGGACATGGAGGGAATCAAACGTGTCAAACCAGGACAGCCAAATAACCCACACCAAACAACTCGACAAGGGGCGATTGGGTCTTTTCTTTACCCTGCCGGCCCAGACGGCACTTCTCTTTATTGTGGTATTTCCGCTCCTTGCCTCACTCTATCTCAGTTTTACTACATGGTCACCCATGACCGGGCGGGGTACCCTTTGGTACCAGGCCTATCAATTCTGGGCTTGGTTTTCCAATTACTGGAATATCATAACCGATTCGGCTTTTTTACTCTCTCTGGTTCGAACCGTGATCATTGTGGTGGTGGTTGTCCCCGTCGAATTACTGATCGGATTGGGACTCGCTTTTCTTTTTCTCGAGAAGTTTCCGCTGAAGAAGCTTTTTCACTCCGTTATCCTCATGCCAATGATGATTGTTCCGGCTGTGGCCGGATTTATCTTCTACATGCTTTTTCAAAGCGCCGGACCGGTCAACGCCATCCTGTCCAAGATCCTTTTTGTTGAAATCACTACCCCATGGCTGACCGGCAGTGTGACGGCCATGATCTGTGTCATGCTCGCGGACATCTGGCAGTGGACACCCCTTATGTTTTTAATTCTGCTCTCCGGATTAATGGCCTTACCCGAAGACCAGTTGAATGCGGCCCGGATCTTGGGTGCAAACTGGTGGCAGCGTTTCAGAATGGTCACATTGCCCCTGCTCAAACCGGTCATCGTCATCGCTCTGATCCTGAGGGGAATGGAGGCGATCAAGATATTTGATGCCATCTGGTTGATGACCAAAGGGGGGCCCGGGACAGCGACCGAGACCATTTCCGTGTATCTGACCAAGGAACTTCGATATCTTCACTGGTCATGGGTGGCCACCGCCGGGGTCATCGTGGTGATCCTGATCAGTTTTGCCTCGATCCATGCACTGAAACCGATAAAGGAACAGGAGGAACAGACCTGAGATAGCCGTTATGATCGGCTATGGTCTGTTGTTTTTCCGGAGAAAACCGATGAAGTCGAATATGATAAAAAAAATTTTAAAATATGTACTGATAATTTTTGTGGCGGCTCTGTTCTTTTTTCCCATTTACTGGATGGCGACCATGGCCTTCAAGCCGTTTCCCGAGTGGACGGCTGCCGGGGAGAAACTCTACTGGTTTCCTGAACAACCGACTTTGGACAATTTTCGCGAAATATTTGTAAGACGGACCGATTTTAAAACCGACATATCCTCCACTGCCACGGGCCCGATCATTAACAGCCTGATTATCTCCAGTTTAGGGACATTGATGGCCATGGTTTTGGGGATCATGGCGGGTTACGGTATCTCGCGCTACAAGGCCGGCGGGCAATTGCCCTTTTTTCTCCTGCAGCTCAGGATGTTTCCGCCGGCCGCAGTCCTGATCCCGGTTATGATTATGTGGGCCTTTCTGCGTATGGTGGATACCTGGTACGGTCTCGCCATCATTTACGGGGTTGTTACTCTGCCCTTTTCCACCTGGCTGATGAAGACCTTTTTTGATGATATCCCAAGCGAACTTGACGAGGCTGCGATCGTGGACGGGTGTTCCAGTTTTGGGGCCTTTCTCAAGGTGGTTTTACCCCTGACAAAGGGTGGCATTGCCAGCACAGCGCTTTTTGTGTTCATTCTGAACTGGAGTGACTTTCTCATCGCATTTATTCTTACCGACAGAAAATGGGGTACCATTCCGGTTTATATCAATAAATTGCAGTCGGCCACGGTAGGTCAACTCTACGGGCCGAAGGCTGCCCTGGGCTTGCTGGCGGCAATTCCTCCGATTGTGTTTGGCATTATGATCCAAAAATACCTCGTGCGAGGGCTCACTTTTGGTGCAATTAAGAAATAGGGGAATATGTGATGGCAAATATTCTTTTGGACAACCTGGTCAAAACCTTTGGGAAACAGACCGCAGTGAAAAACCTCTGCCTGGATATCAAAGACGGTGAATTTGTAGCGGTTCTGGGTCCTTCAGGTTGTGGCAAGACAACGACCATGAACATGATATCCGGCTTGCTGCAACCCGATTCAGGCAAGATATACTTTGACGGCAAGGAGATGAACAATGTCCCTGTCGGGAAGCGCGGGGTGGGGTTTGTCTTTCAGAATTATGCCATTTTTACTTATATGACGGCTTTTGAAAATATTGCATTTGGCTTGAAAATCAAAAAGCTGTCCGAGGGTGATATCAACAAAAGGATCAACGAGGTTGCGGCACTGCTTCAATTAGAAAAAGCTTTACACATGAAGGCCTCGAGGTTATCCATAAACGACATGCAGAAAGTGGCCCTTGCCCGAAGTATGGTGACAGAACCCAAAATCTTTTTATTGGATGAACCGTTATCCAATTTAGATGCAACACTGAGGAATGTCATGCGGGCCGAGCTGAAAAACATCCAGAAGGAACTCAGGCAAACGGCCATCTATGTGACGCATGACCAGATTGAAGCCATGAGTCTGGCAGATCGGATCGCTGTTATGAACTTTGCCGTGCTGCAGCAATTCGACACTCCCCTTAAGGTCTATAATCGGCCGAAAAACCTCTTTGTGGCCGGCTTTATCGGCAGTCCGACCATCAATTTGCTAGATGCGGTTTATGACTCCGGTGATTTCATTCTAGCAGACTTTCAAAACAAGAAACAGGTTGTTTCCGAAAAGAACAGGGCCCGCATCCATGACCTGTTAAAGCAGGAAAAGGTTGTACTGGGGGTCAGACCGGAGCACCTGAAATTGAGCGACAGCGTTGAGGGCAACGGAAATGAGTTGACGGCCAGGGTGGTAAGCATTGAACCTTTAGGATCAAAAACGGTCGTCTATCTTAAATCTGATTCGGACACCGGAAACGTCATAAAAGCGATCATGGGTAGTGATTATCGCCCCAAAGTCGATCAGGTCAAAACCTTGAACTTCAGAGAAAAAGACCTCTACTTGTTCGACAAGATTTCTACGGAGTTGGTTTTTAGGTTTTAACGATCTTGGGAAACCTGGAGGGTTTATGGCATCGATACGTCTGGAAAATATAACAAAGAGATATGGAAATACCACCGTGATCGACAATCTCAATTTGGAAATTGACGACGGTGAGTTTTTTTGTATTCTGGGTCCTCCGGGTGCCGGTAAAACTACCTTGTTGCGTTTGATCGTCGGTCTGGAAGTTGCCGACGAAGGCAATATCTATATCGATGATGAACTTGTCAACACGGTCCATCCGAGCCAGCGGGATATCTCCATGATTTTTCAAAATCTTGCCCTTTATCCGGATAAGACCGTTTTTGATAATATTGCCTTTCCCCTCAGACAGAGAAAGATGGATAAAGAGACGGTCAAATTAAAAGTGGTTGATGTGGCAAAGCAATTGAAAATTGACTGGATGCTGAAACGACTGCCCTCCCAACTCTCAGGTGGAGAAAGACAGCGAGTGGCGATCGGGCGGGCAATTGTCAGACAGCCAAAAGCCTTTCTCATGGATGAGCCGCTGGCCAACCTTGATGCACTCTTAAGGTTGGAGATGCGGGTCAGTCTGAAAAACCTCCAGAGCGATCTTAAGAAGACCTTTGCATATGTGACCCATGATCAGGTGGAGGCCCTTTCTATGGGAGACCGGATTGCCATATTGAACGAGGGTATTCTTCAACAGGTCGATGATCCTGAAACGATCTATCGGTTCCCCGAACAGATGTTTGCAGCCACCATGCTCGGCAATCCACCCATGAACTTTATGGGCTGCTTGTTGGAGACGGGGAATCAAAAAATAAGCCTGCGGCATGAGGCATTTGCGGCAGTAGTTGATAACCCGGATCTGACGGCGATGCTCACCTCCAAGGTCGACGGAAAGGATATCGTGATCGGGATCAGACCGGAGGATATCACCATCTATATGGATCGGCCAGACCGGGATGACCTGATCGAGACGGAGATATTTGTCAGCGAGCCGCTGGGCAATGAGACCATAGTGGACATCAAACTGGGCAATGAAATTATCAAATCCCTTGCCGAAGCCGATTTCCCAGGTGTCCGTGGAAATAAGGTTTGGATCGAGTTTGATAGAGCCAAATTCCACCTGTTCCAGAAAAAAACCGGAGAATGTTTCTTTCATGCTTCGGATGAAGCATTTTTTCAAATACTGACATACCCCTGAAGCTGAAACAGGACTTGTGTTTAACAACCGTTTTCAATCCTGAAAACGCATGCAAACAAACATCCATTATTAAGCCTTTTACAAACCGGTTGATTCGATGAACCAGAAAAGGGTTGATTTTTTTATGTTTTAACTAATACAAAGGTATGCATGTGTAATTGAGTAAAACAGAAAAAAGGAGGGATTTAAAATGCCAAAGATTGCCATGATTGGTGGGGGTAGCATAATATTCAGCACCACATTATTAAATGATCTGTTGGGGACAGAATGCTTGGAAGGATCAACATACGTCCTTATGGGTCCGACACTATCCAAGCTGCAACAGGTTGAAGCATATACAAAAAAGGTCATCCAGAAAAACAATCTAAAGGCAGATATCTATTCCACAACAGACATGCGAGAAGCGGTCAAAGATGCCGATTACGTGATTGCAATGTTTCAAATTGGTGGGATGGATGCTTACAAATTGGATTATGAAATTCCCTTGAAACACGGCGTCGATCAGTGTTTGGGTCAATGCGTCGGTCCGGGTGGTGTATTTCGGGCGCAGCGCAGTATGCCTGTTTTTGTCGATCTGATTCGCCACATGGAGGAACTCTGTCCTGATGCGCTGTTGATGAATTATGTAAACCCAATGGCAGCCAACAGTATTGGAATGGGTAAGGCAGGTGATATCGCATTTGTCGGGTTGTGTCACGGGGTTCAGACGACCTTGGATCTCATTGCCGGATATGCGGGTGAAAAGAAAGAGGATATTGATTTTGTTGCGGCAGGCATAAATCACATGGCATGGTTTTTGAAGCTAGAAAAAGAGGGTGTCGACCTATATCCAAAACTCAGGGAAGCCTTTGAAAAGCCGGAATACTATATCAATGACAAGGTTCGAGGCGAGGTAATGAGACATTTTGGATATTTCATGACTGAAAGTACCGGACACTTGTCAGAATACCTCCCCTACTTCAGAAAAAGCCAAAAGGCCCTCGACCTCTACTGTGATCAACCCGCCTTTGGCGGAGAATCGGGTGCATATTATAAATTTTGTGATATGTTGGCGAGAAAATATCAGGAAGACGACTATTTGAGTTTTGAAAGCGGTGACCTCGATCCCAGAAGCAAGGAATACGCGTCCTATGTCATCGAAGCAATTGAAACCGATACTGTCTTTCGGTTTAACGGCAATATCATAAACAAGGGTTATATAACCAACTTGCCGGATGGATGCTGTGTTGAAGTCCCCATGTTTGCCGATAGGCATGGTCTACATCCCGTATCGGTGGGTGATCTTCCGCCGCAGATCGCGGCATTGAATCAGAGCAACGTATCTGTTCAAATGCTTGCAGCTGAGGCGGCGCTCAAAGGAGATCCTGAATTGTTGTATGCCGCTGTTGCCATGGATCCTTTGACATCGGCTGTTCTTACATTGAAAGAAATCAGGGATATGGTCATCGACATGCTTGAGGCACAGAGAGAATGGCTACCTCAGTACGAGGGTAAAGTGCTCAAAAAAGTTGAAATTATTGATACACCCTCTGACCTTGTAGGTGTTTCGGTTCCTTTGGATCCTGCACTTGCCATCGTTCATCGGTTCGGCAAACTGGCTGAAAATCAATAAAGCTGAATTCCGGATCTCTAATCAACAACCAAGTTAAACGGTGGAGAGAGGAATGACAATGCAACGACTATCAGTATATGAGAATACAACGCCTGGGTGGAGCTTTGAAGAAGATGTGAGAAATTATCAAAAAGCCGGCATTAAAGGTATCGGTGTCGGATATGATAAAATTCGAGACCTGGAGATCGAGGATGCGGCAAAGATCCTCCATGATTCCGGGTTACAGGTCAGCAGCCTTGTGCTCACTGGATTTTACACCCAGGACCAAAAAAAGCGAGAAGAATTGCCATTCTGTATCGGGGATTCAACCAAAGCGATCGAGTTGGCCCACAGGATCAAGGCCGGGTATTTATTGGTTTTAAGCGGTCCGCCAAACATGAAAAATGGTGGCATTAAAGCAGCGGAAGAATTGACACGGGATTCACTGAGGGATCTGGCACCCCTGGCTGAAGAGCTGGATGTGAAGTTGGGGTTGGAAATACTGCACCCGATGTATTTGGATGCCTGGTCGGCAATCTCCACCATCGAGCAGGCAATGAACATTATAGATGATGTTGATTCCAGGAATGTCGGGCTGGTGCTGGATCTTTACCATATCTTTTGGGACCCGAAGCTTTCTGAAGGCATAAAAAGAGCTGCCGGAAAAATTTTTGGGGTTCACGTTAACGATTGGCGATTCCCCACAAGGGATATTCTGCTGGATAGAGTCCTTATAGGGGACGGTATCATTCCGGTCCAAAAAATCATCGACGAAATTAATGAGACCGGATATGAAGGGTTTTTTGAAATTGAAATCCTCTCTGAAGAACTATCCAAAGCAGACTATTCTGAATTACTGGAGAAAATCAAGGGATCTTATAAAAGTATTTTTGGAATTGAGTGAAGGTTTCATGAAAATTGCACTGAATATGTTACCCCTTAACGGATTTGGTGTTCAGGGGTCCCTGTCAAAGCTGAACTGTCAATTTGTAGCCATGAGCTCCGAAAGTAAAAATCAAGGTTAACCCGTGCACCCTAGTATGGAAGGAGGTGTTGTACAAGCACAAAAAATTATCCAGTTTTTCAAAAATTTTTATATAGTCTTTCAGATAACGTTTTTGGCAAGGATAGAAGGAGCTCCCCGGAGTTAGGCGTATAATTAGTACGTTGTTGAAGGGACGCGACTGTTAACGCAGTCCAAAAACTTTATCTGGAAGACTATAGCAATCAGGCCGTTGAGTCCAATATCAATCTGAAATATTAACTAAAAGGAGGTCGCCTATGAAGGAAAAACTAATTAACTTAATCGCCGACAAACACGAAAAAGAAGCGCTGGAGTTGGTAGAAGAAATGCTGGCACAGGGTGATGACCCCCAAATGGTGCTTGACGCCAGCCGAGAAGCCATGGTCATTGTCGGTCAACGTTTTGAAGATGAGACCTATTTTCTACCCGAATTGGTCTTTACTGGTGAAACCCTGAGAAAGATCGCCGAAATAGTAAAGCCGCGACTGCAGGAAAAAGCAGCCGTTGACCAACCCCTTGGCAAAATTGTCATCGGAACCGTGGCTGGTGATATTCATGATATCGGTAAAGATATTGTTACATTTTTGCTGGATGTCAATAACTTTGACGTTCACGATCTGGGCATTGATGTCCCGGCGCAGAAATTCATCGAAACAATTAAAGATGTTAAACCTGAAGTTGTGGCCTTGAGCGGATTTTTGACGCTGGCGTATGATTCGATGCGCAACACCGTGCAAGCCATCCAAGACGCAGGGGTAAGGGATGACGTGAAAATTATGATTGGCGGCGGCCAAATGGACGACAAGGTCTCAACTTATGTCGGGGCTGATGCGTATGGAGCCGATGCTACTGTAGCCGTTAAATTGGCAAAAGCTTGGATAGGAGGCGAATAAAAATGACGAAATCACCGGAAGAACTTTATCAGGAAAGAGTGCAGCGTGTTTGGGATGTGGTCCAACTCAAGACACCCGACCGCGTACCCGTCTTTGGACCCTATCAATTATATCCCTACACCTATGGCGGCGTAACATTAAAGGAGGCTATGAATGATTATGCCAAGGCCCGGGAGGCCTGTCATAAATTTGTGGACGAATTTCAGCCCGATCTCGATTTTGGCCACATCCTTGCCTACCCGGCCAAACCGATGGAAATCCTGGGGCTCAAATATCTTAAATGGCCTGGCCATGGCCTGGACGATCATGTCATATATCAGTACGTCGAAGACGAGTACATGACCGAAGCAGAGTATGATGAATTCATCGCCGACCCTTCGGATTTTATGCTCACCAAATGGGTGCCCCGTACCTTTTCCGGACTGGAGGCGTTTTCCAGTTTCCCCACCATGCGGCGGATGATGTGGTCCGGCTGGATGGGTCTGGGCGCCTTCGCATCACCGGAAATGCGGGAATCGTTTAGAATCGCCATTGAAGCCGGGCAGCAAGTCAATGAGTGGTTCGAATCGATTTTTCAATACAACGACGAGGTGAAGGCCAAAGGTTTCCCAACCGCCTGGGCCACCTTTGACTGGCCACCCTTTGACATCATCGGTGATACGCTGCGCGGCACACGGGGTATTCTAAGTGATATTCTACGCTGTCCCGACAAGCTGCTGGAGGCACTGGAAATCGCGACCCGGATCTTCATCGAGTACGGCTCGGCCGCCGCCGGTGCTGAATTACCGCTATGCTGGATCTGGATGCACAAGGGTACCGGCAAATTCATGTCGCCTGAGCAGTTTGAGACCTTCTACTGGCCGTGGCTGCGCAAGGGCATGTTGGCGCTGATTGATCAGGGAATCATCCCCATGGTTTATTGCGAGGCCGACGTCGAGAGCCGCCTGGAAAGCTTTGCGGATGTGCCCAAAGGCAAAGTGATTTATCATGTGGCCCAGACGGACCTTGTCAAGGCCAAGGCCGTCCTCGGTGACACTGCCTGTATTATGGGCAACGTCCCCAATATTATCATGCAAACAGGGACGCCGGATGATGTTAAAGAGTACTGTAAATGGGCCATCGATGTCGCCGGTAAAGATGGCGGGTATATCATGGATACAGCCGTCATGCTGGATGAAGCCAAACCGGAGAACCTTAAGGCTATGATTGACTTTACAAAAGAGTATGGCGTGTATAGGTAAAACAACTTCAATAAAACCTAAACTGATCGGTTAACCTTGGTAAAAGGAGGAAACTCATGATCGTTGGATGCTTCGCACTTGTGGAACCGTTTACGCCGATGCAACGGCAATTTCAGGCCATTCAGGAAATGGGAATCAAGCACGCTGATATTACTGATAACCATGATGGCGCTGCATTGGGCGTTGAGTTCGGATTTGCTGCATCGGTCAGTCTTGACAGTCATCCGTCAAAGATTCGAACGATGGCAGAAGACACCGGGATTACCCTAACCGCATTCTGTGCACATGCAAACCTATTGGATCCGGCAAGCCCAGATATTTATGGGACAAATGAAATTATCAAAGCCATCCGTCTGGCCCACCTGCTGGGGATTAAACATGTTATTACCACGGAAGGCGATCCGAAATCCGAGTTTGGCCATAATCTCACACCCGAAGAACGCATCTTTTCTATTCGGGAAAAGCTCCATACACCTATCCTATGGGCAGAAGAACTTGGTGTCGAATTGCTGCTGGAAACCCACGGCATCGTGACGGATTCGGTGGAAAATATGGGAAAACTATTAGATTTATTGGGACATGAGGACAACGTTGGTATCTGTCTGGACACGGGGAATAGCTGGCTCGGTGGTGCGGATCCGATAGAATTTATCAAAAACTTTGGCAAGAGAATCAAACACGTCCATTGGAAAGATATGGAAGCGGATTGGGAGGAAAAGCGGGGAAGCGTGTATGGATGCGGGATGTCGGTAATTACACTGGGCGATGGTGTCATTGATCTTCCGCCCATTGTCAAAGCGTTACAGGATGTCGGTTTCGATGGGGCTACTACGCTTGAGATTGCAGGTCCGGAGAATGTCAAAGGCTCATTTGAACGGTTGAAGGAATGGAGCGGAGTGTAACACTGACCTATGCCTGTTATCCATGATATCCCTTTAAAAATAGATGTAAATGAAGTCCTTCGCCAAGTGGGAATTGCTAGAGACGCCGACCTCAGGCCAAAGATGGAAAGCCTCATCGCTGAACTGCTAGCCAGCGATGAGGCTGATTGTCTTCTGGCACCGGCGATTGCCTATGAATTGCACGCCATAACCGAAATACATTCTGACCGATTATGCATCGATAATTCTTGGACGATTCAGGGTTCTTTGCTCTCTTCAGAGCTTGCACAGGCAAGCGACCTGGCGGTGGTATTTTGTACCATTGGGCCGGATCTGGAAAACGAGAAAGCGGAATGTAAGGCCAAAAAAAATCTAATGCGTGCCCTTCTGCTTGATAGTTTCGGCAGCGCTGCCATAGATATTCTTGCTGTAGAGGCCTACCACCTTATACGGGACATAGCAGCATCGCGCGGACATGCCGCCAGCAGCCCAATCAGTCCCGGGATGCAGGGTTTTTCAATTACCGAACAATGGCGTATGGCGAAATTGGCCCCTATCAAAGAGATAGGGCTTCAGCTTACCTCGTCTGGTATGATGAAACCCCAAAAGTCTCTCTCAATGATTATCGGTTTTGGGGAAGAAATGCCGACCTGGTCGCGGGCGGAAGCCTGTGCCCGATGTAACTTAGCCAAATCTTGCCTTTACAGAATTCATACCCAACCGTTTTAGACGTTGTCAATATGGTACTCCTCCAAAAGTATTTCAGGTCGATAAGCCACCGCGGGAAGTGTCGGATAAATCAAAATCGCTTGTTCGATGGAATTCTGGCACCACATTTGGCACAAACTAATTCTATCCGAGTCCCTCATTTCTCACAGAACTTTAATTCATCGCGATGATCAGCCTGGCATTTTGGGCACTTTATTTTTCATTTCGGCTGGCTGTGATGAACAGCAGTGCTGCGAGTGTCAGGCCGTTAAGTAATGACATGATGACGAGGAGCGACATCGAATCCTTTTATAACATTCCTTGAAC
>Ga0316193_10003323_pt1 | contig 11573 bp, 8 predicted proteins | sample MerIslsedime2_MG_FD_207735 | JGI IMG/M metagenome (GOLD analysis project Ga0316193, IMG submission 207735) | Coastal sediment microbial communities from Maine, United States - Merrow Island sediment 2 | ecosystem: Environmental > Aquatic > Marine > Coastal > Sediment | place: USA: Maine... | reverse complement strand
CCTTGTGCCGCACGAACTCGTCGGCCCAGCGGAGCCCGTCACGGTTGAGCACGCGGCTCTCGTCCATCACCACCGTATTGTCGAGATTGCCGCCGCGGGCGAGGCCGTTGCGCCAGAGGGCCTCTACCTCGTGGAGGAAGCCGAAGGTGCGCGCTCGACAGATCTCGCGCTCGAAGCTCTGTCCGCTCAGGGTGAAGCCCTTGAGCGTCTGGCGACCGATGGCGGGATGGGTGTAGTCCACGGAGTAGCTGACCCGGAGCGAGCGACCGGGATTGATGCGGATCGACCTCTCGCCGTCGCGTATTTCGATGGGCTCGCGGATGCGCATCCTGCGGCGCTCGGAGCTCTGGGCAAAAATACCGGCGGCGCGGATCAGGAAGACGAAGGATGCGGAGCTCCCGTCCATCACCGGAATCTCGGGTCCGTCGACCTCGACGCGGACGTTGTCGATACCCAGGCTGTAGAGGGAGGCGAGCAGGTGCTCGACCGTGCCGACTGTCGCGTCGCCGCAGCCGAGCGTGGTGGCGTGCGAGGTGGACGCGACGGACCGAGGTTTCGCTGGAATCTCGACGGGATGCGCCAAATCGGTGCGCGCGAAGACGATTCCCGCATCCGAACGCGCGGGGTACAGGGTCAGTTGCACCGGCTCACCGGTGTGGAGCCCAATACCCGTACACGAGATCTTCTCTGCAATCGTACGCTGATTCACCGCCCGTCTCCCCCCCTTGCACCGTTGACTGCGGTTTCTCATCACGCGTGAAACCGGCATTCGAACCGATCCCACAGGCGCTGGACAGAAGAGGTTTGCAAACTTCGTGCCGAAGTTGAGGGAACCGAGGCCGAGAAAATGAAGCGGAGATTACGTCGGTGATTCGAATGCTTAGCGTGATGCAGCTCACACAAATGAATTGTCCCCACGGGGGCGCCCCACATGAAGGCCCAATGAAAGTGACGTTTACGTTACGTCCGTGACGAACTGATCACGGAAGGCAAAGTGCTGATCACCCGCCACCCTGACTCGAACTCTTGGATAGCTGGGCCTTCACCTGGGTGACGATCTCCCCTGCGTTCTGGAAGCGCTCGTCGGGATTCTTCTTCATGCACGCGGTGATGATCTCCGCGATGAGGTCCGGAAGCTTGGGATTCGCCTCCCGCGGGTCTGGCGGCGGCGTGTGCACGTGATGGTAGGGAACGTTGCCCTCTTGGAACGGAAGCGAGCCGGTGGCCAGCTCGAAGAGGGTCACCCCCAGGCTGTAGATGTCGGTGCGGTGGTCCACGTTCTTGCCCAAGGTCTGCTCGGGACTCATGTAGTAGGGAGTGCCCGAAACCAGGGTCGTGTGGTTGCGCACCTCCTCGATGACCTTGGCGAGTCCGAAGTCCATGATCTTGGCCTTCTTGTCGCGGGTCCACATGGTGTTCGCGGTCTTGACGTCGCGGTGAACCACCTTCTGCTCGTGGGCGAAGGCGAGCGCCTCGCACATCTGGAGGAGCACGTGGAGCACACCGTTGGGTGATATGACACCGCGCCTGCGGACGATCTCCTTGAGGGTCGTGCCGTCGACGTACTCCATGGCGATGTAGTAACGGCCGTCCTGCTCCCCCGCATCGTAGACCGTCACGATGTTCGGGTGGTTCAGTTTGGCGGCGCTCTTCGCCTCGCGGAGGAAGTTCTTCAGGGCCTCGGGATTGTCCTTGAGGGCGTCCGGGAGCACCTTGTAGGCGACCGGCCGGTCCAGGACGGTGTCCTGGGCCTTGTAGACGATTCCCATTCCCCCGCGTCCCAGCTCTCCAACGATCTGGTAGCGGCCGGGGCGACCGCTCGGAGGGCCGACGGTCTCCTGGGTGGTGGCCAGCGACTCGTTGGAGCGATTCTCCCCGGCCTTGGTGCGGGCCGTCTCCAGGCGCTTCTCCACGTCTTTGTAGTGGTAATCGAAGGTCAGGATCTTCTCGTACAGATCCACCGCCTCCTGGAACTCCTCGGCGGCCTCGTGAGCGGTGGCGAGGCGGTAGTAGGCATCCCTGTTGTCGTTATCGAGCTCCAGATCTCCGATGGCCTGGCGCAGCTTCTTGATCGCGAGTGTGTGTTTGCCCCTGGAGCAGAAGATGTCGCCGAGCAGGGAGGAAGCCGCGCCGAACCCGGGATCATCGGACTTCACCTGCTGGAGCAGCTTGATGGCGTCGTCGTCCATTTCCTCGCGGTGAAGGATCTCCCCCGCCTCGAGCATCCGGCCCGCCTTCGCGAGGTTGGAGGCTTGCCTCCGAACCTCCCCCAGCTGCGCCCAGCATTCGGCCGCCTCTTCGAATTGGCTGATCTGCTCGTAGTTGGTGGCGGCTCGGGCGTGGTCGCCCCCCAGCTGGAACATCTCTGCCGCCTGGGCCGCATCGCCTCGCTGCTCGTAGCACTCACCGGCCTTGGCGAGATTCTGGAGCTTGCGGTACAGGTCGCCAGCGGCGAGGAGATCGCCGGCTTGAACCAGCAGCCGCGCAGCCTCTTCGTCGTCGCCCCGGTCCCGGTGGTAATCACCGAGGATCTGTGCGGCCGCCTGCTCCTCCCCGACCTGTCGCAGCGCGTCGGCGGCCTTGACGGGATCGCCTGCGCGCAAGAAGAGCTCGGACGCCTTGGAGAAGTGCTCGAGGCGAAGGGCCACATCGGCGGCGGCGCTGAAGCAACCTCCCTTCTCGAGGATCCGCTCCGCGGATTCCAGATCTCCGGCGTGGTCGTGGAGCTTCCCGGCCTGAAGCACCATCTTCCGAAGCTCCTTCTCCTTGGCCGAATCCTGGCCGCCTCCGACCCGCGCCCCCTCCTCCAGGATCACTGCCTCCAGAGCCTGGGCGGCCCGGGCCCACTCCTCGGCCTTGAGGAAGGCCTGGGCTGCGTGGCGGTGAAACTCGCACTCGGAGTAGCACTCACCGGCCTGGATATGTCTGCCCGCCTTCTCGAACATCTCCGCTGCGACGCTCATACGGCCGGCCTTGTGGTAGCTCTCCGCCGCCCGAGCGAACTCGTTCGTCGAGGCGAAAATGGTGGCTGCGGTCTCGTGCTGGCCCGCGCGGATGTAGAGCTCCGCGGCCTCGCTGAAGCGGTTCTGGTCGTGACGCACCTCGGCGGCCCGCACCAGATCCTCGGCCTGCTCGAAGTACTCTGCCGCCTGGTCGAGAAGACCGCTGCTCAGACACAGCTCGGCGGCCTCCGGGATCTTTCCCTTCTTCGCCAGCGCCGCGGCCTGCTTCAGGACCTGCTTGGCGAGGCGCTTGTCGACGGGTACCGGCTCGGCGTCCTCCTGGATCTCGGCAGCCTCCTCCTCGGCCGACAGGTGCACGCCTCGCCGCACCGAGAACAGCAGCACCGCCACCCCCGCCCCGAGTAGCCCGAGCGCCGGTAGCCCGCCGAGCGCACTCTGGATGGAAGCGGCGCTGAGGTCGCTCCCCAGGAGCGCGGCCAGGGGACCGATGACCGCCGCGAGCAGGGCCCTTCCGGTGGCCACCAGCCCGCTCTCCGGGAAATGGCCCGCGCCGACCCCGAAGGCGCCGATGATGAGACACAGGAAAGCCAGGAGAAATCCGAGAACGCGCAAGATCATGGGCGGGCCAGCACTCCCTGTCTGGGCCGGATGCGGGAAGCCCCGGCGTATAGCCCTATCGGCGGCCCGGGGATCTCCGTTGAGCCTCACCGGGGGGTATCCGACCCTGGAGGGGGCCCGGACAGCTGCTAGAAGAGCTTTTCCTGGTCCCGCCTGGTCCGACGAGCCCGACCGGGGGGACCGCCGCGGGGCTCGAGGCCGAAGTGTGCGAAGGCGTTGCGCGTCGCCATGCGGCCCCGGGGCGTGCGGTCCAGGAATCCACCCTTGATCAGGAAGGGCTCGACGAGATCCTCCAGCGTCCCCTTGTCCTCTCCGACCGCGGCGGCAAGGGTATCGAGGCCCACCGGGCCCCCGTCGAACTTCTCGATCAGGGTGCGCAGCACCGCCTGATCGAGCTTGTCGAAGCCCATCTCGTCGACGTCGAGGCGCTCGAGGGCGTAGCGCGCCATATCGCCACCGATGGGGGCGTCGAGGCCGTTCTCCACGGAGTTGAAGTCGCGCACCCGGCGCAGCAGCCGATTGGCGATGCGCGGTGTACCGCGAGAGCGGCCGGCGATCACTCCGGCGGAATCGCCGTCGAGGTCGATCTGGAGCAGGCGCGCGGAGCGCCGCAGGATTTTCACCAGGTCCTCCGCCGGGTAGTAGTCGAGGCGGGCGGACCAGCCGAAGCGATCGCGCAGCGGAGAGGTCAGGAGCCCGGCGCGGGTGGTGGCACCCACCAGGGTGAAGCGCGGCAGGTCGATCCGGATGGAGCGCGCGCTCGGTCCCTGGCCGATCAGCACGTCGAGCTGGAAGTCCTCCAGCGCCGGGTAGAGGATCTCCTCCACGGCGGGAGCCAGGCGGTGGATCTCGTCGATGAAGAGCACGTCGTCCCGCTCGAGGTTCGAGAGCAACGCCGCCAGATCTCCAGCCCTGTCGAGGACCGGACCGCTGGTGGCGCGAAACTGGGCACCCATCTCCCGGGCGACGATGCGCGCCAGGGAGGTCTTCCCGAGGCCGGGCGGACCGTAGAAGAGCAGGTGATCCAGGGACTCGGCGCGCTCCCGCGCGGCGGCGATGAAGACCGTCAGGTTCTCCCGAAGACGATCCTGACCCACCATCTCCCCCAGGGACTGGGGGCGGAGCCTGTCCTCGAATCCGCCCTCACCGGGGAGGGGGTCGGCGCACAGCGGAGAGCTCCCGAGCGCCGACTCGCTCACTTCGCCAACCTCCGGAGCGCGGCCCGCACCAGATTCTCGATTGCCGTCGCTCCGCCCAGCTCCTCGATCACGTCGACGCTGACCCGTTCCGCCTTCGCCTTCGGAATCTGCAGGTTGAGCAGGGCGGAGAGCAGCTGGTGACGGGTCTCGCTGTGAGCGGGCGACTGGGATCGCAGGCCGGCTCCGAGACGGAAATCCGGGCTCGCTCCGGCCAGATCCTCTGCCCGGTCGCGAAGCTCCACGACGATCCGCTCCGCGGTCTTCGCCCCGATCCCGGGGACCGCCCGCAGTGCCGCCGCATCGCCGTCACGGATAGCGGCCACCAGCGCTCCGGCCTCGATCCCGGAGAGGATGGTCTGGGCGAGCTTGGGGCCGATCCGGCTGGCGTGGAGCAGCATCTCGAAGACCGCCCGCTCGCTCTGGGTGAAGAAGCCGTAGAGCTGGAAGGCATCCTCACGCACGTGGGTGTGGATCCGCAAGGCGACAGTCTTGCCCTCATCGGGGAGACGGGTGAAGGTCGAGAGGGGAATCAGGGCCTCGTAGCCGACCCCGTTCACACCGAGAAGGACGCGCGTCGGCGTCTTCTCGAGCAGCACCCCCTCGAGGCGGGCGATCATCGCGAGCGCCTCATCACGAAGCCGCTCCCGGACCGCCCGGCACGGGAGCGCCGGCGAGGCGTACCCCGGGCCAAGTCCGCGAACTTGCCGCGGTGGGCCCTGCAGATCGCCGCTGCCAGGGCATCGGCCGCATCCTGGGGCGGCTTGTCTTCGAGCTGGAGGATCCGCTTCACCATCAACTGGACCTGGGCCTTCGCCGCGGCACCGGTCCCTACCACCGCCTGCTTGATCTCCCGAGCCGAGTACTCATCCACCGGGAGACCGGCCGCGGCGACTGCGGCCAGGACGGCGCCCCGTGCCTGCCCGAGGATCAGTGCCGAGCGGGGGCTCGACGATACGAAGACCTGCTCCACCACTGCCAGATCCGGGGCATGGGCTTCGATCACCTCAGCGAGACCGAACTGGATCGCAGCGAGCCGCACCGCTAGCTCCTGGCTCTTGGGAGGCCGAAGGGTCCCGTGGGTCAGGTGGACGAGGTTCCCGCCCACACGCTCCACGATGCCGTAGCCGGTTACGCTCGAGCCGGGATCGATTCCCAGGATGCGCATCGCGCTCCCGCGGAGGACTGGTTGCTGGCGGAGGGGGTGGCAATCATCATCTTAGGCGAATCTCAGGCGAAATTCGCCATCGCCTCTTCGGATATGTCGAAATTCGCGTAGACCGCCTGGATGTCGTCCAGATCGTCCAGGGCGTCGGCGAGCCGCAGCATCGACTCGGCATCTCTGCCCTCGAGACTCACCGAGGTGGTGGGCTCCATCCGGATGGACGCGGACGAGACCTCGAAGCTCGATTCCACCAGCGCCGCCTTCACCGCGTCGAACTCCGAGGGCGTGGTGACCACATCCAGGGAGTCGTCGCTCTCCAGCACGTCGAGGGCCCCGGCCTCGAGGGCCGCCTCGAGGAGCCCATCCAGATCCGTGCCCTCCGGCGGGATGCTGATGATGCCCTTCTTCTCGAAGAGGTAGGCCACGCAGCCGGTAGACCCGAGATTCCCGCCGTTCTTGGAGAAAACGTGACGAACCTCGCTGACGGTGCGCTTCCGGTTGTCCGTCAGGACCTCCAGAAGCACGGCGGTCCCCCCGGGACCATAGCCCTCGTAGATCACCTCCTCGTAGGCCACCTCCTCTCCGCCACCAATGCCCTTCTGGATCGCCCGCTGAATGTTGTCCTTGGGCATGTTGGCGGAGCGCGCCTTGTCCATGGCCAGCCGCAGGCGGGGGTTCGCGTCGGGATCTCCCCCACCCATCTTGGCCGCCGTGGCGATCTCGCGGATCAGCTTGGTGAAGATCTTCCCGCGCTTGGCGTCGGCTGCGCCCTTCTTGCGCTTGATCGTCGACCACTTGGAATGTCCGGACATCGCGCTGAACCACTTAGCACGTGCGGTAGAGCCAGGAAACCGCTTAGGAATCCACCGCTTTTGCCGATACAGAGGGAGGCTTGCTGCGGCCTCCGCGTCGCGCTGTAGGGGAATCTTATCATGGCGGAGATCGCCATCGGAATCGACCTGGGAACCAGCAACTCCTGCGTCTCGATCGCACGTGGCGGCACGGTGGAGGTGTTGGCGAACGCCTATGGAGAGCACATAACCGCCAGCGTCGTGGCCTTCGACGAGGAAGGTTGCGTCACGGTGGGCAACGCCGCGAAGGCCAATGTCATCCACGACCCCGTCAACACGGTCTCCTCCGCCAAGCGTCTGATCGGCCGCTACTTCTTCTCCGAAGAGGTGAAGAAGGCTCAGGCTGTCTACTCCTACGGCATCGTCGAGGGCCCGGATCACAGCCTGCGCATTCAGATCCGAGACGAACAGCTCTCCCTCCCGGAGATCTCGGCCATCGTGCTTCGGGAGATGAAGACCATCGCCGAGGAGCAGCTGGGTCAGGAAGTTCACAAGGCTGTGATCACGGTTCCGGCCTACTTCAACGACAACCAGCGCCAGGCCACCAAAGACGCCGGACGCATCGCCGGCCTCGAGGTGCTGCGGCTCCTGAACGAGCCCACCGCTGCCGCCCTCGCCTACGGCTTCGGCCGCGGCCTCAGCCAGCGGGTGGCGGTCTACGACCTGGGCGGGGGAACCTTCGACATCTCGGTCCTCGAGATCGGAAAGGACATCTTCGAGGTGCTCTCTACCTGTGGCGACACCTATCTCGGAGGCGACGACTTCGACGACCGCTTGATCGACCTGATCGCCGACGAGTTCGTGGCGGGGGAGGGGATCAATCTCCGCAACGATCCCTTCGCCCTGGAAAAGCTCAAAGTCGCCGTCGAAACCGCCAAGAAGGGGCTTTCCATCGAGGACCAGGTCGAGATCCGCATTCCCGACATCGTGACTGGCCCGGACGGGCAGCCCCGCTCCATCGAGCGATCCATCGGCAGGCCCGAGTACTTCGCCCTGGTGACGGACCTGGTCCAACGCACCTTCAAAGTCTGCGACGAGGCACTCCAGCAGGCCAACGTGATCGCCCAGGATCTGGGCGGGGTGATCTTGGTGGGCGGCTCGACCCGCCTGCCGGTGATCCGCGATGCGGTGCGCGATTACTTCCAGCAGGAACCCAAGGCCGACGTGGATCCAGACGAGGTGGTCGCCATGGGCGCCGCGATCCACGCGGCCTCGCTGTCCTCGACCGACCAGCAGGATTCGTTCCTGCTGGACGTGACGCCGCTGTCGCTGCGCATCGGCGTGGCCGGCGGACTCGCCGAGACCGTGATCGAGCGCAACACACCAGTGCCGATCGAACAGACGCGTACCTTCACCACCTACCAGGACTTCCAGGAGACGGTGAAGATCAGGGTCTTCCAGGGCGAGTCGCGCCAAGCCGAAGAGAACGAGATGCTCGGCCAGTTCGAGTTCTCGGGCTTCAAGAAGGCGCGGCGAGGTGAGGTCAGGATCGACGTCACCTTCGAGATCAACAGCGACGGTATCGTGAACGTCACGGCCTGCGACCAGGAGACCGGACAGCAGGCCTCCACCCAGATCACACTGTCCTCGGGCCTCTCCGAGGAGGAAATCAGCCAGATCATCGACGACGGAAGGACGGAGAGAGTGCGGACCAGCGATGCGACGGCAGCCGATTCCCCGGCTCCGGTCGCCGCATCGAGCCCGGCTCCTCCCGCCGAGGAAGAGCTTTCCGAGGATCTGGAGCTGCTGCCGGATCAGGAGGATCTGCTCGAGGAAGCGCCGGACCTCGAGATCGACGAGGAAGATTATTCGTCCCCGCTCGCCGCCGAGGCAGAGGAGGAAGACGCGGATCCGAATGCGGCGACGCAGCCGGAGTTGGAGCCGCTCGCCGTGGACTCCGCCCCGGAGATCGCTGCGGAAGTCGAACTCGAGACCGACGATCTCAGAGCCACGGCTGCGGAGAATCTCCAGGAGATCCAGCCTCCGGTAGGCGACAGCGGCATCCAGATAGACGACATGGACGGATCGCCCGACGACGAACTCGAGGTCCAGACCGGTGCCGAGAGCCTCTTCGACACGCCCGGCGCTGACCTCTCCCAGCCCGACGACGAATCGGAGCTCTAGAAGATTGCCCGCCCTCGCTCCCGCTGAGATCAAGGCGCTGATCAAGCTGATCGACGAACTCGATTACTACCAGATCCTCGAGGTGTCACGGGATGCGCCCGCCTCGGCGATCAAGAGCGGATACTACGCCGTCTCTCGACGCTACCACCCGGACGCGAACCGCGCGCTGCGGGGCGAAGTCCGCAGGAACCTCGAGCATGTCGCCAAGCGCGTGACCGAAGCGTATTCGGTACTGCGGGACGCCCGGCGGCGCCTGGCATACGATGGCCAACTGACGAAGGACCGTCAGGCCGTGCGCATTCAGCTCGCCGAGGCGGACTCCCAGGCCGAGAAGAAAGCCTTGGAGGACCACCTGGGAACCACGCCCAATGGCCGCCGCTTCTTCTCCCTGGCCCGCGCCGACATCGACCGCAATCACCTCGACTCGGCGATCAGGAATCTTCAGATGGCTCTCACCTACGAGCCGTCCAACCAGTTCTTCAAGCAGAAGCTCAGGGATTTGAAGGGGCATCCGAGCGGCTAACCCGCAGCCGGAAGGCCGGCCCCCCCCGCCTCGGGCGCGGCGGCGTTTGTCATTTGGGAGGTCCAATCCTACGCTGCCAGCGTGCGTACTCTGACGCTTCCGATCGCAGCTGCACTGGCCTTCCTCTTCCTCGTTCCCGGGTGCTCACAAGAATCCGACGAGACCGCGCGAAGCAGAGAGACCCGCGGGGAGCCCGCTCCGCCCGCAGCTCCCACAACCCCGCGTCGTGAACGACCTCTCCCGGCCTACCAGGGCTATGGGATCGACGGCAAGCCAATCTCGGTCTCCCAGCTGATCGGGAAGCGTCTGCTGCTGTTCCTCTTCGACCCCTCGGTGGCGCAGGCCCCCATGGTCGGCAGGGCGGTGGCCGGTGCGGCCGCGGAGCGCACCCGGCACAACTTCGACATCGTCGGCGTCGCCACCAGCGGCAGCCGTGACACCGTCAGGAGCTTCGTCGAGGAGCTGGGCCTCGAGATTCCCGTGCTCCACGACACCGGCGCGGGCCTGGCGACTCTCCTGAACATCCGCGCGCCGGTGGCCTTGCTCGTTGCCGATGCCAATGGTTACCTGACCAGCGGCAGCTCGAGCTTCGCGAACGAGGGCGAGAACCCGTCTGCCCGGGTCGAATCGGAGATCCGGGAGTGGTTGCGGCTGCCAAGGGAGGATGCGGTCGCCGTCTCGGTGCTGGGGGAACGTCCCGAGGCTCCACCATTCAGCGCCGCCCGACTCGACGGGAGTGAGCGCTTCGATCTGGCCTCGCTGCGCGGAAAGCCAGTGGTGTTGATGTTCTTCCTGCCCAGCTGCCCGCACTGCCACCACGCGCTCCGCTTCTTCAAGGAGGCGCTGGCTGAAATTCCCGAGTCGAAGCGTCCGGTCCTGTTGGGGGTGCTGGCGATGACCCGCACCCTCGGTGTCCGGGAGCAGCTCGAGCGGGATCAGCTGGACTTCTTCCCGGTCCTGCTCGACCCCGACGGCTCGATCCGCAGCGCCTATGGGATGCTGGCTGGAGTTCCGGTCACCTTCTTGATCGATGGCGACGGCTCGATTGCCTCGCGCACAGAGGGATGGCGCGCAGAGCGGGAGCCACCGCTGATGCGAATGCGCCTCGCCCTGCTGGCCGGGGAGCAGGTCCCCATGCTGCTTCACGCGACGGGCTACAGCGGCAACGAGTTCTGCAGCGTCTGCCACGAACCGGAAAACGAAACCTGGCAGCTCACCAACCACGCCCGTGCCTTCGACACCCTGGTCCGCCACGGCGCCGATCGCGACACCGACTGCCTGGGGTGTCACGTGGTCGGATGGGGGGAGCCCGGGGGCTTCTCGGTCGCGGCTCCTGCGGCCCATCTCGAGAACGTCGGCTGCGAGACCTGCCACGGCCGCGGTGGCGGCCATCTGAGCGAGAAGCCGCCCGGAGACCCTCCCGCGGAGCCCGATTACGAAGAGATCTGCCAGAGCTGTCACAATCAGAAACACTCGCTCGGGTTCGACTACGCGAGCTTCCTGCCCCTCGTCTCCCACCAGGCAAACCTCGAGCTGGCGGACCTCTCCCTGGAGGAGCGGCGCAGGATCCTCGAAGAACGACGCAGGCCTCGGCAGGACCTGCTGCCCACCTACGCGGAGTACACCGGCTCCCAGGCCTGCCAGGAGTGTCACGAGGAGGAGTTCGCCACCTGGTCAGAGCAGCCCCACGCGGCGGCGGTCGCGAAGCTCGAGGCCCCCACCGAGACGGAGAACGCCGAATGCCTGCGCTGCCACACCACGGCCTTCGGCAAGCCCGGCGGCTTCCCCGCCGACGGCAGCCCCGCTCTTCACCCCGACCTGGCCGTCGTCGGCTGCGAATCCTGCCACGGCCCCGGCAGCGTCCACAGCGAGCCCGAGGGACCGAAGTTCGGAAACATCATCGCGCTGGGGGACAAGTGCGACTCTTGCGTGATCCTCCAGATCTGCGGATCCTGTCACGACGAGGCCAATGACCCCGGCTTCGAGTTCGAGCTACTCGACAAGATCGAACTCCAGCGCCACGGTACGATCGAGGCGGGAACGGGCAAGCCCTTGGACGGCCAAGCGGAAATCGAAGCGCGAGAATCGAGCTGATGCGAAGCCCGGCGGAGGAAGCGGCAGAGGTCCTTGCGG
>Ga0316193_10003321_pt1 | contig 11574 bp, 17 predicted proteins | sample MerIslsedime2_MG_FD_207735 | JGI IMG/M metagenome (GOLD analysis project Ga0316193, IMG submission 207735) | Coastal sediment microbial communities from Maine, United States - Merrow Island sediment 2 | ecosystem: Environmental > Aquatic > Marine > Coastal > Sediment | place: USA: Maine... | reverse complement strand
CGTTTTGTTGTTTGCCGTGGCAGGCTTTTCTGCCCCACTGGTGATAGCGTCAGAACGCATTGATTATTAAGGGGGGTGTGGGACTATTTCGTCTGATATCTGAACCAATCCACACAATATTCAGCGGCCGGAAGCGGTACTTTGCAGGATATGCACAAAAATTTTCAGACTATAAGCGCGCAAAAGCCCAGGAAACGCTACAATTAACGGACAAAGGACAATGAGAAGCCGGGATGCGATGGGTTGAAGCCTGAATATGCGGAGTTATATTCGACATCCGTCCGATATACCCATTGAATATCAGGAAGATAAGCTGGATGCAGGTGTCAGTCAGGAATGCCTGAACGATATCAGCACGGGTGGATTGTCGTTTTCGTCGGCGAGGGAACTGAACCCCGGTAGCGTGATTAGCATCAGGTTTTCCTGCGTACAGCCTGATTTTGAGGCCAGGGCGCAAGTGGCCTGGTGTCACCGGGAAGGTGAGGGCTTTGTCATTGGTGTCGCTTTTACAGAATCAAGCGATAGTTTTCGAGTACGGATGATCGAGCAAATCTGCCATATCAAGCAGTACAGGGCGGAAGTTCTGGCCACAGAAGGAAGGCAGCTTAATGGAGAGCAGGCGGCCCGTGAGTGGATTCAGAAATTTGCGGATGATTTTCCAAGCTTCGAAGATGCCACGGCATCCTGACTGTAGCTGCGATCGGCGTGGAGTTGCATGGGCTAAAACATAATAACTAAGGGGATTTGAAAATGAACAATAAAAGCAGGTATTTGTGGATAATTTTTCTAACCGGCCCGGTTCTGGCGGCGTTCTCAGCCAGTGTTTTTTCTTTTTCCGGCGAATCTCATTGGCTTGAGGTTCGTGTCTTCAGCAAACAGTCAGATCGTGCGGTCAGCGGCGCCGCGGTATGCCTGGGTACGACAGCCAGGCCGGACCAGTTCGGTGCAGCACGGTCGAACGAGGATGGCGTGGTACGTTTCGAGAACTTGGGCCAGAAGCCGATGCCGTTGCTGGCCACTGTTTCCAGGCAGGGCTTCCAGGGCAGGAAGCAGCTGCTTGAACCCCTCAATCAGAGTCGTGTTCTGGTTATGAAGATTGCATCGGGTGGCGGTGGTCCAGAGTGCAATGCAGCGGCTGAACCGCTGGACAATACAACGTCGTCGGGTTTGACTGTGGACAGAATCGATATCAGCGCTGATTCCGCTACTGGAGAGTCAGGCAATGTGTTGATTTCCGTCGCTGCGTCCGGACCGGTTAATCAGATTCGTATCAGTGAACAAGCGGATTTTGCGGGCGCATCCTGGCAGGCCTATCAGCCGGCAGTTGCCCACACCCTGAGTCAGGGGAAAGGTCTGAAGCAAGTCCATGTTCAGGTACGGCGTTTTAGTGAGGTCGACGGGGCCAGTATAGAAGTCGTTTCTGCGCCAAAGAAGGCCAGGCATCGGGTTCAGTGATCAGGCGTCTAGATCCGGAATCAGGCGGCTTTCGATCATTTCGACGCTATCCTTGAGCTTGAGTTTACGTTTTTTCAACCGTTTGAGTTGCAGTTGGTCCGGGTAGTCCGAGTGGATGAGATGGTGAATAACATCATCCAGATCCCTGTGTTCCAGCCGTAGCTCCTCCAGTTGCTGGCGCAGGGCCTGGATTTCTTTTGTTGTCAGTGGATTTTTAATGGCCAGACTCCTGTCACCCCGGCTTGGCCGGGGTGATTTTTTTCGCGTATTCGCTGCCCGCATGGCATTGCTTAATATACCGTATATTTTCGTCTTTGCGATAACCGGGGCCGCCTAAGTTGTATTTTCCGCTGTTGTCAGTGTTTCGAACGGCGGCGTCGGCGGCCTTCGAAATTAGCAATCGATTTAACGAGTTCCTGATAGGGGATTTGTTCCAGTGAGCCGAAAGTTTGTTCGCCGAGGGCGGTTAGCCCGGCAACGTCAATCACCTTGTTGCCGCCCAGCTCGGGGTGTAAGGTGCGTTGCAAACCCAGCAAGCCGCCATTCTGTACCTTGATTTCCTTGGCGTGGGGCAATTCGCCTTCGAGCACTGTGATCTTGAGTGCGAAGCGGGCATTTTCCCGCAATAGCGTGATGAAATGGCGGCAGCGATCATGGGCGGTAGCCGAGTCACAGGCGATACCCTCCCGGTCAGCAAGGTAGAAACGGGCTGAACACAGACACGAGCAGCGCCGCGTCAGAATGGCTTTCTCAAATACACAACGGCGTTGATTGATATCGTGGTAGGTTGTACGGTACTCGTCTTCCTCAACCATAGGAAAATACTATTTTTCCCACTCGCGCAGAATCGGCTGCTCTCGTTTCTCCATGAGTTTCTCTTCCGCTTCCAGCTCTGAGCCGGCAAACATGACTTTAACGGTATAGTTGTCGCTTTCGGCCATTCCGGCACGCAAACTGCGGGCATGCTGCCTGGCCGCCTTGAAGGAGTCGTATTGCTCCAATTTTTCCAGTGTTTTCACCAGGTCGGTTGGACCAGCAATAATTTTGTAGATGTAGTATGGCATGGCGTTATTTCAATAAATGTCTGGGAGCCTGTCGGACTTAGGCAATCGTAACGAGCATGGTACCCCAGGGGACCTTGTCTTGCTGCGCAATTCACCTTGTAGTTTGTTCCTAAGTCCGACAGGCTCCCAGTGGTTAAATAAGGCTGTTCAGTATAGCAGGCCGACGTCTGTTACTCACAACCCCACTTGTTCAACAAGGTTTCCCAGGGTGATGATGAAACCGGTTCGCCGATCGTCGCCCTCTACGCTGTAGGTGAACTGGAACGTTCGTTGCAATGTCACGCGGCCTTGATTCGAACGGCGCAGCGCCAGACGCTGCAGTGTTACTGTGCCGTCAAGCAGTTGCAGTTGCTGGCTCAGGCAGGTATCGCGGGCCACTCGCAGCGCAAGCTCTCTCGCCTGGAGTGTGTTTTGCCAGAACCAGACAATCAGCCCTAACAGAACGAGCATTAGCAGGCCGCTAGTCGCCATAAGATTCATGCCAAGTAATGAGACAGTACATTAGTGTACTGTCTCGTATTAAATGTACATATCAGAGCCCCACAAATGGTTCACAGCGAGGCGCAGCTCGCAGGCAATGGCGAGTCCCCTTGTCAAGAGCTGCAACGCGGCGGTGGGCCATTTGTGGGACTCCCTTCGGGCGAGGCGCTAAGCGGCCATCTGCGTTGTTGCATTGGCTTGGCGTAGGGCCCCACTATGCCTGCACCAATGCGCCTAGCAGCTGACCGCTTAGCGTCTCGCTGATATGTGCATTTAATACGAGACAGTACACTTACAGCCTAGCATGGTCGAACCTTCAGCCCCAAAGTCGCTGAGGGATAGTCAGGCAGCACAATCACGGCCTCGTGTTACACTTGCCTTAGTGGAGGCGGGAGTCTCGGATCAGCAGGAAGAGGCCGCGGAACGGCATTAGCAGGTAGTTTTCCGTGGCGAGTGAGATTTTACTCGAACAGGCACGGTTTGACGGTTTCAACACCTTTCAGAGGATGGCAATCATGGTTGGCATGAGCGAAGAAGAACGCCTGGAACTTACCCGCGGTATTCTGAATATGCTGGATGACTGGGAAATCGAGGCAAAAGACCAGCTTGTCCTGTTGGGGCTGAGTGGTGTTCCGAGTCGAGAAGTCAAACGTCTGCGCGATAGCCGACCCTTGCCCGATGAACCGGAGGTCATGCAGCGTGTTGAGCACCTGATCTGTATTGCGGATGCTCTGCGAACAACCTATCCGTTCAGTCAGCGTATGGGCAGACTCTGGATGCATAAGCCCAATAGAAAATTTCGGCAGCGTTCGCCAGTCGCGACAATGGTCGAAGACGGCATGGTCGGCATCATTTCGGTTCGTTCCTACCTCGATTGCTCGTTCAGCTGGGATATGTCGGGCTCCAAAGCCTGATCAGAAAAGCCAGGCTCGTCGACACCCGGAAAGATCCGATGCCGTCGCTGCTTCTGCATGCAGATGACCCACTGTGGCAACCTGCCGAGCAGGATGTTCTGGCCGCCACCTTGCATCATCTTGGTCTCATCGGGCCATTAACCGGATCTGAACATGTTGCTGAATTTCAGGTGGGTGAGCAGTTTCTGAGGCTGGTGATGTTTCTTGGCTGCTCCCCGCAGGTCTTGCTGGACCCGGAACTTGCCGAGCAGGGGCAGGCAGTTTGCTGTATACGCCTGCTGAGTTACAGGGAAGTCACCTTGCTTACAGGGAAATCAAAGCCAGCTGCTCGTTGTACAAAATGCCGTGCAGCTGTAGAGCTGTCGGCTGCGGGTTCGTTTGAGACGCGATATAGATGCCAGCAGTGCGGTAATGCATCCCGGCTATCAGATCTTGACTGGCGCCAGGGTGCCGGTTTTGGCCGTTGCTTTATTGAGATCAACGGGATCTACCCGCAGGAAGCAGTACCATCGGACAAGTTGCTTAACGCCCTGCATGCCTATTCGCAGCGTAACTGGAAGTACTTTTATATCTGGACATGATGTCTAGTCCCGGCGCAGCCGATCAGAAATCGCGATAGGTGTCGGATAGCGTAAGACGATAAAGTATGACGACACAATAAAGCTGATCAGCGTCGCCAGCTGGATGAGTTGGGATGCCTGTATACCGATAACGTTTGACTGTGTTGCCAGTAACGCAATCAACAGGGAAAATTCGCTGATCTGGCCCAGTCTCACCCCGACTTCCTGGGATAGTTTCGGGGGTTCTCCTTCGCGAACCCACAATTTCTTGAACACAATGGGTTTAATGAGCAGGCTGACAGCGGCAAGTATTAACGCAGGTAGCACGACTTGTTGCATGGAGGATAGGTCGAATGCTGCGCCGAGGCTGACGAAAAATACCACCAGAAAAAAATCCCGTAACGGTTTGAGGCTTTCTGCAATAAAACGCGAAATAGGTTCAGTTGCCACCGCAACGCCGGCAATAAAGGCACCGATTTCCGGTGACAGACCCAGGGTTTCAGAGAGTTCCGCCATGCCCAGGCACCAGCCAATGGCGAGCAGGAAGATATATTCCTGGATGGTATCGAATTTTGCCAGCAGGCGGGTCAGTATGAAACGTGAGAAGCCGAACGCAAAAAGCAGGAATCCAGGTAGCACCAGGCTAAGTATCGCGGCGCTTTGCCAGCCATCGATTGTCCCGGTCAGTCCATGCAGTAACAAGAGAATTACGATGGCGATCAGATCCTGCAGCAGCAGTACGCTGATAATGATTTCACCGGTATGCTGGTGATGCAATACTGTGCTGGGCAGCAGCTTAAGACCGATGATGGTGCTGGAGAACATCATGGCCACACCGATGACGACAGATTCCGCAGCGCTATAACCGAAGGCCCAGGCGGTAGAGGTGCCCAGAGCGGCAAACACAGCTGAACTCACCAGGGTGACTACAGTCGCTTTGCGAAACATGTGCCACAAATTCTGCGGGTGAAGATTAAGGCCCAGCAGGAACAGCAGGAAAACAATACCGACGTGCGACAGTTCCTGCAATAACTTGACGTCTTTGATCAGGCTCAGCCCCGAAGGACCGATAAGCATGCCCAGGATAATATAGGCGACCAGTACCGACTGGCGCGCATAGAGTGCGGCTGTTGCCAGAATGGCTGCACCGGTAAAAATAAGGAATACTGAAAATACGATGGATTGATCCAACTGAATTATACCTTGGAGTATCAGCGTTTAAGCCTGGCACACTCGCTGCAGAGCGCAGTGACGACAAGCAGTTGGGCAGGCGTTGCAGCTGTCAGCTACCGGCAGTTTACTCGTCTTCCTTTTTCGCCCCCTTTTTCATAGAAGAAAAATCCAGCGGTACCACGACTTCAGATTTCGGTTCGTCGATGAAGCGCGGCCGCGCGCTTGTGTCGCGTCCAAGTTCCTTGGCCAGTTCCTGCTCACGCGCCGTGATTAGCATCAGGCATTCACGGATACCCTGGATGGTATGTTCCGATAAGGGGTGTCTGAGCCCGGGCTTTGGAGCCGTGTCTTTGGCAACGCTGGTCAGTACATTTTTCACCATGGCCAGAATGCGCCCTTCCTTTGTCAGGTCTTGCTCGCTCATATTGTCCTCTCTTACCCTGGCCGTTACCCTATTGTGCCATAGACGCCGGCAGGATCAGTAATAGTTACTGTATTCAGCCGGGTTTCAGTTGTTCGAGCTCCTCCCAGCGCCGATAGGCGGTTTGCAGGTCAGTCTCGGCGGTGGAGAGCCGCTCTTTCTTGGTCGCGATTTCATCATTCGGCAGCCGGTAGAAATCCGGGTCAGACATGCAATTGTGTATGTCGTCGATTTCTGTTTCCAGCTGTTCGATATGTTGCGGCAGCTGGTCCAGCTCTCGCTGGTGCTTGTAGCTCAACTTGGCTGAGTGCGGTTTGGGCCTGTCTGTGGCAGCGCCTTGTTTGTCAGCAGTCGGTAATTTTCCCGGTTTGCAGGATTTGCGCTGGCGCAGCCAGTCACTGTAACCACCGACGTATTCGTTAACGACAGCCTCATCTTCAAAAACCAGAGTACTGGTGACAACCCGGTCCAGAAACATGCGATCGTGACTGACCAGTAACACGGTGCCGGCATATTCCGCCAGCAGCTCTTCCAATAAATCCAGTGTGTCGATGTCAAGATCGTTGGTCGGTTCGTCGAGTACGAAAAGATTGGCAGGCTTACTGAACAGCTTGGCCAACAGCAGACGATTGCGTTCACCACCGGACAAGGCGGAAACCGGTGTCTGGCAGCGGTCCGGCGTAAACAGAAAATCCTGCAGATAGCTGATGACGTGCCGTTGCTGGTCATTAACCTGAATAAATTGCCTGCCATCGGCGAGGTTATCAATGACCGAACGCTGCTCATCCAGCTGTGCCCGGCGTTGATCGAAATAGGCGATTTCCAGTTTGCTGCCCAGGCGAATCGTTCCTTGCTGTGGTTGCAACTCACCCAGCAGGAGTCGTAGCAGGGTGGTCTTGCCGACACCGTTGGGTCCAATGATGCCGACTTTGTCTCCGCGCAATATCGTGGTGTTGAGGTTGCGAATCAGCGGGCGATCAGCGAACGAATAAGCAGCATCGATAGTTTCAACTACCAGCTTTCCAGATGTTTCACCATTCTGTGAGCGCATTTTGGCGCTGCCTGAAACCAGGCGCCGGTTGAGTCGTTGCTCGCGCATTTTCTGTAATGCACGCACCCGGCCTTCGTTACGGGTGCGCCGTGCTTTGATGCCTTGCCGGATCCAACGTTCTTCCTCGGCCAGCTTTTTATCAAACGCCGCCTGGCGGCTGGCCTCGGTCTCCAGCCAATCCTGTTTGCGCTTGAGATAGGTCGGGTAGTCGCCTGGCCAGTTCGTCAATACGCCGCGGTCCAGATCGATAATGCGGGTTGCCAGACTGGCAAGAAAGCTGCGGTCGTGGCTGATGAACAAAAGGGTGCCGTCAAAATCACCGAGGAATACCTCCAGCCATTCAATGGCCTGAATATCGAGGTGGTTGGTTGGCTCGTCGAGCAGCAACAGATCCGGTGAAGAGACCAGGGCGCGAGCCAGCAGGACGCGCCGCTGTATGCCGCCGGAGAGACTGTCAAAGCGTGCATCGGGATCCAGCGACAGTTGAGACAGCACGGTTTCCACCCTTTGCTCCAGTGTCCATCCGTCCTGGTTTTCCAGTTCGTGCTGGGCGACAGCAAGCTGTTCCAGCAGCTTTCTGTCCTGCTGCTGGCTGAGCTTGAAACTCAGGTGATGAAATTGCCGGATAAGCTTCCCCAGTTTCCCCAGCCCTTCGGCCACGCAATCAAATACGCTGGTGGAGAAATTCTCGGGCAGTTGCTGATCGAGCGACGCGATCTTGAGCCCCTGCCGGCGTTCAATATCCCCGTCATCCGGGTTGATCCTGCCCTCCAACACCTTCAATAATGTGGATTTTCCACAGCCGTTGCGCCCCACCAGGCAAACACGTTCGCCGGCCTCTATACTGAGGTCGACGCCGTCCAGCAGTGCGGGCCCACCAAAGCTCAGGCGTAGATTTCGGGTGCGTAGTAGCGGCATGGGGTGCAGAGCATAAGTTGCACTTGCGTGCGGCTCAACTCATTTTTCCAGTTGCCGATAACGCGGAGTGTGAACCCGGGTGTGCAGGGGGCTGTGTCCGACAATGTGCGCTGGTTCATATAAGTTGTGGTCGGGAAACAGGATACTTTCCATTCGAATCCGGTGGCAGGAAAGAAAAGCTATGATCGAGCACGAGTTTTACGCAGACCCGACTGTTTTTGACCAGTGGCAGAACAATACTGGAAACTGGTTCGGTTCAGGCCTTGAAAAACTCTCGCCGTTTTCCTGGGCGCTGGGTTTTTGCGCTCTTGGAGCCGCCTTTTTGCTTGTCGCCATTGGTGTATTCATTGATTCGTTGCAACATGGCGCGCCGGGTGCAACGGCGGAGATGTGGAACCAGACGCTGGCACAGGGGGTGACGTTTATTATCGCACTCACGGCATCGGCCGGTCTGTTTAAACAGGCAATGAAGTCCTGGCCTGGGCAGTTGCGGATTTCAGGCGGCTTTGCTGGTCCGGCCGGATTTGCCGGTTGGCGTAAACCGCAGCAGGCGGCGCTGATCAATGCTTCGCCAACGACTCCGCTAAACCTTGCCGCAGACCGGCAGGCTGTTCAGGAATTCTTTACCGGTGTGCGTGCCGCGGGTGTGAATGTCGCTATTGCCAAAGCCCTGTTTGCAGCGGGTGTGCGCACAGCCCAACACTTGGACCACACGGAAGACAGCGATCTGTATGGCATTCGCGGTGTCGGTCCCGCGACAGTTCGTAAACTCCGTGCCCATTTCGCACAGCACTGATATCGCGTCAATATTTTATTCCAGCGACTGGTAACACTCTGGTGTAAAGCGCGGTGAACAGATCGCGTAGAAAACCAGGGCCTGATTCCCGCTGTTCCGAATTCGTTGCCGTGTGTCGGGCGGTATAAAGACAACGTCCCCTGCTGATACCTGCGCCGGTGCCAGGTCGCCGATTTCGGCAATACCCTCACCTGCAATGATGAGGTAACGCTCCCAGGTTTCACGCAGGCAATGCCACTGTGTGGTCACGCCGGCTTCGACCCGCGCCCGTGCAATGGATACCTGTGCATCGTCCGGGTGATTGGCGACTTCCAGAATATGGCAGCCTTCCTGAAACCAGTATTCGTCCTGCATATTGTGGCGGCATATTTTTTCAGGCATCGCGCTTCTGTCCACGCAGGTGTTTGATTTTGCTTGGCGGGTACGTTGAACAGCCACCATGACGTTACACTGCACGCCGTGCCCCAGGGCATGCTTTCTCACCTCACGGCTGTTCAGCGTAAAGTTTAGTATATACTAAACCTTACATTACCAAGTACGCTCGACGACCGCGTCTTCCGGCAATTGCTCCTGCATCCCCTACAAGGGGCCTACTTTTGCTGCGCTACCTTCGCCCGTCCATGGGCTCGTGCGGTCGACGGTACCGGAAGGCTATGTCGGCCAACTTCCGTACCCATGAGTAACAGGCCGATAGTACGAAGGAAGCATCAATGACCGAAACTGCGCCTTTTTCGATTCATGCCCTGGAACTGGGACCTATGGAAAATTTCATCTACCTGATCGAGGACAGCGCCAGTGGCCGGGCTGCGGTGGTGGATCCCGCCTGGGATGTTCCGGAGGTGCTGGCGCTGGCCGAAAAGCACGGCCTGCGGATTACAGATATTCTGTTAACACACAGTCATCATGATCACATCAACGGTATCGGCGACGTTCTGCAGGCCTGCGATGCGCAACTGCATTTATTAAAAGACGAGGCCCGCTTCTGGGGTTCTTACCTGGACTTGCCAACGCTGCATCATGGCGGTGATCACATCAGGCTGGGCAACACTGACATCCAGGTGTTGCATACCCCAGGCCACACCCCGGGTTCGGCTTGTTACAGAGTAGACGACCGCCTGATTACCGGTGATACCCTGTTCGTGTTCGGCTGCGGGCGCTGCGATCTGCGTGGCGGTGATGCCGAGCAGATGTTTCACACCCTGAAAGACATGGAACGAAATTTACCCCATAGCAGCATTATTTTACCCGGACATAATTACGCGGAGAAATCCACCTCGAGCTTGGGCGAGCAGATCACGGGTAACCCGTTTATGCATTTCGACAATATGCGGCGTTTTGTGCGTTACCGTATGTTCTACCACGATAAGCACCGTCATGGACCGTACCAGCCAGTCCGCAAAGGTTATGCGATGCCGGATAATGAGAGCTGAAACACTGCCTGATATACTGCAAACCAACCTGAGGTTGCTGTCTGTCGGGCTGAACCCCTCTCTGCCATCTGTTGCCGCCGGTTTCTATTTTGCCAATCCGCGTAACCGGTTCTGGACGGCGCTCAATACCAGTTCCCTGCTGAGTGAACCCGTCAGCCCCGGGCCCGGCAGCATGCAGCAATTGCTTGAACGCGAAGGGCTTGGTTTCACCGATCTGATCAAGCGCCCAACCCGTGGGGCGAGCGAATTACGGGCACAGGACTACCGCCAGGGTGCGCCGGATTTGCGCGTGCTCATTGAGCATTACCAACCGCAATACGCCTGGTTTCACGGCAAGCTGGCCTATAAAAACTTCATTCGTTACGGCGGTATGGATACAGATGGAGACGACTGGGGGTTGCAGCGGCATCGCATTGGTGAAACCCGGATATTCGTGACGCCTAATCCGAGTCCGGCCAACGCGGCGTATTCCCTGAGCGACCTGGTGACCTGGTATAACCGGCTTGTATTCTGCATGGTGTCCGTTACTGATGAGTACGGAAGTTAGCCGACATAAGTTTGCGGGACATGCCTTGAATACATTCCCTGTACGCTCGACGACAGCATCTTCCGGCAATTGCTCCTGCATCCCCTCCAAGGGGCCTACTTTTGGTGCGCTACCTTCGCCCGTCCATGGGCTCGTGCTGCCGACAGTCCCGCAAGCTTATGTCCGCTAACTTCCGCGCGCTTTAGTGAGTGGCCGCGTGTGCTCGAAAATCAACCAACCCTTGTTTGGTTCATTTAAAAAGGCTCGCTTTACAAGGCGCGGCTTTCGCTGAAAAACTCCCTGAGCTGTTCCGCGACACCTTTGCAGGCTGCGTTCTGGGTCCGGGCAATCAATGGCACCGGTACCAGCAGGGCGGGGAGGTAGGACATACCGCTCGCATCAGCGCTCACAGCGCCGACCGAGCGGGCCTTTTGCAGATCCCATATGTTAGTCTCATAAACGGAGGCTGTGTCCCACCATACCAAGCCAAAACATCCCCCGCCGCCGGGGCCGACTGCGCAGGACATGCCGCCTCCGCCATCAGTTCTTTCAGAACTTCCGTCTACCCAGACGATATAACGTACACCGATCTCGGTGATTTTTTCGCTGACGCCGGGGAGACTCAACAGTGCCGGCAGTTCCTCCGGTGTCGCGGGTGCGGTTCGCGATTCAAACCAGGGGAACAGATTGTCCAGAAAGTCCTGTTCCGGATAGATCCGCACCAGCAGCTGCATTTTCGCCAGAGCGTCGTTCAGACACTCCATGAAGTCCTCTTCCGTCTTCTGA
>Ga0316193_10003318_pt1 | contig 11577 bp, 10 predicted proteins | sample MerIslsedime2_MG_FD_207735 | JGI IMG/M metagenome (GOLD analysis project Ga0316193, IMG submission 207735) | Coastal sediment microbial communities from Maine, United States - Merrow Island sediment 2 | ecosystem: Environmental > Aquatic > Marine > Coastal > Sediment | place: USA: Maine... | reverse complement strand
CGGACGCGGCGCTCGACGCCCATCTCACCAAGCTGCGCGGATCGCTCGATCGCATCGACACGCTGGTTCCGGTGTGGAAGGAGACGGAAGCGCAGGCGCGACGCGCCGGTGCGTCGGCTTCCGTGCTGCGCCGCATCGCATCGACCCGGCGCGAGATCGATCGCGTGCGCGAGGAGCTCGTGGCTCGGCGCAACGAAGTCCTGACGCTGCGAGACCGGTTGGGGGACCCGTTGGCCTCGCTCGAGAGCTCCCAGAGGGAGGTGCGCGGCGTGATCCAAGGCCGCCTCACAGACCTCCTCGTCCCCGATCGCCCGCCGATCTGGAGTGCCGGCGTGCGCGCGTCGATCCTCGAGGAGCTGAAGCAGGGCTGGACACAGCACCTCGGCGAGCGCCTTCGCCGCGTCGCGGAGTACACGCGTATGCAGGCGCATGTGCTGGCCTTCCAGCTCGCGCTCTTCATCGCCCTCGCCCTGGGTCTGCGCGCACTCAAGGTTCGCGCGAAGGCGCGCGCCGAGGAGAGCTACGACCTGCGCGAACCCGAGCGGGTATTCGAGCTCCCCACTGCGATGGCGCTGGTCATCTCGGTCGGCTTCACCCCGGAGCTCCACCCCCTGGCACCGCCCCTCTTCACGCGTCTCGCGTCCATGGTCCTGGTCGTGCCGATCGTGCTGATCGTCCGCCGTCTCGCGTCGCCGGCCATGAACGCCCTCGTGATCGGGCTCCCGGCCTTCTTCGTGGTCGATCAGCTCCGCTACATCATGGAAACCGCGCCTGCCATCGAGCGCGTGCTGTACCTCCTGGAGATCCTCTTCGCGCTCGGATTCCTCCTCTGGCTGGCTCGCCCGAGGCGGCTCGCCCAGGCCTCCCTCGAGATGCTGCGCCAGCCCTTCTTCCGAGTGGTCGGAGTGGGCGTGCGCATCGCGATCGTCCTCTTCGCGTTGGCAATCGCGGCCGAGGGGATCGGGCTCAGCAACCTCTCCGACCTGCTCGGGAACGGAATACTGCGAAGCGCGTACGCGGCGCTCCTCTTCTACGGGATGCTCAAGGTGGTCCAGAGCCTGCTGGCCTACGCGCTGGTGCTGCGCCCGCTTCGGCTCCTCCGCATGGTCTCGGGGCATCGGGCGCGGGTCCGGCGCCGCCTCGACAGGGCACTCGGTTTGCTCGCCGCCGCGGCGTGGGTCTACGCGACGCTGGTGGTCTTCGGCGTCGCCGATTCGGTGCGAGCCTCTCTCGCTGGGCTGCTGGGCGCCGGGCTCGCGGTGGGCGCCCTCTCGATCTCGCTCGGCGACGTTTTCGTGTTCGCCCTCACGGTCTGGCTCTCCTTCGCACTCGCCCGCTTCGTGAACTTCGTCCTCGAGGAAGACGTATTCCCGAGGACGCGTATGCCGAGGGGCGTGCCCTACGCCATCTCGAGCCTGGTGCGATACACGCTGATCTTCCTCGGCTTTCTCGTCGCCCTGGCGGCGGCGGGCATCGAGTTCGGCAAGCTCACGATCGTCGCGGGCGGTCTCGGGGTGGGCATCGGCTTCGGCCTGCAAAGCGTGGTGAACAACTTCGTCTCGGGCCTGATCCTGCTCTTCGAGCGGCCGGTCCAGGTAGGTGATGTGGTCCAGGTCATGAGCCAGAACCTGTGGGGAGAGATCCGGCGCATCGGGATCCGGGCCAGCGTGATCCACACCTTTGACGGCGCGGAGGTCGTCGTGCCCAACGGACAGCTGATCTCGGAGGCCGTCACCAACTGGACGCTCTCGGATCGGCACCGTAGGGTGGAGGTGAACGTCGGCGTCGAATACGGAACCGATGCCCAGCGCGTGATCGACCTCCTGCTCGAAGTAGCAGGCAGCCATCCGCACGTGCTGGAGACGCCCCCTCCCCGCGCCTTCTTCCTGAGCTTCGGCGACAGCGCCCTCACCTTCGTGCTCCGGGGCTGGATCCCCGACTTCAACGACGGCTTCACGGTCCGCAGCGAGCTGGGCGTCGCCATCCAACGCGCCCTCCGGGAGGCGAACATCGGCGTGCCGTTCCCGCAGCGCGACCTCCACCTGCGCACGGTGAGCCCGACCGCGGCGTCGGAGCTGGGCCTGACGAACGCCCCTCGCCGCGTCCCCGGGGAGCCCGACAGCGAGAGCTGATTTTTCCTGGTTGCGAAGTGCCTCTTCACTCCACCTCGAAGGACGCCCGTATCGACTCGAAGAGCTTCACGACCTCGCCCAGCATCATCTTGCGCCCGATCGTGTGCTTGGTGCCGCTCCCGAAGCCCGCGACCTGGTCCGTGAAGGTCCGGTTGGTGTAGAAGATCAGCGTGTCCTCGCCGAAGGTGAAAGCGCCAGCGAGGATTTGGAGTGAGTTGAAGGACTGGCCGACGAAGTACTCGCGGCGCCCGGCGATCGCGTAATCCGCGTGCTTCTCGATCATGCGGTGCACGAGGACGACCGTGGAACGATCCTGGATGCTCTGGATCTGCCAGGTGAACTGACTCTCAGCCGAGGCCGAGGCAGCGGCCGGGAAGTTCTTGAAGGCGTGGTAGAAGGTCGGCGCCCCCTGCTCGACGAACTTCATCTCCTCGATCGCGAGACCCAGCTCTTTCCCCGGCTGGGCTTCGTCCCCACCCCGTGTGTAGGGCGCAATCCCGGCCAGCCCGCCCTGCCGGTAGGCGTCCACCCGCTGGGAGAGAATCTCGCGATAGGCCTGGGCAATCGCTTCCTGCTGCTTCGCGATTGGAGCCAACTCGTTGGCCTTGGCGATGCCCTGGAGCTTCTCGATCTCGGGCTGCGAGAGGTTGAAGTCGGAGCCCGGCTCCACCAGCAGCAGCCTGTCGAGCTCGCCCGGTTCGAAGCTCAGGATCGCCAGGGACTCGGCGCTCACTGCTCCGCCGGGGATGACGCCGTGGGAGAGGATCGTCTCGTCCACATCGTCGATGGCACGATTCTGGAGCCAATCGAAGACCTCGCCGAAGGGGGCCTTGACGACCATGGCGACGGCCAGGGCGAGCTCCTTCTTCGAATCTTCCTCGAGTCCACGCGAGACGATCTCGCCTTGCGCGAGCCTGTCGACGTCCGACTCCGCGAAGCCGAGGTTCGTCCCGGCCCGGTGGATCCGCTCCGACACGTCCATCGTCTGGGCGGAGCCAATCAGCGGAGCAGTCAGCGTAGCGGCGCATGTGACGAGCGCGGCGAAGCGAGCGAACTCCCTCATCGAGTTTCCTCCTCGATGTGGATACTATCCTATTCTCGGGAGGAGAGAGGTGTTTCGGGTCTACGCGACGATCGATCAACGCACGACTCCGTCGGAGGCCGGCGCCAAGGCCCGGCGCGCGGAGGCGCTCGGCTACAACGGAATCAACGTTGCCGACGGGGTACACGACGGCCTGCTGGTGGCGGCGATGGCGCTCGATGCGACCACCCGGCTGGAGGTCGCCATCACCGTACTGGTCGCCTTTCCGCGCAGCCCGATGACGGTGGCGCACGCGGCCTGGGATCTCCAGGCGATGTCGGGGGGGCGCCTCGCGCTGGGCCTGGGCTCGCAGGTCCGAGGCAACATCGTCGGTCGCTACGCCACGCCCTGGACACCGCCCGTTCCGCGGATGCGCGAGTACCTGCAATCGCTCCGGGCGATCTTCAAATGCTTCCAACAGGGCGGCGCCCTCCGCTTCGAGGGAGAGCACTACCGGTTCGACCGGCTGCAGCCCTTCTTCAATCCAGGCCCCATCGAGCACCCGGAGATCCCTCTCCTTCTGGGCGCGGTCGGTCCCAAGATGACGGCGCTCGCCGGCGAGGCCGCCGACGCGCTGGTGACCCATCCCACCAACACGCATCCGCGCTACCTCCGCGAAGTCACCTGGCCGAGGCTGAGGAAGGGGGCGGCCAGGACGAATCGAGACGCGACCGATCTGAAGATGATGCTCGCCCCCCTGGTGGCGACGGGAGCGGACGCGGAGCAGACGCTCGCGGATCGCGAGAAGCAGCGAAGGCTGCTGAGCTTCCTCTACTCCACGCCCGCCTACTGGCCCTCGCTCGAGCTCTTCGGCTGGGAAGAGTGCGGTCCGCGGCTCCGCCAGCTCACTCGCGAGGGGAAATGGGACGAGATGCCGGGCGTGATCTCCGAGGAGATGCTCGAGGAGCTGCTGCCGACGGCGCCCTTCGCGGAGATCGCCGAGCTCCTTCGCGATCGCTACGCCAATCTGGCGACGATGATCACCTTCCCCCTGCCCGAGGATTCGGGCCGCGATCCCGAGATCGCCGCGGTGATCAGTCGCCTGCGCGACTAGTGCCGGCCTCGGCGCGCCCTCTACGACTCGAAGCCCGGTGGGTACTCGTCGAACTGCGGAAGCTCATCGTTGATCTCGACCCAGGGAGCCTTCGAGCCGACGAAGATGTGCCCCGCAGGTCGGGTTCCGGGATCGTCGTCGAGCGTACCCGCAGGAAGGTAGAAGTCCGTCGCGGCGGGATCCGGATCCGGCAGACTCGAGCCGCAGACGCGGCAGAATGCGCGGGTGTGACCCGGAGACGACTGGTAGCGCTCGAGCAGATCCTCGCCCTTCACCCAACGGAAGTCGGCGGTGTTGACGCCGACGAAGGTCACGAACGCCGCGCCGTGATGCTTCCGACACATGGAGCAGTGGCAGTTGGCCATCAGCTTGATGTCGCCGTCGATCTCGTACTGCGTGCCTCCGCAGAGGCAGCTGCCTTTCGCCATTTTCCTTGCCCTCCCGTCTTGACTCACCATCATCTCACAAGCGTCGCCGCTCGGGGGCTGGAATCGAAGCCTGTTACCCGGGCGCTTTCAACCTCAAAACATCAGTAATTTCAAATTGATACGAGCATAACCGCGGAATCGGACGAAATACGCGACAAGGGCTCTGGAGGGCGGCGAGAGGGCAGCAGAGGAGGAGAACCTGTCTGACGAAGGTGCCCTCGCTCCGCGACCTGCCGAATAATGCGGGCTAGGGTTGCCGCCGCGGTTCCGCGCGTTGGAGGAGGCAGCTTGGAGATCTTCAAGATGGCCTGGAGGAACCTGTGGCGAAACCGGCGCCGCACCCTCGTCACCATCGGGGCGATGAGCTTCGCCCTCCTCGTCATGATCCTCTACGCGGGCTTGGTGGAGGGCTACCTCCGGAACATGGAGCGCAGCGTCCTCGACCTCGAGGTGGGAGACGTGCAGGTCTTCGCCGACGGCTACCGCGACAATCCCTCCATCTACACGCGGATCGAAGACCCGGAAGCATTGCTCGCGCCGCTCGATGCCGACGGCTTTCCCGCCAGCGCCCGGCTCCTGGCCTATGGCATGGCCGCAGCCGGGGAATCCTCGGCCGGCGTGTCGTTTCGGGGTGTGGATGTCGAGCGCGACGCCCGGGTCAGCCTAGTCCACGAGCAGGTCGCGCGAGGCAGCTGGCTGGATCCGAAGGATCCCAAGGGCGTCGTCCTGGGTCGGCGCCTGGCTCGCATGCTCGGGGTGGAGCCCGGCTCCGAGCTGGTGGTTCTGACCCAGGGCGCCGACGGCGCCATGGCCTACGATCTCTACACCGTTCGCGGCGTCCTTCTGGGCATCGGTGATGCCACCGACCGCACCGCAATCTTCATGACTGCCGGCGCCTTCCGCGAGCTTCTCGTCGTCCCCGACGGGGTCCACCAGATCATCGTGCGCCGGCCCGCCGAGGTCGATCTTCCCGGCACCGCTCATCGCGTGCACAGCCTCGCGCACGAGCTCGACGTGAAGACCTGGCGCCAGCTGCTCCCCACCATCTCCTCCATGTTGGACTCCGCGCGGGGAGTCATGATCGCGATGTTCTTCATCATCTACGTCGTGATCGGCATCCTGATCCTGAATGCGATGTTGATGGCGGTCTTCGAACGGATCCGCGAGTTCGGCGTGCTGAAGGCCCTGGGTGTGGGGCCCTTCGACGTCCTGCGCCTGATCCTGCTCGAGAGCGCCATCCAGACCGGCATCGCCATCCTGGTGGGCGTGACCCTCGCCGTTCCCGGCATCTGGTACCTGTCGCGCACCGGCATCGATCTCGCCCAGCTCGGTGGCGTCACCATCATGGGGATCGCCTGGGACCCGGTGTGGCGCGCCGCCGTGAGCGTCGGCGGCTTCGTCGAGCCAATCCTGGTGCTGGTTCTGATCGTGGCAGCCGCGGTGCTCTACCCGGCGCTCAAGGCCGCGTTGATCCGCCCGGTCGACGCCATGCACCACCACTGAGGGAAGCGAGTCGTGAACGGTACGAGTCTGGCAGTGATGGCGTGGCGCAACCTCTGGCGCCACCGCCGCCGCACTCTGCTCACGCTCTCGTCGATCGCCTTCGGGGTCATGCTGGCGGTGCTCTTCACCGGCATGGGCGACTCGAATTGGAGTGCCATGATCCAACTCGCCGCGCGCCTGGGGGGCGGCCACGTCACGCTGCAGCACCCCGAGCAGCTGGAGACGCCTACGCTCAGCCGGACCGTGAGCCACGCGGATCGGCTCCAAGCGGAGGCACTTCGAGACCCGGACGTGGTCCGGGTGGTCACCAGGATCACCGGGAATCTGATGATCGCCACGGCTTCTCAGAACTACGGGGCGGGCTTCATCGCCTTCGATCCAGACGCCGAGGACGAGAGCACGCTCTCCCTGATCGAGGCGCTCAGCGAGGGAGAGATGTTCCCCTCGACCCGGGACGGCGGGATCATCCTCGGCAAGCGCCTGGCCGAGAACCTGGACGCGGGCCTCGGCCGCAAGGTGGTCTACACCTTGACGGACAAGAACGGAGAGATCGTCCAGGAGGCGGCGAGAGTCTCGGGCATCGTCAGCACCGGAGCCCCCAGCGTCGATGCCGGCCTCTGCCTGCTCCCCATCGACTCCTTGCGTCAGGTGCTCGGCTACCAGCCCGACGAGGCCCTCCAGGTCGGCGTGTTCCTCAGCGACCATCGCAAGGCCGACGCGGTCGCCCGTCGCCTCGGCGACCTGATCGGGAGAGAGGTCTCGGCGCTTCCCTGGCATCAGCTCCAGCCCGAGCTGGCGGGCTTCATCACCATGAAGGTCGTAGGCGCCCAGTTCATGGAAGCGATCATCATGGTTCTCGTCGCGGCGGGAATCTTCAACACGCTCTTCGTCAGCGTGATGGAGCGGGTGCGGGAGTTCGGAATCATGATGGCCATCGGCTTCAGCCCGGCCAGGCTCTTCGGCCTGGTGATGTGGGAGAGCCTGTGGCTCGGCCTGGTGGGGCTGGTGCTCGCCGCCGCCGTCACCGCCGGCCCCTACTACTACATGGCCACCGCCGGAATCGACATGAGCGCACAGATGGGCGGCACCAGCAGTGAGGTCGCCGGCGTGGCGGTCTCGCCCATCATGTACGTGGACATCTTCCCCGAGAACCTGGTGATGATCGCCAGCGCCGCTCTTCTGGCGACACTGCTCTCGGGACTCTATCCGGCATGGAAGGCGGGACGCGTCGTGCCGGTCGAATCCATCAGGCTGGTGTGAGGTGAGGTGATGATGTCGAGCAACGAGACGCCGATCGTCGAGCTCCGCGAGGTGACGAAACACTATCGCCAGGGCGCACTCGAGGTGCCCGCCCTGCGCGGGCTCACGCTGTCCGTCGCCAAGGGAGAATTCACCGCGATCTGCGGCCCCTCGGGATCCGGCAAGACCACCGCTCTCAACCTGATCGGGGCGCTCGACAAGCCGACCTCTGGAAGTGTCGCTCTCGAGGGGCGCGATCTCGGGCCCCTGAGTCGCAGGGTGCTCTCCCATCTGAGACGCGACCGGATCGGCTTCGTCTTCCAGGCCTACAACCTGATGCCGGTCCTGACCGCCTACGAGAATGCCGAGATCGTGCTCTCGCTCCAGGGCGTCGAGGCAGCGGCCCGGCGCGAGCGGGTGATGGGACTGCTCGCCGAGGTGGGTCTGGAGGGCCTGGAGGGCCGCCGGCCCGACGAGCTCTCCGGTGGCCAGCAGCAGCGCGTCGCCATCGCCCGCGCCATCGCCTCGAGCCCCGCCGTGGTCCTGGCCGACGAGCCAACGGCCAACGTGGACTCCGATACCGCGGAGAAGCTCCTCGACATCATGCAGAAGCTCAACCGAGACCGGGGCGTCACCTTCCTCTTCTCCACCCACGATCCCAGGGTGATGGAGCGCGCCCGCCGCGTCGTCCGCATCGTCGACGGCCGCGTCGAGCGGGACGACCAGCGGGGACGTTGTTGAACGTTCAACTCCGCCCGCTGTGAGGCTCCGTCTGAGCCGAAGCGAGCCGAATCTGCTGTTCTTCTACGACCGCCCTGCCGCGGCGGAGGGCGTGGCTCACGGCCGAAGGAGAAACCCGAAGTGCCGCCGCAACAGCCTTGCCCGGTAGCCCGAGTTCCTCGACAGCGAGATGGGCGACCGTGGCCCGCGCCCGGGCAGCCGCGCGGCGCTGACAAGGTGAGCAGACCTCATTGCGGGATACCTCGAATACCCGTGCGGCCTCTGTAATCAGCTCCGCGACAGTGATGGGCACGTCCCTCCCGGCCTGCACCTCGATGTGCTTTGCCCGACCTCGGTACTCACCCGGAGAAGGGGGTTCGTGCCGCGCTGGTGAGGGGCAAATAGGCATCTCCCTTCGATACCCTCTGCACGGGCGAGCTGTGGAAGTAGGTTCTGATGTCCGGCTGGCCATCGACGCTCGAAGGCAGCGGCGCGCTACTGCTTCGTCGTCGGCAAAGAGCGATAGGGATGCTTCGATCGATTCGAACGCAAGTGGCGTGCGGCGGCCTACAAGGGCAGGATGACCGCACCAGGGATAACGCTCGAGAGCCTCGAGCGAATCCACCAAGCCCGCGGCCAGCGGATTTCTGTGCGTATAGACCACTAAGCCCATCAGGTCGGCGTCATCCTCCGCCAGACGCGACTTGAAGCGGTTCTCGAACAAATACCCATTCCGGCGATGGCGGCGGTTGAAGCTCCGCGCGTACCCCGTGTTGAGCCTCGCCATCAGCCGCGAGAGTCCGCCATCTGGGCTTCCCAGCACCAGGTGCACGTGGTTGGGCATGAGAGCCCATGCGAAGCACCGCCACCTTCCTTCGGGCAGCAGATGCTCGAGTCGCCCGAGGAAGTCCAGCCGATCGTCGTCGCCGAGGAAGATCCGACACCCCTCGATCCCGCGCACGATGACATGATGCGCGCACCCAGGAGCATCCCGACGCGGTCCACGGGGCATTCCAGCCCTCCCGCGGGACCTGGGGGACGGGGCGCAGCCCATTGTAGCGCGTGTGGCGAGACTCCGGGGGGCTTAGCCTACTCTCTCCCCTCAGAATTGAACGTCCAACAACGTCCCCGTTCAAGAATTGAACGTTCAACAACGTCCCCGTTCAGGGGGTGGACAACATTCGAATGCTTGGTATATCAAGGTCAGAGGAGGATCGTGATGGACTGCTCAACGACCCGTTTCGTGCTCATCCTGCTCCTGGCGGCAGGGCTCGGTGCCTGCGCATCGGTTCCACCTCCGGAGTCGCAGATGGGCAAGGCGGACCTCGCGCTTCGCAAGGCCGAGCAGGCCGATGCCGCGCACTTCGCCCCCCTCGAGATGCGCACCGCGCGCACCAAGCTCGAGGCGGCACGCGTCGCGATGCGAGAAGAGGACAACCTGGAGGCGCGGCGGCTGGCGGAGCAGGCCAAGCTGGACGCGACCCTCGCCGAGGCCACGGCCCAGGCGGCGCAGCGCCAAGAGGCGACAGACACGATTCGCGCCGACATCGAGGCGCTGCGGGTGGAAGCCGAGCGCGCCAGCAACCGCATTCCGGGAGAGACACAGTGAGGAGAACCCGCAGACTTTCGATCTCGAGCGCGATCGTCCCGCTCTCACTCTCCGGCCTGCTTCTCGGAGCCCTCCTCGGCTGCGCGAAGCCCATGCCGCAAGCCCTGGTCGACGCGCGGGCCGACGTGGATGCGGCGCGCAACGACGCGGACGTAGTCCGCCTCGCCCCGGTGCAGCTGGACGAGGCAGAGGAGGCGATCAAGCAGGCGGAGGCTCTCTGGTACGAGGAGAAGGACGCGGACGAGGCCGGGCACCAGGCCTATCTCGTGATACGGCGAGTGGAGATCGCCCGGGTGGTCACAACCGGCGCGAAGGCCATGGAGGAAGGCAGGGCTCTGGCCCGTCAGCGCGAGGCCGTGCTCCTCGAAATACGCACCGCCGAGGCCGATCGCGCCCTCTCCGTCGCCGAGAAGCGAGCCGAGGAGGCGCGGCGCGACCGCGCCGCAGCGGAGCAGGCACGGACGGAGGCGGACCAGGCGCGGACGGAGGCGGCGCAGGCGCGCGCCGAGGCCGCCGCGCTCGCCGAGAGCGAGCGGAAGCTCCAGGAGGAGCTGGCGGAGCTCCAGGCGAAGGAGACCGAGCGCGGAATCGTCCTCACCCTGGGCGACGTGCTCTTCGACGTGGACGAGGCCACGCTCAAAGCGGGAGCCACGCAGAGTCTGGCTCGGCTGGTCAGGTTCCTGAAGGAGTATCCCGACCGGCAGGTACTGGTGGAGGGCCACACGGACAGCACCGGGACGGAGGAGTACAACCTCGGTCTCTCCCAGCGTCGTGCGGATTCCGTCGTGCAGTTCCTGACCTTGAACGGCGTCGCGCCGGAGCGGGCCATCGCAACCGGCTACGGCCAGACCTACCCGGTCGCCGGCAACGAGACGGCCGAGGGGCGGCAGCTCAACCGGCGCGTCGAGATCGTGATTCTGGATCCGGGCGAGAAGGCAGCCGAGGAGCTGCGACCGCTGCTGCCTCAGTAGCCCTAGACGCGCAGCCGGAAAGTCTACCTGCATTTCGCCCCAGGACGGAGCGTCCCGGTTCGCTACTCGAACTGGATCGCGGTGCCCCGGACAGCGGTGACACTCCGCGTGAAGAGAATCCAGAACTGGGTGTAATTCTCGACGGTGATGTCGATCAGAGCATCTGCCGATCGACGTCGTATCGCCGCGTCCAGCGCCTCGCGGATCGAGTTCGATCCGCTGACCGGGATAATTCCAAAGAGCCGAATCGCACTGTCGGTCGACGAGGTCTCACCCACCACGCGGTAGGACCTCCCGTCCAAGGGGATGTTGCTCGGAGCGATGCCGCCCGGCCGATAGATGCAGGCCGAGAGCATCGAGATGGCGATCACAGGCAGCAGCACTCTCGCGACGATATTGGCTCGATGGGACATCTCTTTGACTCCTTCAATAATTTCGAATCACGGCGGTAGGCTACGCGACGGTGTAGTCCTTGTACTTCTCCAGCAGGCGAACCGGCTTCTTGAGCGCGTCGCGCCGGAAGGGCTCGGCGAGATCCTGGGTCAGCATCAGCTCGAGAACGGTGCACTGGCCGGATGAGGTGGCCTTGCGAAGTGCGTCGCCGACCTGGTCGGGATGATCGACGGTGATACCGGTGGCGCCCATCGCCTCGGCGATCTTCGCAAAGCTCGGGTTGACCAGGTTGGTGCCGACGAAGCGGTCGGCGTAGTAGTCGATCTGGTTCTTCTTCTCCGCGCCCCACTGGCCGTTGTTGAACACCACCGCGGTCGCCGGAATCCTCTCGCGAACGCAGGTGAGGACCTCGGCGAGGCTCATCCCCCAGGCGCCGTCCCCCACGTA
>Ga0316193_10003316_pt1 | contig 11578 bp, 11 predicted proteins | sample MerIslsedime2_MG_FD_207735 | JGI IMG/M metagenome (GOLD analysis project Ga0316193, IMG submission 207735) | Coastal sediment microbial communities from Maine, United States - Merrow Island sediment 2 | ecosystem: Environmental > Aquatic > Marine > Coastal > Sediment | place: USA: Maine... | reverse complement strand
GTCTGATTTTTTTTAAGGGAGGTATCCATGGGGAAATTGTCTTTTAACCTGGAAGATAAGGTTTTTGTGGTGACAGGGGGCAGCCGGGGCATTGGGTTTGAGATCACAAAAGGGTTGCTGGATCAAAAAGCGAAAGTCACCATCTGCAGCCGCAAACAGGAAGGCCTGGATGCCGCCGCCGCCGAACTAAATGCCGGCCCCAACCTGCTGACGGTGCCTGCCCATGTGGCCCGGTCCGAGGATGTGGACGGTTTATTCAACCGCACCTTGGACGTCTTCGGCCGCGTTGACGGGCTGATAAATAATGTCGGCATGAACATTGTTACCGGTCTGGTTGACGCCGATCCCGGGCTTTGGAACAAAATCATCGACAGTAATTTAAACGGCACGTTTCTGTGCTCACGCCAGGCCGGCCAGATTATGCGGGAGCAGAAAAAGGGCAAAATTGTAAGTATTTCATCCATCGCCGGGCGACGATCGGCGCCTTTTATGGGTATTTACGGGGTCGCCAAAGCCGGCATCGAAATGATGACCAGAGTTATCGCCCAGGAACTGGCCGCCTTTAACATCCAGGTCAATGCCGTGGCCCCCGGTATGGTCAGAACCAAATTCAGTGAACCGTTCTGGTCAAATGACGAAATTTATGAACAGATAATTAAAACGATCCCGTTGGGAAGAATTGCCGAGCCTGTCGATGTGGCCTGGACCGTATTATTTCTATGCTCGGAGGCCTCCGATTTTATCACCGGCCAGACCCTGATGGTCGATGGGGGTGCCAGCGCGGTTTAGCTATAAATGAAAATGCCTAAAGTTAGCGCATTTTAGGCATTGCCCTGCTTCTCCAGCTTATGTATAGCACATCGATCAAAACGGGTTGCAGTGACAGATTGTTTATAAACGCCAGTAAGTCACGCCGGCCTTTTGGGCCTCTTCCGGACTGAAGCATCCCTTTACATCGATGACCAGCGCGTTGCTGTCGACACACCGTCCGGCAATGCCTTTAAGCCCTTCTTCCTGGTAGACCCGGTGCATGACAGCCAGAATGACGGCGTCAACATCCTTGATCTGATCCAGGGGCTGCAGATTTACCCCGTAATACATCCGGGCTTCGTCCGGATCCGCCAACGGATCGCTGACCAGAACATCCACCCCGTAATCTTGAAGCTCGCTGATAATATCCACCACTTTGGTATTGCGCAAATCGGGCACATCTTCTTTAAAGGTGATCCCAAGAATCGCCACCCTGGCCCCCCGGACCTGTTTGCCGGCAGCGATGAGCATTTTCACCGTCCGCTCGGCAGTGTGTTTTCCCATGCCGTCGTTGATCCTTCTTCCAGCCAGAATCATTTCCGGATGATAGCCCAGGGCTTCGGCTTTAAAGGTTAGATAATAGGGATCAACACCGATACAATGGCCGCCGACCAGACCGGGTTTAAAAGGCAGAAAATTCCATTTAGTCCCCGCCGCTTCGAGGACTTCATGGGTGTCGATACCGAGAATGTCAAAAATCTTGGCAAGCTCATTCATCAGGGCAATATTTAAATCTCGCTGGGTGTTTTCAATAACTTTGGCAGCCTCCGCCACTTTGATTGAAGAGGCCTGGTGAATTCCGGCCGTCACAACCTGACCGTAGACTTTGGCGAGCATTTCACCGGTGGCGGGGTCCGAACCGGATACGATCTTCATAATGCTTTCAAGGGTGTGAACCTTATCACCCGGATTAATACGCTCCGGAGAGTATCCAACCGTAAAATCCCGTCCCAGTTTCAGACCGGATTCCGTCTCCAGGATCGGAATACAGACCTCTTCGGTGGCCCCTGGATAAACGGTGGATTCATAGACGATGCAGGTACCTTTTTGCAGATATCTGCCAACCGTCGTGGAAGCACCCCGCAAAGGACCCAGGTCGGGGATGCGGTAATCGTCTATGGGGGTCGGTACCGCCACAATTATGAGCCCGCAGCCCGAAAGGTCACTGGGGTTATCCGTGTAGTGTAGGTGTGCCTGTTTGAGGTGGGCAGCGGTTACTTCCAGGGTACGATCAATCCCGGATTCAAGTTCTTTTATCCGATCGGTTTTCAAATCAAACCCAACAACGTCAAAATGGGCGGCAAGATGCACTGACAGGGGCAGGCCGACATACCCCAGCCCCACAACTGCAATTTTGGTTTTTCTGCTGATCAATGATTCAAATGTAACCATAGATATCTCCGGTCCCCTTTATAAGTCCTTGTTTTTAATGTATGACTTAGAAAAAGTTTATCATATCCACAACGATATTTCAGTATAAAACTGGGTGGATTGACCTTTCTTCGACACCGCTCTGTAAATTGGTTGCCTTTTCCAAGTAGAAGGTTTCAGGTGTCAGTATTGAACTGCAGATAAAAATAATTGACGGATGGTAGTATATAAGATCCAAATGAATAACTGCAGGGGATAGGATAGCAGACCTTGCAGTTGTTCATCCTGAAACCTGACACCTGACACCTTATCCGGCGGATTACTGGCAGGAAAGATAAGATCAGAAAAACTATCATCCCGGTTGGGATACCACCGTCTATCAAAAAGGAGCCGGATACCGGTGATGCCGGTTAAAGACCGGTTAGACCTGGTCTTAGAGAATATCAATTAGCCTTTTCGTTTCGCCTGGACTTAGATAGCGCCACTTGCCGGGCGCCAGGTTACCCAGCTTGATACTGGCAAATCGTTTACGCTGGAGTCCGGTCACTTCATTGCCGACCTTGCGGACCATTCGACGGATCTGCCGGTTTTTACCTTCCTGCAGAACTATCCGAAAACGCCGGGGAGAGATTCTGGTGATCCGGGCCGGCCGGGTTTTGGTTCCCATCAGCGGCAGGCCGCCGCTCATTTTCTTGAGGGCACCATCTGTAATCGGCCTGGCCACCGTAACATCATATTCCTTTTCGTGATCAAATGAAGGATGGGACAAGCGGTGATGGATACGACCATCATTGGTCAACAGCAACAGACCGGTTGAGTCCTTGTCCAGGCGACCCACCGGATAAATCCGCTCGGAGATATCAACCAGATCCACCACAACCTTCTCTCCGGGATGGCTGCAACTGCTGACATAATCTTGGGGTTTGTTCAGAGCGATATAGACCAGGGTATGAGCGGGTTGGACCGGTTTCCCATCGACTGCAACCTGATCCTGGTCCGGATCAATTTTTGTGCCGAGCTCAACGATGGTCTCACCGTTTACAGCCACTTTGCCGGCCGCAATGAGTTCTTCCCCTTTTCTGCGTGAGCAGACACCGGCCGAAGATAAAAATTTTTGCAATCGCATGACACACATTTTCAATCAACGAAGTTAGAAGTGGAATTACACTTAAGTTCGGTAGTCCGCATTGATCTTTACATAATCAATGGAGAAATCGCAGGTAAAAACAGTTTCCGTCTCAGTGCCCAGGTTCAAGTCAATGGTGACCGCAAATTCGTCTTGCTTCAACACCCTGGTTGCTTCGGCTTCGGCCTCTTTTCCACAGCCCAACCCGCTTTTGACCATCCGGGCTGACCCGAAGGAAATATCGATCTTTTCAGGATCCACTGGAATTCCTGTCCGGCCAACAGCCGCCAGGATTCTTCCCCAGTTGGCATCTTCACCGAAAAGCGCGGTTTTAAACAGCGGCGAATTGGCCACGGTGTCCGCGATTTTATGAGCATCCGGTTTTGACCGGGCGCCTTTGACGACTATCTCCACCAGTTTGGTTGCGCCTTCAGAATCTTTAATCAGCCATTTGGCCAGGCCAATCATTACCTCGTCAAGTACGGTTTGAAAAATATCCACTTGTTCGGCGTTGAACACCTCGACACCGGCATGCCCATTGGCCATCAAAAGGACCGTATCATTGGTGCTGGTATCGCCGTCCACCGTCATGCGATTCAGCGATCGATCCGCCGCTTTTTCGAGCATCGCCTGCAACACTTCCGGCCGGGCCACGATGTCGGTCATCACAAAACACAGCATGGTCGCCATATCCGGACGGATCATGCCGGCCCCTTTGATCGCACCGGTTACCGTAAACGATTTGCCGGCCAGTTCACCGCGGCGGCAGACAACTTTGGGAACCGTGTCCGTGGTCATGATGGCTTCGGCAAAATCCGATAGGCCTTCAGCGGAAAGGGCCTTGACTAAACCGGGAGCAGCGGATTCAATTTTTTCGATCGGCAGTGGTTCGCCGATCACCCCGGTGGACGCCACGAGCACCTCTTTTTCATCAACCCTGAGTCCCTGTGCCGCCAGGCGTCCCATGCGAATGGCATCCTGCATGCCCCGCTCCCCGGTGCAGCAGTTGGCATTGCCACTGTTGGCGATAACCGCCCGGCAGGACCCGTTGGCTGTTCGTTGCTGATCAAGAAGAACCGGCGCCGCTTTGACAAGGTTGCGGGTAAACATCGCAGCAACGGTTGCCGGAACTTGAGAATATATGAGTCCAAGATCCTTTTTTCCATTTTTCTTCAATCCTGAAGAAACCCCCGCGGTGAGAAATCCGGGGCAATCCATCTTTTTCATAGTCTCTTCCCTCGAATTTGAATTCGCATAACCTCAACTGGATTAAGGGTATTTGCTAGCGGTTAATAGAAGCCTGACGCCAAATCATTCTACAGAATTGGCGAAATTTGTCAAATTGCTGAATTTTGGATCTAAGAATTTTTACTTTTATTTGACAGAACATGATCTTTGCAGTATTTACCCCGGTCACACCTTTAAGTTCGGATGTAAAAATATGGATCCACATTTTTTCCAATGTCACCATTGCAATACGCCGCTTCGGATACAACGAACCTGAGAGTCAGTTCGTTTGCGCTGCAGGGCCTGCGGCGCTCAATATACTCTGGCGGCCTACAAAAAATGGATTGATGATGATATCGAAGATCAACTGGCCAATGTACCTTGCGATCGGGTATAGTCTATGATTTTAAACAGCCTTTTTCCAGTTTTTATGCTGATCCTTTTCGGTTGCTTACTGAAACGCTTCGGTTTAACCAACGACACTTTCCTGGCGACTTCAGATAAGCTCATCTACTATATCTTTTTCCCGGCCCTGCTTTTTTGGAAAATCGGAGGGGCTTCTACCGCTTTATTCAGCAGTTCAGGTTTATACAAGGCCGTCATATGCACGGTGCTCACCGTTTTCGTATTGAGCTCTCTTTTTATCAAGCTTTACAAAGTGCCCGCTTACAAGGCCGGAACCTTTTCCCAGTGCTGCTATCGGTTTAACACCTACATCGGCGTTGCGATCGTATTAACCGCCCTCGGCGAACAAGGCCTCCAGCAGTTTGGCATAATAATCGGAATTATTATCCCGATAGTAAACGTGCTGGCAGTCTCAATGTTGATATGGTTTTCAGAGCAGCAAATCCCGATAGGTAACCGCATCGGTCAAACCGTCAAGGCGGTGATGTCCAATCCGTTGATCATCGCTTGTATTTGCGGTATTGTATATGCAAATTTGCAAATAGGGTTTCCCCACTTTATCGACAACACGCTTCAATTGGCCTCCTTTGTGACCTTACCCCTGGCACTGATGTCCATCGGCGGGGGGTTGACCCTGAGCAGGATGAAGGACAATTTTAATTTGTCATTGATCACATCTTTGTTTAAACTGCTCGTCCTGCCCTTAACCGGCTACTTATTTTTTAAGCTGTTCAGCGTTACGGGCCTTTCGTTTCAGGTTGGCATGATCTTTTTTTCGTTACCTACCTCTGCGGCGTTGTATGTACTTTCCTCCCAATTACACGGTGACACGAACTTGGCCTCGGCTTCGATTGTGCTGTCAACTATCCTGTCTTTTTTTTCGCTGTCGATTGCTTTATTGATATGATCAAAAATTTTAAAATTATCATCGAGTACAACGGCGCCCGCTACCATGGCTGGCAGCGTCAGAAAAATGACCGAACCGTCCAGGAAGAAATCGAAAAGGCGGTTTGCACCATAACCGGCCAACAAGTATCCCTGGCAGGATCCGGCCGGACAGATGCCGGTGTGCATGCCTATGCCCAGGTCGCCAGTTTTAAATGCGAGACCGAACTTGGTCCGCAAGATCTCCTTGGCGGTTTGAACAGCCTGACTGACGAAGATATCGTTATAACGAATTGTGAGGAAGTCCAAGCCTCGTTTCATGCCCGCTATGATGTCAAAAGCAAAACCTATGTTTACAAAATTTTAAACCGCCCGAATCCCGCCGCAATTTTTCGACAGTACGCCTGGCACATCAGAAAAGAATTGAATCTTGAAGCCATGCGCGCTGCAATATCCCATCTCATCGGCAGCCATGATTTCAAGGCCTTTGAAGGCGCAGGCAGTCCGCGCTTTCACACCAACCGCCGGGTTTATAAGGCCGGCCTGACTGAAGCTGAAGACGGCTATCTGGCCTTTGAAATTGAAGCCGACGGCTTTTTACGTTTTATGGTGCGCAATATTGTGGGAACCCTGGTGGACGTGGGACGGGGAAAGATTTCACCCGATGATTTCAAGCGCATTCTGGAATCAAAGGATCGGGATCAGGCCGGTGCCACGGCCCCGGCCCATGGGCTATTCCTAAAGAAAGTTAGCTACTGATCCCAAAATGGCATTCATAAAAGAAAAACTGAATTTTTCATCCCCGAAGCATTATAAGCACGGCCTCGCAGCTTGGTTGCCAAACAACACAAGACGGTCAACTTTGAATTTCCAACCATTGATGTTTGGTGTGAATTCTGAAGAATTCAAAGGCGAACTCGGGCCTTGGATAAAACGATCATTCCGATAGAAAGGGTATGATGGCAATCGCTTGAAAAGACAACAGCATCCCGAGAAGAATCAACAGGACATGCACGAATTTTACAAATTTTTCTTTTGGGATGGAACGGTTAGCAAGGTTCCCGATAATAACCGCCGTAATAACCGCCGGGAGAGAATAAACATACAGATGTATGACGCTCGATGTCATAAAACCCGAAAAATAGTATCCGAGGATCACCAGTAGAGAATTTGGCAAAAAGTACCCCAGAAGCGTTACACGGAATTCTTCCGGCAGCCATCTGCGCAATATGCCGTACACGATGACCGGCGGTCCGGGTATGGTGTAAGCCCCACCCAGTATTCCAGACACCCCACCAAACAGATATGCCAATCGATCTGTCCTGAGCGTCATCCGGCGGGTTGTCAGCAGACTGAAGCAGGAGAAGGCGATGACGATGATCCCCAAAATAAGCTTCATATACGACTCCTGCATATGCCGTAACAGCCACAGACCCAGCAACACACCGGCGCATGATGAAACAATGAGGCGCCAAATGCTACTGAATTGGATTTCTCTCCAGTGTCCCAATAACACAGTTGCCACAACGGTCATACCGACCAAAGCAGAAAGCGACGCCGCGGTTTGGATGTTGACTAACATTGATAGGAGGGGCATGGCGATGAGGCCGACGCCGAACCCGAAGGTCGACGCAATGAGGGCGGCGATAAACAGAACCGATATAACGGCTGCAATCTGAATGTCCATGGGAATCCTGCCCCCTATCAACTGAATCTGTACGATCCAGTTATTTTGCGTCAAAAAATAACTATCAGCCCATTGCTGACGCAGCTTCTGGCCAGATAGCGGGTGCAAGACTCGAGTCAGTAGACTGTGTCATGCTGCGTTGTGCTCACACGAGTATGAAAATTTCTGAAAACCGCTATAGATGACCGGATTCTCTTTTTAAGCCGTCACGAAGAGCCGACATCCGATGATAAGGGTGAGTACCAATACGATCGTTTGGAATAACGGGTATTGCAACTTCCGGTTGATGATGTTGCCGATAAACCCGCCTAATATAATCAGGGGGGAAAGCATCAATACGAAAATAGCGATATCCCATGTCAGTATCCCGATCTGGCTATAAGCGATCCATTTTGACAGGTTGATCATTGCAAAAAACACAACGAGTGTGGCGACAAAGCCTCTTTTGTTGGAATGCCTGTTAATCAGATAAATGGACATGACTATGCCGCCAGCGTGAATAAGCGTGCTCACAAGGCCGCCAAAAAATCCGAAGAGAATACTCAGCTTGTCGCTGGTTATGCCGGAAATATTCAATCTGCCCCTGACCTTATCACCGGGGTATTTAATTTTTACGAGGCGATAGAGCGAAAAGATAAATGCGACCGCACCCACAAAAAGCTTAAAGCTTCTATCCGAAACTTGCAGTATGAGCAGCCCGCCGAGAACGACTCCGATAATTGCCGGGGGAAGAAGAAATGCCAGTTCTCTTTTGTCCCATTCACCCCAGTAATTTTTGATTCCAACCAGATCTGAAATCAACATCGCTGGAGCGCCCAAACCCAGAGCAACCTTGGGTGGGAGTACCAGCGTTAAAACCGGGAGAAGAAAAACACCCGCGCCGATTCCGACTGAATTCTTAATAACTGCCGATCCAGATACAGCGATAACGATGATGATGATATGATAGGATTCCATCAGCGGCTAAATGACGCCGTCCTGTTTGAGTCGGTCTATCGTTTCTTCTGAAATGCCCAGCAATTCCTTATAGACAGCTTGGCTATGTTCTCCTGGATAGGGAGCCGGGTTCCTCAGATCAGACTTGAGCCTGGAAAATTTAATGGGGAATCCGGCGACCTTGAGCCCCACGCCACCGACGATCGGGTGAACCACCTCCTGAACCATTTCCCGCCACTGAAGTTGAGGACTTTTTAGGACCTCATCGAATTCTGCGATCGCTTCGCAAGGCACCTTTTTCCGGTTCAATCGGCTGACGACCTCATCTTTGCTCAAGTCTCTTAGCCAGGTTTCAATGATGACCTCCACATCGTCAGAATGCTTGTAGCGCCCCTGCTGGTCTTCAAATCTTGGATCGTCCTTGAGGTCTTCCCTTTCAATTGCTTCTAAAAAGGCTTCCCACTGTGAGTTGTTGGCGGCACATATGACAACCCAGCCGTCTTTTGCTCGATAGGAGTTCCATGGTGCAAGCCTTGTCAAGCGGTTGCCGGTTCTAATGGGTATGCCCCTTGATATATTGAGGTCCAGGGCTTCGTCCGTACACACCGAAAAACAGGCATCGTTCATGGCAACGTCAATCTTTTCTCCCGTTCCTGTTTTTTCTCGGGAATTAAGTGCCGCAAGAATCCCGATAATGCTGTAAAGCGAAGACAGCATATCGCCAATCCATGCGCCGCATCGAACAGGTGGTCCGTCCGGCATGCCGGTCAGCCCCATGATGCCGCTGGTCGCCTGAATGGTCAAATCGAATGCCGGGCGGTCTTTAGAGGGACCATCCTGCCCAAAGCCTGAAATTGAGCAATAGATGATTTTCGGGTTTATTTTATTTACATCGTCGTAGCTAAAACCCAGACGGTCCATGACGCCGGGAGTAAAATTTTCCAAAATGACATCACTCTTCTCAATGAGCATTTCTAATATTTTTTTCCCCTCTTCCTTTTGAAGGTTCAGGAATATGCTTTTCTTGCCGCGATTTCGTTTCAGATAGAGTATGGAAATATCCTTGTCGTCTTTCCTTTCAAAGCTTAAACCATTAACACCTGCAAACGGCGGATTCCATCGGCATGGGTCTCCGATTTTTGGCCTCTCCACCTTTATGACCTCTGCTCCCATGGCAGCCAGGTTCATACTCGTGTAAGGACCCGATAAGTATGCCGTTAAATCCAAGACCCTAATTCCTTCCAGATGTTTTTTCATTTTTGGCTCCTTTTTTGTCATCCATGGTAACTTCGGTACGAAAGAGCAGATTCGAAGAAATCCTTTTCAGGCTTCCGTCGCCTTCTTTCATAAGGGTGTTATTTTCTTTCAACAATAGCGGCGATTCCCAACCCGCCACCGCCACAAATCGTTACGAGACCATAGCGTGCACCACGCCTGTTTAATTCGTGCACAAGTGTTGTCAAACGAATGGCACCGGTGGCACCGATGGGATGACCCAGGGATATTCCCGAACCGTTGACATTCACTTTTTCCGCCAGGTCGCTCGAGGTCAATCCCATCAGTTTTGCGTCGGCCAGGGTCTGAGCGGCAAAGGCTTCCTGTATCTCGATCAGGTCAATCTCCTCGATGGTCAACACCGCTTTTTCCAGGGCCATGTTGACGGCTGCAGGTACTGCCGGATATGTGAGCGACGGATCGGCACCGGCAACGCCGAAAGATTTGAGATAGGCCAGCGGTTGGATATTGAGCTCTGAGGCCTTTTCCGCCGTGGTCAGCACCAGGGCCGCGGCAGCGTCGTTTTCACTGGAGGAGTTGCCCGCCGTACAGATGCCGTCCGGATAGACTGTTTTCAGTTTTGCGAGCTTTTCCATGGAGCTATTCCTGCGCGGGGTTTCATCCTCGTCGAAGCGGATGTCGCCCTTTTTTTGTTTGATTGTCAACGGTACAATCTCTTCTTTGAATTTTCCCGAATCCATCGCCTGTATCGCTTTCCGATGAGATTCCAATGCCCATTGGTCGGCCGCTTCCCGGGTGATTCCCTCGTTTTTTGCGGCTGTTTCCGCCCATGTCATCATGGAACTGAGCTCCCCAAAACGATCCACCGGCTGGTGCCTCGGGCGCCCGCGCTGTATTCTGTCGTAAAACGGCAGTCCCCAGAGCGACAGGCTGCCATGGTGTTTCGGAGAAAATCCCCATTTGGGGTCGACGGATCCGCCGATCCCCCATTTGATGCATTCACCGGGAATGTAGAACTCGGCACGACTCATGCTCTCGGCCCCCCCGGCCACAACAATCTGCGCAAAACCGGTTTGAATCTCCATTGCGGCCGTCCAGATTGACTGAAGTCCGGAACAGCATCGCCGGTCCAGCGTCAAGCCGGGTACTTCCACCGGCCAGCCTGCTTCGAGAAGTGCCAGCCGTGCCAGGTTGGGAGATTCCCCGTTCGCAAACGATTGGCCGAGAATAACGTCATCAACCGCTTCTGGTTTGATAGGGGTTCTTTTTATAACTTCATCGATGACCCTTGCCGCAAGTTTTTCTACGGGGATATCCCGCAACATGCCGCAATAGGCCCCGGTCGGCGTCCTGACCGCACTGACAATGACAACCTCTTCCATGTTATGCCTCCTTTTGCTGATACAATCTACCATGTCCAATTCTCAGTCTATAGCTTTCCGACTGCCTGTATGCTTTTTTATGGTTAAAGAAAAGTTGTTTTTTTGAACATTGCAATAGGTAAAATCTTCTCTGGCGGTTAACTCCTGAATCAACGCCATCACAGGTTTGTCGCCTCTCGGGTAACGGGTTTCGATCGGCCCCGCTTGCAGGGTTTTCTCAACGTGTTCTTCCGGGAAAAGGACCCTGAGTAAAAGTTCATCATCAGAAATTTTCGAACGGCCCGATTCTTTCCTGAGGTCTTGGATGGACGGCTGGGGCTGCTCATAAGTCAAATACCGCTGCCCTTCAGGTGTCTCACACAGTTTATCCAAAACATTCTGGTTAACGGGTGCGGGCGGTTTCCCATAATGGCCCAGTACATACCTGGCACCCTCTTCCGTTGTCGTTCGATAACGTTCGCCGGAGAGAACATTCAGTACCGCCTGGGTTCCAACAATCTGAGAAAAGGGGGT
>Ga0316193_10003314_pt1 | contig 11580 bp, 11 predicted proteins | sample MerIslsedime2_MG_FD_207735 | JGI IMG/M metagenome (GOLD analysis project Ga0316193, IMG submission 207735) | Coastal sediment microbial communities from Maine, United States - Merrow Island sediment 2 | ecosystem: Environmental > Aquatic > Marine > Coastal > Sediment | place: USA: Maine... | reverse complement strand
GAATGAGTACCTTGCAGCAGTTCAGGAACAACTGGAGCGTATTACAAAGAAATCGGGCAAAGACAAAATCACAGCTGATTTTGTCATAATTAACACCAAGCCAGAATCACTGAAAGAGCACTAGTGCTCTTTCAGGGTCTTGGCGACACGGAATCCGTTCAGCAGATAACGGACATTGGAGTCGTATTTGAAGCGACTTGCTGAGTGAATGTAGCTTGCGTCATTGCGCCAGGAGCCGCCCCGAATGACATTTTCACGGCAGTCAGGCTTGTCCCAGCTGCTACCATCTTTCGGTGCTCCATGGTAGGATTTATGCCAGCAATCAGCGACCCATTCCCATACACCGCCGTTTGTCCCATACACACCAAACGGGTTTGGCGGGTAAGCATCAACCTCGGTCGGCGCACTGCGGTCCCATTTTCCGCCGCAATCTTTGCAGTTGGCATTGCCGGTTCCCACCTTATCCCCCCACCAGAAGCGGGTTTGCGTGTTGGCTCGTGCCGAGTATTCCCATTCCGCTTCGGTAGGCAGGCGGTATTCCTGTTTGGTTATCTGGCTTAACCAGCGCACATAGTCCTGGGCGTCATTCCAGCTGATATCTTTGACCGGGGATTTTTCGGCGGAACCGGTTTTTGCAGCCTTGCCGCTGCATGCCCCGGCCTTGACACATTCAATCCATTGTCCCGTGGTGACTTCGTATTTGCCTATGGCGAACGGGCGTTTAATGGAAATCTTGTGTGCGGGTTTTTCGCTCTGGTCACCTCGGTTCTCACCCATAGTAAAGGTGCCCGCAGGCACGACAAGCATTTCCGGGCAAGCCGGGCAATCGCGGTTGCCTTCGGCTTTATCCGTTGAGGGCCTTGCTGCTTGTTTCGGTTCAGCTATCGGTGGTGCTGCGACCGGTTTCGGCACACTGTGTGGTGCCGGGGCGGTCGGTGCTTTTGGCTTCGGTGCCGTTTTCTGCAGCAAATCTCCGAAAACAAAGCCCATAATTCCAGTAGCGGATTTTACCTGGTACCAGTTGCTGCCACTCACCTGTCCCGTGACATGAACGGTGCTGTCTTGCTTCAGCTCCCCAAGACGCTTTGATTTTGCAGACGGCTCCTGCCGGATGTTGGCGGTTCTTACAACGATATAATCAACGTCCATGTCCGTGATTATCAGCGCCGGCTGCTCCGGGGCCGATTTTTTGTAACGTTCCGCACGGGATTTGGCGAGCAGAGAAAATTTCCCGTTGGGATAGGCTTCAATATACGCTTCATAATCTGCAGCATCGGTACTGTCTTTTATGGATTGCCAGAATTCAAGTTCGTATTGTGCTTCGCCGTCTTGAGGAAGGATGCCGCGGCTCAGCATGCTCAACATGGTGGTTTCCGACAGGGGTGTCTGTTTCTGGTGCTGCGGTGTGGCGCCTGTATTTGCAGAGCTCATGAGGGAAAGCCGTTTCTGCAACGACGACAATATCCACGGTTTCTGCCTGTGGCCGGTTTTCTGACTGACGGCAAGCCTTACTCGTGTGAAGATTTCATCGATAGTCAGGCCAGTTTCTGACATCACCCTGATCAGCTCGGAAGTATAAATGCTGTGTTTATCGCTACCTTCGAATGCCAGTCCTCCCGGGGATGTCGAAAAAGCGATCAATGTCTGATCGGGCAAGGTCCCCTTGTTTCGGTGGTATTCGCTAGCCGAAGCCGTATGGGGGAAAGGGTTGTTCAGGCAGGAATCAAGAATGATCAGGTTGGGCTGACCGGGTCTCCCAAACGACATTTTCTGAGCGATATCGCTGATGTCAATACTGCTTTGCCGCACCGCGACGGGTGATTCTATTTCTGCATCTATGGGCAACAGGACTTTGTTATCCACCAGCTGCATTCCGTGACCGGCGAAATAAAACACACCGACACCGTCTTTTCCAAGTCGGGTATTGAGGTCACCGAGCGCCCGCCTGATTTGCAGGCCGTCTGCATTCTCGAGGGTGATTATTTCAAAGTCCATAGACGCGAGCAGGCCTGCCATGGTTCGCGCATCCTGCAGAGACGTACGCAATGGCTGGGTTGCGTACTCGGTATTGCCGATCACAAGGGCAACGCGTTTCGTCGGGCCTGTCGTTCTGCCAGTTCCATCGTTTGCCTCCCGCGGGAGGGCTCCGACTGTTCCAACATCTGCAATTGCAGGCGAAGTGAAGGCAATATCAAGGAATAAGCTCAATACGCATACTACGAAGAGGTTTTGTATCATAGTTCAGGTCCGTCGCTGGCATCCGACGCCGAAATAGCATCTTTTGTTACTTTATCTTTAATAAGGTAGACCAGGCTATAAACTTTGCAACCGTTTGTTCCTGTGGAGGGCAAGAACTGCTGAATAGTCTTAAATCCGGATAAAATCAGTGAAATCACTGATTGCCAAAGGGACAGAGCCGGTTTCTTGATTTACCGGAATTGTAATCTATGCTTGGTGTTGTGTCAGGCCATTTCAGAGATTGTATTTGCACGGGTTGCCGATTCGGTAGCACCAGTATTTGCCCGCTAGAGCTATCCGGCGTCCCGTGCTGATACTGTTATCAACCTGAAACTGAAAATTGGGGCTGTGCGAGTACGATGCTCACAGGAGGGTGTGGAGATGTTGATAAGGGTAATAGCGATCATGACAATGCTGAATGTGTCTGGTGTTACAGCTGTGTGGGCAGAACAGACGCCGGCGCCACGCAATGCCAAGTTATACATTATCTGGCCATCTGATGGTGCAGTCATCAGGGGGGGTAAGTTATGGGTGCGTATGGGGCTGCGTAACGCAGGTGTAGCGCCCAAGGGTGTGGAGATGGCGAATGTCGGGCACCATCACCTGTTGCTTGACACCGATCTACCGCCGCTGGATGAGGAGATTCCTTCTGATCGCAATCACCTCCATTTTGGAGGCGGGCAGACCGAAGCTCGGCTGGAGGATTTGTCACCAGGCAAGCACACCATACAGCTCTTGCTTGGCGATGATAATCACGTACCTCACGATCCTCCCATCTACTCCGAAAAGATAACGATTACAGTGCCACCTTACTGAGTCTGGTAAACCGTGCTGTTTCCTGAAACGAACTTTTTACCGAGGGATCGTCGAGTGCGCATATCAACCGATATCCTGGATCCTGACATTAAATGGAGTACAGAGCATGATTAGACAGATCATCGCTTCCTTATTCGCAATAATGATTTTCCCTGTAACCGTGGCTGCTGGTGATACGCAGGCACCCAAAAGTGCCTATCTTTATATCGGCTGGCCGAATGACGGCGAAGTGATAAGGAGTGGTCACCCTTTCCGTGTGTGGTTCGGTCTGCGCAATATGGGCGTTGCCCCGAAAGGTGTTGATCGGGTTGCAGCCGGCCACCATCATCTGCTGATCGATACGCCTCTGCCGCCGTTTGATGAAGAGATTCCATCAGACCGCAACCATATTCATTTTGGCGCAGGACAGACAGAGACCATGCTGGAATTACCACCAGGTCAGCATACCCTGCAGCTACTGATGGGGGATTCCCAGCACAAACCGCATAATCCACCGGTTCATTCGCGCAAGATTACGATTACCGTGAAGTAAACGCATGGCCCTTAGCTTGATGATACAGCTGTCATCGCGTTACTGATGCGTACGTACAAAGCAGTGCAGAAGTTGGTCGACATTGCTACAATACAGAGAGGTTGCAGGGCGGTCTTAAAGTTGGTTATTAGCTGAAAATATAATATATTAAACAATCCCGCTACTGGCGGGATTTTTTTGTAGGCTACAGCTTGGCTGAGTCCATCGCGCCCCTCACCAGCAGGTGCAGGGGAAGACTTCTGATTAAATTTGTATCAGACTCTACATTCATTATTTTGAATTCACGACAGCGTCATTGAGGGGCTGTATGAGCGGACACAAGGTCAGTTTCACCTATCTTTCCCAGGAAGACCTGTTACAGGCAGGTAGCTTCGATATTCGTATGGCGATGGAGGTGGCGGAGAAGGTCATGCTGGCTTTCGAGGCTCACCGCGTCCTGTTTCCCGAAAAGGTTCTGCAGATCTTTAACCAGGCCAGTCAGGAAAGAATCAACTGTCTTCCCGCTACCTTGCTGGATGAACAGGTGTGCGGGGTTAAATGGGTATCTGTTTTCCCGGCAAATCCGGTGCGTCACGGCGTACAGAATTTGTCCGCCATCTTCATTTTGTCGGAGATCGAAAAAGGTTTTCCTATTGCTGTGATGGAAGGCACGCTGGCCTCCAATATGCGTGTCGCGGCCATGGGTGCTATCGCAGCAAAACACCTGGCGCGCAAGGACAGTGAGGTGATTGGTTTTATCGGTGCCGGCGAACAGGCGAAAATGCACCTGCTTTCCATGAAAGTTGTACGGCCTGCACTGAAGGAATGCCGGGTGGCGGCCAGGACGTTGGAAGAGGAACAACAGTTTATTGCCGAGCTGTCACCTTTGTTCCCCGATCTGAAATTCGTAGCCGGCAACACCCACGGCCGAGCCGCCATGGATGGCGCGGACATCCTGGTAACCGCCACCAGTGCGCAAGCGCCCTTGCTGAAGGCGGCCTGGATGAAGCCGGGTGCTTTCTATAGCCATATCGGCGGCTGGGAGGACGAATACGAGGTAGCCCGGCAGTGCGACAAGATTGTCTGTGATGACTGGGACACTGTCACTCACCGCACCCAGACGCTCAGTCGTATGTATGCCGAAGGACTCATCAGCGGGTCTGATATCCACGCTGACCTGCACCAGCTGGTTTCCGGCCAAAGACCCGGTCGTGAGTCTGACGATGAGCGTATCTATTTTAATGCCGTAGGGCTGGCCTACATCGATGTAGCTATCGGACTGGCCATGTACCGGCGCGCATTAACTGCCGGTGTCGGCCGCGAACTTGATCTGCAACAATGCATGATCTTTGAGCATGCCGATATCATGCAGCGTGTTCGCTTGTAACACGTGATATCACTGAGTGCGCTAAATGGCCGTCGGGGCTTGCAGTGCCCGCCGTGCCCCAGGGCAGAAGGTGAGGAATGGGACATTCCGAGAGGCTCCTCTGGAGGACCCTCTCCCCCAGGGGACCCTCTCCCCCAGGGGACCTTCTCTTGCCTGGCGGCAATTCACCTTGTCTTGCTGCGCAATTCAGCTTGTCTCGCCTGACGGCGATTCAGCTTGTAAAATACGTCCCTGTAGGCTCGACGGCAGCATCCCCCGGCAATTGCTCCTTCGCCCATCCCTGGGCTTGTGCGGCCGACGGTCCCGAAAGCTTATGTCGGCTAACTTTCGTACTCATTAGTAACTCCAAGGTATAATTATTGCCCGCTATGTTCAAACGACTCGACAATCCAGCTCAAAACAGGGTCAATGTCACCATAAATGGCCAGCCGGTGCAGGTACCGGCGGGCGAGACTGTGGCGGCGGCTGTGCTTACTCACGGCCTGCCATACACCCGAACCACGCCGGTATCAGGGGCTCCGCGGGCGCCTTTCTGCCTCATGGGCGCGTGTTTTGAATGCCTCATGGTGATTGACGGCATAGCCAATCAGCGGGCGTGCATGGCGCAGGTAAGAGAAGGCATGCGTATCGAATGTCAGCAGGGCGCGGGTGAATTGATGTCATGAAACAGCACTATCAGCTGGCCGTCATCGGGGCAGGGCCTGCGGGTCTGGCCGCTGCCACGGTGGCCGCAGAGCAGGGCATTGAGGTCGCTGTATTTGACGGGCAGATCGCTCCCGGTGGTCAGATCTACCGGGCCATGGAATCAATTCCGCAACATCGCGCCAGCCAGCTGGGAGACGAATATCAGAGAGGGCGGAAACTGGTCAGTGCCTTCCGCGCCAGCAGCGCAAAATACTTTCCAGAAACTCAGGTGTGGTCGCTGAACGGGCAGCGCGAAATCGGCCTGCTTCTGCAGGGCCAGGCTCATACGGTGACAGCCGATCAGGTGGTGATCTGCAGTGGTGCCATAGAGCGGCCCGTGCCTTTTCCCGGCTGGACCCTTCCCGGTGTCATGAACGCCGGTGCAGGCCAGATTCTGTTCAAGGCTCACGGCATCGTTCCGGATGACGGCGTGGTGCTGGCCGGTTCCGGTCCGCTGCTGCTATTACTGGCCTGGCAGTACCTGCATGCCGGTGTCAGCGTGAAAGCGTTGCTGGACGTAACGCCCATGATGAATCATCTCTACGCACTGCCGAGATTGCCACGCGCCTTGTTAGCGGGACACTACCTTACCAAGGGCATGCAGTACAAACGCGACCTGAAACGTGCTGGTATCAGCACGCTGCATAATGTCAGGAGTCTGCGGGCGCAGGGTAAGGATGCCCTGCAATCAGTCAGCTTTCTTCATAGGGGCCGTGAACAGAACCTGGAAACCGCTATCCTGCTGGTGCATTTCGGCGTCATTCCCCATACGCAGCTGGGCCGCGTTGCCGGTTGCAGGCACGTCTGGGACGAGAGTCAGCTGTGCTGGCGGCCGCAACTGGATGAATGGGGAAGAACCAGCGTGGCCGGTATTCTTGTCGCCGGTGATGGCGGTGGTATCGGGGGGGCGCGTAGCGCCGAACACGCCGGCCGTCTGGCGGCTTTACAGGCCCTGTATGCGCTTGGCACGCTGGACAGGGCAACACGACAACGACTGGCCCGAAACGACCGGAAATGGATGCGGGAAGAGTCGCATATCAGGCCCTTCCTCGAGGCTTTTTTCCGCATCGCTGATGACATGCTGCAGGTAGCGGACGATGATACCCTGGTGTGTCGCTGCGAGGAGGTAAGCGCGGGTCAGATCCGGGCAGCAGTCGCCGACGGTCACCGCGACAGCAACCAGGTCAAGTTTCTTACCCGTTGCGGCATGGGGCCGTGTCAGGGCCGGCAGTGTGCCGAAGCGGTCAGCCACATCGTCGCTGATGCCAGCGGAAAAGCGATTCAGGACATCGGCCACTATCGGCCGCGCCCACCGGTCAACCCGCTGACACTGGGGCAACTGGCCGGTCTGCATTCGGAGAAGGCAGAGTGAAAGCCGATGTACTGATTGTCGGCGGCGGTCTGATGGGCTTCTCCACGGCTCTACATCTGGCCATGCGTGATACCCGTTGCATTGTGCTGGACAAAGGCAGTCCCGGTCGCCATGCCTCAGGCGTGAATGCCGGTGGTCTGCGTCAGCTCAATCGCCACCCGGCAGAGATCCCCCTGTCCGTGGTCGCCGCCGACATGTGGCGACATATCCGTGAGCTGGTGGACTCGGACTGCGATACCCGTTTCCCGGGTCAGGTGAGGGTGGCAGAGAGCGAAACCGAGCTGGAGAGCCTGGAAAAACGCGCTGCTCTGACGCGTTCACTGGGTTACCAACACGAGGAGATCATCGGCCCTGACGAGCTCTATGGTCTGGTTCCTGCGCTGGCGCCACATTGTATCGGTGCGCTGATCTGTCGGAGCGACGGTTACGGGCGTCCCTTTCATACGCTGGATGCCTTTCGCCGTAAGGCTCGTTCTCTGGGCGTGTACTATCAGGCAGACACCCGGGTGGATGCCGTGCTACGGGATGGTGATGAATGGCGTCTCAGTACGCTTCAGGGTGAATTTCGTGCACCGGTACTGGTCAATTGTGCGGGTGCCTGGGCAAACCATATTGCCGCTATGCTCGGCGAGCCTGTACCGCTGAAGCCGGGCGCACCGATGATGATGGTCACCGAGCGGCTGCCTCACTTCATCGATCCAGTGCTCGGTGCCGCCGGGCGCAAGCTGTCCTTCAAGCAGATGCAGAACGGTACTCTGTTGATTGGTGGCGCGCACATGGCAGAACTCGATCTGCTACAGGAACGTACGGAAATAAACTGGCAAAAGCTTGCACTCAGTGCCCGCAGTGTCATGACACTTTTCCCGCAACTGAAGGATGTACGCATCGTGCGTACCTGGGCAGGCCTGGAGGCGTTCATGCCTGACAATATCCCGGTTATCGGTGCCAGCGTAACAGCATCCGGCGCTTATCACGCCTTCGGCTTTTCCGCCCACGGTTTTCAATTGTCACCTGTTGTAGGGAGAATCCTGTCCCAGCTGATACTGGACGGTACCAGCGAACTGCCGATCGACCCATTCCGTATCGATCGCTTCGCTAGTTCAGGCCGCTGTGCCTGAACAGTTCCGAAGTTCTTCGCTAATCGATTTTATTGTCTGCTGCGAGCTGTCGAGCCAGGTGAGAAGGTTCTCCCATGTGGCAGCATCTTTCCGCACATCCCGTTCCGCCAGTTCGTGTATGCCGACACCCTGTTCAACGGCACTGACATAGTGCTGGGTGTCGCGTATTCGTCCAATCACGGGGATATCCAGGTCCTGAAGAAAGTATTCCAGTTTATCTGCCGCCCTGGTATGAGCGCGGGTCCGGTTGGCGATGATCCCCAGGCGTTTGTTAAGGGTGCGCGCTTTGCCAATCAGCAGCAGGTCATGAATAAAATCAGCGGTGCCATGGATATCAATCGAGGAGGGTAGTATCGGAATGAGTATGACATCGGCTTCGGCAACACGGTCCTCGATATCGATGGCCGAGTAACCCGCCGGGGTGTCTGCAATGACGTATTGAGTGCCGGCGGGAAGCGCCATTTGCCAGGCACGCGTGATCCCGTCTTTCGGCGGTTCAAAGGCGGCCACACCGTGGATAAAAGGAAGACTGTCTTGTCGCAGATTCAGCCATCGGGTGCTGGAGGCCTGCCTGTCGTAATCAAACAGTGCCGTGGCGCAGCCCTGTGCGGCACAGTAGCTGGCCAGGTTGGTAGCAAGCGTGGTCTTCCCACAGCCACCTTTGGTATTCATTATCGCAATACGCATCACAACAGGTTGGTCCCTCATACCCGGATAACTCAGAAGCGAACTGGTGGGATTCTAACACGAACCCAAGTATCTTTGAGAAATGGATAATCGGGTTTACCTGGAAAAGCCGGCAGGCCGATAACATGCTGATCCTCAAGCTTTTGGTTCTGTTAACGCTGGCGAACGGAACACCGGTGATCGCCAGGAACATCTTCGCTGAGCGGTTCGCCTGGCCGCTTGATGGAGGCATAAAATCTTTTGACGGTCAGCCGTTGTTCGGATCCTCGAAAACAGTTCGCGGCGTCGTGCTGTCGGTACTGGTAACGGGCGCGGGTGGCGCATTGATGGGTTTGGGCTGGAAAGTGGGCGTCGTGATCGGAACCCTGTCGATGGCGGGCGACCTGTTTTCCAGCTTTCTCAAGCGACGTATGAAGTTGCCACCCAGTAGCAGGGCGCCGGGCCTGGATCAGGTGCCGGAATCTCTGTTTCCGTTGCTGGCCTGCCAGGGTATGTTTGCACTGAGTGTTACTGAGGTCGTCACGGCGGTGGCGATCTTTTTTGTCGGTGATGTGGTTTTCTCGCCGCTGTTCTATAAATGGAAGATCCGCAAACGTCCCTATTAACCGCTATTCTCGGACAGGCTCCTAGGCACAATGAAGCGTGTGCAGGGTGATTTCCGGCAGGCAGTTGAATCGTACCGAAACGATGGAAGAGCCCACCCCCGCTGATGTGTAACCGATCATATTATGGTATTGCCAGGCGCCCGATCCCATATGTCTGGGCAGTACAGAATCCAGGGTGAGAGGGATTTTGCCGGGCAGGCAGATCTGTCCCCCGTGAGTATGTCCGCCCAGCAGCAGGTTGAAATCAGCGTGCGCGGCCTGGCGATAGATCTCCGGCGTGTGTGAAAGAAGAATCGAGAACTCATTATGGTCTATATCTGAAGCCGCTTTCTCAATGTTGTCTACACGATAGTAATGGGCATCATCGATGCCGACCACATGGATACGCTCGTTACCGCGCTCAATGGGCACTGACTCGTTGAGCAGCATCAGTATCCCCATTTCCTCCAGTCCGGGCACCATGCGAATCGTATCGTGGTTGCCCAGCACACCGTAAACCGGCTCCTTGAGGTGAGACTTAACGCTCGCCATACCCTCGAGGGTGTCTTCGAAAGGGCCGAAGGTATTACCCCTGTAGTCGCCGGTGAGGACGCAGATATCGTAATCGATTTCGTGCAGCAGTTCGATCAGCCGGTGCATGGCACCCTGACTCATGTCCACATGCATATCACTGATGTGCAGTATAGTGAATCCGTCGAAAGCTGATGGAAGACGTTCCGATTCAATATGGTTGAGCCGTGTCTGTACGCGCATGGTGTTGTTGCGCCCTCTCCAGTACAGCCCCATCAGTTTCAGAGTATTTTTAATAAAGGAATGACACGAATACCAGTTTTCAATGTGAAAGAAGTTGATGCCCTGGCCAAAAATACGCGCCTCCTCATCAGCCTCGATGCCGAGTCGCTGTTTCGCGTACAAGCGCCCGAGACGCTTCTCCAGATTTTCAGTTATGTCTTTGCTCATCCGTGCCTGAATTCTGATAGGGTTGGCCTTTTGTTTCATGATCGGGTATTTGCCCGGAACCTGAAATCAAAGTTTTTAATGCAGTCTCAATGTTGAGATCTCAAGCGAAAGTCTGATAATGGGCCGCTTGAGGTTGATAAGGTAAGGTGTAAAGTGCCGCGCATTGTTGAAAAGGTCAAGTCCCTGCCATTGCTTTTTGGCTGTCAGTCTTACGGCTTCATAGCCTGATTATCGGCCTGCTGGTCTCTACCGTTCTCTGCCCCGGGGTTGATAGCGATGCTGTTTGTCGATGAAGACCTAAAGGTGGGTTATGCTGGCAAGGCCACTTTCCCCGTTTTTCTGGTATTTGTTCTCATCAGCTGGCTATTTGTCGTTCCCAGCGGCGCTATCGCGCAGGCGCATGATGCGACCCGTATATGGGTGCTGGACCAGTTGCACGAGGCCTTGTCGCCACCCCAGGACCTGAGCCGGATTTCATCCATGCTTTACGGGCTGGTCAGCGACCGCACGGCGGCAGAACAGCCCGCTACCCGTAAAACACTTGCTGAACTCGAAACGTTTGTGCGTGCTCTCGACCAGCGGACACTCGGCTGCGGAGATCTGGTAAATCTACGCTTTATCACCAGTTTTCTGGATATGGCCGGACTGGTGTTGGATGCCGGTTCGCTGGACAAACACCTGTATGAATGTCTGGGTGAAATGAACGTTTTTGACAGAACGTGCGCACTGTTTTCCCTGTGCCGCTTTCCTTCAGGCAGTGCGCCCCGGGAAAAACTTTCGCCGGCTGTGAAATCTATCGAGGACCTGCAGCAGGCGGACGGCAGTTTTGGTTCGTCCTACGGGCTGCAACGCTATTACTTCACCACCCATGCCGTGTTTGCACTTCATGCCTGCAACGGAAGTCCGGATGCGGTACGGCGAGGACAGGTTTATTTACGCAATGGACTGCCAGTCATAAAACAGGCTGGATTCCTGGACGGTCTTTTGGAAAGCCTCGTTATGCTCAGGAAAATGGGGGTGGAGATACCGGACGAAAGACCTTACACCGACTATCTGCGATCGAGAATCAAGGACAATGGAAGCATATGCTTTTTTGACCGACCCGCCTGTCGATCCGATGTGCATGCCACCAGCCTGCTACTGGAATTTCTCCGGGAATTTGGTGATTAGCTTTTTCTCGGGAGTGATGAGCGGTACAATTT
>Ga0316193_10003313_pt1 | contig 11581 bp, 16 predicted proteins | sample MerIslsedime2_MG_FD_207735 | JGI IMG/M metagenome (GOLD analysis project Ga0316193, IMG submission 207735) | Coastal sediment microbial communities from Maine, United States - Merrow Island sediment 2 | ecosystem: Environmental > Aquatic > Marine > Coastal > Sediment | place: USA: Maine... | reverse complement strand
CCCAGGAGGCGAATGGCGCGATTTATTATGGCCTCGGCGTTACCGAGCATAGCCAGGGTTCGACCATGGTGATGGGTATTGCGAATCTCGCCATGGCAACCGGAAATATCGGACGTGAAGGCGTGGGTGTTAATCCACTACGTGGTCAGAACAATGTGCAGGGTTCCTGTGACATGGGTTCGTTTCCGCATGAGTTACCCGGTTACCAGCATGTTTCCGATAATGTGGCACGCGCCAAGTTCGAGAAGCTCTGGGGCGTAAGTCTTAGTAATGAACCGGGTTTGCGTATTCCGAATATGTTCGATGCCGCCATTGAAGGCACGTTTAAGGCGATGTATGTCCAGGGTGAAGATATTGCACAATCCGACCCCAATACGCAGCATGTGCAGGCGGCCTTATCGGCATTGGAGTGTCTCATTGTGCAGGATATTTTCCTGAATGAAACCGCGCTTTATGCGCATGTCTTCCTGCCGGGTTCATCCTTCCTGGAAAAAAACGGTACCTTCACCAATGCCGAACGACGCATCAACCGTGTACGAAAGGTGATGCAGCCGCTATGCGGCCTGGAAGACTGGGAAGTAACACAGAAATTGTCCAATGCCCTGGGCTATCCGATGAACTATCAACATCCATCGGAAATTATGGATGAAATCGCACAGCTTACTCCGACCTTTACCCATGTCAGCTACCAGAAGCTGGAGGAAATGGGCAGTATCCAGTGGCCGTGTAATAAGCAGCATCCAGAGGGTTCACCGATCATGCATGTTGAAGACTTTCCTATCGGCAAGGGCCAGTTCGCGATTACACCCTATATTGCAACGGACGAGCGCTCAAACCGGCGTTTTCCTCTGCTCCTGACTACGGGGCGGATCTTGAGCCAGTACAATGTTGGTGCACAAACCCGTCGTACCAAAAACCAGATGTGGCACGATGAAGATATACTGGAACTACATCCAAACGATGCAGAAGAACGTGGCATCAATGACGGGGACTGGTTGGGTATCAGCAGCCGTGCCGGTACGACGGTATTGCGCGCCAGAATCAGTGAACGCATGCAGCCGGGCGTGGTATACACCACCTTTCATCATCCCTTTAGTGGCGCGAATGTCATTACCACCGATAACTCGGACTGGGCCACCAACTGCCCCGAGTACAAGGTCACGGCGGTACAGGTTGAAATGGTGACCTCCCCTTCCAACTGGCAACAGCGCTATCGCGCGTTTAGCGATAAACAGCAGCAATATTTCCATACGGCTCGCGAGCAGCAGCAGGAGAAGGTCTAGTGGCCTTATCCCATGCAGATGGTTATCAGACTCTGCCGGTCCATTTCTGGGCAGCGGACAAGGGTAAAAATGGCGATGACAACATCGCCCAGGAGCAAGCCATCGCCCTGGTTTACAATGGCATCTCTCATGCGGTGATGATGGCAACGCCACTGGACCTGGAGGATTTTGCACGGGGTTTCAGTCTGTCAGAGGGTATTATTCATAAACTTTCTGAGTTGCAGGATATTGAAATCCAAATTTTCCCTAACGGTATCGAGTTACAGATCAGTATTAACTCCGAACGTATGATGGCACTGAAACAACACCGTCGTTCGCTGACAGGACGTACAGGCTGCGGCCTGTGCGGTGCTGAGTCACTGAGCCAGGCGATACGCCCGGTGCATCCGGTTACACCACGGGCCTTGCCCAACGCACAGGCTGTGCAATATGCGCTATCCCAGTTAAACGACTGCCAGCCATTACAGTCCCTGACGGGTGCCCTGCATGGCGCGGCCTGGTGTAATGCACAGGGTGAGATTTGCCATATCCGGGAGGATGTCGGTCGTCATAATGCGCTGGATAAACTGATTGGGCTATTGCAGCTTCAGCAACAGGATTTAACGGACGGTTTTGTGCTTGTTTCCAGCAGGGCCAGTTACGAAATGATACAAAAGGCCTGCAGTATCAATGTCCCGACCCTGGTTGCTGTCTCTGCGCCGACCACCCTGGCGATTCAACTCGCCACTGAAGCACAGCTCAACCTCATCGGTTTTGCGCGTAAAGGGTATCATGTTATTTACACTCAGCAGGAGAAAGATTTTTTATGCATCAGTCACAGCTCGATCATTTAATTAAAATGATTAACCAAATCGCCAGTAACAACCTGTACAACGATAATGTCGAACAGGCGGCTGCCAAGGTTGCAAATCATATTCAGCGTTTCTGGGCACCGCCGATGAAACAACAGATTTTCAATTATGCCGCGAGTGATGGTTCAAAATTATCCCCGGTGGTGCAGCAGGCAATCGCGCAAATGAACCCTTAATACCGGGTTCGTTTGCACGCCCCTATTCTTCATGCCAACAGCTGTCGCCTGTTGGCATTATTGAATGGGATACCAGGTATTCGATTATTGATTTGTTAACGCGGAAAACAGCCGAGAGCGAATGTTTTTTATCAAGGGACTGCCTGAATCATTACATGATCCATTATGCGCTTGCAGACAGTCTCGTACGGTAATAATGCTGCCAGGCTTAACTTGCGTGTCTTCACCCAGCATCAAGTAGAATTGGCGCACGGCATCGGTAATCTCACAGCTATCAACATCGACAAATAGCGAGGCATGGGCAAGGATATAACCTTCCCTGCCGCGTTTTCCTTGTGCAATATTCGAACGCCATGTTTGTGCCGTGCCGGCTATTTTCTTTCCGCCTGTGACCAGATTATAGTGACCATCACAAAATGCGTTTTGCACACTGGAAAAATAGCTGTTGATGCCCAGCTCATAAAGCACTTTTTGTATCGGCATGCAAAGCATCTGATAGACATCAACCAGGGATAGGGCAATGGCTGCCGAACGGGCCAATACCATGGAAAGATGTAATACGCCATGCCGATGCGGGATGGCCGAGCCGCCTGTTGAGCGAACCACGATCGGCCACCCCTGTTGCTCCATGTGCTGCCTTGCCTTGGCAAAGCGTGGCCGTATGGCGTCATGCCGGCTGACGATCAGTGCCTGGGCATTTTCCCAAATTCGAAAGGTCGCAGGTGCACCATTCGCGATCTCGATGCCCAGTTCGGTATCTCGTGCAACCGCCGACGCTACGTCGTAGTCCTGCACATCGTCCCAGATTCGCCATGCTAGTGGCGAATCGTTATTGGCAGGTTGGTGTTCGGTTATGTTTGGTATATGGGCTGTAGTCTGTGTCATCGTTTAATGCACAAATTCACCACTAGGTCTCGATTTGCGCGATCAGACTACCAGGTGTCACCACACCATTCGTTTCGGTCAGAATATGCAGTTTACCGGAGGCAGGGGCTTCGATGTCGTATTCCGTTTTTTCCACCATGATTACGGCGATCACTACACCGGCTTCGACAGCCGCATCATTATCGAAATACCAGGCGCTGACGACACCTTCCGGCACGGTGTTGGTGTCCCAAAGCCCCGCGGGAACATGTACCTCGGTCAAGAAACCGTTTCCACTGTCTGTCTGACCGGCCCCACGACACGGTGCGCGGCGCTGACGATCTTGTCCGCATTGGGCAGGGCGAATTGTTCCATTGGACGACTATACGGGATCGGGATGTCGGGATAGGCGACACGTTGTGGTTCAGATTTAAGAGCCTGGATGTCATATTCAACCACCGAGGCGATGACCTCGGCACTCAGGCCAAAACTGCTATAGTCCTCATCCACGACAATGAGGTGCCCGGTTTTTTTGACCGACCGGTTGATGGCATCTCGATCCAAAGGGACCAGGGTTCGAAGATCAATGACTTCGGCATCGATACCTTCTTCGGCCAGTTGTCTTGCGGCTCGCATCGCATGATGAACCATCATACCCAGGGAGACGATGGTGACATCCTTGCCTGCACGACTGATGGCGGCTTCACCAAACGGCAGGGTGTAGCTCTCTTCCGGCACATTGGCAATGGCCTCCTTCACCGGTGCCATCCAGCCAAGGCCCTGCAGTCCTTTGTGGAACATGAAGACGACCGGATTGTTATCACGGATGGCCGAGGTCATCAGCCCCTTGGCATCGTAGGCATTGCTGGGTACCACCACCTTCATGCCCGGCATATGCGCAAAGGTGGCATAGAGTGACTGCGAGTGTTGACCGGCATCCGAGTAGCCGCCGCCGGTGGCCATCATCAGCACCATCGGTACCTGACAGTTACCGCCGGAGAAGTAGGTATTCTTCGCCATCAGGTTATAGATGGCATCCATACAGACGCCAAAGAAATCGACGAACATCAACTCGGCAATGGGCCGCATGCCGGACATTGCCGCACCGACTGCCGCACCGATAAAGGCGGTTTCAGATATCGGGGTATCGCGGATACGCTCCGGGCCAAACTCTTCAAACAGGCCCGTGGTGGAGCCGAAGATACCGCCATAGGTACCGACGTCTTCACCCATGACAAAGACATTGGGATCATTACGCATCTCCTGGGCGATGGCCTCGGACATGGCGCGTGAGATGGTCAGGTTTCTGGTAGCCATTTGCTTATCCTCTAATGGATGACGTTTACGCGAACACCTTGAGCAAGGCCTCTTCCGGGGCCGGATAGTCGCTTTCACGGGCAAAGGCATAGGCCGCGTCGACCGCCTCTTTTGCCTTTATTTCGATGGCATCGGCTTCATCTGCCGTAATGTAACCTTCGCTAATCAGCTGCTCTCGGAAGCGCGGAATCGGATCCCTGGCCTTGAGTTCGTCTACTTCACCTGCCGGGCGATAGGCCTCGGCATCGCCCTGGAAATGACCATAGTAACGATAGGTCTCGATCTCGATTAAAGTTGGGCCTTCACCCGCACGCGCCCTGGCGATGGCTTCGCCGGCGGCTTCGTAGACCTTCATGGTGTCGTTATCGGCGATATGAATGCCGGGCATACCATAGGCGGCCGCACGATCACTGTTATGGGCAATGGCGGTGGAGGCGGTCTTTGGCACCGAGATACCATAGGCATTGTCTTCGATAACAAAGATGACCGGCAGTTTCCACAAGGCGGCCAGATTCAGTGATTCATGAAAGGCCCCCTGGTTGGCGGCACCGTCACCGAGATAGGAGACGGCGACATTGTCTTTGCCCTGCATCTTGCTGGCCAGTGCGGCCCCTACCGCAGGTGGCGCGCCTTCGGCGATGATGCCGCTGCAGGCAAAGTTGACGTTTGGATCGAGCAAGTGCATGTGACCGCCGCGACCCCCGGCCAGGCCGGTGGCCTTGCCGAATATCTCGGCCGTCATACGATTTAGATCCACGCCCTTGGCGATCGCGACATGATGCGGACGATGCGTCGCCGTGACTGTATCTTCCGCATGGAGATGCACACAGACAGGCGCGGCACAAGGCTCTTGCCCTGCCGACAGGTGCATCTCACCGGGCACGGTACCTGCGCCTATGTCGAATTGGGGTGTTTTTCCTTCCATATAAACCACAGCCATGGTGTCTTCGTAATAACGGCTTTTCACCATGGACTCGTATATGAACTTCAGATCGTCAACTGATTTAGCCATTTGCCTGCCCTCGGTAGATGCCTGTTTAAACTGCCGGCAAGAATAGTGCGGTAGGTTTTTCTATGGACTTTGGAAAGTAATCCAGGCAGGTGAAAAAGAAAATGATCCTGATCAATATTCAGTGTATCCGTTCTTATCCGGACGCACTGAATTAAATCACAAGGCCAACATCAGGCAAATAATATTATTATATGTTCATATAATTATTGACAGGTACTTATGCTGGTTTTCCAGGAAAACAGGTCTGTTATATTTTTCCTTTGCATGGTTCAGCTCGGTGTGAATCATGTTTATGTATTATCCTTTAATATTTATATTAGCCGTATTGAACATTATTAAAGCCGGGAGCGGACCAAGGCTTTAAATCGCATTAATTCCCTTCAGTGCCTTTTCAAACCGAATGATTGGAAGCAACCTGAACTCGTCATCCTGATTCCGGATATTTGTGATCCTGTCACATCGAAATGTACGGACATCCTCGCGTAATTCATCCCACGCCAACACGTACCAAACAGGATAACAAAGCAAGAGAAAATGTGGCTGGATTATGCGATCAGTTAGAACATTATTTTCAGCCTGATAACGGATCCTGGTCCGGTGCTGCATAAGAAACGCCTGATGAAGTTTTTTTGCAATCGGTCGATCAGGCATTGAAAAGCTTGACAACACCGCTGTTGAGGCTGATTCACCAATTAGAATACGTGCCTTTAGTCCCTTGATCTTTGAACTCAGCAACGGCGAAAAAGAGGCCATCAATTTATGACGTATGCTTGTCAAATTCGCCATAAAAAGCGGAGACTGCATCTGTTCGGCGATAGCCAAGGTTACCAGCAGATCTACGGCCTCGGAATAATTGAAATTGACTCGTCCAATACCCCAATTACGATGTAAACGCACACCTCCACCACGCCCTCTATCAGCCTCAATGGGCAAGCCCTGGTCCCTTAGAATCTGAATGTCCCGGCTAATCGTCCTCACGCTTACACCGAGTTCCTCCGCAATTTCACCAATGGTTGTCGGCTCCCCCGATTTGACGCGAGCCTTCAAAACCTCCAATCGCTGGAGACGGTCGGTTGTAGAAGAACGTTCCATGCAAACAAATATGCCACAAAATGGCATATTTGCATATATGCTATTTCTAATGGTACAAACAACAGATTCAGAGGATAAATTTATGGCTATTCCAGTGACCGTACTTGCCCCCATTAAACTCGCGGCGGATAAAACGGAAGCCGAACTGCTTGCAGCATCGGAGCGGTTCCAGAACGAGTTTGTCGCCCACCAACCCGGCGTAATCCGCCGTGAACTGATTCGTAAGGGAGATGGACATTATCTCGATATCGTCCAGTTTCGAAGTGCAGAAGATGCCGAAGACATCATACAGAAAGAAAAAGAATCCGCCGTCTGCCATGCCTTCTTCGTCGTCATGGACTTGACCGATATGGACGACTCAAACATAGAATTTTACCCGTCTCTCGCAACCTATCCCTGAAAGGGGCTAAACAGGCTGTAACCAGTATAAATAATCATATCAAGGGGCCGGAACACTCGATTTGTCAATGCATCGTCATATCGAGTGTTCTGAGGTTCCCCTAATAAAACGGACGGTTTAATTGCAGGCATATCTTTCTTCGTATTCTACTGGTGTCATGTAGTTTAAGAAAGCATGTCTTCGTTGACGATTATAAAAAACCTCAATATATTCAAATATACTTTGTTTCGCCTGCGCCCTTGTTTTGTAATCTTCGTGATGGACAAGCTCGTTCTTCAATGTTCCAAAAAAACTTTCCGCAACCGCATTGTCCAGACACTCGCCCTTACGGCTCATACTACAATGAAGCTGATTCTCCTTCAGGTATTGCTGATACGAACTTGATGCATAGGTACTACCTTGATCTGAATGCACGATAACGTCTTTGACTTTTCCCCTGCGCCAGATGGCCATGGTTAAGGCATTGTGCACCAAATCCGCATTGTTTTTCGTGCTCATCGCCCAGCCAATGACCTGCCTTGAAAACAAATCCAGGATCACAGCCAGATATAACCAGCCTTCTCTTGTCCCTATAAACGTGGTATCGGATACCCACGCCTTATCATGGACATCAACCGTGAATTGCCGCTGAAGTAAATCAGGAGCCGGCTGTAATGTGTTTTTTGAGTCCGTTGTCACGATAAACTTCCGCGCCAGCTTTGATTTAATGTCGGCTACTCTCATTAAACGAGCCACTCGATGAACACTGCAGCTTTCTCCTTCATTGACCAGATCTTCATGTATCTTGGGCGAACCGTATATCCCTCGTGACTGCCGATGATAATGCGCTATTTTTTCAGTCAGCTGTCGGTTATCCCGGCTTCGCCGGCTCTCGGGTCTGTCGATCCAGTCGTAATAGCCGCTGCTCGACACTTCCAAAACTTCGCACATTCTCGTTACTTTGTATTCTTTACGATGGCTGGATATGAATTCATATTTCAGTCCAGTTCCTTTGCAAAGAATACCGCGGCCTTTTTTAGGATTTCATTCTCCTCTTTGAGGCGTTTGTTCTCCTGCCTTAATCGGGCTGCTTCACTCTGGTCTGCCTTCTTTGGCCGCCCCCGCTTGGCTGAGGGCACATCACCTTTTTGGTTCATCTGTTCTTTCCATTTGTAGAGCTGGTTGCGTCGGATGCCGAGCTGCATGGCTATCTCGCTGGCCGGTCGGTCTGAGCTTTCCATCAGCCGCAGGGCTTCCAGTTTAAACTCTTTTGTGTAGGTCTTATACGGCTTTCTCTTCGTTGTCATGGGACACTCCTTCCGAGAGGCATTTGCCTCTGATTTAAAGTGTCCGTTAAACTAGGGGAGGTTCATAGTGACCATTGATGCCCTCATCCTAAGTCTGTTGCTGGCCATCCATGGCCATCACCCTTCGGGCGCACTTCGTGCGACCAAATTCGTTCCAGACGAATTTGTCTCCCGGAGGGAGAAGGGAATCCTGGGTGGACACTATTTCGGAACAGTTTTAGCTGCCCCAGTCTTTGACAATGTCTTGGTAAGCCTGCTGGCCGCCAGTTAGTACGCCAACGTAGCCACCTCCCGGATTGCCCCATGCGCTTGCCAGATATAGACCGCCGACGGGGGTGCGATTGCTGATTCGATTGAAGAAGGCGTTGTTTGTCGCCTGCTCGAAGCCGTAGATGGCGCCCTCGGGGTTGCGGGTGAAGCGCCAGTTCGTCAACGGTGTCGCCGCCTCCTTGACCTCGATCATGGAAGACAGTCCTGGCACGACTGTTTCTTCGGCCCTGCGGATGAGGGTCTCGGTCCATCTCTCCTTCTGCTCGTTGTACGCTTCCTTGCGGCCTGCCTTGTAATCCGCCTCGAACCGTCGCCACGGTTCGTAACCGGACAGGAAGAGTATCTGCAAGGTTGATGTACCCGGCTCGGAATAACCCTCGAACAGATTGTCATACAGCGTGACGACGAAGCCGCCGTGATCGATCTCGCCCTTTAGGCAGGATCGGTAATCGGCCTCCGGGCCTTGGCCGGAACCGACATGGGTGTTGTAGCCTTCGACGATTCCCCTCAGATCTTGCTTCAGGCCCAGCCATACGATGAAGCTTGAGATGCTCGGGCGATACTCGGCAAGCTTTTCTCGGTAGTCGGACGGCACGGCCGCTGGTGGCAGCATGCGATTGAAGATGTCGGGTGCACTGGCATTACTCACAACGACTTCAGCGGGTAATGCCGTACCGTCGGAAAGGACGACGCCCTCAACGGCGCCGCTCCGTACGTCGATCTTCTCTACCGCGGTGCCGTACTGCACCTTGCCGCCTGACGCCTCGATCACCTCGGCCAAGGCCGTGCTTAGGCTTTGGGAGCGGGGTCTTATGTAGTAGGAGCCGTCCCTCAGGTAGCCGCCGGTGGCGACGGCGAAGTAGAAGGCGGATAGTCTGGACGGCGGCAGGCCATAGTAGCCCCACAGCGCGACCAGGGCCTCGCGGGCCGCAGGGGCTTCGACATATCCGTCCAGCAGTTCGCCAAGCGTCTTGTTTCGGATTTTCCACAGCGTCCGGTACGGTAGGGAGGTGAGAAGCTTGAGGGGCGAGTTCCGGTAGCGGTCGAGATTGTCGAATGCTGCGGCAATGGAGACCAGGTCGTTGATGAATTGCGCGATACCTGCCTTCTCGGCCGGGAAGTGTTCGGCCAGAAGCCTGACGAATGCGTCCGGATCCTTCTGCGGGACGGTGATGTTCAGCTCGGGGGTTATCAGGCGATAGACCGCGGGCAACTCGACAAGCTCTATGCGCTTGCTTACACCGAGTGCCTCGAGCATGCGACCGGCGGCGTTGTCGGCGAGAGCGGTGCCGTGCAACGAAACCTCGAAGTTGAACCGTCCGCGGGGAAAAGAGGTCGCATAGCCGCCTGGCACATGGTGCTGCTCGACGACGGTGACTGGAAAGCCCTGCCTTGCGAGATGCGCGCCACAGCACAATCCGCCCAGACCCGCACCAATAACGACTACTCTGGGCTTGGTGCTCACCTCTTTGGCATCATGTTTTGCCGAGCGGGCCCGGCCAATTGAGGCAAGCCAGGCAGCACTCAATGCGGCCAGTTGCAGGAAACGACGTCTGGATGATTGCATTCTGCTCATAGATCCCCCTACGAAGTCCAGCCAGGTAAATTTCCTATTATGGCTAATGCCCGCATAATAGGTGCGAGCTTGAGAGCGTCGTAATTGACGCGTTTGTTAGTGGTCTGTATACCACGATTATCCATTACGTTGTTCCACCATCTTTAGACCAGGCTTTGATTTTTTTAATTTCTTCTGTGTTTATGCCAAGAGATTCAAGGAAATCGCTATGAGCCTCAGGTAGATCCCGTTCAAATTCAATATGCCATTGACGCAGAGCATTTTCATTCATACCTGCGGCCTTGAGAATATTGACCCATTGTGCCTTATTCATTATTTTGGATGATCTCAATAAGGAATCTTTTCCCAGTAACTGGACAATTAGCTGCTGTTGTTGCCTTATGCGACTCATTTCTGAGTTTAGCTTATCTAACCTTTGCTCCAGCACTTTAGACGATTGGCTACCCGAAGAACCTAAAACTTCAGCTATTGAGTCCAATGATAATCCGGCTTCCTTGTAAATAGATATTTGTGCCATGCGATCAAAGTCATCTTGAGTATACAGTCTGTAATTTGTCTCACTTCTTCCGGATGGTTTCAGCAAGCCTATCTTGTCGTAATACAGTAAAGTACTACGAGATAATTTGAATGCTTTTGCCAGATGACCTATGGTATACAATTTTGAGGCCTCTTTTAAATCCGCTTGATATCAGGTGAGATCAATGAAACCCGGGCATCTTCGCTTAATAGTTTATCTCTACTGAAATATTGATTTAGTACAGACAGTGAATCTTCGACCAGATCAGTGTTTTCCTCTAGAAATAGTTGCCAACTCTTTTCCTTCATACTATCGATCCGATTCGCCATGATACGCACTATAGAATCAGTAATGGTTAGATGGAATTTTTTTGTGGCTCCCAAGCTTTCTGCATAAGCCTGGATACCGGAACAGACCAGGGTTACAGCTGTATCCACATCATGGCTATTCAAATATAGCCATGCTAATCGTAAGTGTCCCAAATGATTAAAATATGCTTTATCTAGTGTTTGATTCTCAAATTGAGCCAAAAATACTCGATCGTTTATCGGTTTAACGCCTGAATCCATAATTTCCTCTTCTTAAGATTTGCTGTTAATTCAAGCCGAAGATCTTAAAGGGTGAAGCTATAGTCGGGTCAATACAGAAAACCGGAGAAAAGGGGGGAGTCGATTTTTTCACCCTCCTGAACACCAGCAACGTCACATTCAATAAGAATTCGAGTTTGACCCTCTTGATTTTTATATTTTCAGTAATTCAGACTTAAGAAGCTAACTTAGCGTACCAGGCATGAATGAGAAGAGTCTGAAAAAATAATACCGGTGTTTCAAATCCACTCGATGTGATGATTGATTCAATTTCTTGTGGCGGGAGTACAGCAACATCTCGGCCAAAAGAGGCGCTTAAATTTTCGATTTCTTCAGCAGGAATCCCAGTA
>Ga0316193_10003312_pt1 | contig 11582 bp, 7 predicted proteins | sample MerIslsedime2_MG_FD_207735 | JGI IMG/M metagenome (GOLD analysis project Ga0316193, IMG submission 207735) | Coastal sediment microbial communities from Maine, United States - Merrow Island sediment 2 | ecosystem: Environmental > Aquatic > Marine > Coastal > Sediment | place: USA: Maine... | reverse complement strand
TCATGGAGAAGTTACTGGCAGGCCATCAAAATGAGCTGAAAAAGGGTCAGGAGTTCGATCTGGCAATTCTGTTCTGTGACCTGAGAAAATTCACCAGCTACGCCGAAAACAAACCACCGGATGAAGTGATCATGTTTCTCAACGCCTATTTCACCAAGCTGGCAGATGTGGTCGCTGAACACAATGGTATCGTCAACAAGTTTCTCGGCGACGCGATTCTGGCCGTGTTCGGTGTAGACGGTAATCCACGCTATGTCGAAAATGCGGTCGACGCGGCGTGCGATATCCTGATGCATACCGGCTCAGCGGTTATGCGGGACGGGACAACCTTCGATATCGGCATCGGTCTGAACTGTGGCCGGGCTGCTGCCGGCACTATCGGATCCAGCGAGCGCTTTGAATATACGTTCATCGGTGATGCTGTAAACACCGCCAGCCGGCTCGACGGCCTGAGCACGCGTCTGGGTTACAAAATCATTAGCTCGGCCAGCGTTTATGATGTTCTGCCCGTCCACCAGAAGGCCTTGTTCTCTGAACTCGGGGAACACCGCATCCGCGGAAAATCGCAACCCTTGCGCTTATACGGTGCAGTTGCGAATGAGGCTGCTGATCCGGACAACAAGGTTATTCATTTCCAACCGAACGACACGTCGGTCTAAGTCAGACAGGCTCCCAGGGGAAGTTCACGCAGGATATACTGGCGTACGTCTATATCGTAACGCTCGCCGTCCACCAGTCGCTTTATCTCAAAATCATCGGTATCCAGTTTCTCTCTGAACAGGGTCAGATTTATCATTTTCGGCGGTTCAACAGGTTCCCTGTGCGCGTCCAGAACAAGCATGATTCTCGGGAACAGGCGCGCATCCGGAATTGAAGAGATCACGATTCCGATCTGTCCTGTGCGTAGTTCCACGACACTGCCGAGCGGATAGATGCCAACGCACTGAATGAATTTTTCCACCAGCAATTCGTCGAACAGGTCGCGCCGCCAGGCGTATATGCTTTTTAAGGCTTCATCCACCGCGATGCTTTGGTATCCATGCACACCGCGCGTAATACTGTCGTAAGTATCCACGATGGCAACAATCTTGGTATGCATACCGATTTCGGAGCATGCCAGTTTGCGAGGATAACCTGACCCGTCGGCACGCTCATGGTGATCGTGAACAATGGCAACGACGTTATCCGGGAGACCCTCCAGGTTTTTCAACATCATTGCACCGATCATGGTATGGCCTTCCAGAAGCGCCCTTTCTTCCTCTGAAGCGTTGGCTACATTGTCCAGCACATGGTCCGGCAATTTGATCTTTCCGATATCGTGTAACAGGGCACCTAGCCCCAGGTCGACCAGCACCTCGTTTTTTAACCCCAGGTATCTGCCGAATGCCAGCGACAGCGTACAGACAGAAAGCGCGTGCGTCACCAGGCCTCTTTCCTTGTTACCGATCGATGCCAGCAGGACCAGGGCATCGGGATGCCGCAATATACTGTCCACCATCCCGGTAACGGTCGTCCTGGCACCTCCTACGTCAAGGCTGTTACCCATTCTGACGTCCTCGAACAAGGTGCTCACTTCTTCCGTCGCCAGCTGATAGCAGTCCCGGGCGTGGCTGAACTCATCCTCGAATTTTTCCGTGTACGGCAATGGCTCCCTGACGATCCTGGCGTAACTCTGATTTTCGGGTTTTAAGTCGGGGGGAGCAGCATTGGGCATCGAGGGCGTGACGGGGACCTTGCTCTTTTCGATGTCAACGAAAACGAAGTTGCAGAGGCTCTGGATCTGATCGACCTCTTCGTTGTTGGTGATTCTGAACCCCTGAAAAAGAAATGGCGTTTCGAGCCAGGGCCGGTCCAGCTCTGACACATACATACCTTTTTTCAAATGAGTGGCTTCAACTATTATTTTCATCGACGGGCCGCCAAAAGGAATCAGTAGAATTGTGATATCTATTACATTCTCGGCATTTCCGGGGTTTTTATTAAGACTTCTGTCACATTATCACAGGAACTTGACGCATAATTTCAGCAGGGATCGGGCAGACGCCATTCCCTGCACCTGACGAGGGGTCTTCCAGTCTACCCCGCCTCTGTCGCCACTCCCGCTTTTTTCAATTGGCCATGTTCGCGCCCCATCAACAGATACACTGCCGGGACCACGAACAAGGTAAACAGGGTTCCGATACCGAGGCCTGTGGCAATAGTAAGACCAATATGGAATCGGCTGACCGCGCCCGGGCCGCTGGCGGTGAGCAGCGGTACCATGGCTACAATCATGGAAACCGTCGTCATCAGAATGGGTCGCAGGCGAATGGCAGCGGCGCGCTCCACGGCTTCTCTCTTGCTCAAACGTTCCTGTATCTGCAGCTGGTTGGCGAATTCGACGATCAGAATGCCGTTCTTGGCAATCAGACCGATCAGGGTGATCAGGCCCACCTGGGTATAGATGTTGATGGTGGCGAAACCCAGGGTTATAAACGCCAGCGCCCCGGCGATGGACATGGGCACGGATACCAGAATGATCACCGGATCGCGCCAGCTCTCGAACTGGGCGGCGAGTACCAGGTAGATCACCAGGATCGATAAAAAGAATGTAATGACCAGCGCACTGCCCTGCTGTGCGTACTGGCGTGACTGGCCTGAATAATCCCAGGCGAATCCGCGCGGGAAGATCTCGACTGCGAGCCCTTCCAGGTATTCCAGTGCATCGCCGAGTGGAACACCGCCCGCCATCACGCCCTGCACGGTCAGTGAATTGAGCTGCTGGAACTGGGTGCGCTGGTTGGGTTCGACGGTTTCCTCCAGGTGAATGAACGAGTCCAGCGGTACCAACGCTGCAGCACCGAGCTCACGCGCCGCACTGGTGCCCGTAATACCGGTCGACAGGTTGACCAGCTCGTCCGAACCAGGACGAATGTAGTAGTCCTTTAGAGCGTCCGGCTGCAGGCGGAACTCACGCGCGACCTGCGGGATGACCTTGTAACTGCGGCCTTCCAGGCTGAAGCGGTTGACGTCATTACCACCCAGCAGGGTGGCCAGGTTGCGGCCGATATCCTGCATACTGATGCCAAGGTCGCCGGCCCGATCGCGGTCGATGACCAGCGTGGTACGCGGCCGCGCATATTGCAGCTCTTTCATGAGGAATCTGAACTGGCCGCTGCCCATGGCGCGGCCAATGAACTGGTCGGCGAGCTGGTCCAGCTCCTGGTAACTGGCGTCGGTGGTAATCACAAACTGAAGAGGTAAGCCGCCCCCGGAACCAGGCAAGCTTGGGCGAGGAAACACGGCAGTCTGAAAGCCGGCTATGTTCTGCAACTTGGTCTGCACTTCGGGTTGCACATCCATCTGTGAGCGCGGCCGTTTCGACGGCGGCTCCATTTTAAAACCACCGAATGTCGTAGTCGGTTCACCGCGGCCGAGCAGGAAAAAGCTTTCGTGGTACTCCGGCACGCTTTCGAAAGCTGCGACGATCTGCCGTGTGTAGGCTTCGTTGTATTCAATGGTGGCCGTCTGCGGTGCGGTGGCCTGGAAAAACAGGATGCTCTGGTCTTCCACCGGTGCCAGTTCGTTCTTGCTGGTAACAAACATGAAAAAGATCGACACCAGCACCACCGTCGCAAACAACAGGGTGACCGGCAGCGACTCGAGTGTGCCGTGCAGCATTTTCCGGTACCGCGCGGCCAGTCGCTCGAACCAGTGTTCGACCCACCGCTCGAAACGGCCCTGTTGACCGTGCGGTTTGAGCGCCCTGGACGACAGCATCGGTGACAGAGTCAGCGCCACCACGCCGGAGATCAGCACGGCGCCGGCCAGGGTAAAGGCAAACTCGGTAAACAGGGTGCCCACCAGGCCACCCATGAAACCGATGGGCGCATAGACCGCGACCAGGGTGGTGGTCATTGCAATAATGGGCACTGCCAGTTCGCGCGCGCCGATCAGGGCCGCGTCGTAACGCGACTTGCCCATTTCGATATGCCGGTGCACGTTTTCCACCACGATAATGGCGTCATCCACCACCAGGCCGATGGCCAGCACCATGGCCAGCAGGGTGAGCAGGTTGATGGAAAAGCCCATCAGCAGCATCAGGAAAGCGCCACCGACCAGTGACAGGGGAACGGCGACCGCGGGGACGATGGCAGCGCGCGCCGAGCCCAGCGACATATACACCACCAACAAAACGATCAACACCGCCTCGATGAGTGTTTTAAACACTTCATCAATGGAGTCTTCGATAAACACGCTGGCGTCATAGGGGATGTGCGCGTCCAGGCCTTCGGGTAACTGTTCGCGGATCTCCGGCATCAGCTCGCGCACGCGTTTTGCCACGCTCAGCGGGTTGGCGCCGGGCGCCTGTTTCACACCGACGAATATCGCCGGCTTGCCCTTGTACCAGCTGGTGGAGTCGTAATCCTCGGCGCCCAGTTCGGCGCTGGCGATATCAGAAAGCCGTACCAGTGTGCCGTCGGCGGAACGCACCACCAGATTGCGGAAGTCGTCTTCACTGGCCAGATCGGTAGTGGCGTTGAGGTTGATCGCCGTATAGGCGCCCTTGGCCTGACCGATACCGGCCAGAAAGTTGTTGGCGCGCAGCACGTCGCGCACATCATTGGCGGTGACACTCAGGGCCGCCATGCGTTTCGGGTCCAGCCAGATACGCATGGCGAAGGTCTTGTTGCCGATCAGTTCCGCCTTGGCCACGCCGGGCACCGCCTGCAACTGCGGCTGAGCCACGCGTAACAGGTAGTCGGTGATCTGCGAGGGCAACATGCTGTCGCTGTAGAAAGCCAGGTACATGAGTGCAGTGGTTTCACCGGTGGTGGAATCGATCACCGGGTCGTCGGACTCATCCGGCAAGACATTACGCTGGCTGGCGACCTTGGCCTGGATCTCGGCAACCGCGGCGTTGGGGTCGTAGTTCAGCTCCATGTGCGCTTCGACCGTCGATTTACCCTGGGTGGAACGTGCGAACAGGTAGTCGATACCATCGGCTTCAGCGATAGCCTGCTGCAGGGGAGTGGTGATAAAGCCTTTGACCAGTTCGCTGCTGGCACCCGGGTATATCGTGGTGACGGTCACCACCGTATTTCTGGTTTCCGGGTACTGACGCACCTCCAGCGAGGCCAGGGCACGCAGGCCGACCAGCAGGATCAACAGGCTGATGACGCTGGCCAGCACCGGCCGATTGACGAACAGGTCGGTGAATTTCATCCGCCGCTGACCGTGGCGTCGAGTTTTATGCTGTTATCAATACTGACCGCCTGACCATTGCGCAGTTTGTTCTGACCGGCGGAGACCACCTGCTGGCCAGCCTGCAGGCCTTCGACAATTTCCACTCGCCCTGCGCGTACTTCCCCGGTTTTGACCGGGCGGCGCTGCACAATCTGCGCGCCGTCTTTATCCTGGATCAGGAACACCGACTCACCGTAGGGGTTATAGGTAATCACGGTGCGCGGCAGGGTAAGAATGCCGTCACGTGCCGGCAGCACCGTTCGCACTTCGGTAAACATGCCGTGACGCAGCAGGTGATCGGGATTGTCCAGGGTCGCGCGCAACCGCAGGCTGCGGGTGGCCGATTCGATACCGGGGTTGATGGCACTGATGGCACCCTCGAACGTTCGGCCGGGATAGGCCTGCACTTCGACTTTGACCGGCTGCCCGACCTTGACCCTCGCGAAGTGGCGCTCGGGCAGTGTGTAGTCGACAAATACCGGATCCAGTGCCTGCAATGGCACGATGGTCGCCCCGGGCGACAGGTACTCACCGAGATTGACTTCCACGATACCGAGTTGACCGCTGAACGGTGCACGGATGGCCTTCTTGCCGATCAACGCGCGTTTGGACGTGACCGTGGCCGCGGCGCTGTCCATCTGTGCCCGCGACTGATCATATTCGGATCGTGAAACCGAGCGGTCCTTGAGTAGCTTGCGGGCACGCTCGAACTGCAGCTTGCCCAGCGTGTGCTGTGCGATCAGACCTTCAAGCTCGGCTTGATCGACACTGTCGTCGAGCTGCAGAATAACATCACCGGCCTCGACGTGCTGGCCGGACTCCGCCAGGATCTTCCTGACCTGCCCCGGGACTTCGGTGGTGACAGAGACACCCTGGGTCGCTTCGACGCTACCGACAGCGTGCAGATACGGCTGCCAGGTTTCCAGCTTGACTTCCGCCGACGCAATCGTGGCCGGCGGTGGCGGCTTCGCCATCATGGCGGCCATCTTCTGCCCGCTGAAATACTTCCAGCCAAAAATGCCGCCGAACATGGCCGTCAGGAGCAGAAGAACCAGAATGAGGCGCTTGATCACTTGAAGAGTTTCCTTTAGCTGCCAGGCCCTAGGTCTGACCGGACTGGCCCAAACGGAGTTCAATGAAGAGTGACGGGTATTCTGATGGTATTCGCTGAATCCGGCAAGTGAACGAGAGTGAATACCTCCCCGACCAGCCGGGTTGCTGCACGCCGCGGCTGCGTTATGGATGTACAGTCTGTATACTCATCGATGTGTCGTCCCAACGTAAAGTCCAGCGCTACGCCGCTTATTTCAAAGGCTGGTGCCAGACTTTTGGTGAGCACGAAAACCTGTCACGGGAAGAGAATGCCATCAACTGGCTGTCAGCCGAGAATCAGGTTGGTTTCATATTACCCAGGGAGTTGACCAAAGCGCTGTATCGGGAAGTGCTGGGCAGGCAACGCGAGTCGCCGACATTAACCATCAGACAGGACTGCGTGCGGATCGGCGAGTTTCATTACACGCTCTCTGCAACAGGGGACAAACAAGGCATCGATGCACTCAGGCAGGTCCTGCATAACCCCGGCGGTTTGCACCTGTATTTGACCTACCACTTTTTTTACCAGTCCGGCACCAGAATCATCACCCTCTCGCGCAAGCAGCCCCTAGCCATCATTTACAAGCAAATCAGCCCTATGCATATCCAACTGACTTGAAATGGTCAATCTTGTGTACTGTCTCGTATTAAATGCACGTATCAGCGGGACGCTAAGCGGTCAGCTGCTAGGCGCATTGGTGCAGGCATAGTGGGCCCCTACGTCAAGCCAATGCAACAACGCAGATGGCCGCTTAGCGTCTCGCCCGAAGGGAGCCCCACAAATGGCCCACCGACGCGTTGCAGCTCTTGACAAGGGTCTAACCATTGCCTGCGAGCTGCGCCTCGCCTAAAGCGCCTACTGTTGGTGCTGTGAACCATTTGTGGGGCTCTGATATGTACATTTAATACGAGACAGTACACTAGCTGTCTTTACATTTCACCAGCCTGTCAATGGCAGTACGTGTTTGCACCCGTTCAACCAGCAGAGCTCAGATCACTGCCATGCATGGCAGTGATCTGAGCTCCCTGTGTTTGCGGGCTTAACCCACCTTATTCAACGAGACCTAGATCAGCCGCCATCTCTCGGATTGCGGTCAGGTCACGAACGTTTTCGCTCCATCCATAGCAGAGCGCATAATCCGGGTTGTTGTGAAACACACCCTGGAAGGCGCGCCACATCGGCCGCCATTACCACATTGAGCCGGTCTGTGGGGTTGCCATCGGCATCCAGTACGCCAAGACCCTGCAGGATGAGTCGCTGCCATTCAGGCGTAATACGGATTTTGCCACGCCGCACCAGACCGGCATTGCGCAGCTGCATTATTCACTCGCCGCCGGTACTGCATCGGGCATCAATGAGCCGGTGTTTCTGCACAGCACCTGATGGCGATGGACAGACAAGCCGGCGGTCACTATTACCCGGTATAAATACCAATTGAATAAACTGGACTGGCGTCTACACTTGCGATACCTGACCAATCAGCTCAGGTTTATAATGCCAATAACTGAGCACGACCTGACCACATGCGGCAGTGGACGTCGTGATAAATAAATGCCGTGAATGGAGAAATACTGTATGCCACCTCTGCCAAGGCAGCTGGATAGATCTGCCAAACAGACCACCCGGCCCTCGGATCTAAAATGGATTCTGGCGGCCGTTTCCGTTGTATTTACCACAACGCTGGTGATCATGCTGAACGATCACCTGTAAGAGAACAGACTTCACCTGGAAAACAGACCTCATCAGTGGACAGTGCGGGCGGCGGCACGGCGCGGAATGCCTGTGCCGGCGGCGTGTGCGTGATGCGTAACCGCTGATCACATGATGTTGAGACCATCAGCATCTTAATCTACAATATCTAGTGTCCGTTTATACCATACCCGTTTCAGGGTATACCCCTTGGCGGCGCTTTGCAGATATTGCGTCGAGGCGAAAGCGGACCCTGGCTGATCGCGTCAACGGAGGAAAACCGCTGGATGAAAACTGTGCTCATTACACTGGCCTTTATCGCCGCTTCACTGTCTCTGATTTCCGCCGCCACCCCGGATCTGACCGACAGCGGGCAACCCGCAACGGAGCCAGGCCGACAGGCTGAGCATCGGACGGCCTACCCGCAACCCGTACAACCACCACCCCACGCCAGAGCTTTTTCCAGTCCCGCAACACCCTTACCGTCTGAACTGGAGCGGCTGCGTGCCGCACTGGGCAGTAACCGGGAGGAACTGCAGTGGGTGCAGGAACTGCTCCAGCAGGCCGGTGAAACCCTTTACTGGGCACAGACGCGGCACCAACAGAGCGCGCTCATGCAACGAACGCTCGAGGATCAACTGGCCGCCGTTGCGGTGGCCTATGAGGCGAGGCAGACCCAGGTGACACAGCTGGCCGGTGAACTGAAAGCGGTCAAAGCCTCCCTGTCCGCAAACAACTGGCAGGACAGCGACACTCAGGCACACATCCAGGCATTGGAAGACGAACGCGAGCAGCTGCGCCACGCTCTCGCCAACCGCGATCAGCAGCTGGCCATGATGGAAAAAGAACTGCAAACTGCCCGGGCCGACCTCCAGCAGGCGCAAGCTGAGACAGTGGCAGCCAGGCAGCAAGTGTCCTCCAGTAGCCACGATCAGGATCAAACCTGCCGGACGCAACACGCGGTGCTGAACGATCAGCTGACAGGCCTGCGCCTGTCTGAAACCGATGCCCGGCAATCCCTGCTCAAAGCCAACACCGCACGCTACCAGCTGCAGACAGAACTGGGCGCCTGTAGTGAAAGCCTGATCCAGGCCAAGGCCAGTTTCGCCAGCATGGAAGCGGCACAGCCCCCATCGACACCGGCCAGGTCCGATGCCGTGCCGGAAACCGAACCGTCGGCAGCCGGTAGCGTGGACAGCCCGCCCCAAGACAGTGATGCGGACAGCCTGAGCAACAGTCCGCTATCGCTGCAGGGCGTGAAGTTTCGTTATGACTCATCCGAACTCACCGATGAGTCACGCGCTATCCTCGACCAGGTCGCCGCAGTGTTGCGAAAACAAGCGCATGCCCGACATGAAGTCGCGGGCCACACAGACTCCCAGGGAGCGCCAGGTTATAACCTGCGGCTGTCCCAGCGGCGTGCCGACACCGTCAGGAAATATCTGATCTCACGCGGCGTCGATGCCGGTAATCTGAAAGCACGCGGTTATGGTGGTGTACAACCGGTCGCGGATAACAGCACCTGGGCGGGCCTGGTCAGCAACCGCCGCGTCGAGTTGCGCGGGATACACTGATGCCGCCATGGGGTGACGTTTGAAGGGCGGGTCCGCAGGAAAAAACTGGTAAAAAGCTCAAAGGAATATGCACATTTAGGGTATTGACTTTTCTGTGCGACCTGGAATTAACTGATATTTGTTATACACAGGTGTCATGGCACATAGGAAAACCCCTGAACAAAACGTTAATTGCTTGACGCCCAGTTTATAAATGACTTGTAACGCATTGTATTGATTAAATAAGCTGGTTTTGAGGCAAAAACGTCCGATTTAACGTAAACGCTGTATTTCCAGGGGTTACAGTGCCTTTCATCCACTTAATCCACAAAGATATCCACAGAACCTGTGGATATCTTCTCAGGCTGAATCAGCAGTGTCTTATATCCCTTGAATTCTCTACCATGTCCCCAACCTCTGAAAAACCCGGAACAGACAAAAAGCCAGCTATGGATATAGATCACCCGGAAGACTCCGCCTCGGAAAACACCCCGTCCGCCAATGAACTGGTTCGGGCCAAGGATATATTGCCCGGCGCCATACCGATTCTGCCAACTGCCGAGCGTCCGTTCTTCCCGGGCCAGGTAATCCCGTTGCTGATCAACCCCGATGAATGGGGCGAGACGATTAAAGCGGCACAGGAAAGCGCCAACAGCGTCATCGGGCTGATACTGGTGCAGACCAGGCGCGCTGAACACGCCGGCCCGGATGACTTTTATCGCATGGGGACCGCCTGCCGCATCCACCGCGTCAGCCGGATAGACGGCCGCATGCAGGTATTACTGGAAGGTCTGCAACGCTTCCGTATTGCGGAGTGGTTGAACACCAGTCCGCCCTTTACCGCGCGGGTCGAGTATTTCCCGGAGGAACGTCACGAAGAAATTCCGGAAATCAAAGCGTATGCCATTGCCATCATCAACACCATCAAGGAACTGGTACCGCTGAACCCCTTGTACGGTGAAGAGTTCAAACTGTTCCTGGATAACTTCCACCCCAACGATCCTTCACACCTCGCTGATTTTGCCGCCAGCCTGACAACATCCGCCAACGAGGAACAGCAGGAGGTCCTGGAAGCGATTGATCTGCTGACACGGCTGGAACGTGTGCACGTGCTTATCAGCAAGGAACTGGAGGTTGCCAAGACTCAGGCGGATATCCGTAAACAGGTCGAAGAAGAAATGCAGGACTATCAGCGTGAACACATCCTGCGCGAACAGATGAAGGTCATTCAGAAAGAGCTCGGTATATCCAAGGATGACCGCACGGCAGAAGCCGACAAGTTCAAAGAACGCATCGAAACGCTGACCCTCCCCGAAGCCGCACAGAAGCGCATCGATGAAGAGATGCAGAAGTTCTCGGTGCTGGAAACCGGTTCACCGGAATACGCCACCACACGAAACTATCTGGACTGGCTGACACAGCTGCCATGGGGCCGTTACAGCGAGGATCAACTGGATCTCGACGAGGCCAAGAAGATTCTTGACGAAGATCACGACGGGCTGGCAGATGTCAAACAGCGCGTTCTGGAGTTCATCGGCGTTGGCATCATGAAAGGCGAGGTGTCGGGCTCCATTATTCTGTTTGTCGGCCCTCCCGGTGTCGGCAAGACGTCACTGGGCCGCTCGATCGCCCGCTCTCTGGGACGCAGGTTTTTCCGCTTTTCACTCGGTGGTATGCGCGATGAGGCGGAAATCAAAGGACATCGGCGTACCTATATCGGTGCCATGCCGGGCAAGTTTATCCAGGCATTCAAGGATACCCAGTCGGCCAACCCGGTCATTATGCTGGACGAAATCGACAAGGTGGGTGCCTCTTATCAGGGTGACCCGGCATCGGCGCTGCTGGAAGTCCTGGACCCGGAACAGAACAGCGATTTCCTGGATCACTACCTGGATGTACCGTTTGATTTGTCCAAGGCATTGTTCATCTGCACCGCCAACCAGCTCGATACCATCCCCGCTCCGTTACTCGACCGCATGGAAGTCATTCAGCTTTCGGGCTATCTGGCCAGTGAAAAAATG
>Ga0316193_10003311_pt1 | contig 11582 bp, 9 predicted proteins | sample MerIslsedime2_MG_FD_207735 | JGI IMG/M metagenome (GOLD analysis project Ga0316193, IMG submission 207735) | Coastal sediment microbial communities from Maine, United States - Merrow Island sediment 2 | ecosystem: Environmental > Aquatic > Marine > Coastal > Sediment | place: USA: Maine... | reverse complement strand
TTGTTATAACTGCCGCCATCACCACGAGGCAGGCTAGTTACAACCGCAACCACCACCACCAACGCCGTTGCCGCCTGATGATGCTTCCTTACTGAAGTAAATATGTTCATCCAGAAAAGCTTGCATGCGGTCCCTTGGAATCTGCATGGTGTCCGTGGCCAGAACGTCTTTTTCCCAGGGCTTGACCTCTTCCTTTACCGTCATGTTGCTAACGGTCCCGCATCCGGAGACCATTAGCAACATGGAAATTATTAATAACTTATTCATATCAACAACACTAGTTAATTATAAGAATTTGGCAAGTATCACAGCCATATATCCCTAAAAGAGTGGATCTTCACCAGTTAGTGTTTCATCGATTGCAGGCACCCCGGCAGGATTACGTTCATCATCTGCCGTCAATACCTCGGGATTCTGCACACCAAAGTATGAATACACAGTCGATGCCACTGACATTGGCTCAGCTTCATAGCTCTTCGGAGTCGATCCGCTTGCTGGAGCTGGTTCGGTAACCTGGTTGTTTGTACCCGGATCACCAACACGATGTGTACGACCGACAACCTTGCCCAATGCACCAGCAGGACGCGGGCTATCCGGGCCATCGATACCAAAGGTATACAGGTTCTGGTTATTGCCATGGTCCCAGCCTTCTGAATTATTCAGATTCACCAGCCTGCCGAAATCACCAAACATATTGATAGCAATGTTGCTGGAGGTGGTTCTGTTACCCGGATTTCCGGTGGGTGTTGCCGGCAGTGTTGCCGCATTATTCGAATATTTAATATGCAACATGGCTGCCTGCATCACGGCAAACAGATCATTCATGCGATCAGGATAATTATCAATGCCGTTATTATGGTCATCCCAGCCACCAAGACCACCGCCTACGGTGATATAAGCTGTTGAAGGATTTTTAAGCGCCAGCGTTACCGCGGCCCTGATCCTGTCGGTATACTGGTTTTGTGGATATCTCACAGGAGTGTTTAAGCCTACGCCAATCGCGTCCGCATCGGCTTGTAGTGTAACGTTCGGCAGCGTGACGCCACTGCTGTCGGTAGTGGCGTTGACTGTTGCGCTAGGCTCCAGACCCCCCATCTTGTCCTCGAAAAATTCGCGTAATGCAAAGCCATCATTCACACCTGAGAAACGCGACACCTTGGCGGGTGTCATGACTTTACCAACCAGGCTATTGAGTGCTGTTTTTATCGGATCAGCATCAGCACTTCTTGAGTACGGGCTCTGCAGGTCCTCATCCAGCGTTGTACCTCTTAACAATAATGGCAGCGTGTAATCCGGGTCCTGCTGGAAATAGCGCGTGTCCCCTTCGAAAGACACAAACGGTAAAAACAGAGCTTCGACACCAGTATCGGTACCACTGACAAGACTGCTAATAGGCGTACCGTCGGCAAGCGCGGTTGTTGCCTCATACAGCGCCCGCTGCTGGAACAGTGTCGCTGCCAGCCGGGTACCAACGCCTGGCCCCGCTTCGATATCCAGCGAGCCTTTCTGGCTCATCAGCAGGCTCTCGCGGTGCGAACGCGTTCCATCGATGCGCTTCATCAATGTCCTGTAAACCGACATCTGGCCACGTTCAAGCATGGACTGCATGTAACGACCGCCGGCACCATTTCTATCAAATGTAGGATCATTATTGGTATCCGGATCACCGCGCCAGAAACCATGCCGGGTAATATATCCGTCGACCCCAGTAGCCGCATTACCACTGGTATCAAAGCTTAAAATATTAGTTCCAAATGCATTCGCGTATGAATTCTGCGAATTGTTTTCAATATCCTGAATATTGGTCAGGTTGCCCGATAGTTCGGATGGACCGCCGTAAAGAAAGATATTGATTACCTGCGGCATTACTGCGGGCGCGGTAACGTTGGCACCGGCATAGTCCACTGCCGCACTGGCATTTTTGTACATCGTCGACAGCTTGAATGCACTCGGCATGAAGGCAGATGCACTCACGGCACCCATTGATTTTATAAATGTTCTTCGTTTCATGATCATCGCTCCCTTAATTCACTGCCCTGAAGTAATACTGTTCAGGTAATCTGGAGATATAGTCAAAAGTAATCACGGCAATATCATCATGCCTGCCAGAGCGAACCACAGTTACACCATCAATATCCTGTGTATGATTCAATCCTGGAGATGGGCCATACAGCGCCATCAGATCAGTCTTCTCAACCGGTGTGGCTTTTCTCTGCATCGCGTTCAGGAACAGAAAATCGATATATTCTTCTGGTGACATCTGTTCAACAACAGGCCTGATAACATCATCGGCATCAAATATAAGCCCGTCGCCCGCATTGTTACAGCCGCCCTCGTAACTACAGTCATTCCTCAGCAACTGCTCTCTGAGTGCCTTGTGGTAATTGGCAAAACCCAGACCATCGAGCGGGACGGACGGGATTCTGCCGATCTTGTAGGTCATGGTATCCCAGCCCATACCACTCAATCTCAATATCGAATCACGTTCTGTCATGTTCCTGAAGATTCGTTTACCTATTCCTTCAGTTGAATACCCCGGGTCCCATTTAAGCGTATCGAGCAACGGCATCAGGTTTTCTTCGAAAGATTTCGGTCTTTCGATATTCAACAGATACTCGCGTGAGAATAGGATCGCGGTAAAAATATCTTCGAATGTTTCCGGGCCGCTCGCCACAATGGAATTGATAAACTGCTGGCGGTAATCAAGATTATCGCCTGTCACTTCCACGAAGTAATTGAAAATGGCTTCGGTCACACGCGGAATCAGTAACGGGTGACCTGCAATGACATCATATAAATCGTCACAGGTCGTAATGTAGTTTGTCTCCAGAATCAGCTGAGGCTCCGTGTTCGGATAATCAGTACGACGAATCAGGTAGCCATCACCATCTGATGTCAGGTAAAGGTCCTTACAGGCGATACCACCCCTGAATGAATCTTCTTCGGTTTCAAACAGGCCCAGGTAGAGCTCATAGGCTTCAAGCGCATGGTTCTCGGGTGAACGCGATACACGCCAGCGTGCCAGCGATGGCAGATTGGAACGTATGACCTGGCGGATAGGTGTACCTTCATCTATGCTGGTTACCAGGAAACGGTACATGTTCTGTATGTCGGTGTAATCGGTACTCTCCATTTCTTCGGCAGGAGAAAACATGATGGTATTACTCAGTACATATGCCATCCAGTGCACGAACATGTCACGACTGATTGGGTATTCCTTGATGCGCGCAAGAGGGAGTTGTTTTGATCGTCTGTTGCTTTCAAGATCCGAGCGCGTATCAAATTCATACTTGGCATTGGCAGGATCCGGATTACCTTCTGCATCCAGGCCATCAATGATGGTGTCATAAGCCAGCACTTCAGCATTGCTCATGTTCCGCGCCAATGCGTTCCTGGTATCATCCAGGAAAGCACTGCTGCTCGGTTGCAGGTTTGCTACTCCCGCATCAAGATTGAAAAAGTCTTCTGCTGAAACACCACGGAGCATGGTACCTAACAGTTTATTGGCAACCATGTATTGATCTTCGGGTGGGAGTGAGTTGAATTCACTCTGTGAAAGTGCAACTGCGGAGCCGCCAGCCGCAAAATCATTACTGCCTTCAGGCAAACCGGGGTCGCAGCCAAGCACGAGCATTGAACCAGCAAATATTAACGGTAGTTTGAATTTCATTAGCAACCTCTTCTGTACGCCAGTTATCCGTGTACGTTCGATTTGATGCGTTTAACTTTAGGTCATAAAAACTGATCTAAAAGTAACCCGAATGTTTTTTCAGACGAACGGTATAACGATCTATCAGTTTTTGGAACGTCATATACGCAGGATCAAAAAAATCTGAAATCGGCTGCATAGCCGAAATTAAATTGACCCTATCTATTTGAATTTTTTGGACATTTGTGACAACCAGGACAGCTGTCGGCATTTAGCTTTTTGAACATTTATCGCACTGTTAAGCGCGATAGAGAATGTTTGCGCAATCTTGTCGGAAGAAAACCATATCCATTCAATTTTCAAATGGTTACAAATTTAATTTAAATTTGTACAAGTTTTCGACAAAATGTGTCAACAATCTTTACAATATGCTATAGTGTTTTTCATAGGAGAGTCAAGCAATAGTTTTAAAGATTATTATTTTGATTCTCACTTCTAAATGCTCCAAAACCTCTAAATATTGAATAACCGGCGGTAATGCCGGCAGTGCAAACAGGTTCATACCTGCACTGAATTTGATTAATGACTTTGGAGTATCCAATGCATAGTTCAATCATCCGTATCGCACTAGTCGTTGCTGTTATATACAGCTTCATTTCGCCAGCTTCTGCTTTTGCTCAATCGGGCGGAAAATATCAGGCACCTGCTTTCACCCTGCCCGGCCAGAATCAAACCATTAAGCTCTCTAACTATAAAGGCAAAGTGGTTTACCTTGATTTCTGGGCATCATGGTGTGAACCATGCAAACGTTCTTTTCCCTGGATGAATGAGTTGCAAACACTTTATGGTAAAGATGGTTTCGAGATCATCGCGGTCAATCTCGATACATCCAGAAAAGATGCTGAAGAGTTTCTAAAAGAAATGCCCGCAAAGTTTGAAGTTGCTTTTGATAAAAGTGGTAAAACAGCTGAGGCCTATAACCTAAAAGCCATGCCGAGTTCATTCCTGATCGACAAAAATGGAAGACTGGTACACAAGAGCCTTGGTTATCGCGTCGAAGAGAAAAAAATAGTAGAAAAAAAGATCCAGCAGCTGGTCGGCAAAAACGTCGTAGCTAACCGCTAATTTGATTCAAAAGCAGAATCACAGGGACGTGATTTTTTTATTTATCACCCCCTGTCACTCCGACAGTCAAACAAAACCGTAAACACCACTAACCATGAGACGGGACGATGGTCATCTTAAGTTCAGCACGAACCCTGATGCTTAAACCTTTTGGTTTTGTCGAATCACTGATTCATAAATTTCCACGATTTTATCTTGGCTGTGTCGTTCTACTGGCACTATCTGGCTATGCATATGTGCTGCTGTTCCCGCTATTAGTGCCAATCGGGCTGCTGAATATCTATGAAATATTTGTGTCTGGCGATATTGCCAACTGGCAAGCCGCATTGATCTGGTTAGCGGTAGTACTGGTAGCCACACTTGTCAGCTATCGCATCACTCAAATAAAACCAAAAACACCTGTCGGTCTAACATTGTCTGAGGATAAAGCGCCTGAACTATTCAAGCTTGTACAGCAACATCACACTTATTTTAAGCGACCGGAAATTCACCGCATCGCAATAACGGCTAATTACGAGCTGGATATTATAAAGACCCCAATGTGGGCACTGCCTGTATGGTCAACGAATACAATGGTTATCGGGCTACCTGTGTTGCAAAGTCTTTCTAAAGAACAGTTTGAATGCGTGATTGCACGTCGCATAGGCCAGTTTTCCAAACGTTATAACCCTCTAACAAACTGGCTGTATCAACTCAGGGCAATATGGCAACAGTATCGCGTTATCTATCGCAAGCAAAAAGGCTTTGGCTTTGAACCGCTGAAATGGTACTTCGCCGCTTACGCACCTTTTTATACAATGGTTTCACTCCATGCAGCCAGGATGGATGAGCTGAATGCAGATACTTACGCTATGGAGTTATTTAATCACGAGGTCATTCTTGAAATGATAACAGCTGATGCACTGTGCCGATGGTATTTACAGAACCAGTTCTGGCCTGCTGTATACAAGATTGCTTCAGTAGAAAAAAAGTCGCTACCAGCGCCGCATACCAAAATGGCATCTGCGGTACAGGCGATTAAGAATGGAGATAAACTCGACAGCCTGATAGATAAAGTTTACAAAGAAAAGCCTCACCCGCGAGATCCCATACCATCGCTTCAGGATCGTATTAAAAACATCGGGCATGATAAGCCGTACATGGAAAAACAGACTGCAGAGAATGCTGCTGTGTTCTACCTTGGCGCATCAGTCAAAGGTGTTATTGATGTAATCGACAAACTCTGGTTGAAGTCTTTCCTGGAACAACGCAAACTGCAACGTCACCAGGGTCAAAACAATCCGATACAGAAACAGGTCACCAGCAATTGATTTGTATAATTCCAGATACGAGCTGGGTTCAGATTTGAACTGACACACCCAAAACAGATTCAAAAACAATTCACCACAGAGTCACAGAGGGCACAGAGTTTTACTTTGTTAACTGCGCCTGTGGCGTAGTTAAGAATACGAAGCTTTTCTCTGTGCCCTCTGTGACTCTGTGGTGAAATACTTTTTAGTTTTTGACTGCCAGGCGATATATAGAAATCAATATTTAATACCGTCAGATTGTGTTTAATCTAATACAATTGATTTAATATGCTGTGTTAGTTAACGAGAAGCTTTTTCTTTTGGCGGGAACTGTTCGAGTATCTTCTGTACATTCAGGTTGATTTGCTGTGTTACCGTGTCGGGCTCCTGGTGCTTATCAATCACCTGGGAACTGATACCACGCCAGACAAGCTTCAAGTCATCGGATGTATAAAAATCAATGTATAGTGTGCCTTCATCATATTGCCTGATATCCGGTGCAGTACTGATAACGACCCCGCCTATATCGCCATAACCACCCGCACCATAACCAATAGTGGTACCCACATTGCTGCTGGATATCTTGCTTTCAACCTTGAAGTTGTAATCGATCTGAATATCAGGTGATATTTCGCTATAAGCAACACCTTTGGCTTTGAGCTCACTTGTTATTGCATTTCGGACACGTGTCGCCACCAACGGACTCATCTCTGGTTCGTCATCCTGCTTGGCATCCGGATCCACCTTCCAGATAAAGGTTTTAAATGCAGCGAAATCGACATCTTTGTCATAATCCTGACTAACTGTTATCCCTGAACAACCAGAGACAGCAGCCATAACAAGAAAGATGAGAAAGGCATTTACGCTCATATCTATAGTCTTTGCCATGCGCTTATCATAGCAAAAATGGTTAAATTCAGTTCATTTTTAAATAAATGTCATTTTTTTGCTGGTACAACGCAACAATTATCATTATGCTGTTGAAATTACAGCAACTCTTCCAATCAGGGTATACTGTTAGACCGCATTACGGAGTCTCATTAAAAGCTGCACTTCAAAGGAGGCCAGCAATGAAAATTCAAACACTTAACAAGCTAACTTTAGCCGTATCTGCAATCCTGCTGGCTGGCAGCCAGGCAAGCATGGTGAATGCAGCGGATGGCGACTATTCGGGTATAGCTGCACCACCAAAATACACACCCAGCACTGAAAGCTATCCAGCTCCCCCTCCCGGTGGTTGGGATGGCGTTGTCGATAGCATCGACAAAGATATTGAGAACGACAAAAAAGAACTGGAAAGCAGCCAAGCTGGCGGCGGCGCATCAGTCGCGGCTCGTGACCAGTCGTCTGGCCGCGGTGCAGGCTTTCCTGAATTTCAAGATCCTCCCGAGTGGGCCGAGCGTGAAATCCCCAGCCCGCCTGATCGGGGAGGCCGCGGCATGCCAGAGCCTCCAAAATGGGCCGAGCGTGACTTCCCCGAACCACCCAAGTGGGGAAGCGACGATTTTCCAGCTCCTCACGAGTGGGGTAGGGGCGACATGCCCGAACCGCCCGAATGGGGAGACCGTAAGATTCCTGAGCCTCCAAAGTGGGTCGAGCGTGACTTCCCCGAACCACCGAAATGGGATGATACTGGCATGCCTGAACCGCCAAAATGGGGTGAACGTGGCATGCCTGAGCCTCCTAAATGGGGAGATCGAGGAGCTCCACAGCCTCCAGCATGGGCCGGTCGCAATATCCCTGATCCACCCGACTGGGGCCGGGGCTTTCCTGAGCCACCAAGGTATGACCGGGGCCGAAGCGATTGGGGCCGTGGCGGACCAGGCTTCAATGCACCATGGGACAATGGACGTGGTTCAAGCTTCAGCACACCCTCATTTGGCAGCGGATCAGGCCCAGGCTTTGGCAGTGGACGTGGCCCAAGCTTCAGCGGACCCTGGGATAGCGGTCGCGGTGGCAGCAGGATGCCCTGGGACAGCGGTCGCGGTGGTCGTGACAACAGCCCCTGGGGCGGAAGCGGCCCAAGCTTTAGCGGGCCGTGGGACAGTGGCCGAGGTGGCAGCAGCATGCCATGGGACAGCGGTCGCGGTGGAAGCAGCATGCCATGGGACAGCGGTCGCGGTGGCAGCAGCATGCCCTGGGATTAGTGGCCGCGGTGGTCGCACCAGCATGCCATTGGGTGGCATAAGCACGCCCTTATCGTAGATAAGTCATCCCACATTCATCACAACAAAAGAACCCTGCTATGCAGGGTTCTTTTTAATTGCTTATAGCACTCATTCGAACAATAGGGATTTACATCTTGTTGTTATGATTGGTTAAAATTTAATCCCTCTGAACATGCCCAATTTAACGTACACTTTTATATCCTGCCCTCCCCTTTTTTAGTCCCTTGTTTACTGGCTGTTCATGGAAAATAAGTAAACTGTGCCTGGAATTCGCTAAAAACTGCATCAATTAACATTGATGCTATTGAAATTACAGGAACTCTAATGATCAGGCTATACTATGAGATCATAAACCGGAGTCATAAATTCGCTGCACTTCAAAGGAGACCTGCATGAAAATTCGAACAAGTAACAAACTAACTTTTGCCGTATCCATATTCCTGCTGGCGGGTAGCCAGGCAAACCTGGTACAGGCCGCAGATGATACCTATTCAAGCCAGGCCGCCCCACCAAGGTACAATCCGAGCTCTCAAAACTACCCACCGCCACCACCGGGTGGTTGGGAAGGTGTTATGGACAGCATTGATGCACCAAGTAGAAAAGAAAATGACGCCCCTCAACAGCAAGGCTCGACACAAAGATCCGCGCAACAGAGCGGCGCTTACCAGCCACAACAGCCTCAAAGCGCACAGGGTTATGGCGCACCTGGTTACGGTGCCCCCCAGTACAATAGACAACCTTACGGTGGAAGGCGCGATTATGACCGTGGTCGTAGCAGCGCGCCATGGGGCGGCAGCAGTGGTCCAAGCTTTAGCGGGCCGTGGGACAGTGGCCGAGGTGGCAGCAGCATGCCGTGGGACAGTGGCCGAGGTGGCAGCAGCATGCCATGGGACAGCGGTCGCGGTGGCAGCAGTATGCCATGGGACAGCGGTCGCGGTGGCAGCAGCATGCCATGGGACAGCGGTCGCGGTGGCAGCAGCAAGCCATGGGACAGCGGACGCGGCGGTCGCAGTATGCCGTGGGACAGTGGACGTGGCGGTCGCAGTATGCCATGGGATAGTGGTCGCGGTGGTCGTGGCGGCTGGATGGACAAAGACAGATTTGCAGATTCCTGGGATGACATGTTGAATGCACCGAGTGATATGGGCGAAATGCCCGGCGGCTTTAATGCACCTTCAGTCAGCGTACCCAACCCTGTCGATGTAGGTGACGAGTTCGACAACGCCGCACGCGACGTTCCTGGCCAGTTGCGTAACGTCTATGAAGAGAATCGCGAGTCTAATACATATGACAGATATGATCGATATGATAGGTATGATAGAGGCGGATACGACAGGTATCGTAGATAACTCAACTCATATCCATTAATACAACAGAACCCTGCATTGCAGGGTTCTTTTTTGCCAATTAATATGAAAAGTATTGTTTAGTTTTTTATATATGTAACGAGTTTGGGTTGTCAGCAGACCCACAGACTATGATTTTGCTCAATATTCACCGACAGTCTGCTTTCGGCCACTAGCAGTTAGCCACACAATCACAGGGATTAATCGAGTCATGTATGAACAAAACTAAGCGCGAGTTTTTCGTCTGAATAAAACCAGCCCCATCATGGAAGCACCGAGTAAAAACATGGGTGCAGCAGGGCCAATGGGTACTGCACTCACGCTGATTAATTCAACCGTAGTGAATCCTGCACTATAGAAAGGATCTGTAGTTGTAACGTAACCGAAATTTTCAAAGACCGCGGTGACTTCAAAATTTGTTAGATTGATGTCCCACTGTAGCCTGAAATCATCAGACAGTCCTACCATGAAATCGACTGTGCTGGTGGTGCCACCAAAGGTGATGCGTCCAAAATCGGTAAAAATATTTAAATCCGTATTAACCCCGGAGTTTGTTTCGTTATAGTCCTGCACCACTCCGTCGTTATCTGTAATATCAAATCCGGTTACAGACTCGGGAGTAATCTCGTTTTGTGATGGTATATCTGTATCGAAAGTGAATGTAACAGTACCACTGACAGATGTCGTCGATGGTGGAGTCGGCGGATTAAAGTTAGAATCCTCGAAATCTCCCGCAGTAACCAGGTAGGTTGCAGTAACGAGTGCAGCCTGACTGACTGATGCTGCACCGAGTAGCAGGCAGGCGGTTAATAACGACTGCATAGATATTAATATATAGCGCATCTTGATATCTCCTCAATCATGTAATGAATCAGTCTCATGCTTTCTGTCGTGCCAATCCAATCAAGCCAAGCAGGCCAGAACCAAATAGCCAGATAGCTGCGGGCACAGGTACCGCAGGCGTGAAAGTGTCGGCAGTGATCAGGACATCGTAACCATTGGTGGTGCCATGATCTTCCAGGATGATCTGCAGGTAATGTGTTCCGGCATCGAGGTCGCCGATGTCAAAGACATGTTCTCCGGGAATAACGGTGCCAGCCCTGCGAGCTCCACCCAGGTACTCGCCATCAAGCCAAACGTAGATGCCATTATCGACACCAAAGCTCGCAACCACGTTGGTGGCTTCCAGGGTGTCAAACTGGTATATGACCGCGACTTCTGTACCAATGGCCCACATATTCGGGATGGACTCGAGGTAGTCCCAGTTGCTATTCAGGTTAGATGGATCGGTGAGCCAGTCTCCAAGTATGGCGTCGGCCACGGTCAAGTCTGGTGCAATCGGAAAATCAACATTCGCGTCATTAGTTGTTGGAAAATACCCAGTTGAAGTGTTGCCACCATTGGTATTATTCAGAATCGTCCCCAGGCTGTTATTGTAGTAACCGGGGTCGCTGGTTTCTACGAGCACTACAGCATTGGCTGCTGCTGGAAGCGCCAGTGCGGCAATGACAGGAAGTAGTTTTATGGTGTCCATCTGAAGTTCTCCTACCGGTGTTAAAACCAGGGTGCTTACTGCTCGCTTTCGCTGAAATCAGGCGAACAATTGGAGTAAATTCGACGTAGTGTTTTGCAATTCTCGAGTGAGAAAAAATTCGGAATATTTTGTAAAGTCATTTACCCATTCCTCCCTTTTCATCATTTAGCCATCATTGCGATGAAACTTGTCAACAAATAGCAAGACAGACTTCACAAAATAATGAAACAGAAATAAATGTCAACGTTTATCAGAACATTAGTATTTGCTTGTTTTTTAACGTGTAAAGAATACCATACAGAATACAGGATTTAAGGTGTTACACGTCAGCGTTTCTTTACACTACGTGAACGGATGCTTTGGGTCGATTCTGTTGAAAAACTCCTCGTAGATCTGGATGCATGAGATAATTGCGTTAAGTTCTTACTGACAAGGATCTACGCCTATGATGGGACAACTTCCTCCCTCCCA
>Ga0316193_10003310_pt1 | contig 11582 bp, 7 predicted proteins | sample MerIslsedime2_MG_FD_207735 | JGI IMG/M metagenome (GOLD analysis project Ga0316193, IMG submission 207735) | Coastal sediment microbial communities from Maine, United States - Merrow Island sediment 2 | ecosystem: Environmental > Aquatic > Marine > Coastal > Sediment | place: USA: Maine... | reverse complement strand
GGTTCCGCCGGTGCACTCGGCCTGGCTCGTGCAGGGAGCGAAGGGGGTTACACAGGTCTGCGTGACGGGCTCGCAGACTTGCGGAGCGTCGCACGGATCACTGCTCGTGCACTCTGGCGCGCCGCCTATGCCTCCGTTGCCGCGTGGGCCTGTGTCTCCGCCTGCGCCCTCAGCGCTCGAGCCCCCGCAGCCCGTGAAGACTAAAACGAGTATCGCAAGGCAAGCGGTCCGCACCGTCTGCAAGCGAAGCTTCTGAGACCCACCCAATTTTCCCATAAGCGCAATTATGCGTGGCCGGAAAGGCGCCTCCAAATCACGGTCGGCACAGCGCCTAGTGCCTACAACGTGCGTCCGTGTGAACCAACGTGCGTGCAAAGCCGGTGGCTACGAGAACCGTCCCTACTCCTGGTGTGCTGGTGCGACACGCGACGCTTCGGCTCGAGGATGACGCCTGGCTGAGCAAGGGATCGATCATGCAGGGCTGAGGCGCTGCGCCGTCAGGCTCTTCATGTCCGAGACGATCTGGGAAGCCCCCTCCGGCGCAGAGCTCATCTCAGGCACTGGCGGCGCGTAGGTCTTGTTCGAAGTGCTCCGGCAAGAACAGGAGGCCATTGCCCTCCTCCGTGAGGATGTCGCGCGCTACCTGGCACCAGGGCAATAGGTAGCGCTCGCGGAGCTCCTCGATGAGAACGCGCTCTTGGCGCGTGATCGCGTACGCGTAGATCTCGCAGGCCGCGCCGAGCTGGTCCGGAGGCAAATGAACGTCGTTCCACTCGAGGCCCAGGTGGCTCATCACGCGAAGCCAATCCTCCCGGACGGCGGCTCCTGGACGATTGAGCGCAGCGTGGAGGAGCAGTGGAATGCGCGGCCCGGCGGCTCCGACCTGGAAGAGGTTCCAGTATTCGTGCTGGCAGTCGTCGAAGCTCTGCGGCAGCTCGAGCGCTTCCCATGCGGCGCGCCGAAGCTCGACACCGACGGCTGGGCTCCAGACATGCGACCAGGCGCCCATGGCAAGCGCAGCTTCGGGCGCTTCGCTCATACCTCGACGTTGATCCAGCCCTGGCTGACCGACTTGAGGCCACCACGGTCCTGTGCGTCGCCGCGCCAGACGGCCAATGCGATCATCTTCTGCTTGCGGAGCGAGGGCCAGGCGTCGAGCTCGAAGACAACCGTCCAAAAACCTCGCTCGTACTTCGAAGTCGCACGCCAGCCCTCCGGTGCAGCCTCGCGTCGAACGCTGCCGAGACCCTCGGCATCGATCCGATAGAGGTCTTCGCGATCCGCGCGCCATAGCGCGCCGACAACCGGCAGGTTCTCGGCGCCCATCGTGATCCACGGCGCCCCGGGAGCAGCAGGCGCAAGGACGGCGGCCGCGTCTACCCAGACGTCAGTGTTGCCTTCGATGCTCTTGACCGGATCTGGGCACGCCCATTGCAGCGCGATGCGGTAGCCCTGCCCCGCCTTCTGCAGATCCAGGTCGGCCGCTGGCGTCGCAGCCTGATCGCGACCGGCGTAGGCGACCTTCACGTACGCTCCGGGCTGCAAACCGACCGGTGCGGCGATGAGCTCATGAGTGGCCATTGGTCGACCTCTCGTCAAGTGGCGAGCGTGCGGGGATGCGGAAGTTCTCGTTCCAGTCGTACGCGATGAGCAGGTCCATCAGCTCGCTCGGCTTGCCATGCTTCTTCTTCTCGCGCTCGGCTTCCACCGTCGCGAGCGCCCGGTGAACGTCCTTGCCGAACAGTGATTCGAGGTAGGAGATCGCAATACGCGGCTCAGCCGTAGGCCGACCCTGCGCGTCGAGCTTCCGCGGGCTCATGGGTGGCACGTAAAACACGTTCGGCGACAGCCCGTACTGTGGGTGCAGCGGAATGGCGACCTTCCATTTGTGGACGAGCTTCCAGATCGGCCCTTCCCGGTCGTCGACGAAACCCACGAAGCGAAGGCGCCCGGGACATTGGCGCGCACAGGCAGGCGGCTCGCCCTCTTCGACGCGCGGGAAGCAGAAGATGCACTTTGCCGCAACCTGCCGCTGCGTGTCGAAGTAGACCTTCTTGTACGGGCAGGCCTCGACGCAGAAACGGTAGCCGTGGCAGCGGTCCTGATTGACGACCACGATGCCGTCTTCGGATCGCTTCTCGATCGAGCCGCGCGGGCAGGCAGCAAGACACGCCGGATGCGTGCAGTGGTTGCAGAGGCGGGGCATGTAGAAGTAGTGGTTGTCCTCGGGATAGCTGCCGGTGCCATGGTCCTCGTCCCAGTTTGCACCCCACTTGGGCCGACTCTTGCCCTCTGGGCGGAGCCAGACCTTCAAGCCTTTCTTGCCGTCCTCGCGACCGAACACCTGCTTGTGATTGAAGTTCCAGGCTCGGCCGTACTGGGTGTCGAGGTTCGGCACGGTGCCCGGTTTGACCTGGCCCTTGCCGTCGCGACCCCCGAGGTCTTGCCAGTGCTTGGGGTACCCGGTGCCGGGAAGCGTTTCCACGTTGTTCCAATACGTGTAGTCGGTGCCAGCGTCTTGATTCCAGAGCTTCTTGCAGGCAATGGTGCAGGTCTGGCAGTTCAGGCACTTGTTGAGGTCGAGCACCATGCCGACCTGGCGCTCTACCTTCGAGTCTGTGAGGTTGGCGGTCATGTCGGGACCTCCTGGGTGGCGCTCTCAGTCGCGGGAATGTCCTGGCCCGCGCGCTCCGGTGCTGCGGAGGCACGTATGCTCACCCGGGTGTCTTGAACGAACGAGCCGGCCTGTAGGAAGTTGATGGCGAATCCGAGGTGACGCGCCCCGCCAGCGAGGTGCATGGGGTTCTGGAGCCCGGGAATGAGCCATTTGTAGCTCTCGTGATTCGGGAACTGCTGGGGCTCCCAGGCATGGAAGTAGTACGCGACGCCCGGACGAACCATGGTCGAGTACTTCACGAGCATGTACATCTTCCCGTAGTCGTTCGAGAGCTCAGACCAGCCGTCGTCCGCGATGCCGAGGCGCTCGGCGTCCTTCGGGTTCAGGTACACGACGGGCTCGCCTCGCTGCAGGCGCAACATGAGTGTCGCGTCACGCCAGACGCTGTGAACGCTCCAGCGGCAGTGACCCGAGATGAGCTGGAACGGGTGGTCTCCGCCGGCTTTCGGGGACTCGCGGTGCACCGGCAAGCTTTCACGTGCCTCGATGAACCATGGATGGTCGATGTAGTACTGCTGCCGACCCGTTTGCGTCGGCCAGCGCCACTTGTGCTCCGTGAAATAGGTGAACGGGTTCAGCACGCCCTCGCCGTTCCAGTCGGTGTTGAAGATCGCGGTCGGCGCGATGCTGTCGCCGGCGCTGACGTAACGGTGGATCCCCTTTTCTTTCAGCTCGGCGATACTCACGCCGCCCGCGGCCGGGCTCGCATCGAGGATCGCCGCAGTAACACCCTCCGCGTCCTTGGGACCGAAACGGCCCTGGAACGAGTAGACCTTGTTGAGCTCTTTGTAGTCGATTGGCTCGTCGCCGCAGTTGGTGAAGGGCGCGAGGTTCCGCTCCTGAGCGATGCGCTCCATCTCCTTGCTGAGGAGCCAGTACACCTCCCACTCGTCCTTACTCTCCCCGAGCGGCGGAACCGCTGCGTCGCAGTAGTGGATGTAGGGCGCGTAGGCCATCGTGTACTTGATGCCCGACTTTTCGTAATAGCCGGCCGCCGGCAGGAAGTAGTCGGAGTGCATGCCGGTGAAACACATCTTCTGGTCGAGGGAGACCACGACCTTCATCTTCGGCCACATCTCTTCGAGCATGGTCCGTGTGTGGTTGGTGCGCCGGAGCAGGTTGGTGCCGCCGCTGATGTATGCGCGCGGTGGTCCGCTCTTGGGGAAGTTGTTCTGCCAACCCTTCTCGGTAGATTCCTCGTAGTACTCCTCGAGCGACCTCGGGTACTCGTCCTTCATCTCGCGATTGAGGTCGTCTTTGATGCCCTGGTTGTAATACCCGATCGTCGCAACACTGGTCCCGCAGAGCGTCCGCTTCTCGCCGTCCTTGACGAGGCCCATGGTGATGTCGACCTCGCTCCGTCGCTTCTTGACCCCATCGACGACCAAATCGACGAGCTCGCTCGGGCTCACCATCCCCGCCAGCATTTCGATCTTGCCGCGAAGGCCGACGCGACTGGATTGGATGAGCGCTGGGAAGCCGGTGAGATCCACGAACGCCGTCGCTTGGTACCCGGCGCCCTTCTTCCCCAATGCGCCCTTCAGCGAAAGGCAGAGAAGCTTCGTGCGGTTCATCAGGTCCGAATGAACGAACCGGTTCGAGCCCCAACTCGACAAGACCATCGGGCGCTCGGCCTTCGCGAAGCCGTCGGCAAACTTCTCGATCACCTCGGGAGCGAGGCCCGTGACCTCTGCGGTGGCCTCGACGGTCCAGAGCTCGAGTTGCTCGCGAAGCAAGGTGCCGACCGTCGCCACCTCGACCGACGAGCCGTCCTTCAAGGTCACGGAGAACGTGCCTTCGATGGGCGGGTCGAATCCCTCAACGATGAGCTGCGCCTTGTCGCTGCCTTCGGAGCCCGGGGCGGGAGCCGGCCGCCTGTCGTTGGGGTTCCAGATCTGGAGTAGCTTGGCGTTCCCGCCTTCGACCAGGTGCGACTCCCTCAGGAAGCGGCCCGTGTCGAGTCGCACGAGGAACGGCAGGTCGGTTTGCTCGCGCACGTACGGAATGTCGATGGCGCCGCTGTTCCAGATGTGGCGCGCAGTGCACAGGCCCAGCGCAGCATCAGTGCCGGTTCGGAGCGGCACCCATTGGTCGGCGTGAATTGCGGTCGCCGTGTACTGCGGGTCGATGACCACCAGCTCGGTGCCGTTGTAGCGAGCTTCGTACAGGAAGTGCGCGTCCGAAATCTGCGTGACCGACGGGTTCATCATCCAAACGACCAGATAGTCCGACAGGAACCATTCGTCGCTCGAGCCTCCGACGTGCGCAACGCCCAAGGTGAGCAGGCCGCCGAAATTCAAGTCCCCGATCTCTCCCCAGTTGTCTGCGAAGACGCCCCCGGCCTTCATCTGAAATCGGAAACGCCCGATGGTAGTTGCACCGGCATCGAAGTGAGGACCCAGGTCTTGATAGATCGCGTCGGTTCCATATTCCTGAGCGACGTCGACAAACTTCTCGGCGATTTCAGAAATCGCCTGGTCCCAGCTGATCTGTTCCCACTGCCCACTGCCGCGCTCGCCAACGCGCTTCATCGGCGTGGTGATGCGGCTCGGGCCGTACATCACCTCGGTGTAGCAAGCGCCCTTCTGGCAGCCGCGCGGATTGAAATCAGGAACGCCCGATTCGGCCTGCGTGTACGTCGCGGCTTGTTCTTCGCGAACGACGATGCCGTTCTTGACGTAGAGGTCCCATTCGCATGCACTGCGACAGTTGACCCAGCCGTGCGAGCCCTTCTTGACGTCGTCCCAGGTCCAACGTTGGCGGTAGAGATCTTCCCATGAACCGAGGGTGGGCGTGGTGCGTGGTCTGGGGTCAGGATCGGTGCCGTCGTACCGGAAGTGAAAAAGGTGTATGCCGCCAGCGGTCGCGGCTCCCGCCGCAATCGCAGCACCGGTCCACTTCAAGAACGTCCTTCGCTTGAAGCGTGACGTGCCAGCCTTGGCCATGATGCTTTGCCTACCACACTTAACGGCCACTAGTTGACAAAGTGCAAACTTAGCGCGACGCAAAGTTTGCGCCGGAAATTGGTGGTGAACCGCGACGCGTCCGTCGAAGATTCCGTGTAGGTTTCGAGGCGCAATTGCACACCAATTTAGGCGCAAGAAACCGTCAATAGAAGTATCGCGCAACAGGGCATCATCCTCTATCTTCCGAGCGCTTAGCTACCCCCCGGAGGCTCCCGTCACTTCGTCGAACGCTCTGTCCAAGAGGGTCGTGCCCTCGTTTGTGCTTATTGGCCTACTCTCGGTGGCACTCACCGGATGCGGTACCAGCACCAGCGAGGATCCCGGCCTCGGGACGATCGACCCGGCGACGGTCACGCGCGCATCGAGGATGCCGCAGTCCACCTCGTGCAAGCCGGTCGCGTGCGCGGCAGGGAACATCGGCGCCCCATGCGCGGGTGAAGACGATGATGCGGCGTGCGACAGCTCGCCAGGCGCTGGCGACGGCTGGTGCGACGCATGCAACATCACTGCGGGTGTCACGACGGAAAATGAAATGTTCGTGCTGACGCCGACGTATCTTCTGCCGTAGGCAAACCAAGCTCGCACGGCTGAAACCTTTCTCCCAAGGGAGGCAGCGACCAGACGCTGTAGTAGTTGCGGGCGGCGCGTTTGAATCGGCTACCTCCCCACCGTAGACTGCAGCGCTCATGGAACGGCTTGCGGGTATCGATGCATCGTTTCTCTACATGGAAACCCCTCAGGTCCACATGCAGGTCGGCTTCGCGTGCGTTTTCGACCCCAGCGACTTGCCAAATGGCTACGACCCCGCTGCGGTGATGAAGCACGTCGAAGAACGCACGTCATGCCACCGTGTGTTCCGCCGACGTCTCGCACGCGTGCCGTTCGATCTGGCCCATCCTCTCTGGGTCGATGATCCGGACTTCGACGTGATCCGCCACGTGCACCGCGTCGCGCTTCCGGCCCCCGGAGGCCCGGAGGAGTTCGGCGCCATGATTGGCCGCATCAGCAGCACGCCACTCGACCGCGCGAAGCCCCTCTGGGAGATTTGGATCATCGAGGGGCTCGAAGGGGGGCGCCTCGGCCTCGTGCTGAGGATGCACCACTCGGTCGTCGATGGGATCTCGGGCGCTGGCCTTCTGATGCATCTCTTCGACCGGAGCCGAACCACGGTCGTTCCACCGCCTCCGCTTCGGACGGAGCCGGACACCGTGCCAAGCGACCTAGAGCTCGTCGCCCATGGCCTGCGCTCACGCATGAAGCAGCCGGTCGTGCTGGCTCGCACCATCGGCGAGACTGTAAAGAAGGCAACCGGGCTCTTCCGCGATCAGATCAACGAACGCCGTCCGTCGGGCACGCGCCCCCTCGGTGCGCCCCGAACTCCGCTCAACGGCAGTGTCTCCTCACGCCGTAATCTTGCGACGCTGCGCGTGTCGTTCGACGACATGCGGCACGTCAAGAACGCGCTCGGTTGCACCGTCAACGATGTCATCCTCGCCACCGCTGGCGGAGGGCTCCGCACGTATCTGCAAGGGATCGATGCGCTACCCGGGGAGTCGCTCACGGCCGCGTGCCCGGTTTCGGTGCGCACCGAGGCGCAATCACTCGAGTTCAACAACAAGGTTTCGGTCCTCTGGACGAGCCTCGCGACGGATACCGACGATCCGATCGAGCGAGTCGAGCGAATCCACGCCAACACCCTGATCGCCAAGCGCGAGTTCCAAGCGATGGGCGGCGACACCATTCAGGCCTGGGCCGAGTTCGCAGGGCCGCGCGTGTTCAACCTCGCGGTGCGCGCGTACAGCCGGCAACACCTCGCGGATCGGCACCGTCCGGTGCACAACTTGGTGATCTCAAACGTGCCGGGGCCGCGCCAGTCGCTCTACCTCGCGGGGCTCAAGCTCGAAGCTGTGTACCTCACCGGCCCTGTCATGGAGGGGATGGGCCTCAACCTGACGGTCTTGAGCTACGCCGGCTCCGTCGATTTCGCCTTCTTCGTCGACAGCGAGCTCGTTCCCGACGTCTGGGATTTGGCACGGGCAACCCGCCGCGCATTCGACGAGCTGTGCGAAGCGGTCCGCTCAGGAACCGAGCTACGACCCACCCCGGCTTGAGATCTGAGGTCTCGCTTGCCATTGCGCGATGACGCGCCGCGCAAAATGTGCACTTCTTGCGCCTGCAGAGCTCGACGGCGGCCCTAAACGAATTCTTTGCGCTTACATTGGGCACTGGGCCTCTCGATTGCGCAGCGCCGGACAACACTAGGACGTGGTTTGCGGTGCCGACGCGCAGTATTGTCGCCGTGGCACAGAAGCTGCTTAACCGCGGCGTGCCCCGGCGCCGTGCGCCATGAATGGCGAAAGATCTGCGGCGGCGAATCAGAGAGTCGCTCCCATGCCCCACACCAGCACCCTCGACGCGGAGTCCCTCCGCCTCGTTCTCGATTCACTCGCGGATTTCGCGAAGGCAAACCTCTCGGATGAGAAGCTTCTCGAGCTCGACGAGAAGGACATTTTCCCCGAGGAGCTCGTCCGCGCGATTGGCAGTGAAGAGCTCGGGGTACAGCTCGTATTCATCCCGGAGGAGTTTGGCGGCATGGGCGGGGGTGCGTTCGACGTCTACCGCGTGTGTGAGGCGATGGCTCGAATCGACGTCGGCCTGGCGACGGGCGTGCTGGCGACGTTTCTCGGCAGTGATCCCATCGTGTTCGGCGGTACGCCGGAGCAGCGGGAGCACTGGCTGAGCCGCATTGCCGAGGAGGGTCTTCTGATGGCCTACGGCGCGACCGAGCCGGCGGCCGGCAGCGACCTTGCGGCGCTCAAGACAGTCGCAGTACCCGTAGAAAAGGACGGCCAGGTCGTTGGGTACGAGATCACCGGCAATAAGCAATGGATCTCCAACGGCGGTCATGCCGATGTGTACACGGTGCTCGCAAAGGCACCGGGCGGGCCGACCTGGTTCGTGGTCGAGCGGGGCGCCGAGGGCTTTTCGTCCGGCAAGCCCGAGGACAAGCACGGCATCCGCCTGAGCAACACCACCGCCCTCATCCTCGAGAACGTCTACGTCGACGCCGATCGTCTCGTTGGCCTCGAAGAAGGCCAGGGCTTGCGTCAGGCCCAGCTCGTGTTCGGATTCACCAGGCTCATGGTGGCCGCGTTCGGGCTGGGCGCAGGCTGGGCCGCACTCGACCGGACGATCGAGTACTCGATGGAGCGCATCCAAGCCGGTGCGCCGCTGTCGGAGAAGCAGGGCTACACCCACAAGCTGATCGTTCCGCACGCCGTGCGCTTGGAAGCGGCCCGCGCCTACATCGAGCAGACCGCCGAATCGATCGACAAGGGCGGCGACGAATTGCTCAACACGGAGGGCGCGATCGCGAAGTACCTCGCGACCGAAGCGGGCAACGCAGCGGCGGACGCGGCGATTCAGGGCCATGGCGGATACGGGTACACCAAAGAGTACATGGTCGAGAAGATCAGGCGCGACGTTCGCATCACCACGATCTACGAGGGGACCTCGGAGATCATGGAGATGACGATCGGGCGAGATCGCTGGCAGCATCACCTCAAGACCCGCGGGCAGCACTACCACGACCTAGGACGGCGGCTTGAAGGAGTGCACAGCGAACATCCGAAGGTTGGCGCCGACATCGCGGCTTTGGCGGCCCATGCGCTGGCGGAGGTCATGGAGCGAGCGCGCGCCAAGCGTCTCACGCGCAACCAGCATGTGCTCTTTCGAATCGGCGAGCTCGCGTCCTACGTCGAGGGCGCCGCGGCGTTCGCGCGACATGCGGTGCGCGCCGAGCTCGATGACCTCAACCCGAAGTCACCCAGGCGATTCGATGCCGGGGCCGTCGCGGCGATGGCACGGGTCTTTGCCCGTGAGGCGGCTCAGCGCGTGGCGGTCGATGGCATGCGCTGGGTTGTCGGCGCGGAGGCCGTCGGCGACGCGGATGCCCAAGCGCTCGAAACCAGCGCGCGACTATCGGAGATCTATACAGCCCAGGCGGGGTTGATTGACGACATGAACCAGGTGGGGGACGCGCTTTACGAGCGCTCCTAGACGACGAGGGAGCCCGCACATGCGAGACCAAGTACATCGAGCGATAGCGATCGTCGGCGTTGGCGCCGTCCTTCCGGATGCGCCAAACGCGAAGATCTTTTGGGAGAACATCGCCGCGGGCCGCTACAGCATCAGCGAGACACCCGTCGACCGATGGGATCCGGCCCTTTACTACGACCCGGACCCAAAGGTTACGGACAAGACGTATTCGAAGATCGGCGGCTGGGTCCGGGACTTCGACTGGAATCCGCTCAAGTGGAAGCTCCCGATTCCGCCCAAGGTCGCCGAATCGATGGATCGCACGCAGAAATGGTCGATCATGTCGTCTCGCGAGGCGCTCTTGGATTACGGGTATCCCGAACGCCCCCTCGATGGTGACCGCACGGCCGTGATCCTCGGCAACGCGATGGCCGGCGATCTGCACTACAAGACCGCGCTGCGCATCTTCTTCCCCGAGTTCACACGAGAGCTCGACGGAGCTCCGAGCTTTCAAGCGCTCCCAGAGAAGGTCAAGACGGCGATCGTCGACGAGACCATGGAGCGGGTTCGGGCGCACTTCCCAACCATCAGCGAGGACACCATGCCGGGTGAGCTCGCGAACATCATCGCCGGCCGCGTGGCTGCCGTCTTCAACTTCCATGGACCCAACTTCACGACCGACGCCGCTTGCGCATCGGCCATGGCGGCGTTCAGCGCAGCCATCTCGGGGCTCGAGGAAGGTGACTACGACGCAGTCCTCACCGGCGGCGTCGACAGCAACATGAGCGCATCGAGCTACACGAAGTTCTGCAAGATCGGGGCGCTATCGGCGACCGGGACCCGACCCTACGATGAGGGAGCCGACGGCTTCGTCATGGGCGAAGGGGCGGCGGTCTTCCTTCTCAAACGACTGGAGGACGCCGAAGAGGCCGGCGACAAGATCTACGCGGTGATCCGCGGCATAGGCGGGTCGAGCGACGGAAAGGGCAAGGGGATCACCGCGCCCAACCCGATCGGGCAGAGATTTGCGATCGAACGCGCGTGGGCGCATGCCGGAGAAGATCCGGCGACGGTGAGCTTGATCGAGGGCCATGGCACGTCCACGCGGGTCGGTGACGTCGTCGAGGTGCAAAGCATGGTGGACGCGTTCGCCGGTTCGGGCGTCGCAACGTCGAGCATTCCGATCGGGTCGGTCAAATCGAACATCGGACACCTGAAGGGAGCTGCGGGAGCAGCCGGGCTGCTCAAGGCCACCCTTGCCCTGCACCACCGGCAGCTGCCCCCGAGCATCGGTCTCCGCACGCCCAATCCCAAGATCGGGTTTGGTGAGATTCCGTTTTACGTGAACACCGAGCTCAAACCCTGGGACGACTTCAAAGAGGTTCGGAGGGCGGGCGTCAGCGCGTTTGGTTTCGGCGGGACCAACTTCCACGCAGTGCTCGAGGAGCACGTGCCCGGGAGGATTGAGCGCAAGAACCGCTCGCGTGTGTCGGTGCCCTCAGGCTCTACAGCGCCGCTCGGGTCTAGCGGCATCGCGATGGCCGACAAGGCGCCGTTACGCGGCTCGTTGGTCCTCGGCGCGGGCTCGACCGCGGAGCTGGCGATCAAGCTCGAAGCGGTGCTCGAGGATGCGAAGGCTGGACACGCGCCCGATCGTCAGGCGCCTGCCGCCGCAGACTTGAACGCAAACGAGCGCATTGCCATCGACTTTGCCGATGCCGCCGAGCTTGCGAAGAAAGCCTCGGGCGCCGCCAAAGCGCTCCGGGCGGACAACGCCGCCGTCTGGAAGGCGCTCCGGCCTCAGGGCATCTTCTACCAAACCGGGGCCGCCCCGAAGACAGCGTTCCTGTACACCGGACAGGGCTCACAGTACGTCAACATGCTCCGGGAGCTGCGCGAGG
>Ga0316193_10003308_pt1 | contig 11584 bp, 12 predicted proteins | sample MerIslsedime2_MG_FD_207735 | JGI IMG/M metagenome (GOLD analysis project Ga0316193, IMG submission 207735) | Coastal sediment microbial communities from Maine, United States - Merrow Island sediment 2 | ecosystem: Environmental > Aquatic > Marine > Coastal > Sediment | place: USA: Maine... | reverse complement strand
GACAGCTGTGGTCATTCTACCGTCATTGCCAGCGCAAAAGAAGACTTTGAAATGTGCCTGCTACACTTTTGTGGCCAGGGTCAGGCTGGTTCAGCAGGCTGCACGAACGGCGACTAATCGTGCCGATTCCGGCCAGGATGTCGCTGTGCCTGTTCCCGTGAGGGCCTGACTACGGGAGAATCCGCGCAGTAAAACATTCGATGAAAAGCAGGAGAACATGATGGCGATATACGCAATGACCGGCGGTGCGACGGGTATCGGTGCCGAGCTGAAACGGCAGTTACTGGAGCGCGGGCACCAGGTAATTTCTGTGGATATCAAAGAGGGTGACATTATTGCCGATCTATCCACAGCCCAGGGGCGGCAGGCGGCGGTGGACGGTATTCGAGCAATGGCCCCCGACGGGCTGGACGGATTTATACCCTGTGCCGGGTTGCCGCCCGTGGCCAAGCCACTGTCACTCATTGCCCAGGTCAATTACTTTGCAGTGGTGGCCACTATCGAGGGCCTGCGTGACCTGATCGCCAAGAAGCGTGGTTCCGTGCTGTTGGTGGCCTCCAATTCAGCCCCGATGATTGCCACGGACGATGTTTTTGTGCAGCTTTGCCTGTCGGGTGATGAAGATGCCGCCTGTGCGGAAATCGAAACCCGTGACGGCCACACGGCCTACGCCGGCTCCAAGCGGGCGGTGATCGTCTGGATGCGTCGCAATGTGGTGGCATATGCCGCGGGTGGCGTGCGCATGAACGCGGTGGCCCCGGGTATTACCCAGACACCTCTTGCCGAGCAGGTCCTTGCGGATAAGGAATTGGGGGAGGCCATGAGGCAATTTGGCGAGATGGTGCCCTGGGGCGGCACTGCCCAGCCTGCGCAAATCGCCAATGTCATGCGCTTTATGCTCAGCGACGAGGCGGACTTTGTCTGCGGATCCATTTTCTTTGTCGATGGCGGCTCCGACGCCATGCTGCGCACCGACGACTTCTGATAAGGGCGCGCCTGCGCGCCTTCGGCTCAGTTTTGCTGGCTTGCCTCCAGCTCCCGCTCTATTGCACCGGCAATCAGGTCGCTCAATTGTGACAGCAACTCGCTGTAGGCGGGGGCAATTTGCTGCGCGGTGAGTGCTCCCGCGGGCAGTGCCAGTCGCAGATGGCTGATCCGGCGCGCCACACTTTCTCCGGTGGCCGGCCTGAACACGCGCCACTCCGCCGCCAGGGTGGCCTCATCGTCGTCCGCATCCAGGCCAAGCAGACTGATGCTGATACCGAATTCCGGGGGTTTTCCTGCATTCCACGGGAAATAGCGTATGTCCTGGGTGTCCAGTGAAGATGCCAGGTTGATGCCCACGACGCGCTTGATGCCCGCTTCCAGGGGCTCGGCCCAGCGCTCGGTACTGGAAATTTCCAGTTGATTGCCCTCGCGACTGTAAACCATGCTGTTGCGGTTGAGGAACTCGGGTACGACGACCGGGCCAATGCCCAGTGAGGGGGTTTCCCCGTCAGGGGGCGTGGATACATCCGTCGTGAGCAGGTAGTGGTTACTGCGCGGGCTGCTGCCGCAGCCCGCTACGAGTAGTAATAGTAGCGCGATGCCCGCGAGCGAAATCCGGGTTGCTTTCATCAGTTGTCTCCTCTGCGGCCGCGTATCAGGGCTTCGGGCTGCTCTTCCAGGGTTTTGGCCAGCTGTTGCATTGCCCTGGCCGCCAGGGCCAGTTCCTTGAGCGCTTCATTCATGCGGTAAGTGGTGGGCGAATCCGGTGCTACCAGGCTATCAATATCTTCCATTGCCGTTTCAAACGCGGTTATTGCCTGGTTCAAGGTGTCCAGGTTCTGGGTGATGCCATCGGCAATAAGCGGCAGTTGTGTGTTGGCATTGGCTACCGTCACCGCGGCACCGTCCAGCACCCGGTCAACCTTGGGCATGGACGTGGCGAGTTGCGACTGCAGTTGTGTGCTCAGCGTGGTAACCGCGTCCAGCGTTGCTTTCAGGCTACCCGGCATGGCCTGAAACTCTTCGCTGGTGATAAAGGTATTGACACCATTGATGGTAGATTCCAGGTCCTCCGCTAATTTGGAAAAATCCATTTCCTGCAGCTTCATCGCCAGCCGCTCCAGGTCGGTGGGAATCGTGGGAAACTGGAAATGCGGTGAATCGATATCCGCCAGCTCTATTTTGCTGTTCGGATGGAAATCCATTTCTACATACAGTAACCCGGTGAGCAGGCTCTGGGTATTGAGCTGGGCGCGCAGGCCTCGCTGTATTAATTCCTCGGTGACATCCTCCTGCTGCGAGCCTATCGTTTGAATATTATGGGGTTGGAAATCGGCCTGCACGAGCATCATTATGTCCAGAGTGTCCTTGTTGAGGACGATCTTGATATCGGTAACCTGACCCACCTGCACACCGCGAATGGCCACGGGTGCACCGATATTGAGTCCCTTTACCGAGCCGTTGAATACCATGACAATTTTGTGTTTTTGTCCCAACCCGGAGCCCAGGACAAAAATGATCGTGACGATCGAAATCAGCAGGGCGCCGACAATGAAAGCGCCTATGGCGACAGTGTGGGGTTTCTCACTCATGCTGTGTCCTCTTCTGCAGCGGCCGCGCTGCGCGTCAGGAATTGTCTCACCACGGCCTGATCGCTGTGTTCGCGCAGGTAGGCGGGGTCGCCATAGCCGATCATGGTGCGGGTAGTGTTATCCAGGTAGACGCAGTTGTTTGCAATGGCAAAAATGCTGGGTAATTCGTGGGTGACCATTACCACAGTGGCGCCTATGGATTCCTTCAGTTGCATGATGAGCTCATCCAGCAGACGGGAACTGATCGGGTCCAGGCCGGCGGAAGGTTCATCGAAAAACAGTATTTCCGGGTCCAGCGCGATCGCCCTGGCCAGGGCCGCGCGCTTGGCCATGCCGCCGCTGATTTCGGATGGGTAGTAGGACTCGTAACCCCCCAACCCCACCAGTGACAGTTTGTAGGCCACGATGGCCTTGATATCCGCGGCACTGTATTCGGTATACAACTGGAGAGGCAGGGAGACATTCTCCGACAGCGTCATGGCGCTGAACAGCCCGCCGGACTGGTAGGTAATGCCCCAGCGCTGGCGCATGGCTTCCTGCTGCTTGGGGCTGGCCTGGGTAAAGCTGGTGCCATGGTAGGCAATGTCCCCTGCGCTGGGAGGGATCAATCCCAGCATGTGCTTGAGCAAGGTACTCTTGCCGCAGCCGCTACCGCCCATTATGACGAAGATGTCGCCCTCATAGATATTGAAATTGAGGTCGCGCTGGATCACAAAGCTGCCATAGGCCATGGTGACATCGCGGATCTCGATATGCACTTTGCGTTCTTCTTGCATCAGATACCCAGCTGCTGGAACAGGATATTAATAGCGGCGTCTGCGACTATCAGGTAGACGATGGCGGTAACTACCGCCTCGGTTGCCGCCTGGCCCACCGCGGCTGAGCTCCTGCCGGAGTTGATGCCGGCGCGACAGCCGGCTATGGCGATCAGGATAGCGAAAACGACACTCTTGAGCAGGCCGACCATGATGTGGCTGATGGCAAAGGCATCCTGGCTCTGGGTAATATACTGCAGCGGACTGATGCCCATGCCGCCTGCGACGATGCCGCCTCCTATGATGCCCAGCAGGTTGGCATAAATAACCAGCAGTGGCATCACCGCGATCAGGGCCAGCATGCGTGGCATCACCAGAAACTCGATGGGTGATATGCCCATGGTGGTGATGGCATCGATTTCCTCGTTGGTCTGCATGGTACCCAGTTGTGCGGCATAGGCGGCGCCGGTGCGCCCCGCCATCACTACAGCCGTCATCAATACGCCCATTTCCCGCAGCATGCCGATGACCACCAGGTTCGCCACGTAAACCTGTGCGCCAAATTGTTGCAACTGTGCCGCACCCAGGTAGGCCAGGATCATACCCACCAGCACGCTGGTCAGGCTGATAATGCCAAACGCATTGGGGCCGGCCTGGTAGCAGAAGTCGCGGATATCTGTAAATCGGGTATTGGCCTTGCCCAACAGCAGGCGCACAAACGCGATGGCGACTTCGCCAATGAAGGCAAGTGACTCGACAATATCCCCGGTAACCTTGTGCATGATCTCGACGGGATTGAGGCTTTGCCACCAGGGGCGTTGTTGCTCTGTCGATTGTTCGAGGGGCTTGACCGCGGTGGCGACATCCAGAAGGTTGACTATCCCCTCGGGCATGTTCCGGGTGTTAAAGGCGATATCCTGTGACATGCAGAAGTTGTGGCACTGCAGAAGGAAGGCCATCAACACCGAGTCCCAATTGGCCAGCGTTGCACCATCGGCGGTAAGGGCAGTGGGCCTGTGTTGCAGCAGTTGCGCCTGCAGCTCAGCAAAGGGCGTGTGCTCGCATCCCTGTACCCACTCACCGCTCAGGCTCAGGGCGCAGTTGTCCTGGTCCTCGTTGAGCAGTTGAAAAACGGGTGTCTGGATGCTCATGCAGCGTCAGTTTGGTTGATGGGCGAACTCCAGTCTACTGACTGGCCGGGGAAAATACCATGCTCTACTGGAAGGGCAGTCCCGGCCTGCTGTCGATGATAATATCCCGGGCTTTCAGGTAGATAGCCGCAACCGGGGTATGATTGCCGACCTCCCACCTGCGGGAAATCATGGTAATGGGGAACAGGTAGGTATCACTGCTGCCGTCGCGCAGTGCGCGGCTGCGGCCCTGTCGGTCTTCATAGATTACCCAGCGCAACGTGAGGTCCGCTGCCAGCAGGTCTCCCATGATGACGCCCATGGCCTGCAACTCCCGTTTCTGTTCTGCTCTTACCAGTTGTTTGTCCAGCAGTGACTGCAGCAGGTTCAGGTCATTGTCCCGCGTGCCGTTGAATTTGCGGCCGAAGTTCTTCGCAGCCAGTTCCGCCAGTAGTTCGCGCTGCTGGGTCATATACTGCTTGTCGAGATAGGACAAGTCGCTTATTCGAGGTTCGTCCAGGGCCAGTGTGTTCGCTGCCATTACCATGCACAGCAGCAGGGCAAAGCAGCCTGTCGATTTCCTGTCATTCATCCCCGGGATCTCCTCAGCCAGTATTGTCACGGACCAAATTATTTCGCGAGCCTCATTTTAGCCCAATTTGGTTGTCATCCGGCCTATGTCATGGATAATGGCGTTCTTCCCGGGCTGGTGCGGGCTACGCTCGCGCATCCGGCAGGCTTTTCGGAGTAAAACAGATGATTACCGGCAGTATTGTTGCCCTGGTGACCCCCATGCACGCTGATGACAGTGTAGATTGGGACAGCCTTGAGCAGCTTCTGGAGATCCACATTGCAGCAGGTACTGCCGCCATTGGCGCGGTGGGAACCACCGGGGAGAGCGCGACCCTCAGCGTGCCGGAGCACTGCGACGTCATTCGTTTCTGTGTGCAGAAGGCCAATGGCAGGATCCCGGTAGTCGCCGGTACGGGCTCCAACTCCACCTGGGAGGCTATCGAGCTTACCGAGGCAGCCGCCGGCGCCGGCGCGGATGCCTGCCTGTTGGTTACCCCCTATTATAACCGTCCTACCCAGGCCGGCCTGTATGAGCACTTCAAGGCCATTGCCAAGGCGGTCGCGGTGCCACAGATTCTGTATAACGTGCCCGGGCGCACGGCGGTTGATATGAGCAATGACACTGTCGAACGACTCGCCGGCCTGGACAATATTGCCGGCATCAAGGATGCCACCGGGGACCTGGAGCGCGGGCGCGACCTGGTGGCACGTTGTGGCCAGGCGATTGCTATCTACTCCGGGGATGACCCAACTGCTATGGAACTCATGTTGGCGGGGGCACACGGTAATATCTCGGTGACAGCCAATGTCGCGCCGGCACTGATGGCGCAATTGTGCAGCCTGGCGCTGGCGGGAGACCGTGACGGCGCCGAGGCTATCAATCAACAGCTGGCGCCTCTCAACCGCGCCCTGTTCCTGGAGGCCAACCCGATCCCGGTGAAATGGGCCCTGCAGCAACGCGGCATCATCGGTGAGGGAATCCGCCTGCCCCTGACTGCGCTGGATCAGCAGTACCATGCCAGTGTGCTGGCTGCTATGGAGGCCGCGGGAGTTTGATGCCACTACCCATCAGGATTATGAAACTGCTTCTCGTCGGCCTGCTGCTGGCGCTGTGTACAGGATGCGGGTTCCTGTTTGGTGACAAGGGCATGTTCCGCGACAAATCCCAGGACTACAAGAAAGCGCCTGAGGTCCCGGTGATCAGCGTGCCCGAGGGCAAGGACGCGGCAGCCCTGCGCGAGATCTACGTGATTCCGCAAATTAAAAATGACCTGGTATTGGCAGGCGAGTTCGAAGTGCCGCGTCCGGCGCCTCTGGTGGCCGGTGCCGGCGATGAAGTGGTGCGTATACAGAAGTTGGGCGACGAGAGCTGGGCCCTGATCGGGGTGCCGCCGGGTCAGGTGTGGCCGCAGGTGCGCAGCTTTCTCACGGCGGCTGGTATACAGGTAGCGCGGGTGGACGCCCGGGCCGGTATTATCGACACCAACTGGTTGACCCTGGAGGGGCAACCCATGGGCAGCCGCTTCCGTTTTCGCATGGAGCAGGGGGTGCAGCGCGGCACCAGCGAGTTGCATGTGCTGCAGATGAACCAGGCCGGGGACGTCAACAGCTGGCCATCGAGCTCGGACAACCCTGAGCAGGGCCAGGAAATGCTACGGGCGGTGGCCCAGTACCTTGCCAACAGTGCTGAGTCGGCGCCGGTGTCCATGATCGCGGAGCAGGGTATAAGCGCCACCGGCAAGATCTCCATGCAGGAGTCACCGGACGGTTACACTTATATTCAACTGGAGCTTCCCTATGATCGCGCCTGGGCGTCCCTGGGTCGCGCCCTTGATAAATCCGCTTTTGAGACCGTCGATCGGGATCGCAGTGCGGGCCGCTACGATGTGCGCTTCCTTGGCCCGCAGTCAGAGGAAGAGGACGGCTGGTTTGACTGGCTGTTTGGCGGTGGTGAGGAACACCCGCTGGCCGGGGAGATGTTTGTGGTCACCATGACAGCAGCCGGGGAGCAGGCGGTCACCATTCGCCTGCAGCCGCAGGATGGCGGGAAGGAAGTCACCAAGCGTGATGAACAGAGCCTGCTGGCGCTGATCAAGGGCAATATCAATTAAGCCCAGTCCCGGGTCGGATAAGATGGTCATGCGTTTCGCCTCACTGGGGTCCGGCAGCAAGGGTAATGCCACGGTGGTGGCCGCTGCAGAGACCCTGTTGATGATCGATTGCGGGTTTTCCCTGCGCGAGACCACCCGGCGCCTGGAGCGCCTGGGGCTTACACCGCAACAACTTGATGCAATCCTGGTCACCCACGAACACAGCGACCACAGCGCCGGGGTTGCCGCCCTGTCGCGCAAATACCAGATCCCGGTCTATCTCACCCACGGCACCGCCAGTACCGGGCGCTGTGACCCCAGTTTCGAATTGCGCCACTTCAACTGCGATGAGGACTTCAGCATCGGGGCTATCGCGGTCACCGCGGTTGCGGTACCCCACGATGCCGTGGAGCCCTGCCAGTACCGACTCCGCTGTGGCAACGCGACCCTGGGCGTACTGACTGACCTCGGTAGCGTCACGCCACATGTGATAGAGCACTTCCGCGCTTGCCACGGCCTGTTACTGGAATTCAATCACGACACGCCAATGCTGATGGCGGGCGCCTATCCGCCCCCGCTCAAGCGCCGGGTGGCGGGGGATTGGGGGCACCTGAACAACGAGCAATCTGCGCAACTGCTGCAGTGCGTCGACAGGGCACAATTGCGGCACCTGGTGGTGGCCCATGTCAGCGAGAAAAATAACCGTCGGGACCTGGTTGAGCAGGCCCTGTTATCCGCGCTGGACAGCCTGGACAAGGTGGTTTTCGCCGAACAGGGCGAAGGTTTCAGCTGGTTGGAGTTGCCATCTGGTTCGGGGATTTAATCCAGGGCACTGCATTGTTCAGAGATGCCAAAACGGTCCCGCACGGACCCGCTGGCTAAAACCCAATCCAGAAACGAGGATAAACCGTCAATCTTCGGGCGACTCATCACCACGCCGGCGTTTCCAGCGACGGTTGCTCCACAACCAGCTCTCCGGTTCACTGCGAATCGCCCGCTCCGCCATCTCCACGTAGCGTTGGGTCAGCCCGGGCGTTCCTGCCGCGTTGGGCGAACTGTCCAGTGGGTGAAATTCAACCTCGTAGTAACCGCGGCCGCGGCGATGGCACTGGGCGAATAACACCGGGTAGCCGGTGGCATTGGCGATGGTTTCCGCTCCCAGGTAGAACGCCGCTTCCCGGTGCATAAATTGCGTCCAGTAACTGCGCTCACGCCGTATTGGCGATTGGTCCGCCACCATCACCAGCAACCGGAATTCCCGCCTATGGCGCAGGATGTCCCGGGTGGCGTTTGCCAGGGGTAGCGGACGGGAACCGAAGCGGCTGCGCACCTCCTGCATCAACCGGTTGCTGGTGGCACTGTGCAGTGGCTTGTAGACCGGGTCCAGAGGTACGCCCAGATTCGCTCCCACCCCGTGCAGCATCCATTCCCAGTTGCCCTGGTGAATGGTCAGGATGATCACAGAGCGGCGCAGACCGTCACTGCTGGCGTGCACCAGTTCCGGGTTCAGCACCTTAACCCGTTGCCGGAACTGCGCCTGTGTCATACGCCTGGCCTTGACTATCTCCAGTGCCACCTGGGTGAGCTGGCGATAGAATTTCTTTGCCAGAACTGTGACCTCTGTCTCGCTTTTGTCAGGAAAGGCCTGCTGCAGGTTCTCCCTGACCACCGCTTTGCGATAGCCTGCTACAAAGTACAGTGCGATGTAGCCCAGCCAGGCCACGGCATAGAGTGCCGGAAACGGCAGCAGGCTGAGGCAGCGGTAGAAAAGCACAGGGCTGGGGCTGGCCGCCTGTCAGCGGCAGTGCCGTGGCAGGATAACCGTCGCCACGCGCAGCAGGCCATTATTGCGAGGACATTGCAGGCCCGGATTGCCGGAAAGATCAAGGAAACCCAGAGCCGGCAGCTGGTAGAGGGGCACCGGATCGACCACCTGGTTGTTATCCAGGTACAGCTGCTGCAGTGTCGTGAGGGCACTGAGTTCGACCAGGTTGCGGATGTTATTGGAGGACAATTTGACGCTGGACAGGCCGGTAAAAATAGCGAGACCTGACAAGTCCGAGATGCCCGCCTGGCTGCAGTTCAGGGCCTCCAGCTGGCTGGCGGCGGTGACCACATTATCGCTGATAGCCTGTTCCAGGCAGGCGCGCAGTGCGGGGTCGGCCACCTCAAAGTCAGTAAACAGTGGTTGCGGGCGGTACACAACCTTGTCATTCACCTTGAAGTCGTAGCTCTCGCAGGCGCCCAATAGCAGCAGGAGCAGGCTGAACAGGATGGTGTGAAAATAATGCGGCATGGTGCCATCTCCGTTGTCGATACGTATTGCCGCGCCCCGGTCGGCGGGGAACTTTGCCGTTGTGCCCGGTTCACCATGGCGGGTGGGTTGCCGGGTCTTTATAATGCTAGCTTGTCCAGCGGATAACAACGAGCATGATGATGTCGCAGAGCAATAATTTCTCAGATACGGCGGAAGCAGGTGTGGACCAGGCAGCGGGCCTGGATACCATCAGCATTGTACAGCGCGGTAATCTCAAAACACTGGAAAAGACCCTGCGCAAGCAGTGGCGCCTGGGCCAGAATATTGTATTGTGCTGGAGCTCTGATGAGCGCGGCCTGTTGGTTATCCTGGTGCCGCACTACTACCTGGGAAACTATTGCGCCACGGGAGATACGCCAGGCGCGGAAGACTCAGATAATGAGACCTTTGTACGGGAGTTGATATCCGGCCGGCGACGCAAAACCCGGGACCAGCTGTTTGCGGTGAGTGAGCGACTTGACGTGCCGCCCACATTTATCAAGCTCAACACCGCGCTGACCGAGGAACCGCTGGTGCTGCAGGCGGTGGAGCAACTTATCAAGCGCTATGGCCTGAGTTATGTGGACAGTCGCGCAGTCCTGCTGTTTGATATTGTAGAGTTCTCCCTGTACACGCCTTTTGAACAGGCCAGCCAGCTCAACAGCCTGTCCTACTCCTTGAATTCCGCCTACAACAAGCTGCAGGCCCAGGGCATAGAAATAAACTTTGCCCGCACCACCACAGGCGACGGTTACTACATCTGGAATCGCGACCTGGGTCCGGGGGCCAATCGCGACCTGTTCTATTTTATGGTGCTGGTTGTCGCTGATAACCGGGTCGCCAGGGCGGCATCCCGGGGCAATACGGTACCGGTAGTGCGCGCGGCTTACCATATTGGCGGGCACTACGAGCTGTACCAGGCTGAGGGAGTCAACCCGTCGGTGTTCAGCTACATCGTAGGTGATGTCACCATTGAGTTGGCGCGCATGGTGGACCTGGCGCAGGCCAACCAGATACTGATCGGCGACTTCCAGTGTGACCAGCCGGGCAGGGGTGTCAGCGATCTCAAGTCCGTGGCGGCCATGGCCACTCCGGCGTTCATCAGTTTCTGCAACCGGGAGCTGGCCGCCATGCGTGGCATCCAGCTATCGGGCAAGGCCATCAGCACTCTCTCCTGTCACCTGACCCAGCACGACGATGCGGATGGCAAACCCGTGCCGCGGCGTTTTCGTATAGTCGACAAGCATGGACTCTCCCGGCATGCCTATAACCTGCAAATTGATGTCGAGCTGGATGACAGGGAGCTCGCCCTGGGGCTGGGCCCCGACGATCTACCGCAGCGTAGCGCTGCTGCGAGTGCGTCCAATGTGCCCGTGCGTGAGCCTGCGGATGCGCCCACAGCGGAGGAACTGTTCGATGACCTGGCCAGTTTGCTGAATAAACGCAGTGTCAAAACGATAACAGAGGACTGATAACAATATGGGGCAAGTGCGGCGAGCTGCGCACATGGATGTGAGCAATACAGTGGATGTGACAGACCCGGCAGCGGTTTCCGCCGCGGTGTGCCATATTCTCACCGGGTGTTATCCCGGATTCGCTTTTCCCCAGGTCGAGCCCCTGGTGGCGGATTTCAGCCGCCTGTATCGCGGTAGTTATCCCGGGTTCAGTGCCTGTGATATTGGCTATCACGATATGCAGCATGTGCTGGATGTCACCCTGGCCATGGCCCGTTTGCTGGATGGCCATGATCGCAGCGAGACCGGCGCATTATACCTGGGGCCGGAACTGGCTTTGGCGGGTATTGCCGCCGCGCTGTTTCACGATTCGGGCTACATTCGTCGCACCCGGGATAGCCGCCACAAGAATGGCGCTGCCTATACCCGTATCCACGTTAGCCGCAGCGCGCGGTTCCTGGGGGAATACCTGCCACAGGCGGGTATGTCGCATCTGTCCGGTGTCTGTACTCGCATAGTGCATTTTACCGGCTACGAGATAGACCCGGAGCATATCGATGTGCGCGATGGTCGGGAGCGTCGCCTGGGAGAGCTTCTGGGCACAGCCGACCTGATTGCACAAATGGCAGACGTGGATTACGCCCTGAAATGCCGCGAACACCTGTATGAAGAATTCAAGGCCGGAGGGCTGGCGGGAGAGCATGCTG
>Ga0316193_10003307_pt1 | contig 11586 bp, 9 predicted proteins | sample MerIslsedime2_MG_FD_207735 | JGI IMG/M metagenome (GOLD analysis project Ga0316193, IMG submission 207735) | Coastal sediment microbial communities from Maine, United States - Merrow Island sediment 2 | ecosystem: Environmental > Aquatic > Marine > Coastal > Sediment | place: USA: Maine... | reverse complement strand
ACCGCCCGGTCGACTCGCGCGAAAGGTCGTCGGTCGGGCCGATTCCGGTCCGAGGCCTGCGTCAGGAACACATGGTGATCTTGGGTTGGAACTCGATGGGTGAGCGCCTGGTAGAACAATTGGACTCGACGGTCGCGCCGGGATCGTCGGTCGAGATCATCTACGACCCGCGACGGCTGAGCATGGGCGATGTGGAGTTCGACACCACCGGCCGGCTCGACGTGACCGTGACGGCGAACCGATCGAGGAATCTTTCGCTGGGTGACGAGACCCGCCGGCCGCTCCTGACCTCGATCGTGTTGCTCGGGTACCGGGCGGGTTTGTCGCCCGAGGATGCCGACGGCCGAACACTGCTCACGCTGATGTTGCTCCAACGCGAGCTCGACGAGATGGGCGGCGTCGGGCCACGGGTCATCGTGGAGCTGTTCGACGCCGACAACGTCGAGCTGGCCGCCACGTCCGGAGCAGACGACTTCGTGGTCAGCGATGCGATCGCCAGCCGACTGATGACCCAATTGGCGGAGGAGCCGGCGCGGCGAGCCCTGTTCCAGGCGCTGTACGACGAGGAGAGCCCGTCGTTCGACCTCGTCGATGCAAGGCTGCTCGGGGTAAGCACCGACGTCGAGTTCGGCGAGATCATCGATGCGGCGTACTCGCTCGGGCTGCTCGCGATCGGCTGGCGGCGTGCCCGGGAGCATGGCGGCGAGCTGACGTTGAATCCGGGCGTCACCGATCGCGTTCAGCTCGACGACGGCGACCACGTCGTCGTGATCGCTTGACCGATCAACGCGTCGGTAGAGACGTACTCCCCTGGAGCGCAGAGGCGCGCAACAATGGAATTCAACCGTTGGGAGCCGAGGTGGCAATCGCTGACAAGAGACCGGAGATCGAAACGCCAATCCAGGACGGCCACTTCGACGCGGATCCCGGCGCGGGGGAGTGCTGGTCGATGACACCACCGAGTTCCGCTGGATCGCGGAGGGACATCTGCCGGCCGATGTCGAGGCGTGGTTCACGCTCAGTGGCACGACCGGCGCGGTCGAGGTGCGGCCGCACATAACGCGACCGCTGACCGTGATCGTCGCGCCCTCATCGACGCGAGTGTCGGGCGCTCGGTATGGGCCGCACGGTGGCGCGCTCGTGGGTGCCGGTGGTGTGGTTGTGTGCGTCGATATCGGGTGGTCACATTGTTTCGGCAGGCGTCGCTGTGAGGTCTGAGGGCTTGGAGGTGTTGCCTGTCTGGTCGGTTGTTCCTTCGCTCATGGTTCCGCCTGGGGTGGTGTGGTGGCTTCCTCGGCTGGTGTAGGTGGCGGGGAGATGCATGAATTTGGAGTAGGTCCGGATGGTCCAGGAGACGGGTCCTCGGAAGTAGTAGTTCTCGGGGCTGGCGATCTTGTCGATGTCGGATTTGAAGATCGCCGCGGTGCCCTTGGTGAGATGGAATTTCAGCACGTTGGTGTCTTTGAAGGTTTCGTGGATGATGAGGGCGTCTTCACCGTCGATTCGGTAGGTCTCGAAGCGGAACAGTCCTGGTTCGAGTGTGTGGGCCTCGGTGCCGACGCGTTGCCACCAGTGTTCGAGTTCGTCGATGTTCGAGGTGTCGCTGGGGTGGCAGGTCCATTTCGCGGTGACTTGGATCGCGGTCGCAGGGTCGGGTTGGCGGTAGTCGTCTTTGACGAACCCGAAGGCCCATTCGCCGAAATTGGCTGGAACGTTCTTCGCCGCGATCGCGCTTCGGACCGAGGTGGGGATGTCGACGCCCCGGACGAGGTGCAGCTGCGGCGTGGCAACTGCGCTGAGCGCACCCATGTGCTCGGTGGCTGTGGTCGAGAAATAGTCGACGAGGGCATCAGGATCGGCGAACACATGATGCACGAGCACGGCGTCCTCGCCAACTGCGTGGTTGACCTCGGTCGATAACACTCCAGCATCGGCTCGGGCGCCGGCGTGGATGTCTTCCCACTCGGCCAGCATCTCTACTGATTCCGCTGTTTTTCTGAACCGTCCGCCGGGCTTCGACGGAACCCACTTCCCGGTCACGCTGATCTCGCTGCCGATCCTCGAGGGCTCAGACAAGAAACCTGGCATCGTCTCTGGCGTGTACGTCACTGTCCGGCTCCTTCACGGTCGAATCCGGCGGTGTGAGTGCTGAACTCGGCGCCGAGCTGCATCTGCTCGGTCGCTGCCTTCATCTCGTCGGGCACTGGACCCATGAAGCAGAACGGGCCGGGAGTGGCGATGGCCAGCAGTGCGGGAAAGTGATCTGCCGCGGTGCTCGAGAGGTGGAATCCCACCGCTCCAGCGTCAGCGAACTCGTCACGCACGTAGAGGGCGTTGTCGGCCTCGGACACGTACACGTGGACTGCTTCGGCTCCGGGTTCGTTCTCTTCCATCGCGTTGGTGACGTCGGCGTAGATCGAGGCGAGCTCGTCGAGCTTGCCCGGCTGGGCAGTCCACTTGTAGACGACGGTGACGTGATTGCTGTCCATTGGGTTCTCCTTGTTGTGGTTTCTAGCGAAGCCATCTCGGGGGTAACCGTTCAGTTACTTGTGATTAGGTAACCACTCGGTTACCCTGTTGTCAAGGGGAGATCTGGAGTGTCATGAGCGGAGTGAAGCGATACGACCGAGCGGACCTACTCGACCGCGCGATCGAGCTGTTTCGTGTGCAGGGATTCACCGGCACCAGCACGGCGGAGCTCGTGGCTGAACTCGGCGTCAACCGCAAGAGCATGTACGCCGAGTTCGGGTCCAAACAGGGACTCTTCGAAGCGGCGTTGGAGCGCTACGGCCGCGAGCACCTCTCCGCAGTGCTGGCACCAATCGAGTCCCCCGACGCCGACCTTGACGCGATCCGCGAAGCCTTCGCGAGCTACGCCTCGGCCAGCGACGGATGGGTTCGCGGGCGCGGCTGTCTTCTGTGCAACACCGCAGTCGAGCGGGCCGCCTTGGACCCCGGCGCCGCGCGTCATGTTGCCGCCTACCTGGATCGACTCACGAACGCGTTCCGCCACGCCCTGAAGAACGGACAACAAACAGGTCAGCTCGACGCTGCTACCGACCTCGACGACCTCGACGACCTCGCGGCCTTCTTCACCATGGCCCTGATCGGAGTCGTCGCCTGCATACGAGCCGAAGCTCCGCCCGAACAAGTACGAGCAGCATGTCGGGTCGCCACGAGCACCCTCGACCGCCGCCACCCAGCAGTACAACACTGAGGTATCGGGCGATCCGCCAACGCGACGCAGCCCACCGTTGATCTCCGCGTGGTGGGACTCTCATACTGGATGGGGCCACACACTTCGCTCACGCGATTCCGCCCGATGATCACTCGGGAACCGGCGTGATGCAGTGGGTCGACCCGTCCAGCAGGCAGCTCGCAACGCGACCACTGACCGGCATCGCCCTTGCACCGATGGCAGCGATTATCTCGCGCCACGAATGGGCCGATACCGGGCGCCCCTGAGCGGCGCTGTGAGGATGTCACACCGGTCTGCAAGCACAGCCTGCGGGCACAACCGAAGCGGCGTCCGTGACCGACCTCGGCGCCAGCATCGCGCGGTCCGTTCAGAGGGACTCGACCTCCGAACGGACCGATGCTCTGATTTCAGGCCATGCGCTGGGCGTACATCTGCGTCGCCCCTGGCAGGAAGAACTCGCCGCCGCTGTTGACCTCGTTCATGTACTTCTCCGACGACATCGTCGCTGCGATGGCCGCCTCGACACTCGCGGAGTTCTCGTGTCGGACGAGCCAGCTCATCTCGCCCATCGGCCCAGCGACCGTCGATGTCACCACGACGTTCAAGCCGGTCACCTCCGAGTACACGCCGGCGATGTGTGCCGCCCAGGCGCCCGCACCGACCCATTGGCCCGGCGCGGCAGTTGCACGTACGGCGCCGACGTAGGAGCCGACCGGTGCGCTGTCGGTGATCTCGCCGTGCACGAGTGCGAGCAGGCGGTCTGGTTCGGCCTCGGCGACGTACTCCGCGCCCTTGCCCACCAGCGCGGTGAGATCAGCGTCCGCGGCCATCGCGGCGTTCAGGTCATCGACCTGGCCGAGTGCGTCGACCGGTGCCGACCACGCAATCGTGCCGACTGGCGCACCATAGGCAGCGGTCCAGAGCGAGACCTCGGACACAGCGTGTTTGTTCACACCGGCCGTGACCTCGGCAGCCCAGGCGGCGGCAGCGGCACCCCCGGTAACGCGCAGCATTCGCTGGAACAGCAACATGATGAATCCCCATTTCATTGGTTGTGGCCACTGCCCCCGCAGTGACCCTCGTTTCAAACTTCCAGGCCCAGGCTCCGTCCGCAATGGTCAAACGTCACACCCCATGCCGATAGTGCGCCGATGCCAGCCGAACGTGAGTGGTGTCTGGGAGCCGGATGTGACGCAAACGCGCTCGGCAATTGCCGGCCGCCACGGACAGCCACCGCTCGGCTTCCGGCGAAGTGTTGTGGGTCGCAGCCGCGAAACGCCACACGTAACGCGACCGCTGACCGTCATCGGCGCGCCATCGCCGCCGCGATTATCGGGTGCGCTACTTGGGCCGACTTCGCACAGCGGATGTCGACAGCGGGCCGGGAGTATCGACGCGCGAGTGTGGTACCTCGGCGACTCTTGATCTCCAGTGCCCGGTCGGCAGGCCCTCGCAAGAATGAGTCCTGACGCGGGAGGCGCGCTGGTCGTCACCATTGCACCCGGCAGTACATGCGCGTCAGGACGTCCAGCCAAGTGCTTGGATGACCCCGTCAGCGAGTGCGAAGCGGGCGTCCTCGGTTCCCTCGTCCCCCGGTACCCAGGGGTTCACCTGGACGTACCCGAACTCCGGTACCCCGAAGGCGACATATCCGAAACCGCCCACGACGTAGATGACTCCGTCGCTCAACGCCGGATGTCCCCGGACGCCAACCCCAAAGTCGGCGAAACCGTCATCGAGGTCGCTGTACTCGAGGATCGGGCCTTCCGGAGCTGGCGCCGAGCCGATGCTGACGGTATTGAGGCCCTCGATCTCGGGCGTCCCGCTCAACTCCCACACACACCCCCCGGGCAGGTCGCCGCGGCCGGTTTCGGTGGCGGTGCCAACCCACTTGTATTCGGCCTCGACGAGTTCAGAGATCTTGTCGGGGGTCAACCACTTGCACAGGTCGTTGTCAGCGAAAGAGAACGCACCAAGCCGGCTTTGCTGCACCTCGCTGGTCACCGACACCGTCGCGTCGGGAACCGTTGTGGTCGCAACCGTGGTCGGCGCTGTTGTCGCGACCTCACTGGTCGGGGCTTGTGGAGCAGTCGTGGCGTCGTCGTCGCTGTCAGTACAGGCCACCATCGTGAAGACGAGTGCCGTGAGAAGGACGAATGGACGGTGCTTCATTTCTGGCTCCCTCCTGTATCAGCTCCGACGCTATGGAGAGCCCGATGACACTGGTAGGGGCCTTCGTCTGCATCCGCCGGATGAGACACCGCTCCCGCAGATGTTGTCGGGAGAAACGACCCTCAGCAGTTGCGGGCCGATCACCCGTGCAGAGGGAGAACGACAATCATCTCCAGGCCGGTGCCAGGGCGTCAACCAATCGCAGTCCGAAACAGGACAGATAGCGCTGCATCGCCGGCGCAGCCGGGTGGGCCGCAGCCACGAAACGGCCGCACGTAACGCGACCGCTGACCGTCATCGCCGCGCCATCGTCGCCGCGAATATCGGGTGCTCGATATGGGCCGTGATGCGGCGCGAGTTCCTTCAGCGCAACCGCGTTACGGGGCCGTGATATCGGGTGCCCGCGAATGGCACTTCGACGATGGTCTCAGAGTCACGCGTGGCGAGTGCCATGGGGCGGGTCAAATGCGCACGGCGGCACGAGGGGAAACACTCGTGGGTAGGCCGCCGATATCGGCGGCTCGGGCGACGAGCCGACGGGCTGGTTAGGACAGTTCACGGGATGTATGCGGAGTAGATGTACGCCGTGACCTGGCCGTCGACGATGTCGATGGACCGGATTCCCAACACGTCGGTGCCGCGTCCGGCTACGGGTTGTCCGTCGAGGTATGGGAAGACGACCTGGAACAGCAGCGGCGGCCCGTCATTCGGCGTGAACATGAAGTCCTCGATGGAGTTCACCGCCTTCGTGAAGCCTCCGGTGGGATTGGCGAGGACATCGGCGACGATCACGCTCGGGTCTTCCCCAGCATCAAACCGATCGGCGAACACGTCGCCATACGCCTGGTTCACCACCGCGGCAAGAGCGCCGAGGTCCGTTCCGTTCGCCTGCTTGACCACAAACCTGTCGATCTCGAGCGCGGCATCGTCCCAGCCGACCACCACGACACGCATGCGGTCGTCGAGCGCGACGGTCAGCGGTCGCGATGTCGAGGTGTCGACACCTAACTCGTCGGTGGTGTACGCGGGGCGAGGCTCGCAGGAGAACTCGGGCAGCAGCGCACACTGTTCGAAGCGGAACACTTCGAGCTCCAGCGGTTGCGTCGGATCATCCGGCCACCGCATCGTGACGGCGTACGGGCCGTCGGCGAGTGATTCCCCGGCGGGCGCGAGCGTCGGCGAGACGACGCCGTGCCAGGTGTCCCCGCAACACGGCGGGAACGCCTTGGGTGACAGGGACTCCCGGTCGACCTCCGACCAACCCGCCGGCACGACTGGCAGAACCGACGTCGGTGGCAACGTCGTCGTCGCGGCAGCAGTTGTCGTGGGTGCTGTCGTCGGCGTAGCAGTCGTGGTCGGCGTAGAGCTTGGCCCCGCGGTAACGGACTGCACCGGCGTCGAAGACGTGCTAGTTCGATCGGATCCGCATGCAGCGACGATCAGGACGAACAGCGCTGCCGCTACCGACGATCTGGATCGCGCGCTCACCGCGGCACCTCCGCTCGGCCTGACCCCATCCGACTACCTCCTCGGCGCCCACTTCAGATCGATCGTCCGTCTAGCCGGCGAATCTGACCAGAGTCGTTCGACCCACCACCCACGGTGACGGCACCTCGGGGAGCGGCACGATCAACTACGCATGTTGCGTTGCGATCGCTCGGCCAGAAACAGCGGTGGCCCATGCCGCCGAACTGCAGCACAACATCGCGCTCTCGAGTGCCCCGAATTGCTCAGACAACATCAGTCGGCGACGATGCCCCAGACATCTGCTCGATCGATTCCGCTCGGGAATGCGCGATGGCCCGGCCGATCGAGCCCGCCGGAACCCTGACGAGCCGATCGTGCTGTGGCTCGGCAATTGCCGAGCGTTCAGCCAAGGTTGCTGGCGAGGACCCTCGGTGGGAAGTACGTTGGCGTCATGTGTGCCGCCTGCGCCTCGGCTCGACCGCCACGGCGTGCACATCGGAGGTGCCGATGACCAGTTCGAATGATCCCGAGTACGTGGCCATCGACGTGACGTCGAAGATGGGCGTCCTCGACGAGGCGACGTGTGTCGAGCTGCTGGAATCGACACCGATCGGCCGCATCGGGTTCTCGACCGATGGCGAGTTGCTCGTGCTCCCCATCAACTTCAGGTGGTACGAGCACAGTGTCGTGTTCCGGACCCTCGAGGGCCACAAGCTCGCCGCTGCCGCCGAGCAGCAACACGTCTGCTTCGAAGTCGACCACTGGGATGCCGACACGCGAACAGGCTGGAGCGTGGTGGTGCAAGGTGTGGCTCACGAAGTCACGCACTGGGCCGAAGAGGCCCGGCTCGACGATCTCGGGCTGATCCCTTGGGCCCGGGCGGAGTGGCGGCCGATCTGGGTCCGGATCGAGCCCACGATGATCTCTGGTCGCGTCCTTCGCTGAGATCATGCTCTTCGAGACCGATTCATTCTCGACCCTCGTCCACGACTTCTGCACCGGCGCCGTCAGCCACGACTGAGTCCCCGGGGTGGCCCGCCGCAACGATGATCAGCGGCGAGATGACGACCAGCAGGGACAGGTCGATCAACCCGTACAGATAGAACGAGATCACTGAGACGACTCCCTCGTCCTCAACATGATTGTCCACGCGTCCAGCAGGCCGGCCGTGGTGCTGCTGGGATGTCAGGCAGACCTCTCCGCGGCGGGCCGCCCATACAGAACAGCGCTTATCAGCAGTCGTCGTCGCCCAGACGACCCGTCCGGGAACGGCACTTCCGATCGGTCGATCTCTCGTTGGATCCCGAGCGATAATCCCGGACCAGATCGCTCGGCTCCGCGCTGCATCGCCGGCGTGATGCAGTGGCCAGGTCGGGCCAACAACTAGCTCATAATGCGATCACCAACCGTGTTCGGCAGGTAGATCACAGACGATCCTTCTCTGTCTGTCAAGCGGTGATTCTTGGGCTCTGGTGCTCGAGGAGTCGCCAGACGTTTCGTGCGATGTGGCGCTTGGGGCAGCGTCGGATCTCGCGCTCGGTTCTGCCTTCGGCTCGGCGTCGAGCGACGTAGGCCTTCGTTGGTTCGTGGTGGCACATTCTGGCGAGAGCCACGACGTAGATGGCCGAGTTGAGTTGGCGGTCCCCGTATCGATTCAAGCGGTGACGATCCTGACTCTGTCCCGGAGTTCGCGGCGAGCGGACCGACGGCTCCGAGTCGGGCGTAGGCCGCTTCGGAACGGCATCGTCCCGGATGCGACCAGGCAATGACGAACACTGCAGCGGTCACATAGCCGATGCCGGGTTCGGCAGCGAGCTGGGGTGCTGTGTCGTCGACGAGTTGTTTCATCGCGACGTCGTGCACATCGATCTCTTCGTTGGAATGTTGCACACGACGAGCAACGACGCGCATCGTGTTGCGGACGCACTGCTCAGCGATCGAACGCTTCGTTGCAGTCCTGAACGCAGCGCATCATGTGATCAGTGCCTTGGTCGTGAGACCGCGCGATTCGCTGCGGAGCTCGTCGGGTGACCCCGCTGAAAGGCGTTCGTCGTGCCACCCTCGGAGGACCGCGGCGACCCATCCCGCAGCGCCGCCGATGCGACGATCAGTCCGCGCAGCACCCGTCCGCTTGACGATCCTCCACCGGATGCACGCTCTGCACGAGCCGATTGCGGGGAGAATGTGGGTGGGCCTCGGCGAACGTCATTCCATCATGGAAGACATGCGTGGGTGAGCACCGGCCAGGGGGCGAATCCGATTCGTGGAACCCGTCGTTGATGAACCACATCGAAACCCGCATCGATCAGCAGACCGCGCAGACGACGCGGTGTCAGTGCGTGAACAGGCTGCCCGCCCGCTGACGACCACCTTCGCACGGCGGACTCGCCAAGATCGGTGACCGCCGCGATCGAGGCGATCACGAGCTGTCCGCCCGGCCGAAGGATCGTTGCAAGCGCCGCAAGTGCTCGTCGTTGATCGCGATACCAGTGGAACGACTCCGTGCAGACCGCAACGTCAGCCGAAGCCGACCTGAACGGCAAGTACAGGGCATCAGCCCGCACGAGGTTCGCACTGCCCAGTACTCGATGACTCGCCTCGCCAAGCATCCCAGCCGAGTAGTCGACGCCGACAACCTCGGCATCAGGAAACCGTTCCGTCAATCGACGCGTGAGTTGTCCGGTCCCGCATCCGATGTCCAGAACCATCTCAGGCTGCATCTCCGTCAGACGAGCCAACACCGCATCGTGAACTGGCCGATACGTCGCATACTGAAATCCGGGGCGGTCATAGACAGCCGACCAGCGATCGAACAGCATCGATCCCACACGTGCCATGGCCCATTGTCGCACTGATCTGCCGCCGGAGCGATCGACGAGACCCTGATCCCGCAGGCACTGGCCGCGACCATGACCAAGCCACTGGACCGTCAACGGACGTGCTGCTGTTCGCCGGTGATCATCGCACGGACGGTTCTCGGTGCCCCCGCTGTCCCCACTCGGCGACGCGGCGGCGTCTCAGTTGGCGACCCCCTATCGGACACATGCGGTAGCCCGCGACTATCGAGCGCCCGGTAGGTGCCGCACTGCAGCATCGGCTGGCCGTCGTCGACCGGGTTATGGAGCGCGCGTGATGTGCGCATCTGGCCGAGCGGCTTGGGATCGCATCGCCGGTTCTTTCGCTGGTCTGGAGCGACTGTCGGCCGATGTTCTGAGCGCATGCGGACGGACCGATCGGGCCGGCGGCGTGTGATTCCCGGACGTCGAATTCGAGCGAGCATCGGCGCTGACGCCTGACGTGACGCCTTGGAGCATCATTGCGTTACGCCAATCCTCTGGCCTGCTGCGATCGGCTCAGCGCGTCACCATTGCTCGTCGCGCAATTCCCGCGACAACAGATCGAGCACAGCCTGACGCGCTTCCTTTCCCTCGTGGAGCACTGCGCAGACCTCAGCGGTGATCGGCATCTCGACACCGACCCGTTCCGCGAGGGCGCGCGCCGAGAGGCTGGTCACCACGCCCTCGGTTACCTCGTCCATCTCTGACAAGATCTCATCGAGGGTCCGGCCCTGGCCGATCGCGAGGCCGACGGCTCGATTCCGAGACAGATCGCCCGTCGACGTGAGCACCAGATCGCCCATCCCTGACAGACCGGCAAAAGTGAGCGGATCCCCACCACGGGCGACGCCCAGCCTGGTGATCTCGGCCAGGCCACGTGTGATCAACGCAGCTCGGGTGTTCCGACCGAAACCGAGTCCGTCCGAGATCCCGACCGCGATCGCGATGACGTTCTTGAGGGCCCCGCCGAGCTCTGCGCTGACCCTGTCGCGTGACGAGTAGACGCGGAACGATCCCGTAGAGAACAGATCACGGACACGTTGCACCGCGTCGTGGTCCTCACCTGCCGCGACGACGGCGCTCGGCTGGTCGGCTGCCACCTCAGCGGCAAACGACGGGCCCGACAGCACGACGATTCGTTCCTCGGCAACCCCGAGTTCGGCGAGGATCTCGCTCGGCGTCAACAACGTGTCGAGTTCGATGCCCTTCGACACCGTGACGACGACCGACGGCTGGCCGAGCGCCTCCCGAGCAGTGTCGAGCACCGACCGCATGTGCTGGGTCGGGATCGCATTGACGACGATGTCGGCGTGCTCGATCGCTCGATGCACGTCACCGGTCGCATCGAGGTCGGGTCCGAGTTCGACACCGGCCAGAAAGGTGCGGTTCTCGTGGCGGTTGACGATGTCATCGACCACCTCGGGCTCACGGGCCCAGATGAGCGTTGGTACACCTTCGGTCACGAGCAGCCGCGCGAGCGCAGTTCCCCATGCTCCCGCTCCGATCACCGACGTTCGTAATTGGTTGTCCACTGCGACCTCCCCGTTCGGCAGGAGCCGATCTCCTGGACGATACATCGGGCGATCGGGACACGCTGTTCGTCCGACTCTCAGATCGCAGGGACCATCCGCGGTGTTGCCGATCACGGGTGCGTACCAGCCCTCGACGTCGCAGAGCCGACGACGAGCCCGCAGTCCACTTCCTCGGCTGATCATCCTCGGAAAGACGACGCTGCACGATTCGATATCGGAGAGGTCGACATCGACACCGGCCCCGCCGGACAGTTGGTGATTGTGGTCGCAACTGACGACGACAGCATCATGGAAACCCGACTCATCGAGTTGCGCGCCGCCAGCATCGGCCACCGACGTTCTGCCGAGCACCCGACCAGCTGAGGAAGCGATTCTGCTT
>Ga0316193_10003306_pt1 | contig 11587 bp, 6 predicted proteins | sample MerIslsedime2_MG_FD_207735 | JGI IMG/M metagenome (GOLD analysis project Ga0316193, IMG submission 207735) | Coastal sediment microbial communities from Maine, United States - Merrow Island sediment 2 | ecosystem: Environmental > Aquatic > Marine > Coastal > Sediment | place: USA: Maine... | reverse complement strand
GCCCCTTCAAGGTGAGCGTGGCGAAAGTCCGCCTGCTCCAGATTGGCGTCGCGGAAATTGACGGCGCGGAGCTCACAGCGGGTGAAGATGGCTTTCTTGAGGTTGGCCGAGGCAAATGACACGCGGCCGAGGCTGGGCGACCGGAAGTCGAGTTCGGCGAGATTGGCGCTGTGAAGATCGCAGCCGTCGAAGACGGCGCCGATGAGGCTGGCCCCGCGAAGATCGGCGCTCGAGAGGTTGGTTTTGACAAAGGAGGTCTTGTCGAGATTCGAGTGACCGAGGGTGGCGCCCTCGCACTGCGCATCGTTGAAGATCGCTTCGGTGAGGACACAGCTGTGGAAATTCGTGTTGCGCAGGGCCGCGCCGCGGAAATCGGCTCGGGAGAGCCGGGAGTTTTTGAACTGGGCGTTGTCAGCCTGGACGTTGCAGAACCGCGCGCCCTCGAGGCTGAGGTCGGAGAGTTCGACGCCCTCCATCACGGCCTTCTCGGCGTTGATGCCCCGCATGATGGTCTTTTGGAAGCGGGCGCCGCGCAGCGAGGCGGCGACCATGATCGCTCCGGAGAGGTCCGCCCCATCGAGGATGGCGCTCTCGAGATTGGCCCGCGAGAGATCGGCTCGGCGGAGCAACGCCCGAGTGAGATTGGCGCCGCGGAAGGTGGCTTCGCGCATGGAAGCATTGCTGAGGTCGATGTCGGACATGTCGAGGAATTCGAATCGCACGTTGTCGAGGATGGTACCGACCATGGAAGCGCCGCGAACCTTTGCGGCCTCGAGGATCGCACGCGTGAAGTCGGCTTCGTTGAGATTGGCGTCCGAGAAGTCGGCGCCGCGGAGGTGGGCCTTCGAGAAATCGAGACCACGGAGATCCATTCCGGCCAGATCGGCATCGATGAGATCAGGTGCGAGGTTCGGGTTGGCCTTTCGCCACTCATTCCACTGGCCGGCTTCAAGCTGTGCTACGTGATCTGGATTGGCCATCAGCCGTTGCTTCCATCCCTTCTCTCTGTCGGGGCTCCTTTGTCATTATAGCCGTCATCAGTCGATGGGAAGATAATCGCCGATTCTTGCCGGTGCCGTAACATGGACGCTATGGATACGCTTCTTGGCGGAGGCAACCGCCTCTCGTTTTCCGTTCTCGTGATGGGGTGCTGGCTCTCCGGCGCCATTGTCGCTCATACGGCGTCTCCCGGAGACATCGAGACCACGTCATCGAAGCCGGCATCCGGGCTGTGGATGGTGGGCTGCGGCGAGCGCGCCGTGGAGGATCCGCGAATCTCCGTGGAAGCAGCGGGGGAGACTGTGTTGGCTCACCTCGGTCCCTGTCGGTGGTTGGTATCGGGCGATGGTGAGGTCATCCGCAATCGGCTGGGAGTGAGAGCGGCGACCGCGTGGCGATCTGCTGATGCGGTGAGTCCGGAGTTGAGGAATTTGGCGGTAACAGCCAAGACGATCCGGTCGTCTGAGGTGCTGGTTACCGTCGCGCTTGCACCGGGAACGCCGACAGTCTCGCTGGCGGCTCGAATCGAGAAGATTGGTGGATCGGTGAGTTGGTCGGATGATTCGACAGCCGTGACCACCCAACTCGGGCTTCGGGTCCCTCGCGATCGGTTGGCCGCATTGATCGAGGAACTCGAGCGGACACAGAATCTCGTGTGGGCCGAACCCCAGTCGCCGGTCCGCCTGCTCAACGATGCTTCGGTCTGGCGTTGTCAATCGGGCGAGCCCGCGGTCACCCCCGTTTTTGACCGGGGTCTTCGCGGTGAGGGCCAGGTGATCGGCATCATGGATACGGGTCTCGATGTCGATGACTGCCGATTCGATGATCCGGTGGTGGGTCTGCCAGCCGTCAACCAGGCGGATGGGACCGAGATCAACGCCGATCACCGCAAGATCCTCGCCGTGGATTTCCACTGGGACGCCGACTGGCCGCCGCAGCCCTCGAGTTGGGACGACCACGGTCACGGCACCCACGTTGCCGGCAGCGCGGCCGGAGATGTGCTCGCAAACCAGACCCACGACGGCGTCGATGGGATGGCGCCGGCCGCAAAGCTCGTCATCCAGGATGGCGGAGCGTTGGTCGATGACTGTGCCGATCTGCCGGGTTTGGGGTGCCCGGTCAAACCCCTCGAACCCGTGCTGCAACAGGCGTGGGCTCAGGGCGCCCGCATTCACACCAACTCCTGGGGCGACGAGGAGAACTTCCTGCCCTACGGCCGCTATACCGAGCGCACCGCCGATGTCGACCGCTTTATGTGGAACCACAAGGACACCCTCGTATTCTTCGCCGCCGGCAACTCCGGCCCGGATCTGGACACCGTGATCTCGCCATCGACCGGGAAAAACGTCGTCTCCGTCGGGGCGACCTTCCACGGTGACTTCGAACCGGCGTGCACGGTGGTGTTCTCATCCAGGGGCTGGACCCACGACGGGCGGATCAAACCCGACGTCCTTGCTCCGGGGATGTGGGTGATGTCGGCGGCGACCAATTTTGTTGTACCCGGCCCCTCGTGCAGCAACGCGCAGAACTCGGGAACCTCCATGGCCGCTCCCACCGCCGCCGGGCTCGGCGCTCTGGTGCGGCAGTACTTCACCGATGGCTTCTATCCTGACGGTTTCCCCCGATCCACCGATGGCTTCGAGCCGACAGCGGCGTTGGTCAAAGCGGTGCTCATCGCGTCGGCGGTGGATCTGAGCACCAAGGGCTGCCCCGACGAACCCATCCCATCGCGCGATCAGGGTTGGGGTCTCATCCAACTCGATACCGCGCTGGCTTTTGAGGGAGACGGTCGTGGACTCGTGGTGGACGATCACCGTGAGGGTTTCGGATCACCGGACGACGAGCCGGTGGGGATCCGGATGACCGCGACCGGGACCGGTCCGCTCAAGGTGGTCCTGGTGTGGACCGACCCGCCGTCTTCGAGCCTCGCAACCACCAATCTCGTCAACGATCTCGACCTCGTCGTCAGTGGTCCGGACGGTGTTTTCCAGGGCAACAGCTTTTCAGGCGGAGTCTCGGTTTCCGGCGGCGAGCCCGACCGGCTCAACAATGTCGAGGTCGTGTATCTCCCCGCTGCCGAGCGGGGTGTCTGGACCATCGAGGTCGCCCCGCACGCCATCGAGGTCCCGACGCAGGATTACGCTCTCGTAGTCACCGGCCCGGTGCGGGTGGACGAAGGTCCGAGACGGCCATCGGGCCGTGTCTCGCCGTAGGGCCGCTCCTTTATTGCAGCTTGCGTGAGGGCCCGAGTACGAAAGCGCCCACACCTGAAACCCTGAGCACCGCCACGCCGCGGGGTGGCCCCTACGCACGGAAAGAACAGCGGGAGACTCGCCTCGACGATTTCAGTCCGAGGTCTTTTCGGTTCGCTAGCAGAGTGAATTGAGAGATCCGTTGTCATCCGTTCCGAAATCAATTACGAAGCCTCACCAGCAGGTCGGCACGTCGCCGCGAAGTTGAATCGCGATCCGGTATCAGACTCCACCTAGAAATAAATCCGTGATCATCCGTGCAATCCGTGTCCAATTTGCGATGGAATAGCGGGCCCGAGCGACCATCGCGCCTTTGAGGGTCAGAACCTCGTCGTAATACCGAGACATCGCAACGGAATGGGACACGGATGCACACGGATCTGCACGGATTTTTCTTGAAGTTGGGAACGCTCTCTTCAGCGGTCATTGACTTCGTAGGGTCTTGATTGGATGCCGGTTGGGCTCTCATTGGATTTCGGAACGGATCCACACCGATGTGTCGCGTTTCTTGGGCTCCGCTGAACCTTGAACCCGTACCTTTCGCCAGCGTACCCCTCTATTGGAGTTCGGCCTCCAGGTACTCCCCGACCATCTCCATGGGGATGCCGCCCGAGTTGACCACCGCGTTGTTGAAGGCCTTGATGCTGAACTGCTCGCCGAGCCTGGCCTGCTCCGTCCGCAGGTGGTCGTCAAAGACCCTGAATCCGATGAAATATGACGGCAGCTGGATGGGCGAGAGGAGGGCTCGGTGCCAGAGGTTTTCGGCGAACTGGGGTGGCAGGAGCCCGGTTTCAACGGCAAAGGCGCTGAGTTGATCCCTGCTCCACCCGCGGCAGTGGACCTGAACGCTGACATACGCGCGGACGGCGTTCTCGAGGCGTTTACGCAGGTGGGCCATTCGCGTCAGGGGTTGATCGTCGTCGAACCCGGCATCGAGGGTCATCTGCTCGACAAACGAGGCCCATCCTTCGCTGAAATCGTCGCCGACGAAGAGTGGGCGGACCCGGCTCGGGTGGCCCGCCGCGACCTTGAGCTGGAGATAGTGCCCCGGATAGATCTCGTGGGTGATGATCATGGTGTTGAAGTGGGTGTTGAACGAGCGGTAGAAACCATCCTTGACGGCCTCGGGAGCGGAATCCGGCACCGTCGGCAGATAGAACAGGGTCTCGGCCTCGGGGTCGTAGGGGCCGGCGCTGTAGACCCCGCCCACGGCTGCTCCGGCAAAGTGGCTTGGTGAGAGGGCGGTGAAAAGGGTTTCGTGCGCCGGCAGATCGATGAGGTCCTTCTCCTCGAGGAAGATATGGGAGCGATCGATGAGATCGAGAAACTCCTGTAGGAATTCCGCTTGATTGCCGGCACGGTGGCTCTCCATCTCCGCCATGATGGGCCCGATGAGGTCATCGAAGTCGGCCGAGGCATCGATGTCCCAGCTTGTTCGCGCCAGCTCCTCCATGAGCGCCCTGACGGTTTCGATCTCCGTCATGGCGATCTGCTCCAGGATCTCGGGTGTCAAATGAGCGCCGTACGCCAGAGCCAGCTTGCGGGCGTAGAGCTCTTCGCCGTAGGCGTCGCTCAGGCCGAGCTCCAGATCGCTCTCCAGCCAGTCCGCGAACTCGTTGAGGGCAGATGCGGTCTGAACGGAGCTCGTCGAGAGCGCTGCGAGTCTGGGGTTGTTGTCGGCGACGCCGAGCGCCGACACGAGATTGCCCTCGATGAACTCAGCGGTCGACCGGATGTCACGGATCGAGGCCTCGGTGGCCGAGGGTCGGCCGTCTCTGAGCTGGATCTTCGCGGTCTCGCAAATACGTTCGAGACCTCCGAGCCGCTCGATGGCGGCGTCGAGTTTCATCTCATCGGTGAGATTGCTCCTGACGAGCACAGCCGTCAGGGCGTGGTTGATGAGGTTGGAGTAGGTCTGGGGATCCGTCCGGTGAATCTCGGCCTCGCCCCAGGCGAAGAACTCGCGACGGATCTGTCCTTCGATGAGCTGCCGGTCGATGCGTTCATCGAGGGTGGAGGATTCCGGAAGCGCCCGGATCCGATCGAGGGTGCTCCGGTTGATGGCCAGCCAGGCTTCGACGGTCGGTTGGTTGAAGTCCTCGAGGCGGGTGGCGGCCTCGGCCTGACCTGCCGACAGCGCCCGCGAGGGGTAGAACCCGGCCCACTCGACGAGATAGTCGTCAGCGATCGCCCCGATGGTGTCTGCGGACAGGGGTTCTTCAGCTTGGCCGCACCCAAGGGTCAGGGATATCGCGACGCCGACGAGGGCGAATCTGAGAAGTGTCATTGATGGTCTCCGTGTCGTAGGGTTCCCCTGGTGAGCAAGGTCCGGGTGGCGATTCCTAGGTTGCGTTTTCGAAGCAGCTGTGACGCTATTCGTGTTCATCTGCGTGATGGCTGATCTGCGCATATCTGCGCTATCTGCGGTTCCTCCGAATGCGATGTGTGATGATCCAGCATCCAGCATCCAGCATCCAGCATCGAGTATCGAGTATCGAGTATCGAGCTGCACCATCTCCCAAACCGGTGGCTACACGTTCCAGCCGAGGTCGTCCCATTCGTTCAGCGCAGGTGGAATGGGCTGGGGGCCCGCTCCCTGGACCGACTGATCGAACTCCACGGCCGCGCCGGACATCATCCCCGACTCGTCACAAGCCAGGAATGCGATGGCTTTGGCGACTTCGCGCGCCTTGAGCAATCGCCCGAACGGCTGTCTCGCCTCCACTCCGGCCAGCCAGTTCTCGTCGCTGCCGTGGACGGTGCGTTGGATCGTGTCCTCGCCGGGCGTGTCCATCCAGCCGATGTTGAGCGCGTTGACCCGGATGCGGTGGCGCATGAGCGCGTAGGCGGCGTTCTTGGTCATCACGGCGAGGGCCCCCTTGGAGATCGAGTAGGGCGAGAGGAAGGGCATGCCGCCGTACGCCGAGACGCTGCCGATGTTGACCATGGAACCGGCGACACCGTCGCGGATCATGATCTTGGCGGCTTCCTGCACCAAAAAGAAGGGCGCGCGCACGTTGATGGCCATGACCTGATCGTAGACCTCCGGGGTCGTGTTCAGGATGGACCCGCGGGTGGTGGCCCCGGCCGAGTTGACCAGCACGTGAACCGTGCCGAACTCCGCATCGGTCCCGGCCAGCAACGCCCGGCAGTCATCCACGCTGGCCATGTCCGCGCGAATGAAGATCGCCCGACAGGAGGCATTGTCGAGGCTCGCGGCGACCGCCTCGCCCCGTGTTTTGTCTCGCCCTGTGATCACGATACCCGCGGCACCGCGCTCGGCGAACAACCGAGCGGTCGCCTCGCCCAAACCCTGAGTGCTGCCGGTGACGATCGCAATCTTCCCCTCGAACTGTTTCGCTGAACTCATGCTGTTCTCTCCCGACCGGTCGTTTCAATTGTGATCAGTGATCAGTGGGTTCCACTCAACCCCTCAAACCCTCAAACCCTCAAACCCTCAACCCCTCAAACCCTCTACACCATCTCCCGGATCTTCGCCTGCAGTTGCTCGGAATCGATCCCCTGGTGCCCCATGTGTTGCCAGAGCCCGCCGCAGCCCTCCTGGTGGGTGCCGACGTGGTCGTATTTCGGGGTGAATCCACGCTGGAGGAGCCAGGTCCCGAAACGGCTGCCGAGCCCGGTGCGTTTGTTGAGGCTTTCAGCTACGAGCACGAACCGGCTCGCACCGATCTTGGCCATGATGTCCTCGTCAGCCACGTTGAGAGTTGATTTGTTGATGAGCCCCACGTCGATGCCATCGGCCCGGAGCCGCTCGACGGCGTCGAGGGCGCGATAGAGGGTCTCGCCGAAGCTGACGACAAAGCCACCGTCCGATGATGCGTCGCGGATGATTTCGTCCTTGCCGGGTTCGAAGACATAGCCTTCGCCGTGGATCTCGGCGCCGTTTTCGTCAAGCAGCGTCGGCACCTTGGATCGGGTCGAAAAGACAAAGCGCAGCCCCGGGTCGTGGAAGATCTTCTTGACGCACGCCATCATCTGACCGCCATCGGCGGGGAAGTAGAGCCGGGTCGATGGATCCTCGTCGTCGAGGCCGTTGTCGGCAAAGAACACGTTGAGGCCGAAGTGGCAGGTGTTGTCGGCCATGTCATCGACCCCGGCGTGGGAGAAGTGGCACAGGAGGTTGCACTTGTTGAGTCGGGCCATGGTGATCTCGGAGACGCACATTTCCAGAAACGCGCTGAAGGTGCCGAAGATCCCCTGTTTTCCGGGTGCCGACCCGAAACCGGCGGCGGCGGCGAGGTTGGAGCGCTCCATGATCCCCGAGCTGATGTAGACCTCCGGGTAGGCCTTACGGATGTGGACGAGTCCGCACGAACCCTCGAGATCCGAGTCGAGAACCCGGACCGTCGCGCGGCGGGTCGGTTCGTCCATGGTGGCGAGCACCTCGTTGACGGCGTGGCCGAAGAGATTGCGGTTGGAGGCCTTGTCCTCGCCGACGCCGAGATAGACATGCGGGCTGGGATCTTTGGTGATCGCGTCGAGATAGGCGATGGCATCGGCGTAGCCCTTCGGCTGGAGATACTCCTTGGCGACATCCACCGAAACCACATCGTGGGCCTTGGGCAGGCCCTCGACAGCGGGGATCCCCGGCGCCATGGGACGGTGGTTGATCACCGCCACGGGTCCCGGGGTTTGCATTGCGCGCGCCATTCGGGCGTAGAGATCGTCGAGATCCTCGCCGTCGCCCTCGAGGATGGTCAGACCGTGGCCCGCGAGGGTCTTGGCGACCGAGAATCCCTTGATGTAGTCGCTGGGGTGGCCGGCGATGGTGACGTCGTTGTCATCGATGACGAGTTTGACCTCGAGAGCATTGGCGACGGCGATTCGGGCGGCCTCGGCGTCGTTGCCCTCCTGCTGGGAGCCGTCGGAACCGAAGCAGAAGACCGCCGTGTCGGGGTTCGCCATGGCGACGCCGTTGACGTGCGGCCACATGTGACCGAGCCGGCCCGAGCTGAAGGTGACCCCGGGAGTGTGACCCAGTTCCGGGTGGCCGGGGAGGTGGGCGCCGGCCTCTCGGTAGTGGAGGATGGCTTCGGCGGGCAGATGCCCGTTGAGCACCGACATGAGGTACTGGATCGCCACCCGGTGGCCGGCTTCATCGAAATAGGCGGGGTAGGCCTTCCCGGCTCGTATGAACCCGTCGGCGATCAGCACCTCGGGAACGATGTCGTAGGCGCCGCCGCTGTGGCCGCCGACTCCCCGCGCAGCCCCGGTCGCCGTGAAGAAGACGATGGCGTCCCGGCAGAGCTGGACATTGGTTGCGAGTTGGTCCCGCTGCTCGGTGGTCAGGGCCTCGACCTGCGGGTCGAGGGTCAGCGGACGGATTTGACTGAGGTCCATGGGAAAGGTTTCGGTGGTGGCCAATGTGGTGCTCCTCCTCGTTGTTGAGACGATACCAAACTTCCTGCGGTGGTGTGGGAGTTTGGCGAGTTCGTGGTGCCCGGGATTCGATTTTGACCTCATCGAGCCGGTCGAGGTGATACTGTCGTGTGGAACGAAGGGGGACTCAATGGACGAGCGGCACGAAGATCTGAAATCCGACCGCAACAACGAGAATCAAGAATCGGGAACCGTGAGCCGACGGTCGTTTGTTGGCGCCGGAGTGGCCGCGACGGTGGGCGCCGCTGCGGGCGCGGCGGTGGCGGGGAGCGCAGCGGCTTCGTCGCACGAAGGTAAACCGGGCCAGCCCTACAATCCGCGGACCAAGGACGCCATGCCCACCCGAAACCTGGGTCGGACCGGCTTTCAGGTGGGGATCTTCAGCCTCGGCGGCCAGGCCGCCATCGAGCGTACCTTCAACGCCGATCTCTCGGCCGAAATCGTCAATCGCGCCCTCGATCTCGGGGTCAACTACATTGACTCCGCCGCGGCCTACGGCAAGGACGAGGAGTGGGGCCGTGCGCACGGCACCAGCGAGCGCAACATCGGCCAGGTGATGAAGACCCGAAGATCCGAGGCCTTTCTCACGTCGAAGACCCACTATCGCGACTACGACGGTTCAATGAAGGCCCTCGAATCGAGCCTGAAGAATCTCCAGACCGACCACCTCGATCTGTGGCAGATTCACAACCTCAAAACGCCCGATCAACTCGAGCAGATCTTCGCCAAGGACGGAGCCATCAGGGCGCTGGAGGAGGCCAAGGCACAGGGCATGGTCCGCCACGTCGGCGTGACCGGCCACTACGAGCCGCTGATCCTGGTCGAGGCCCTCAACCGCTATGACTTCGAGACCATTCTCATGGTTGTCAGCGCCGCCGATCCCAACTATCTGAGCTTCAAGGACCACCTGCTGCCGACCGCGCTGGAGAAGGGCGTGGGGATCATCGGGATGAAGCTCGCCGCTCGCGGACGCCTGCTCTCGGATTGGACTCCGCCACCCATCGAAAAGCAGCGCCCGAGCATGGCGACGGAGTTGCCGGGAACCATCACCATGAAGGAGTCGCTCCACTACTCCAGCACGCTGCCGGTCAGCACCAATATCGTCGGTGTCGACAACGTCGAACAGCTCGAGCAGAACGTCAAATGGGCGTCGGAGTTTGTGCCGTACTCGCCCGAGAGGATGGCCGAGCTCGAGAAGAGGACTCTGCCGATCGTGCGTCAGGCCCTTTACTTCCGCCGGTGGGACATGGGCTCCGTCTGAGCGCTGATGTGCGGGACCGTCGCACCCGCCTTTTCAAGGGCGAATCACGGATCCCTCCGGCCGCGCGGTGTCCAGCCACCGCGACGCCTACGAATAGAGCTCTCGCAGAATTCGGGATTGCGGCTGGAATCGACGCAAAGGGACCATCGCCCGCGGGGACGCGGGCGCTACAAAATCGCGAACATCCTTGTAGCGCAGGCGTCCTCGCCTGCGATGGACCGCTGCGGTGAGGCTGGTACCTCGACATCTTGTAGGATTTCGCAAGAGGCTGAATGGTCACCGGCAGGCGCTTGATGATCACCAGCATGCCAGCGGCGGTCGCTGCCGCGTACTGCAACAGCGGCGCAGGTCCCCATTGCGGGGACGGGGGAGGGCTGCCATACTCGCCGCCGAATACCGTCGATGTTGAGATCGACATTGGAGAGGTTGGAAGTCTCATGAAACCAGGTCAGTTTGCTTCAAGGGTAATCGTGGTTGGAATGCTGGTGTTCGGAATGCTCTCTTCAAACGCCGTTGCAGGCGGCCCCGTGACGGTCACCGGAACGGTGACGGATATCAACGGTAACCCGCTCCGGGGTGTCGAGGTGACGGTGATCGCGGAGGGCAGCGACGAACCGGCCACGGCTCAGACAAAAAAGAACGGCCAGTTTTCGATCAAGCTCGATGACTTCGACCTGAAGTACAAACTCACCTTCACAAAAGAGGACTTCGAGGCCGTGTCGACCGAGTTCGTCCCCGGGCCGGAGGAACTCATCCCGGTCGACGTGACCATGGCCTTGGTGAATCTGACCGAGCAGAGGGAACTTGCCATCCCGGTCTTCAACGAAGGTGTCGTGCTTTTGGAATCGGGCGACAACGCAGCGGCGCTCGAGAAATTCCGCGAAGCGTCCGAGATTGATCCGGATTTCGGTGCGGCAGCCGGCGCCACCGCGGCGGTCGCCATGGAGCTCAAAGACTACGCCACCGCCGCCGATGCGGCGGAGAACCTCGTCCGGATCGAGCCCGAGAATGTGTCCGCTATCAGCACGGCCTATTATTCCGAACTCATGCTCCTCGACATGGAGCGGTTCATCCCGTCGGCGAGACGACTTGCCGAGACCAGCCCTGAGGTGGTTTCGAACGAGATGGTGCAACACGCCCGGGTACTCTTCGACAACGAGGAGCTCGCGGGATCCCGACTACTCCTCGAGATCATCATCGAGAGAGAACCCGAGGCTGCCGGTGCCCAACTCCAACTCGGGCTGACCTGCAACATGCTCGGCGACAACGCGTGCGCGAAAGCCGCGTTCGGGCGCTACCTTGAGATCGCGCCCGATGGCCCGGATGCGGCGACCGCACAATCTCTGCTCGACTACCTCCAGTAGGTCTGCCGCTCCGCATTGACAGGCGGTGGCCTCCTCGTGGGTCGGCCATCAGGGCCGGGAGGATTTTGCCGCTCCCGATGACAACCCCAATGTCACCCTGAGTACCGCTACGTCGCCAAACGTTGCCTACTCCAGGCATGACTGAGCAACCAAACTCCTGTCATTCTGAGCACCGCCACGCCGCGAGGCGGCGCCTACCCATGGAAAGAACCTGCGATCTGTACCGCGAGGCTCAATGGAACCGCAAAGACGCGAAGCACGCCAAGGTACCGCCAAGCGTCGCTGTTTGACCCGGGCTCCCTCCGATTCGG
>Ga0316193_10003305_pt1 | contig 11589 bp, 10 predicted proteins | sample MerIslsedime2_MG_FD_207735 | JGI IMG/M metagenome (GOLD analysis project Ga0316193, IMG submission 207735) | Coastal sediment microbial communities from Maine, United States - Merrow Island sediment 2 | ecosystem: Environmental > Aquatic > Marine > Coastal > Sediment | place: USA: Maine... | reverse complement strand
GATGCGATGCGCACGAACGGTCGGCTGTCTTCTTTATCCGGCGGCGCGTCCATGACGATCCGGCTCAGATCGCCTTTACGTGCCCGAAAATAGCGTCGGAAACTCGCGTCAGCCGAAGCCGGCGCCAAATCCGCGCCCGCGATCTCGTCAAACTGCTGTAACCAGTCGTGAATCGCCTGAACTCTTTCGTCTGGCGATTGGTCAGAAATGCCTATGGGTGGACTCCCTGCTTCATTGAAGGGTTTTGCGAACTATGCGAAGGTAGCAAATCGTAATACCTGTTAACATCTTTTCTTCGTAACATCTTGTCTCTATTCATTTTTGTCAGATAGGCCAGCCTAGATTTTGTCCAGAATTTCCGCTTTTGGCGCATGCCTTTGCCTGTTGCTCGCGGCACCACACGTTTATGCGCAGGATCGACTCGTCTGTGAGGCGCCGTTGGTCGGCAGCCTGTCTCAAGACCCGGACGCCCTCGCATTCGGCGACCCCGATGACGAGACGGTGCAATTCGAGGTTGGAAAAATCGAAGCACAGATGATCCCATCGCCGTCCGGATCCATGTCCGGTGGCGTCCTGGTGCGAAGAGGCGATCGCCTGGCTGGCGCCGACAGCGCAGACTACAACCCGGATACGCAGTCTTTGACCCTGCAGGGTGACGTGAGATATCTCGATCCCAGCACCGAAATTGTCAGCCAATCCGCAGAATTCGCGTACGAAACCGGGCACATACGATTTGAAAACGCCGAATTTCTTCTCGGCGACAACAATTCCCGTGGCGCGGCGACTATTTTGCAGATCAGCCAGGCCGGAACGCTTGACCTCAATAACGTCAGCTATACGACCTGCCCACCGGACTCGAACGACTGGTTAATTCAGGCAGGCGACATCAATATCGACACCGCCAGCGGCGTCGGCACAGCGCGGAACGTAAAACTACGGTTCAAAGGTGTGCCAATTCTATACGCACCGTATTTTTCGTTTCCAACCAGCAACGCGCGAAAATCCGGCATCTTGACGCCTACTATCGGAAGCGCCGGACGCAGCGGCAACGAAATCAGTTTGCCGTATTACTGGAATATTCGTGACAACTACGACGCCACCATTGCACCGCGCTGGCTATCCAATCGCGGCCTGCAAGTGGGTACGGAATTTCGCTACCTGACGAAACGCAATGACGGTTCGGCCATTGTCGAATACCTTGCCGATGACAGCCTGATTGACAGGAGCCGCTACCTGATCGCGCTCGAGCATCGCACACTGTTTGACAGCGGTTGGCGCAACCTGGTCGATATTCGTGACGTTTCCGACTCACAATATTTTGAGGATCTCGGCGGCACTTTGAGCTTGACCAGCACCACCCATCTTAATCGCAATGTGCAGTTCGATTTCTTCGGCGACCATTGGGCGTTGTTCGCCCAGGTTCAGGACTACCAGACGCTCGATGAATCCATCGTGCCTGAAGATGAACCGTATCGCCGGGTTCCGCAGGTGAAAGTAGCAGGCCACTATCCGGATCAACTTCTCGGCCTTAGCCTCGGCTTTACCGGGGAGCTGGTGAATTTTGAACGAAATACCGGCGTCACAGGCTGGCGCGTGGATGCGGCACCGAGCATCGAGTTACCGATACAGAAACCAGGCTGGTTTCTGAAACCGGCGGTCGTCCTCGAATACACTCGCTACGAACTTCAGAACACGGCACCAGGGCAATCTGCAACTCCGAATCGCACGCTGCCTATTGCGAGTTTCGATTCCGGGTTTGTTCTCGAACGTTCGATGAAACGATCGGGCAACTTTATTCAAACGATTGAGCCCCGTTTGCTTTATGTGCATGTGCCGTTTCGTGACCAGAACCAGATACCCGTATTCGATACGATTACTCCGAACCTGAATTTCGTACAGTTGTATCGGAAGAATCGTTTCATGGGTATTGATCGCGTCGGCGATACAGACCAGGTCAGCATCGGCATTACATCGCGAGTACTGGACGTTGACTCCGGCGAGGAGCTGCTTTCGGCAACTATCGGTCAGGCGCGCTTCCTCAGTGATCAATTCGTCACACTGCCGGGCCAGCCGGCGCCAACTGCGGGGTCGTCGGATTACATCGCCGAACTGCGCTTTTTGCTTCTCCGCAATATCAATTTCGATTTTGGTCACCAGTGGGGATCGGAGGACCGTGGCACGACCCAATCAGAAGCCCGGCTTCAGTACCGACCACAATCCAACAAGGTCCTGAACCTGGCGTACAGGTTCCGTCGCGATTCAGTCGAGCAGGGAGATATATCGGTATCGTGGCCCATCAGCAAGAGCTGGAATTTCGTTGGTCGCTACAATTACTCATTCCGTGACCGCGAGTCTCTCGAGCAGTTTTTCGGATTCGAATACGAGAGCTGTTGCTGGGGCCTGCGCATGGTGTCGCGCCGCTACCTGTCCACACGCGATGGAACCCGCGACACATCATTTGGTCTGCAACTGGTACTGAAGGGAATGATGAGCGTGGGTACTGCTGCCGACAAAATGCTCGAACGTGGTATCCTAGGTTATTCCCCGGACAACTATTGAGTCGCCTGTCGGCAGAATTGCTGATGCGACGAGATGTGAATTAATGAATAAAATCCAATACTTATCCTTTTTCTTCTGCGTCACCCTCTGGCAGGCCGCTGCAGCGCAGGACAGCGCCGACGTGTTGGCGACGGGGCAAGTCGGGCCTCCGAAGAGCGGTGTGTTTCTTGACGGTGTCGTCGCCATTGTTAACGAAGGCGTGGTCACCAAATCCGAGCTGACTCACCAGATTGTGACCATCGAGAAACGTGCACGCGATGCGGAGATCCAGTTGCCGCCTGCCGACATCCTGCAGGAACAGGTGCTTGAGCGACTGATCGTTGAAGAGGTGCAGATGCAGCGGGCGGAACGTGTCGGCATCGTGATATCGGATCAAATGCTCAATGGCGCTATTGCACAGGTTGCCTCGGATAACGGCACCACCATCGACAAACTGCCGGATTTGCTGTTGGAGGACGGTATTCTTTATGCCGACTATCGATCTGAATTGCGCAAGCAGCTGACCATGGATCAGCTACGTCGAATCGAAGTCATGGGCCGCATTGCTGTCTCAAAGCGCGAGATTGACCAGTGCCTGGCCGATCTAGACGACAACGTCGTCGTCGACTCGGATTACAACCTGTCACACATCCTGATTTCGATCCCCGATTCCGCGACCGGAGTGCAGATTACGGAAGCCGAGGAAGAGGCCAACATGGTTTACCAGCAGATTCAGGGAGGCGCGTCTTTTTCGGAAATGGCCGTTCGCTATTCCGACAGCCAAACCTCACTTGAAGGCGGCGCACTCGGCTGGCTCAAAGGCAGCGATTTGCCGACGCTGTTTTTCGATGTGATGGATGTAATTGAAGAAGGCGAAGTATCACAACCAGTGCGAAACGTCAGTGGCTTTCACCTTGTCAAGATTAATGAAATGCGCAGTGCCATCCAGCACAGTGAAGTGGAGCAGACAGATGTTCGCCACATCCTGATTATGCCGAACGAAATTATCGATGACGCCACCGCCAAGCAAAGGCTTGAGGAGGCACTGGAACGAATTAAGGGTGGTGAGGACTTTGAAGAAGTCGCCAAGCTGATGTCTGACGATACGGGCTCGGCCAACGACGGCGGCAATATGGGCTGGTCCAATCCCGGAATTTTCGTGAAAGAGTTTGAGGAAGTCGCTGCCAAGGCCGAAATCGGCGTTATCTCGGAGCCGTTCCGAACTCAATACGGCTGGCATATTCTCGAAGTGCTGGGGCGACGTACGTACGACAATACGAATGACCTCAAGGAAAACAGTTGTGTCAATCGTGTTCGAAACAGCAAGCTATCCAGCGAAACCGAGCTGTGGGTAAGACGCTTGCGCGACGAAGCTTACGTCGAAATTCGAATCTAGTATTGCGCAACTGGATGACAGACGAACATCCTCTGAAACCATTAGTCCTTTCCGCCGGTGAGCCCGCCGGGATTGGTCCCGATCTCTGCCTGCAGCTGGCATCGTCTCACCAGGTTTTACCGATCGTCATTGTGGCCGATCCGGAAGCGTTGCGACGCCGCGCCGAGCGTTTATCGCTGGATGTCGATATTTCGTTATATGAACGCGGCGGCAAAGTATCGCCGAACACGCTATCGGTACTGCCAGTGGAAATGGCCAACAAGGATGTGTGCGGAACGCCGGATCCGGCCAATGCACGTGCTCTGCTGGAAGGACTGAATCGTGCGGTCGCGGGTTGCCTTGACGGCGAGTTTGCTGCGCTTGTGACCGGGCCTCTGCAGAAAAGCGTCATTAACGACGCCGGCATTCCCTTTACCGGCCACACAGAATACCTGGCCGGGCAAACGGGTGGGAACAAACCTGTCATGTTACTGGTTGCGGACGAACTCAGAGTTGCGCTGGTCAGTACACACCTGCCACTCAGGGCGGTCGCGGACTACATTACGCCGGAGCGCATTCACTCAACCCTGCAGATTCTGCACGACGGCCTTGTCAAAAGCTTCGGCATTGCTCATCCAACAATCAACGTGTGCGGACTGAATCCGCATGCTGGCGAGGGTGGACATCTTGGCAACGAGGATAAGGATGTGATCGCACCGGTTCTGGATACTCTGCGCGAGAAGGGCATGCAACTGCGCGGCCCGTTGCCGGCAGATACCGCATTTACCGATGCGGCCGGGCCTGCAGATGCCGTGCTGGCCATGTATCACGATCAGGGCCTGCCGGTTCTCAAGTTCGCGGGCTTTGGCAAAGCGGTCAATGTCACCCTCGGACTGCCGATTGTTCGCACCTCGGTGGATCATGGAACCGCACTCGATATCGCCGGCAGCGGCAAAGCAGACACTGGCAGCCTGCAGGCGGCCATCGACCTGGCTATTCAGCTGTCAACGAACCGGGCAACGGTTTGAGTCATACGCCGCGAAAACGATTCGGACAACACTTCCTGAGTGCCACTGACGTAATCAGTGACATTGTCCATGCGGTTGCACCCAACGAAAACGACACACTCGTCGAAATCGGGCCCGGGCTTGGCGCACTGACCATACCGCTGGCCAATACCGGTGCTGAATTGCACGCAATCGAGTTCGATCGCGATCTCGCCGGGCCACTGCGTAAGCAATTTTCCGGGTTTGATAATGTAACCATTCATGAATGCGACGCCCTGAAGTTCGATTACGCATCACTGGGTGACGACCTGAGAGTCGTCAGCAACCTTCCGTACAATATTTCGACACCTATGCTGTTCCGGTTGATCGAATACAAAGACCACATCCGCGACCTGCATCTGATGCTGCAAAAAGAGGTCGTTGACCGGATGGCTGCGGCGCCTGGAAACAAGCGCTACGGTCGCCTGACGATCATGCTGGGATGCCACATGGAGGTGCAGCCGTTGTTTGATGTCCCGCCCGAGGCATTCTCGCCACCGCCAAAAGTACGGTCAGCGGTTGTCGCAATGCGCCCGTTACCTGACAGCGCATTTCAGATTGACGATCCTGCCCTGTTTTCCGCGCTAATTGCCAGAGCGTTCAGTCAGCGCCGAAAAACGGTGCGTAACGCATTGAAAGGTCTGGCCGATGAGCAACTGCTGGAGAGTGCCGGCATCAACCCGACTGACCGACCGGAACGCATCCCGGTCGACAACTGGGTAATGCTTGCCAATAGTCTGCAACAAACCGGGTAAACCGGGCTACAATGAACTTTGCCGGATCAATTGACTCAAGTATTTATGGACAAAATCAAGTGTGAAATCAGCATCGAGGTCGCGACGGACTACGTCGATGATCAGTCTGAACCGGACGTTGACCGATACGTGTTCGCATACACCATCACCATTGCCAACCAGGGCAATGTACCCGCCAAGTTGCTGAGTCGCCACTGGGTCATTACTGACGCTAATGGCAAAATCCAGGAAGTCTCCGGCGACGGCGTAGTGGGCGAGCAACCGCACCTGAATCCGGGTGAGAAATTCAGTTATTCCAGCGGCGCGGTTCTCGAGACACCCGTCGGTGCCATGCAGGGCAGTTACCGTATGGAAGCCGACAACGGCACCAGTTTCGATGCGCCCATTCCGCCGTTTACCCTCGCGGTACCGGGCCTATTGCACTAACGATCTGCTATGTCGACCTATGCTATTGGCGACATTCAGGGTTGCTACGACCCGTTCCGCAAGCTTCTCGACAAACTTGAATTCGACCCCGGCAAAGATCATTTGTGGTTGACCGGTGACTTGGTTAACCGGGGCCCGAAATCTTTAAAGACACTTCGGTTCGTCAAGTCCCTGGGCGACTCCGCGATCACCGTACTCGGCAATCATGATCTGCATTTGCTTGCGCTCGAGAATGACATTAACTACTCGGACCAGCGTTTCAGCTCACTGTGGAAAGTCCTCGGCGCGGACGACGGCGGCGAACTGCTTGACTGGCTCAGGGCGCGACCACTTGCCCACTACAGCAAGAAACTGAATACCTTGATGATCCATGCGGGCATTCCACCGCAGTGGACCGTAAAAAAGACCCTGAAGCGCGCGGCCGAAGTAGAGCACGTGTTACGAAAGGACGACTACCACAAGTTTCTAAATCGCATGTACGGCGACCGGCCCAACCGCTGGTCGGGCAAACTGCGTGGCAACCCTCGATTGCGTGTCATCGTGAATTCACTCACTCGCATGCGCATGATCTACGCGGATGGCCGGCTGAATTTCACCCACAGCGGACCACCTGAGAATGCGCGCAAAGGCCTGATCCCCTGGTTCGAAGCGGAGGACGCGAAGTGGCGTGGCACACGCATCGTCTGTGGGCACTGGTCGGCCCTTGGCCTGATCGTAACGCCTGAACTCATCGCCGTTGATACCGGCTGTGTGTGGGGGCGACGGCTTACAGCCGTTCGATTAAACAAGAAACCAAAAGTAACATCGGTTAATTGCAAGTAAGCAACCCGGGAATGGACTTGAACGACCAGGCGGCCCTTGAATACGCGCGACGGAATGTTATTCGAATTGCACCGGCACCGTTGTATAACAATCACGAAGACGTGTTTGAATTTTCTCAGCGCCTGGAAACGGCGTTAGGAGACCAGGCGCGATCCATCGTCAGAATGTCGAACGCGTATTTGCGCTCAGCCGTGACGGGGAAATTCTCTTCGGCGACTACCTGCCATTCGCCGTCATCCAGTTCAGGAAAATACGTATCGCCGTCTATGTTGGCGTGAACACGCGTGAGATATATTCGGTCTGTCCTTGGCAGTAATTGCCGGTAGAGTTGCCCTCCCCCGATAATCATCACCTCCTCTGCACCGCCCGCGACGGTGATCGCGTCGTCAACCGTCGCGACCACGTCGCAACCTTCGGCGATGAAATTCTTTTGGCGGGTCATGACGATGTTCTGGCGCCCGGGCAATGCCCGGCCAATCGAGTCCCAGGTGGCGCGACCCATGATCATCGGCTTGCCCATGGTGATCGCCTTGAATCGCTTGAGATCCTCCGGCAGCCGCCATGGCAGACCACCGTTTTTTCCAATGACATTGTTCGTTGACGCGGCAACGATGGCGGAAATTTTCATGAACATTAAATTTAGACGGCGACTGCCGCCCTAATGTGCGGATGCGATTCGTAATTCAGGATCTCGAAATCCTCGTATTCGTAGCCGAAGATCGTGTCCGGACGGCGCTTGATCGCCAGTCGTGGCAGCGCCAGCGGTTCGCGCTGCAACTGCTCATCGGCTTGTTCGAGATGGTTCTGATACAGGTGGCAATCGCCGCCGGTCCAGATAAATTCGCCCACGTTCAAGTCGCATTGTTGTGCAACCATGTGCGTCAGCAGTGCGTACGATGCGATATTGAATGGCACGCCGATAAAAATATCGGCGCTACGCTGATACAGCTGGCAGGACAACTTGCCATCGGCAACGTAAAACTGAAACATGCAGTGGCAGGGCGGCAGCGCCATGTTTTCTATCACGCCGACATTCCACGCGTTGACCAGTAATCGGCGTGAGTCCGGGTTGTTTCGTATCATGTCTATGAGCTCACTGATCTGGTCAACGGAACTGCCGTCCGGTTTCGGCCAGTTGCGCCACTGAACGCCGTAGACAGGACCGAGCTCACCCTCGTCGTCCGCCCATTCGTCCCAAATCGATACGCCGTTGTCTTTAAGATAGGCCGTGTTCGACTCACCTTTCAGGAACCACAGCAATTCGTAAACGATGGATCGAATATGCAGCTTCTTGGTCGTCACCAACGGAAACCCCTTGCTTAAGTCGAAACGCATCTGGTGTCCAAATACGCTCAGCGTGCCGGTGCCGGTACGGTCTTCCTTTTTAGCGCCAGTGTCACGAACATGACGCATCATTGCTAAATATTCTTGCATTTCAGGTACTTGCCTCTCGCGCTCGTTGGTTTCGCCAAACCATGAAAAGCATCGTAGCACCCAGCAATATCATCGGCATACTGAGTATCTGACCCATAGTCACCCAGCCGAGCGCGAGATATTCGAGATGCGCATCCGGTATGCGGTAGAACTCGACAAAGAAGCGAAAAATTCCATATAAGAACAGGAACATGCCCGACACAGCCATATACGGTCGCTTCGTCGATGAAAATAACCAGAGGATGATGAAAAGGACAAGTCCTTCGAGGAGTGCTTCGTAAAGTTGCGACGGGTGCAGGCCGACGCCATTGATGTTGAACGCCCAGGGAACATCGGTTGGCTTGCCCCACAGTTCATTGTTAATGAAATTGCCGACGCGTCCAAGGCCCAGACCGATCGGAACCATCGGTGCGATAAAGTCAGTCACTTCCCAAATTCGCAAGCCGATACGCCGGCCGAAAAGCCACATTGCGACAATGACGCCGACGAGACCACCATGAAACGACATCCCGCCTTCGGTAATCTTGAAAATATACAACGGGTCGCTGATTAGCTGATCCCAGCCATACACCACCGAGTAGCCCAGTCTGCCGCCGATGATGACGCCGAGCATCGCATAGAAAATGAGATCGTCAACCTGCTCCGGTTTGACTAGTGACCATTTCATTGCGGCACGTTTTCGCGCCAGCCACCAGCCCGCTAAAAAGCCGCCCACGTACATGAGGCCATACCAGCGAATTTTTACTACGCCAATCGAAAAAATGACCGGATCAATGTGTGGATAAGGAAGCATCCGTCGTGCCCTTTGAGCTGCGAGACTGGGCGCTAGTCTACCATCGCTGTCGCGCTTCGCGAGCCGGCATTCACGGCTTACGGTATAGTTCTCGCCCGCAACCGGACAGCGAATCATGAACGATAAACCCAGCCACCAGAATCGCCTTGCCGACGAATCCAGCCCTTACTTGCAACAACACGCGACCAATCCGGTGGACTGGTATCCGTGGGGTGAGGAAGCGCTGACGCTGGCAAGGGAGTCAAACAAACCGATCCTGCTTTCGATTGGGTACTCCGCCTGCCACTGGTGCCACGTCATGGCGCACGAGTCGTTCGAGGATGAGGCAACAGGCACGTTGATGAATGACCTGTTCGTCAACATCAAGGTAGACCGGGAAGAGCGACCGGACCTCGACAAGATTTACCAGACCGCTCATCAACTGTTGACGCAGCGAGGCGGTGGCTGGCCGCTGACAATGTTCATCAACCCGGATGACCAGCGACCATTTTTTGGCGGCACCTATTTTCCGGACGAGGCGCGATACGGCATGCCTGCATTCAGGGACCTTCTAACGCGCATCGCCGAGTATTTCGCGACAAACAGGGATGATGTGCGAGCGCAGGGCGAAGAGTTGCAGGGGGTTTTTGGCAAGCTTGAGCCTGCGACGGTGGATGAAACGCAAGTGCTCGACGACGAGCCACTCCGCAAGTCGCGCGAAAAAATCGCAGATACATTTGACCGGGAATATGGCGGTTTCGGCGATTCGCCGAAATTCCCACACCCGACCAGTATCGATCGCTTGCTGCGCGACTGGCGCGACACGGCACATGCAGCCGAGCCGGACGTCGATGCACTGTTCATGGTCTCGCTGACCCTCAAGCGAATGGCTGACGGCGGAATTTTTGATCAGCTCGGCGGTGGCTTCTGCCGTTATTCCGTGGACCGTTTCTGGCAGATTCCGCATTTCGAGAAAATGTTGTATGACAACGGCCCGCTGCTCGCGTTATATGCGCAACTGCATATAGCGACCGGCGAACCGCTATTCCGGCAAATCGCCAATGAGACTGCAAACTGGATGCAGGACGACATGCTGTCACCGAATGGCGGATTCTATTCAACCCGTGACGCAGACTCGGAAGGAGAAGAAGGACTGTTCTATGTCTGGACGCCCGAGCAAGTCAAAGCGTTACTGCCAGAGGATGATTATGAAATCTTTGCGCGGCGTTTCGGTTTACAGAGCAACGCGAACTTTGAAGGCAAATGGCACCTGTCCGTGCGGGAGTCGATAGAAGAGCTTGCTCGCGACACGGGCCGGTCCGAATCAGACGTGACCTCGACCATCGATGGTGCGAGACAGGTCCTGCTGAAGGAACGCGCCAAACGCGTCCACCCGGACCGGGACGAAAAACAACTGACATCGTGGAATGCGCTGGCGATCCGTGGTTTCGCCATTGCTGGACGGGCGCTGGAGAGACCGGATCTAATAGAGCAGGCCGCCGCCGCCGTCGATTTCATTGCCAGCGAGATGATGGCCGATGGCCGCTTGCTGGCCAGCTACAAGGACGGCAAATCCAGGCTGCCAGCCTATCTCGACGATCATGCGTTTCTTCTCGATGCATTACTCGAGCTGCTGCAGGCGCGGTGGAGCGCCTCACATATGGCGTTCGCAATTGAACTTGCGGAGCTGTTGCTTGAACACTTTTTCGATGCGGCAAACGGCGGCTTTTATTTCACGGCCGATGATCACGAGCAACTGATGCACAGGCCCAAACCCTACGCCGATGACGCGACTCCATCCGGCAATGGCATCGCCGTTTATGCGTTGCAGCGCCTCGGCTTCATACTCGGCGAGACGCGTTACCTGGATGCAGCAGAGAAAACGTTGCGCTCCGCGTGGCTGGCGATGGACCAGTACCCGCACGGGCATGTGTCATTACTGACCGCACTTGAGGAATACACACAGCACCCGGAAGTCATTGTCATTCGAGGGGATGCCGCGGAGATTCAACGCTGGAACGAATCAGCAGCGACGCTATATGCGCCGCGTCGACTTGTGTTCGCGATTGAAGCAGACGCAAATGAATTGCCGGGGGCGTTGGCCGAGCGTAGGCCTGTCGCCGGTGAAACCATCGCTTATCGCTGCGTCGGCACGCATTGTTCGTTGCCACTCAACAGCTGGGAAGCGCTGGCGGCAGAGCTGTCAGAGTCCGGACCGGATTAGTAGGCGACCAGCAGCTTGCCGGTTTCAGGGGTCACGTCGCTCTGATTCTGCCCTTCGAATACAAACGGAACAGACTCAAGGCGCAGCCCCTTGTTGTGAATGATCGCGAAGTGCAGATGCGGCCCGGTTGTAAAACCCGTGTTGCCTGAATCCGCTATGTATTCGCCCTTCTCCACCTGGTCACCGGGTTGTACGCG
>Ga0316193_10003303_pt1 | contig 11594 bp, 11 predicted proteins | sample MerIslsedime2_MG_FD_207735 | JGI IMG/M metagenome (GOLD analysis project Ga0316193, IMG submission 207735) | Coastal sediment microbial communities from Maine, United States - Merrow Island sediment 2 | ecosystem: Environmental > Aquatic > Marine > Coastal > Sediment | place: USA: Maine... | reverse complement strand
CAATGCGATGTTCTCCCGATCTGCACCGGAACCGGCGGCGAGGAACACGCCCGAGCGGAGGTCGTCGATGACGGTCGTGCCCAACCGAATGCTGCAGAGGACCGTCGCGACCGCAGCGGCGTTGTTGTTTGCCACCACCTTCGCGGTGACGAGATAGTTGCCTGCCGGCAGGTTGACTTGTGCGATGACTTGGTCTGTGTTCGCAACCCAGCTGATGTTGCCCGACTGCTGCGTGAAGTAACCGTTGGCCCTGGTGGCCACGTCGGCGACGAGTTCCTGCAAGCCGGAGCTGGTCATGTAGCCGACCACGTCGATCAGGATGTCGGTCGTCGGACCGGCGACACCGTAGGCGTCGTAGGTGATCTCGATCTTGCCGGCATCCGCTCCCGTGGTCGGAACGGCGACCTGGACGGCGTTGGGCAGGATGCCGCCGGTCGTGAAGTTCAACGACGATGTCGTCGCAGCACCGGTGGCGTTGCCGGGACGAATCGAGATGAACCCGTCCGCCGTCGGGCTCACGGGGGTCACGTTCAGCAACACGCCCGTCGCGCCGGTCGGCACGACCGTCTTGGCGCCCGTGGCTGTCGGGATCGAGCCCGTCACCTGCAACTTCTGCGAGACCACGGACACGAATGGGCCCGGCAACCCAACGTTGTTTGGATCCCGGGTGTCCAAGATGCGCTCGGGGTTCACCGTGACGATCGTCGACTCCGATGGCCCAGGCGCCGCCTGCGCGACGAACAAGCCTCCGGCACCCAGGCTCACGGCGATGGCTGCGCCGATCGCCGCCCATCGTGATCTCCACAGCCCTCGCCGTGCCGGATCGCTGGCCGCGCTTCGCAAGATGGTCATTTCGGAACCCCCATGTCGTTGATGTCCCCTGGCCCAGGATGCGACATGGACGTCCTCAAGTCAAGACTGCGCTCCGATCTGTCGGGCTCGAGTCGCCGGCCGGTCGTGGTGTCCGAACATCGGGAGTTCGTCGCCGGTCGCTTCGCACGACCATCGCACCGGCGGACGATGTCCTCCGGTGCAAACTTTCCCACGCAGTTGCGTCGTATCTCACGAAGTGCATGGTAAAGTACGCAGTATCGAAGTCGGTCAAGCATCTGCTGGACCGAGAACCTCGCCCCAATGGGACGATCACCTCAAGGAGATTTCCATGCTCGACAACATCAACAAGTTCGCCAACACCGCGTCGACGGCGCTCAGCGATGCGCTCAACGAGCGTCAGAACCTGGGAGCGTCGTTCGCGGACGGCGTCGCCGAGGCCAACGACCGCGTGCTCGACACCGTTGTCGACACCAACCGCCGAGTCGTCGACATCGCCGTCAGCACCGCTGACCGCGTGTCCGCCCAGCTGCCGTCCGACTTCTCGTTCGCTCAACAGCTGCCCACGCCGGCCGAGGCCGGCGACCGCTACTTGGACTTCGTCGAGCGTGCCGTTGCGCTGAATCGTGAACTGAACGAGCGTGTCGTCGAGATGCTCCGGAACGGAAGCGTGGTTCAGGTCGGTACGAAGACGACTGCCGCGAAGACGACTGCCGCGAAGACGGCGACCACGAAGAAGGTGTCGGCGAAGAAGCCCGCCACGAAGAAGGCCACCACCAAGAAGGCGTCGGCGAAGAAGCCCGCCACCAAGAAGGCCGCCGCGAAGAAGCCTGCAGCCAAGACGGCGACGGCGAAGCGGCCTGCGAAGAGCACCGTCACCTCGTGAGTCGCGCTGGCTCTGAGCCAGATTCCGACGAACCGGTCGAGAGCCCTGCGTGGGCCCCGGCTGGCGTCGGCGCATTGGGTGAGTTCATCAAGCGGCAACGGAGCCTCGCCGCGCTGTCGCAACGGGAACTCGCTCGTCTCGCCGATGTCTCCGATGCCTACTTGAGCCAACTCGAGCGTGGCCTGCACGAACCCTCGGTGAGGGTGGTCAACGGGCTCTCGCAGGCACTCAACCTCCCAGCCGACAACCTGCTCCGCTATCTGAGTGGAGCGGGGAGGCACCCCGAATCGATCTCGACCGAGGACTCGATCATCGCTGACGATCGCCTCAGCGATGCTCAGAAACAGTCACTACTCGACGTGTATCGAGCCTTCGTCGCTGCAAACGCCGAAAGGGAGCCGGACCCGCGCTGAGCGAGGCGCCGGGGCGCCTCGACGTCGTGGCTGCGGTACGTTCGCCGCTGATGAACAAGGTCTCGGTCGACGAGCGCGCGGCTCTGGTCGCCGGGCCGAGCCCGAGACCGGTTGCTCGATCCTGGACGAGCGCGCTGTTTGCTGCATTTTCGGTGGTGACGACCGCCCGGATCGTGACGTCGCGTGGACGCGACGAGTACGCCATCTGGCCCGACGAACCATCGCAGCTCGCAGTCGCGCGGTTCATCGGCGGTGGGACGCGTTGGAACATGTACGACCACAGCGTGTGGCGTCCGCTGTTCGGCACCCTGCTCGCTCCGGTGTACTGGTTCACCGACGACCCGACCACGGTCTTTCACGTCGCGCTCGCGCTCAACGCGGTGCTCGGAGGCGTCGCCGCTGCGCTGTTGGTGCCCCTGGCCCGACGACTCACGCCGTTGTCGCCGTGGTGGTGTTGCGCCGTTGCGGTTTCGGTGTCGGTCGCTCCGGCAGCGATCTTTCCGACGAGCTTCGTCTTCTCCGAGTCGCTCCTGGTGCCGATCTACCTCGCGACACTCCTGGTGCTGTTCGCCGTGAATGAGTCCCCGTCACTCGGTCGCGGGCTCCTCGCTGGTGTGCTGGCCGCCGCGGGATTCGCGACTCACAGTCGGATGCTGCCGCTGGTCGCCATCGTGATCGGGGTCGTGCTGCTCGCCGCAGTTCGTCGCCGGATCAGCGCTCGCGACGCCGTCGTCGTCGTGGCCGGCACGCTCGGGGCGACGGCCGTCGTCTCGATGTACACCAGCTACGTCGTCGATCGACTGTGGAGCGAGCCGAGCACGCGGAATTCGATGGGGGGCGTCCTCGAACAGCTCCGGAGCGGGTGGCCCGTGTTGGTCTCGGCGCTGGGTCAGACCTGGTATCTGCTCGTCGCGTCGCTCGGAGTGATCGCATACGGCGTGTTCGTCCTCGTTCGGGCGGCGTTCGGACGATCGCTCCTTGCCGGGCCGCGGGCCGGCGATGCTCGGCTCCTGCTGGTCACGACGGGTGTCTGCATCTCGCTCTCCATGGTGTTCATGGCGGACCGCTGGCGGAGTGATCAACTCGTGTACGGCCGCTACAACGACGCGGTCGTCGGTCCGGTGCTGGTCGTCGGAATCGCGGTGCTCCTCGGCGCGATCCCGGTGCGTCGCCTCGTCGCGATCGTCGGTTCCGCTGCACTCGCCATCTTGGGCACCGGCTCGATCCTGTGGGCGCTCCGATCGACGGAGTTGTCGGCCAGCAACGGGCTCGAACCGATGATCCTCGGTCTGCAGTCATTCGCGACCTCAGCAACGTCGATCGAGGTGATTCGCATCAGTTGGTGGGCGGCCGTTCTGACGATTGCGGTGGGAGCGATCGCAGTGGCGGCAACACGACGGGCGATGCCAGCGGTCGTGCTCGTGGTGCTGATCGCGCTGGTCGGTCTCGGGTGGGTGCGCACGAAGACGATCCTCGACCGGTCCTGGGACGACTCGGGCGACATCAGCGCCGTGGAGGATCTCCGCGACGGCCCACTGAACGACGGCGTCGCAGTCGACTTCTATCTCCCGTGGGGGAGCACGTCGACCAATCGGATGATGGCCTATCAGTTCCACCTCCCGCGGACGGAGTTCACCGTCGTGCACGACCAGGTCGATGATGCCTCGTCGCCGCTCGTGTTCGCCCGGGTCCGTGATGACGGGTTCGACGAAGTGGGAGCGACGTTGATCTGGCGTGATCCCAGAGGCCGCTACGGCCTCTGGGAACGCTGATCACCTGTTGTTGTCGACCGCTTCCTTCAGGAAGAACATCGGGAGCAGCCATGCGGCAATCATCGTGAAGATCCACACGACGACGGTGGCGAAGACCCAGGTGGAGAACCCCGAGATGCTCAACCCGTCGGAAACCAGATCGGTGATGAGCAATGCGAGGAAGGTCGTGATGAGTGCGCTGCTTCCCTGCAGTGCCGGTGCGTTCTGCATCGCGGTCTTGGTGATCAGCGGTTGCAGCACGGCGGTCAGCACGGTGAAGATCACCACGGCCACGACGAACGCCGTGCCGCTGATGTCCATGCCGTCGAGCAGGAGCGAGGCAACCCACAGGCCCACGGCATTGCCGAGTAGCGCGAGACCGATACGGATGAGCATTCGGATCATGTGAACCTCGTCAGTGAACGCAGTGGTTGTTGTGCACATCATGGCCGATCGCACGGCTTCACGTGTGCATCGCCGGGTGTGGAGACACCGTCGAGGTGAATCACCGAGACCGAGCTGCCGCTACCGCTAGTGTCGGCGGGAATGGAACGGCTCTGCGAGCGCCCCGGATGTTCGGAGTTCGCGTCCGTTGCGTACGGCATGCGCGCCGAGGACCTCGTGTTCTGGCTCGATGTGCAGTCGGGCGGTGATGACGTCGACCGCGGGGTGTTGTGTCAACGGCACGCCGACTCGATGGTCGTACCCCGGGGATGGACACTCGACGACCTCCGCGACCCCGACCTGCACTTGTTCCGTCCCCCGACCGCTGTGGCCCGCACCCGACCGGGTCGGGTGTCGCGCCCGGCCCACGGTCGGGCTGCCGGCGAGCAGCTCCAGCTCGGACATGTGGTCAGCGACACCGTCGAGGGTCTCGAGAGCGGCCCGTCGCCGAGCACGATCGAGACCGAGCTTGCCGGCACCACCGGTGCCGCGGCCGCCGGTCGGTCCGCGAACGGTGGCGGTGGAGTATCGCCCGGACCATGGTCACCGAACTTCGACGAGGCGGACGATCTCGACGGATTGCTGTCGGCCCACAGCCCGCTTCTGTCGAGGGCGTTCCGGACGGCCGACCGGGCCGACGAATGATCGACGCGACGCGGCTGACGACCCTCCGGCGGGAGTGACGATCGTGGAGATCGAGCGCCGGGTCACGCTGCCGGCATCGTGCGAACGCGTCTTCGAACTCGTCGGTGACCTCGCGCGGTACCCGCAATGGATGGATCTGATCCACGACGTCATCGAGGTCGAATCTGTCGCCGGGGAGCCGCGTGCGTGGGAGGTCGAGCTCCGTGCCCAGGTGGGCCCGCTGGCGAGATCGAAGCGGCTCCGCATGGCCCGTACGGTTCACGACGTCCCCCGCGTCGCGGTGTTCGAGCGTTCCGAGGTGGATGGCCGGCAGCACTCGCCCTGGGTCCTGCAATCGCGTCTCGAGCCCGTGACCGATGGGACCGAGCTGGTGATGACGCTCACCTACGGCGGCGGTCTGTGGACGGGCGCCGTGCTCCAGCGGGTGCTCGACGACCACGTCGAGCGCGGCGCGTCAGCTCTCCTCGCGCTGTTGTCCGACCAGTAAGGCGGCCGGGGTCTCGGCGAACGGGCCGTAATGTTCTGGAACCGTTCAAGTTCGGTTGTCGGTGTGTCGACAAGGAGGTGTCGGGCGGGTTGCCGTTGCGTTCGAGCGACGACGATGACTGCCGGGCGTCGAAACGACATGTCAACTATCATCCGGCCCTGTATGTCCCTCCGACCGCTCCTCGAGCGCGACCCGACGCTGTCGCCGCTCGCTCACGGCCGGAACCCTGGCCAGCGGAATGGTCGCTGGGTTCGGATGTTCGTCCTTGCGATCAGCGCGGTGTTGGCGTCCGTCGCGGTGCTGGCTGTTGCCGATCGCCCCGAGGTGACCGCACAGATGACCGACGAAGCGGCCGAGCGGGCGGCCCGTGAGATCCAGGCGGCTCGTGACCGAGCGAATGCGGCTGCCGCAGCATTCCTCCAGGCGCAATCCGATCTCGAGGTGCTCCAGGACCAAGCCGTTGCCCTCGAACGCGAAGAGGTGGTGTTGAAGGAGCGGGTCGACCGACTGCGTCGCGACGTCGAATCACTCGCCGTTGCCCGGTTCGCAACGAGCGGATCGGCAGGAATCCCGCTGCTGACAGGGCTCCAGGCACCGAAGGATCAGGTGCAGGCCGACGTGTTCGCCAACGTGGTCACCAATGCCGGCAACAGCTCACTCGACGAGTTCGAGTTCGCCCAGAAGGAACTCGCCGCCAAGCAGAACGAACTCGACGAACAGGGGGCCGACATCGAAGCCCAGCAGGAGCTCTTCGAACAACTGCAGGAGGAGGCCGATGCCGAGGTCAAGCGCCTCCGCGAGGTCGAAGAGCAACGTCTGACCGACCAGGCGGTGCTCCGGGCATTGGCGGCGCAGCAGGCTGCGGCGCTGGCCAAGCTCGATGACGCGCTGCTCCGCAATGCCGAAGCGGCGGCGCGAGCCCAACCGAATCCCGGTGTTGCAGCCGCGCAAGCGGCTGCCGCGGCCGCTGCTGCGGAGGCTGCCGCCGCTGAGGCTTCAGGCGATGTCACTGGCGACACCGACACCGACGATGGCGACCCTCCGATCGCCGGCGTTCCTGTTCCAACGGTGGCACCCAACTCCGGCGCCTCGGGTGGTTCGAGCGGCGGTCGGACAGGCACCGGCGGCGCAGGCAGCGTCCCCGTCGGTGTCCTCAACGGAGAGGTCTACCTCGACGCGATCATCTGCCCGATGCCCGGATCGGCGTACGGCGACAGCTGGGGCGCTCCGCGTTCGGGTGGGCGGCGCCACGAGGGTGTCGACATGCTCGCCCCGACGGGAACACCGATCTATGCCGTGGTCAGCGGTGCCGTGACATTCCGACAGAACCGGCTCGGCGGCAACGCCGTGTCGCTCGCCGGCGACAACGGGAACCGCTACTACTACGCCCACCTCTCCCGGTACGAAGGCGAAAGCCGCCGCGTGAACCAGGGTGACATCATCGGCTACAACGGCGACACCGGGAATGCAACCGGTGTTCCCCACCTCCACTTCGAGGTGCACCCGGGTGGTGGCCTCGCAGTGAACCCGACGCCGTCGGTGCGCGTGGCCGGCTGCTGACCTCCTCGCTGTGAACGGCCCGCTGTGAACGGCCCGCTGTGAACGGCCCGCTCTGAACGGTCCGGGTGTGGCTCCGGGTCACCCGATCTGCGAACCTCATTCGTGATGGAAACCTCTGCGGTGGGCACCGAGCTCTCGACGATGCTCTCGCAGCTGCTCGGCGATGCCGAGATCCACGGTCTGCGTCGTCTGTCCGGCGGGGCCTCGCGTGAGACCTGGCGTTTCGAGGCCGACGGTCGTCCGCTCATCCTGCAGCGCCAGCGCGCCGGTGACGAGCGCGACATGCTGATCGAGGCCGGTGTGGTGCGAGCGGCGGGCCGAGGCGGTGCCCCCGTACCGGAGCTGATCGAAGCTCGCCGACGCGATGACGGAATGGCATTCATGGTCCTCGAAGCGATCGACGGTGAGACGATCGCCCGCAAGATCCTCCGAGACGACAAGTTCGCTTCCGCTCGACCACACCTCGTCACCGACTTCGGAACGGCGCTCGCCAAGATCCATGCGCTCGATGTCTCCTCGATCCATGGTCTCCAGGAGACCGATCAAGTGGAGTACTACACCGGCGTGCTCGACCAACTCGGTCAACCGCATCCCGTGCTCGAACTGGTCCGGAACTGGCTCATCGACACGCGACCAAGGTCGCAACTGTCGACGTTGGTGCACGGTGATTTCCGGCTCGGCAACATGATCGTCGGCCCGGATGGACTGCGGGCAGTCATCGATTGGGAGCTCGCACACGTCGGCGACCCGATGGAGGATCTCGGGTGGCTGTGCGTGAAGGCGTGGCGATTCGGTGGACCATCACCGGTCGCCGGCCTGGGTTCTTACGACCAGCTCTTCGACGCGTACGAAGCCGCAGGCGGTTGCTCGGTCGACCCGGTCGTCGTGCACTGGTGGGAGGTGCTCGGCACCTGGAAGTGGGCGATCATGTGCATCCTGCAGGCGAGCGTCCACCTCAACGGTGCAGCACGCAGCCACGAGCTCGCGGCGATCGGCCGCCGCGTCTGCGAGAACGAGTACGACCTGTTGTTGGCGCTGGAAGGGCGCTGGTGATGTCAGCGCCGCACGACGCGCCGAGCGCGACGGAGTTGTTGGAAGCCGTTCGCGAGTGGCTCGACCGTGAGGTGATCCCCGCCACCGACGGCCGACTCCGGTTCCACGCCCGTGTCGCGGCGAATGTGCTCGGCATGGTCGAACGCGAAATCCATCTCGGGGCCGAGCAGGAAGCAGCGCACACGGCTCGCCTTGCGCTGCTCGGCGTGTCCGACGACACGGAACTCGCCGCTGCGATCCGCCGCCGGGAGTTCGACGATCGCGCCGACGAGTTGCTCGCGCTCCTGACCGACGCCGTCCGGGACAAACTCGCCGTCGCCAACCCCCGCCATCTCGACTGACAACCGTTGCTCGTGGTGTCTGACAACATGAGCAACGGTTTCCGTCAGGGCTTGCGGGTGAGGGTGACGGGTTGGCCGGCGGCGAGCTGGCCGCAGGCCGCGTCGATGTCGGTGCCTCGGTTGCGTCGGACGGTGGCGTTCGCGCCGAGCGACTCGAGCAGGTCACGGAACTCCTCGACGCGGGCAGCCGACGTCCCGACGGTCGGATACCCGGGTGTCGGGTTGAGCGGGATCAGATTGACGTGGCCGTGCGGGCTGAGTCGGCGACACAGCGCGGCGAGTTCCCGGGCATCGCTGTCGCGGTCGTTGACCCCGTCGATCATCGCCCACTCGAAGCTCACCCGCCGGTGTTTCACCTGCAGGTAGTCGGCGCAGGCATCCATCAGATCCTCGATCGGATAGCGACGGTTGATGGGAACGAGCTCGTCGCGCAGCGTGTCGTTCGCAGCGTGGAGCGAGACCGCCAGATTGACCGGAAGGGGAAGGTCCGTGAGGGATCTGATGCCGGGAATGACCCCCACGGTGGAAATGGTGATGTGACGGGCCGAGAGCCCGATGTCGGCGTGGAATCGCTCGACCGACGACCACACGGCGTCGAGGTTCGCCATCGGCTCACCCATCCCCATGAAGACGATGTTGCTGACCCGCCGGTCGAGCTGGCGGGCTCGCTGCGATGCGCGCACGACCTGCTCGACGATCTCCCCGACGGTGAGGTGCCGGGTGAATCCCGCTTGCCCGGTGGCGCAGAAGCCACACCCCATGGCGCAGCCCGCCTGGCTGCTGACGCACACAGTGGCGCGATCGGAGTACAGCATCAGCACGGTCTCGACCCGGCTTCCACCGTCGAGTTCCCAGAGGAACTTCACGGTGTCGCCGCGGTCGCTGACCGACTCGGTCACCGGGGTCAGCGCCTGCGGCAGCTCGGCGTCGAGGCGCGCTCGGAGGGTCTTCGGCAGGTTGGTGATGTCGGCCGGGTCGGCGAGCTGGGTGTACAACCCGTTCCAGAGCTGATCGAGGCGGTAGCGCGGCTCACCATCGAGGACGACGGCGAACTCGTCTCGGGACAGCCCGTACCGGGTGGGGGCGAGAGACACAGCCACACCCCGACGCTACCGCTCAGGTCGCGGCTCACCGATGAGTTGCGAGCTCGACGTAGTCGTCGATGCGGGTGCGCACGACGTCGAGACTGGCAGTCCAGAACGCCTCGTCGGTGACGTCGAGTCCGAATGCCTGCCCGAGTTCGACGGCCGTGTCCATTCCCGCTCGCGACAGCAGATCGTCGTATCCCGCTCGGAACCGCTCCGGGTCCTCCTGGTAGCGGGCGAACAACCCGAGCCCGAACAGCAGGCCGTAGGTGTAGGGCCAGTTGTAGAAGTGCGAGCCGTAGTAGTGCGGTTTGAGCAGCCACATGTACGGATGCGCAGTCGACTGGTCGAGCCCGTCGCCGTACGCGGCTGCTTGGGCCTCGGTCATCATCTCGCAGAGTTCGCCGGCGCTGAGCGTGCGTCGCTGGCGGCGGGCGAACACCTCGCTCTCGAACAGGAACCGAGAATGGATGTCGACGATCACCTGGTTGGTGCCCTGGAGGTCGACATCGAGCTGGGTGAGTCGATCGTCGCCGGTCATGCGAGCCAGGCCGGCTTCGACCACGAGGGTCTCACAGAAGATGCTCGCCGTTTCTGCGAGCGCCATTGGGAGCTGACGCTGGAGCGCTGTTCGACCCGCCAACGTGGTGTTGTGGTACGCGTGGCCGAGTTCGTGCGCTGTTGTCTGAGTGGAGTCGGCCGAACCCGACCAGTTCAGCAGGACCAGCGACCGGTCGTCGACGAAGGGTGCGCAGAACGCGCCACCCGCCTTGCCCGGGCGTGGCGCTGCGTCGATCCACCGTTCGTCGAGCGCCCGGTCGACCAGACCGCCCAACGAGTCGCTGTAGGCGGAGAACGCCGAGCGGACCACGTCGACACCGTCGTCCCACGAGACCTCCGCGGCTGCGAACGGCAGCGGTGCGACCAGGTCCCACCAGGGCAAGCCAGTTGCGGCCTCGTGGTCATGGAGGGCTGCTTTCGCCCGCATCCATCGGCGAAGGTCGGGGAGCGAGGCCGCGACGGCGGACTGCATGGCCTCGAATGTCGGACGGCTGACGCTGTTGGCGAACAGTGATGCGTCGAGTGGGGACGGCCACGCTCGGCGGCGGTTGAGTGCGTTGGCTTCACCCTTGATCGCGTTCATCGCTGCCGCAACGGGCACCTCGACCGTCGGCCAGGCGGCGAGTTCGGCCTCGTAGGCCGCGCGGCGAACGACTGGGTCGGCGTCGGTGGCCAGTCCGCGGACGGCGGGCATCGGAAGCGACTCGGCGCCCCCGGGCAGGTCGACCACGATCGTGAGCTGGGACGTGACGTCGTTGTGCAGCCGTCCCCATGCGCTTGACCCGGTCACCGACAGTTCGGCGGCGAGATGCTCCTCGGTCTCACTCATCTGATGCTCGGAGCGCGATGCGAGCCGCGACAACGGACCGCGGTGCTCGGCCACCTCGCCGCTCATTTCGGCGAGTTCGTCCACCCCGAGCGCCGCAACCCAATCGGCGAGCCGGGCGCTGAGTGGTCGAAGCGTGGCATCGATCTGGCGGGTCTCGCCCAGCGCAGCTTGAGCCGCAGCATCGCGGGAGTCGGTGGCCACGATCGAGTAGGCGTACACGCGAAGGATGGACAGGTCAGCGATCACCCGGTTCATCTCGGAAATCGTCTGATCGGCTGCGCTGGCGTCGCTGGGGGTGGGTGCACGGTCGGGCGTCGCTCGGATGTCGAGCTCGTCGAACAGGGCGACGAGCCGATCGACGTCGGCAGCGCTGCGCTCCAGTGCGTCGATGAACGAGCGCGAGCCGAGTGACTCGTGGACGTCGGCAACACTCCAGTGGGGCAACGCGGTCATGTCGGTGGTCACTGGGCAGCTCCGTTCGAGGCGTCGACATCGGCGAGGAATGCAGCGTTGGTGCAGTGGACCCGAAACCCCAGGTGCTCGTAGAGGTTGACAGCGGCGCTGTTGTCGGCATCGACGTAGAGGATCGCGGTGTCGATGCCAAGGCTGGCGAGGTGGTCCAGGCCAGCGAGCGTGAGCTGCTTGCCGAGACCGAGGCCATGGAAGTCGGGGTCGACTGCGATGACGTAGATCTCACCGAACTTCGAG
>Ga0316193_10003302_pt1 | contig 11595 bp, 9 predicted proteins | sample MerIslsedime2_MG_FD_207735 | JGI IMG/M metagenome (GOLD analysis project Ga0316193, IMG submission 207735) | Coastal sediment microbial communities from Maine, United States - Merrow Island sediment 2 | ecosystem: Environmental > Aquatic > Marine > Coastal > Sediment | place: USA: Maine... | reverse complement strand
CATCCATACGGCTTCCGGTATCCACCAGGGCCGTTGCAATAATGGTAAGGCTTCCACCCTCTTCAATGTTTCTGGCAGCACCGAAAAAGCGTTTCGGGCGTTGAAGCGCATTCGAGTCAACGCCGCCGGAAAGGATTTTTCCACTGGGAGGAATAACCGAATTATATGCCCGAGCAAGCCGGGTTATACTATCCAATAAAATAACAACGTCTTTTTTATGCTCCACCAGACGCTTGGCTTTCTCTATGACCATTTCTGCGACCTGTACATGCCTTTCGGCAGGTTCGTCAAAGGTCGAACTGATCACTTCACCATCCACGGATCGTTCCATATCCGTAACCTCTTCCGGCCGCTCATCAATGAGCAGTACAAACAGAATAATATCCTTATGATTGGCACTGATGCTATTTGCAATCGACTGCAAAAGCATTGTCTTTCCGGACCTGGGAGGTGAAACAATCAATCCTCTTTGGCCAAAACCGATGGGCGTTAAAAGGTCCATTATCCTCATGGAATAATTGTCAGAATCGGTTTCGAGCATTGTCTTTTTGTCAGGATAAAGCGGCGTCAAATTGTCAAAAAGGATTTTTTCTCTGGCCACCTCTGGATCTTCATAATTGACCGCTTCAACCTTTAACAGGGCGAAATATCTTTCCGTCTCCTTTGGCTGACGGATTTGACCGGATACCGTATCGCCGGTTCTTAAATTGAAACGACGTATCTGTGATGGTGACACATAAATATCGTCGGGTCCCGGCAAATAATTATAATTCGGTGCGCGCAAAAATCCGAATCCATCCGGTAAAATTTCGAGCGTGCCTTCTCCGAATATCAAACCGGTCTTCTCGATTTCTGCCTGCAGCAGAGCAAAAATAAGATCTTGCTTTCTCATCCCGGCAGCGCCGTTAATTTTGAAAGCTTTGGCCATATGGTTCAGCTCACTGATTTTCTTTTCTTTAAGCTCAACAATATTCATTAAAAAATTATCCCTCCAAGTAAATATTATGTTTTATATTTTATAAGCGTTTGAAATTATATGTTTTTATCCGGCCTGGCTGGTTAATTTAAAGCATTGTAGCCGGAGTAGATTTTTTCTATTTTTCACTGGAACCGTTATTCGATGGATTCAATTATTCCCTGTATAACAGGAAGAATTCACAAAATTATCTTAAATGGATCCATGTTGGCTTTAATGAAAGAATATGGATTTTCAGTGAATTAAAATAGAAGAATTAGGCATTCTCCCAAAGGGCGGAATTCAGCAGGTATGTTTTTATTATCCTGAAAATTATATCATGATTATGCAGCTGTCAAGGGCTTTTTCTTTTTTTGTAGGGTTTTAAAGATTTTTCATATAAAAAATCGACAGCCTCCACCAGTCGTGCCCTTGAACCCTCATTCGATAATACAAAATCAGCACGTCCAATTTTGTCTTTGTCCGGCATTTGGACATGAAGGAGGTTTTCAGCCTCATCACGGGATATATTGTCACGCGCCATCAGTCTTTTAACCCGCAATTCGTGACCGGCGCTTACAAGTATGATCCAATTGAAATGTTCTTGCATACTCAGCTCAAAAAGGAGTGGTACTTCAACCACGACAATATCAAAGCCTTCTTTTTCCGCACAGGCTATCTTTTCCTGAATAAGGTTTGATATTTCGGGGTGAACAATACGCTCCAGAGTCAATCGTGCAACATCATCGTTGACGATCATTCGCCGCAGCATTTTACGATTCAATGTCCCATCGCTAAGCAAGACCGTCTCCCCGAAAAAATCCACGATTTTTTTATGCGCCGTCGAGTTCGGAGCAACAGCTTCCCTGGCCATGACATCGGAGCTTATGACCTTTATCCCCAGTTCCTTCAATCGGTTGCAAACAAAGGTTTTCCCAGAACCGGCACCGCCTGTCACAGCGACTTTTAAAACTTTTGTTCTTGTTTTATCCATATGGGTATCCGGATAGACACACACTTAAAATAATGATAATAAACATACACTCAAGAAAATCAAGAACGCAATGAAATTAACCACCCCCGTTGGAAACGGATGAGCCATATGGCGATTTAATTCATGATTCCATTCAATAAAAACATTTTGCCCGAAACAAAAGATACATACATCGTCGGCGGGACGATCAGGGATCTGCTTCTTCACCGGACCCCCGTCGATTATGACATTACCGTCGCCGGAAATCCAGAAAATTTTGCTGAAAAAATGGCTGAAAGAACCAAAGGACACGTTGTCAAGCTTGGCAAACCCGGGCAAACGACGATCAGGGTGGCATCGGGTGACAAAATATTCGATATAACCTCTTTAAACGGAGCATCCATAGAAGACGATCTTAAAAAAAGAGATTTTACCATCAACGCCATGGCATACCATGTATATTCAGAGGAAGTTATCGACTGCCTGGGCGGGCTTCAGGATCTTGCCGACAAAAAAGTTCGTATGGTTTCCCGAAAAATTTTCATTAAGGATCCTGTAAGGTTGATACGTGCTTATAGAATAGGCGCTCACCTCAATTTCAGAATTGAATCCCAGACAGCGTCGACGATAAAAGCTGATGCCAGACTGATACATAACTCAGCCGGAGAGCGAATTCGTGTTGAACTTTTTTCCTTGCTCGGCACGTCCAAATCGTACGATTATCTTTCCCAAATGGACAACAGCGGGCTCTTAACCGAAATCCTCCCTGATCTTGTCCCCCTAAAAGGATGCCTCCAGAATTGTCATCATCTTTATGATGTATTCGACCATACCATGAAGGCATATGATCATCTCGAAATCCTGTTGAATGATTTGAAAAAAGTTTTTCCTGATACGTTTATCCAAATTCGACAATATATCGACAAAAACAGAGCGGCGCTTATCAAGTGCGCCATCCTTTTGCACGACATCGGAAAGCCGCTGGTAAAAAGCACGGACAGCAGCGGCAGAAGCCACTTTTACGGTCATGCTCGGAAAAGTGCAGATCTGGTTGGAAAAATCAGCCAAAAACTTAAATTTTCTAACCATGAAAAGCAGTTCATCGATTTTATTATCCGCAATCATATGAACCCGCTGTTTCTTTTTACAGCGAATGAAAAACAGCCGTTAACGCAAAAACGTTTAACACGTTTTTATAAAAAATGCGGTGACAACACACCGGCCCTTCTTCTCCATACCATTGCCGATATAAAAGCAAAACAAAACGGAACAGATCCAAGAAACAGGGCTCTTATACGCTTTGTGAAAAAGATGATATACGATTTTTTTTATTGTTTTAAACCCATAAGCATTGAACCACCGCTAATAACCGGGCATGATCTCATTAAAGCATTCGAACTTACGCCGTCACCTTTGTTTAAAACAATTCTTGATCTTGTTGACGAGGCCAGATTAACCCATGCCATTAAAAACCGGACCGAAGCGTTAGCACTGGTCAAAGAATATTTAAACCCTAAGGTTAACCATTAAAATCTGAGTGTGTTAGCCCTTTGAAAAAAAGTTAATGAAGGTTTTAGGTTCCAAGTCTTGACAATATACTCCTGTTTATATAGTAAAGCTGAGAATATTGATTCCGATGAAAATTTATTTAAATTTATAAATCTTAAAATAAACTGCGAAAGGAGAATCAGACATGAACATTTTGTTTTTTGGGCCGAACGGCAGCGGTAAAGGAACCCAGGGCGCAATTTTAAAGGATAAGTATAACACGCCCCATATAGAGTCCGGAGCTATTTTCCGTGACAACATCTCCAAAGGGTCTGAATTGGGAACCCAAGCCAAGGAATATATCGACCGGGGGGATTTGGTGCCGGATGAAATCACAATACCGATGATACTCGACCGACTGAAACAGGATGATTGTCAAAGCGGCTGGCTTCTTGACGGATTCCCAAGAAATAAGAATCAGGCGATAAAACTCGATGAAGCACTTAAAGAGGCGGGGTTGTCTCTCGATATTGTCGTTGAAATACTTCTTGACCGCGAAATTGCAAAAAACAGAATCATGGGACGCAGACTCTGTGTAAACGACAACAACCATCCCAACAACATTTATATTGATGCCATCAAACCCGATGGAGATAAGTGCCGTGTTTGCGGCGGTGATTTAAAGACCAGAGACGATGACCAGGATGGGGATGCCATCAACAAACGCCACGCCATCTATTACGACTCTGACACCGGAACCCTTGCATCCGCGTACTATTTCAAAGACCTTGCCGCCAAAGAAGAAAGGATTAAATACATCACGCTGGACGGCGAGCCTAGCGTAAAAGAGGTTACAACAGAACTCGTTTCAAAGCTGTAAAATTAAAGAATTGGCCTTTTTGAATATTCCTTGAAATTTAATCTGACCGTCATTTCAAACATTTTCATTTTGTGATTGACCCATGTGCCCGGGAGCTGAATGTTAGTCCGGGCACATTTTTTTACACCTTTTCCCGATGAAGTATTGTAAACGGTTCGTTTTTATCTTATGAGCATCTTTGAAAAAAAGACCCTTGGACTTTTTTTGCTTGCCAATGAAGTTATTCTTTGATATATAAATTTATTTATTATTACTTATGAAAATAACCGTCACAAATGATGATTTACCGCTGATGGAAAGAAGGGGGCGAATAATTTGAAAGATATTTCGGTCAGGGTTTTAGATAATGACCTTGAAAAGGCGATGCGAATTCTGAAAAAAAAGGTTCAGAATGACGGCCTTTTTAAACGATTAAAGATGAAAAAAGCATATGAAAAGCCGAGTGAATTCAGGCGTCGCAAACAGCGTGAAGCCTTGAGAAGACAGCGAATAGCGGCATCCAGAAACAGATACCGCAGATAAGACCAAAATTTGAAAAAATTTAAACCCGGCAAATGTATTAACCCTGCCGGGTTTTTTTTGCAACAATGACACCAATAGACCCTTACAACAGTTGCCTGAAGACCATATATAATCTCCGAAGATATGGCATAATACTGGGCCTTGACACCATTAACAATATTCTTCAAGACTTGGGAAATCCCCAGGACAATTTTCACACCATTCATGTTGCCGGAACCAACGGAAAAGGATCCATCGCATCCGCCATGGCCACAATTCTTCATATGGCCGGATATAATGTCGGTTTATACACATCCCCGCATCTTGTCAGCTTCAATGAAAGGATCTGTATAAACAACCGTCCTGCTTCTGATGAAAACGTCGTTGCCGCTTATGAGGCCGTTAAAAGCGTCCACCACGGCACACGCGAACCGACTTTTTTTGAGTTTTCAACTGCCATGGCGTTCTATGAATTCGGCAAAAACAACGTCGATTGGGCCGTCATTGAAACCGGCATGGGAGGGCGCCTCGATGCAACCAACATTATCGAACCGGAACTTTCCATAATCACCAATATATCCCTTGAACATAAAATATATCTGGGGAACACCATCGCCGAGATAACCCGGGAAAAAGGCGGGATTATCAAGAAAAAGGTGCCTGTCGTTACCGGAGTCAGGCAAAAAAACGCCGTTTCAGTACTAAACGCCATCGCGGAATCACAATCTGCCCCGATTTATCGATTTGGAAACGCTTTCCGAATTCGAAGAAAGCCCGACGGAACATTTAACTATTTTGGAATCGACAACGTATGGCGAAACATCCATACCGGGCTCATCGGCAGACACCAGATCAATAATGCAGCACTTGTCCTTGCCGCATGTGAGGTGTTGAACAAGAACAATCTTAACCTTACACTCGGAACCATCAAGGAGGGTCTGGAAAAAAACAGATGGCCGGGGAGATTGGAAGTTGTATCCTCCTCGCCCCTGATCCTTCTTGACGGCGCCCACAATTTCATCGCTGCCAGAAATCTTGCAAGATACCTTGATGAGAATCTCTCCCATCGTAACATAACCCTGGTTATCGGCATTCTGGATGACAAGCCCTATAAGGCCATGCTGAAAAACCTGCTTCCACTTTGCAAGAAAGTCATATTAACCCGCCCGAAAATCGATCGGGCCATAACCCCGGAAAATCTTCATTCAACAGCAAAAGAATTTATATCCGATATACAAATCATACCCGATGTCCAAAAAGCCATAGCACATGCCATCGAAAACGCATCGCCCGAAGACGTTGTCTGCATCGCGGGCTCGCTCTACGTGGTTGGCGAAGCAAAAGAAATGTTTGAAAAAGAGCCGATTCCATAAGGGAAAATTAGCGCCAAGGAACCAAGGTTATCCAGCTTGACATATCCACGTCGATGAAATATTTATTTATGTGCTAACAGTATAAACTATAAATGCGCCCGTAGCTCAGTGGATAGAGCGTCAGCCTCCGGAGCTGAAAGCCGCTGGTTCGAACCCAGCCGGGCGTACCATAATAAATACAGGGGGTTAAGACAGGTTTTTTATCCTTTCTTTCCCCACACAAATTCATTTTTCAACCATATTTCCAACCTATCTAAAGCAAAAAAAATCCGACTTCCTAATGGAAATCGGATTTTTGATCTTTAGGTGTCCTGACCTTTCTTGATAATACAGAATCGTAAATTGGGTCAATACATCACTTGACAGTTCGATCAACTAAAAATAATAGGCTGCGTTCCGGTATCATTGCTTTCCAAAAATTGAAGATTTTTTACCTAAATGAGACAAGGGATATCTTGTCAAAACAACAACCCGACGTCAGTTTGTGCTGATTACATCTATCTAAAATTCAATAAAAAAGCAAAAGAACAAACCCTTTTGGTGAATCACCGGATCAATCCGATAGAATGGTATGGATCAAAAAGCGGATCAGCGGTCATGGTTTTTTTATTTGACATATCACAATGTGGCATTATCGTGTATTAAGCGTTCAGGATACCGTCCTTATTAATTAAAGGTAGCTCGCGTTAATTTCACTATTAACAATGAAAGGAATACGATCATGAAAAGATACTTTATAGATTGTCGCCACTATCCTAGTGATGTGAAGTGCACTTTAGCTCTTTCAGCTGACACAAAAGAGGAGCTTTTAGAAGCAGTTGTTCAGCATGGAACAAAAGTTCATGGGTACGAAGACACCCCTGAATTTAGGGAACATATTGTAAAAGGATTTACAGAGATGGCGCCTCCTGTTTAGTATCACAGCATTTGATTTGCTCCAAACGTCAGCGCCCTTGTGCAGAATATGGAATCAGCCGCACGGAAATCGCACCTACTCAAAAAATTAAAGCCAACCAAAGATATAAATGGTTGGCTTTTTTAATCGAAAACTAACGATTACATCCGAGTAGTCACAGACTTTGAGTGCTCAGTATAATTATCTTGAATTAATGGGAACTCCCAAACCAAAGTCGAAAAGCTATATTCTCAAAATCCTTTTCGGAACTCAAGGGTGCCTGACACCGCCGTAAATATAAATGGTGATTCTCTCTTCAATGCTTTTTTTCATTCCCGGCCGGGAAATCCTGTCTGTCTTTGACAGTTCTATACGCTTTACGCTGTAGTTCTCTTCAAGATGCCTGGAAAGGGAGTTTAAAATGTCTTGTTGGGCATATGGCGTATTTGGATATGCGATATTTTTTCGGACAATCACATTTTCTTCGATTTCACAGTTGATTTCGGCGGTGTTGTCAGTTGTTCCTTTCACCCCAAATCTGCTGTCTGCGTTTTCTTTGAAAACCGGCTCAAAATACTTGCAATAGCTTCCACTGGTTAGCGATATGGTGTCCATGTAGCGGACGCCGTATTTTTTATTTTCAAAAGTGAAAATTTTGCATTTCGGCGCTTTGTTTGAATCGGTGATGATGCGAGCACAAGATTCACAGGTTGCAGCCCTTAACTTTTCTGACGAGAATTCTTCAAGCTCTTTTTTATTCTTCCGGGCTGATAAAAATATGTCCGAAATATCATCGAGTCCCCGACCCTGGCCCTTTTTTTCCATTTAGAATGCGCCCCTTGCCTCCCACTTTTTGCTGAGGTCGTTACGGTTGATCTTCCTATTTTTCCTCATCGTTATAAAAAGAATCGGCAGACTTTGTGTTAATGACTTCGACCATTTTTGAATAATTGGATTGAAGCGGATAAAAAGAAGGTTCCTCCACCTCAGAAATTGACTGTTCAACCTCAGGTGATTTCATATATTCTTCTGTCTTCTGTAAGATATCTCGTGCCACATTCAAGGTGTTGAGGTTCTGGTGAATTCCGGCTGTCTCCAAGTTAACGATTTCTTCAGCCAAGTTTTCGTAATCCTCGTGACCAATGGCATTTTTATCATAGTCTCCAACGGGCAAGCCACAATCTGCCGTTTCCCTGAGGCGAATATTGTAACGAATTACCGTGTCAAAAACATTGTCCCCAAATTCGGCTTTAACCTTCTCTAGAACAACCCTGGAGTAACGTGTCCTGCGATCATACATCGTGATAAGCGCCCGAGATTTAACATCATGGCCAACTTTGTCTTTAAGCAGGGTGATGATTTCTATCAGTTTGGCAACACCTCGAAGAGAAAAGAGACTCATATCGATTGGAATAATCACCTCATCGCAGGCACGGAGGGCATTAAAACACAGGTGTCCAATGCTTGGGGGACAATCAATGATAATGTAGTCATAATTATATTCTTCTTTAAGGTCCTGAATGGCCTCAAAGAGCCTATCTTCTCTGCCCTCTATTCCTGAAAGCTCTTGTTCCACTGCAGTGAGGATTAGGCTTGAAGGAGCAAGGTCAAAGTTGTCTTTAATAGCTATCAAAATATCCCCAATCCCTAAGAACCCATTTTTCTTTGGCGTTATAACATCATAGATGCTTTTCTCAAGATCGGAAGGCTTTATGTTCAGCCCGATGGTTGCGTGGGCCTGAGGATCAAAATCAATGAGCAATACCCTCTTCCCTTTTATAGATAAAGAAGATGAAAGATTAATGGCTGTTGTTGTCTTACCACACCCTCCTTTTTGATTCGCACTGGCAATAATTCTCATAAATCTCTTCCTCCTTTGTTGTATGTGTATTAGATTTGTGCAAAATACACAACCATTTGAAATTATTGTTTAATATATCGAGTTTTTGCTTGATATTTCCTCCATTTATGTATAGAGTTTATTTGCAATCAATCCAATAAGTTAACCCAAAAAACGGAGGAAATATCAATGCAAAACTAGTTGCCGCTCTTTTTGCCCTACGATAAAGTTCGCGCCCTACCAATTGTTCGTAAATATGAAAAGATCTTCGGTGAATTAGATCTATGCCATATTCCCGAATTCAATCGCGGTATCGGTGCCAATGGAAACAGTCAACATGCTCTTGTTCGCGCTTTTCTTATTCGATCACTAGAGAGTCTTAATACAGTTCCGGCTCTCATTCGTTTTCTTCAAGCAAACCCTGCGCTTATCTACCTTTGCGGTTTCCGGAATCAGATGATACCCCATGACTCTCAATTCTACCGATTCCTTAAAAAGACCAACCACTCGGTAGTTGAAGGTCTTCTTTATAGGGCCAATAAAACCTTGATCGAAGAAGATGTACTTTCCCTGAACATTACTGCTGTCGACTCCAAACCAATCAAAGCCTTAACCAAGCACAACAACCCCAAAAATCCCCGCCGAGAGTTAAAAAACAAAAACAAGAAAATTAAAAGAAATCCAAAAGCAACTCTGGGCTATTATTCGTATGTGACGACAGATGATCCGCAAACCCAAAAGAAACACTTCACTTTCTTTTAGGGGTACCGTAGCCATGCTATCGTTGATGCGACATCTGGTTTGGTAATCGTTGAAGGAACCTACCCAAATAATATGTCTGACGAAAAAATCGCTCGAAAGTTGTACAAAAAACTCAAACGATTATATAAACCTAAAAAAGGGATGATTGTTATCGGCGACAAAGCATATGATATCAGAGACTTTTATACTTTTGTCGTCAAACAGATCAAAGCCGAGCCCATCATACCCATCAATCCTCGAAACACACAGCCGGATCTTAAATATTCCGAAAAAGGACATCGTATTTGCCAGGCCGGCCTTGAAATGATCCCTAATGGCATATTCAAAGATGGAAGCCGTCTTAGGCTCAAAGAACGATGCCCGTTGAAAGCATCCAAAGAAATCGCTGGCAAGTATCCAACAGGTTGTCCTTGCAGTAACCCAAAATTCAACGGCTATGGTTGCACGGCATATCAGGATCTGACAGATGATGCGCGTTCAAAAGTCCAACGGGACACGCCCCGGTTTAAAAATCTCTACGCAAAACGCTTTGTCGTTGAGCAAACCTTCAGCCGTCTTCAAGAACTTAAAATTGAAGAAGCACGCCATTATTCTCTCACCGCCATCCGCAACGCCAATACCATTGACTACTTGGCATTAGCACTGGTGGCTTTAGTTGCCGTGAGATTGAAGAAGCCCGAAAAGATCCGCTGCTTTCGAACTTTTATGAAAGCGGCTTAAGTTCTAAATATAATTTTCAAAGAACTGGTTCAAACAGACATGAAATACTGCGCTCAAAATTCCGGCTTAAATGAAGCAAATCGTTTGTTTTTAATTTCTTCCTACGCAAAAAAGTAACCCTATACTCCTTGCCCTTATTTTGCAGAAACCTTGTATGTGTAAATAACGGTTGCACTCTATTTCAACAAAAAGGATTTTTCAAGGAAAAATTCGACATATGGTATAATTACTATGACCACATACCAGTTATTGTATGTTGTTGGTTTTATGCCGCATGATTTTTTATTGTTATCCAAGGACATAATACCGTTGATTTTCTTCAGGAATCTGATAAAAATAAATTTTGAATAGAAACAGACAGATTTATCAATAAAGAGGCCGACGCCATGAAACTGAGGTTCAATGGACCGACAGACGGCGTGCTGATGATTCGACTTTCCGGGAATTGGCAAATTGGAGGAGATCTCCCTTCTCCAAATGAAGTCAAAAGTAAACTGGAAACGGAGACAGACATTCAGCGCGTTGCCTTCGATACGAAGGAACTTACCCAATGGGACAGCAGTCTTCCCATTTTACTCCTTAAGATTAAAAACCTGTGTTCCGAGAAAAAGATTGATATAGATAGTGGGGGACTTCCTCGGGGTGCCAAACGTCTTATTGAACTTGCCACAGCCGTCCCCATAGAAAAAGATGCAAAAAGCGGGGGAGAAAACAAAACTTTTCTCTCTCTTGTTGGGGCTGAAACGATTCATTTTCTAAAATCAGGAAAAGAAATGATTGCCTTTATCGGTGAAGCGTTTTTGGCTTTCATCAAATTTCTGTCAGGCAGGGCTCGCTACCGTCGATCCGATCTGTTCATGACGATTCAGGGATGCGGGGCGCAGGCGCTTCCGATTGTATCCCTCATAAGTCTTTTGGTCGGTTTAATTCTTGCTTTTGTCGGCGCTATACAGTTAAAAATGTTTGGAGCGCAGATCTTCATTGCCAATCTTGTGGGCATCGCCATGGTCCGGGTTATGGGAGCCGTCATGACCGGCATCATCATGGCAGGTCGAACAGGCGCTGCCTTTGCCGCTCAGATCGGTACAATGGAGGTAAATGAAGAGATTGATGCCTTAAAGACTCTCGGCATTTCACCCATGGAGTTTCTGGTTTTACCGAGAATGCTTGCCCTTGTTTTCATGATGCCGCTTCTCTGCATTTATGCG
>Ga0316193_10003301_pt1 | contig 11597 bp, 8 predicted proteins | sample MerIslsedime2_MG_FD_207735 | JGI IMG/M metagenome (GOLD analysis project Ga0316193, IMG submission 207735) | Coastal sediment microbial communities from Maine, United States - Merrow Island sediment 2 | ecosystem: Environmental > Aquatic > Marine > Coastal > Sediment | place: USA: Maine... | reverse complement strand
CTGGTTCATCTATCTGCGCATCGCCGTCCAGACGGACAGACGGCTTCCGATCGTCTTGGCGATCTTCGTCGCCAGCGCGACGTACGTTCACGCGGGGCTGTCGAAGATTGCGATCGGGCCCGAGCTCACGACTTGGCTGCTCGAGAACCCCACGTCGAACATCTTCGTGTCCGCGCACATTCAGGGCCACTGGCTCGGCTTCCTGAGCGAGCCGGCAACCCTGCGAATCGCAAACGTGTTGCGCAGTCTCGACGTCGCGACGAATGGGTACACCCTCTTTGCCGAAGTCGGGGCGGGTCTGATGCTCCTCGACAGGCGCGTTGCCCGGTTCTTCCTGGCTGCATGCGCGCTACTGCACGTTGGCATCCTTGCCACCACCGGGATCTTCTTCTGGAAGTGGATCATCGTCGACATTGCGATGATCTGGTACGCCGGCGGACTGTGGACCTGGGGCGATGCCGACATGTCGGTGCCGCGAAGGGTTGCCGTGGCGCTGCCTGCCCTCACCTTCGCATTCGCGTTCACCCACTTTGCCACCACCGGTGTCCTCTTTGCATGGTGGGACACGCGGCACTCACAGCATTTCACGTTCGAAGCGGAGACCGAGTCCGGAGACATTTACACGCTGGATCCGCGCTACTTCGTTCCCTACGACATCATGTTCGTTCAGAGCCGGTTCTACTACTTGCTTCCTGCCCCGGTGCTCCCGGGGACTTACGGAGTGACCCACCGCTATGCCGTGTTCGACGCACTCGAGAACGCAAGCGTCGAAGACCTGGAAGAGATTCGTGAACAGCACGCGATTCAGTTCTTCAATCCACGCTTGCGAGACATCTTCGGGGGCTTCGTGCAGCAGTACGTGCGGGCTTCGATGAACGGTGAGCGCAAGGCCTTTCTGCCACGATGGCTGTCGGTGCCCTATCACTTCCAAACGACCTTTCCCGACGACCACTACGACGGGCAGTCGAAGGTCGAAAGGGTGAGGGTCTTCTTCGAGCAGCACTTCTACGACGGAGACGAGATCCACGACCTCGGGCGAACCGAGATCATGCTCGTGCCGATTACTCCGCGCTGAGCGCCGCGTCGGCGCCGGGGTTGCGCTTGTAGAGCCACCACATGCCCTCGCGCCCTACCCGGACGATCGCCGGGTCTTTTTGGAAGTGGCGCTTGGGGTCGCGACGACTTCGCACGATGAACCAGTCGAAGAAGGCGCCATCGCGGAGCACGTCGAACTGATTTGGGCGCCAAATCCAAGGGGCCTCGGGGCCGGGGGGAACGACGGCACCCGGCTCGTCGCGCTCGCGAAACCGAACGGGCGAGCCGCCGAGCGTTGCGAAGTGCCAGCCAAGCCAACCGCCGTGTTGCGCCTGTAGATAGGCGGGGAGGTGCACGTAGGGAGTCTGATCGGTCTGCGCTCCCTTGTGGTCGAAGACGAGATAGAAGAGCCGCGGGGATCGGGGAAGTTGCTTGGAGAGCGCCCACATTCCGTCGGTGGTTTGGGCGAATGAGACGTGGGCCGTCGATACGTGCCGTGTGATGGGGACGATGGCGACGGCAGCGAGGAGCACGAAGCCCAGACGCCAGGCGCCGTGCCGGGGAATACTCGGAACGAGGGCCAACGCAACGAACGCAGCGCTCGTGATCGCTCGTGGGTACACATAAAACCAGTTCCCGATCCACATCGGGAAGACCATGTAGACGATGAAGAAACCGAACGCGCATGCCGCGACGAGAAGCTGAGCACGTCGATTGAAAGTCGATGCTGTCGTCTCGCCCCGCGTGCGCTGCACCAATGCGATGAGTCCTACGACGGAGAATCCGGCGCCGAGGATCACAAGGGCGCGGCGATAGAGCGCAACGTCGGCCGCGCCTTTGAAGGCATTGTAGAGAAAAGTCTCCATCGTCGCGAAGCGCGCGGCGTCGGGCCAATGCAGGCCCATGTTCAAGCCGACGGACCGGGGGCGAATGACCAGCCAGACGAAGAAGAGCGCGAGCGGAACGGCGAGTGGCCACAGGAACGCACGGATGCGACTTCGGTCTGGCCACATGCAGAGCGCTGCACCGAGCGAGGCGAGCCACGCGAAAGGGAATCGGAAGATGTGCGTGAACAAGATGGCCGCGAGTGTGATTCCGAGTGCCCATTGAGCGGAATGCGACGGTCGGTCGACGAGTCGCAGCGCGAAGCCGAGGGCCGCGGCGAACATGCCGAGCGCTCCGAGGTGATTGATGAAGCCCCAGTGCGTGAGGACCGCCCACGCGGGGAGGAGGCCGAGTAGACCAAGGAGCGGGGACTTCCGCATGCCCCATGCGAGCACGGCGAGGCCTGCCGGCAGGCAGAAGAGCATGAGCGCGATGGCGATTCGAGTGGCGACGAGCGGCGGGAACAGCGCCATGGACGCCATGATCAGGCCGTAGAAAGACAAATACGGCACGCGAAACGCTTGAACGATGAACTGCTCGCGGAAGTGCCAGTCCGGATCGGAGTAGTGCTGAAGTACGGCAGCGGTTGCCGTGTGGAAGGGCATGTCGACCATCATGGGCGTGTGAGCGTTCCAGAGGGGCGCCGCGACCGCGTAAACGGCTAGGGCAAGCGCGGCGAGCACCGCGACGAGCGTCAGGGGCAGATCGAGTCGTTCCGTCGCGCTGCGCCACATGCTCCGAGCTGGTACTATGAAGGCGAATGTATCGCCAGCTCTCGATCTGCATGTTCGTTCTGTGTGTCGTGGCCTGCAAGGGCGAGACGGAGAGTCCGGCGCCAGTTCCAGACGTAACGCAGCCGACAGAGGCCGCAGAACCGGTGGAAGCTGGGGAGCCGAGCGTGGCCGAAGCGCTCGCACCCGACGTGGACGCGGCGGAAGCAAGGAACGCGGACCCGGGAATGGACCTTGGAACGGCGCCCGTCGCGGAGACACCGGTCGAGCCACGAGAGCCGGCACCCGCTCGTGACCTCGCGGCCGAGCTTCGTGATGCGATCGGCAGTCCGGTCGACTGCGTGAAAGACTACCGGCCAAGCACGGCGAAGACGATTCGCGTGAACATTGGAGGAGTAGTTCGGGCGACGGGGGTGATCATCGAGCCGAGCGCGAGTGGTACGGGGCTCTCGCAAAACGATCGGCGCTGTATCGAGGAACGTGTCGGCGCAGTGGTGTTAGCGCCGCTGGCTGGTTCGACATCGATTCCGGTATCGACCTACGTCGATGTCGAGCTCACACCGCCCACGGTGCAGGAGTACGACGTGGCACCGCCGCCCCCTCCGGCGAAGGATGTCGTTCCGTCACTCCCGAAGAAGGAGCCGATCGCGCCGAGCGGTCAAGCGATCGAAGGCCCGGCACCCGAGCCGATCGAAGGGCCTGACGGAGTCCCCATCGATGGTCCGCGCGCGGTTCCGATTCAAGGACCGAGACCGGTGCCCATCGGTAGCCAGTAGCGGAGCGGGCTCGTTTACATAGCCTGGCCGCTTGGGTGGAACAGGGCCTCGGGGACGCCGATACGGCGAAGGGGCTCCGCGAGATCTTCGGGAACGACGCTGTCGAACGTTACGCGCTCTTGGGTCAGGGGATGCAAAAACGACAGGCGCTGGGCGTGGAGACCCAGTCTATAGAGTCCGATGTCGGTCCGGTAGCTGCGGTTTTCGATGCCCTTGCCGTAGCGAACGTCACCGGCGACCGGATGGTTGATGCGGCGGAGATGACGACGGATCTGATGGCGGCGCCCGGTCTTGGGATAAGCGGCCACGAGGGAAAGGCGCACGCTGTCCGACATGAAGAGCGTCTCGTATTCGGTTATGGTTTCGACGTCGGGGCCCCCTTCCCGCTTCGCCATGGGGCTGTCGATGAGGCCGCGCTCGGGAGGCTTTCCTCGGACGAGTGCGAGGTATCGTTTGTCGACAGTTCGTTGTTCGAACGCGGAGTGAAGTGTACGGGCGTGCTCCGAGGACAGAGCGAAAACGAGCACTCCGCTCGTCGCGCGGTCGAGTCGATGAACCGGGTACACCCACTGCCCAATTGCATCGCGCGTCAGGTTGAGCGCGAACGTCGATCCTCGGTCATCGCCGCGGTGAACAGAAAGACCCGAGGGCTTGTCTACGACGACAATAGCGTCGTCTCGATAGAGCACCTCGATTGAAGTGGGAACGGGAGCAAGCCGGGGCGCTGCGGGGTCGGTGACCATGGATGTCACTTGTGTAACACGAAGGGCGCGGCTCGCGCCCTTGGTGGCCTGGCACTAGGAAGCGGGTATGGGCGCGAGCCGCAAGCGGCGATTGCTTCTTCGGGTGGCCTCGACGGACCGGACGTTCGAGGTTCGTGAGCTCGCGGGCGAACGCGTGCTCGAAGGCAAGTGCATCCACTGCCAGAAGAAGCTAGTGCTCGCGATGGACGGCGCTCCTCAGAACGGGGCCACGCTCGAGCACATCGTCCCGAAGAACCATGGCGGGACAGACGCGCTCGAGAACCTCGCCATCGCGTGTGCGAGGTGCAACGCGGAGAAGGGGCTCCGTCACGATCACAAGCGACGCGACGACCCAAAGCTCCAGGAGGTCATCGAGCGTCTCCAGAATCGGCGCCGAGAACGGCTTCGCGAACCGTGAGTGCGCGTTTGGGCTTGTAGGTGGCCGGAAGTAGGGCGGTTTTAGGGGGGCTGCGTGTCCCCTAGGATTTGCGCATGGCGGGGATGTTGGGGAGGGAGGCCGCGACCGGCAACGCTACCAGCGGCGTCATGAGGCAGATCGCAAGCGATGCGCGCATGGGTCGAACGCGTCGTCGGGGGGCGCCCCGGCAGCCTCAGAGCGGGAGTCGCTCGCCTCGCATCGCGGCATAGAGGGAACGGGAGACGCAGGTCTGGTCGCGGATTCGAGCCAGCAGAGGCCAGGTCGCGCGCTCTCCTTCCTCGATGTATTGGCGGAGCTCCCGCTGCGAAATGTTGGCCATCGCGCGAAGGAGCGCCACGGGACGTACGCGCGGGTGGATGTCGATGTCGCCGCCGTAGGGCTGGCCCGCCAGGGACTGGGCAACGTCGAGCGCTCCGTAGAGCGGGGTGCGCCGGGAAAGGTCCCGCGCGAGCTCGAGCTGATGGGCGACCTGCGTCCGCAGACTGGACGCGACGATGCCGGACACCCCGGGCAAGCCGCGCCTTCGCATGAGGCCGCGAATGGGAGCGACGTGAGGGTTGGCCTGGCTGACGATGAAGTGATTGACGTTGTGGAGTCGGCTGATTCGGCGCATCGGAAGATCGCCTTTGAGAGAGCCGTCGATCCAAGTCTCGGTGCCCATGTACGGCGCGACTTCACCCGACGGGAGGCGCTGGCCGAGGGTCGCGGGAGGAAAGGCGCCCGGAATCGACGCCGAGGCGACCGCGGCGCTGCTCATCAAGACGTTGGGGGTCGTGTAGTAGCAGAGCACGCGGGGCTTTTGCCGCTCGCGTGTCGGTGAAACGCTGATGCTCACCGTACGCCCGGTTCGGGCGTGGGCCTCTTCGAAGGTGTAATCGCCGTTGTTGTGGAGGACGACAGCTTCGAGCCGCGCTGGGTCGTACATCGCGCGCTCCGCCGCGGCTCGCTTCGCGGGGAGCCGCTTGATGGCGTCGGTTCGAATGACGCTCGTGTCCTCGAAGAGCGCGATAATCTCCTCGTCGGTGCGGGCACCCACCCCGCACGCGATGAGCGCGCCCATCGACGCGCCAGAGAGCACGTCGGGCAGAAGCCGTTGCGCGGAGAGCGCCTTCACGACCCCGAGATGAAAGAATCCGAGAGACGCTCCACCCGAGAGTAGGAGCGCGGAGCGGCCGAAAATGTGCGACGCGCGTTTGAAGCCGGCAAGCGTCAACTCGGGGTCGAGGCCCGTTTCATTGGAATCGGCGAGATAGGCGATGCAGGCGAGCGCCTCTTTGTAGAATGCCTCGACGACGTACTTGGTCCCAAGGGGAGTGACGGCGTAGAGGCGTGGGTCGGCTAGCTCGCCAAGTTGGCGATAGAGCGCCTCGCGCAAGAGCGGAACGAGCTCGAGTGCCTTGCGAGCCTCTCGGGTGCGGGTGAGCTCTTCGGTTTGCTCTCGCAAGAGTCGCGCGTCGAAGACGGACGACTCCGGTTCACGGCGCCATGCCTCTGCATTGACCCGCTCGGCCTTTTCCTCTGCTCGACGCCGCCATTGCTCGTAGCCGTTCGTCATATTCACATCGATGCCATGAAATCAAAGGACCATACGTGCAGATTCGCGATGCGTGGGTGCATCTCGCTCACCCGTTCCGGCCAACGCATGTATTGCTTGAGAGCCTCGGAGCCACCGAGCGTGGTTTCGTAGAGGGCCGCGTAGCCCGGAAGGTCACCGTCGATTTTCGAGTAGCGCTGAGTGTTCCAGAACCATGGCGACCGAATGACATCCGCTGCGTGAACGCGATCGTACCATGCGTTGAAATCGCTCTCGTCGGCCGGGTCCGTGCAATTGGTGAGGCCGACCATGAGCCCAGCGTCCGGCTCGGGCTTCGAGACACGGGGTAGCCCGCCGAGCAAACGGAATGCGCCCGCGCCCAAGAGACGTAGCGTCTCGTGGTCGTAGGGCTTCGAGAGTTCTCCGAGCGCACGGGACGCGTCCGGGGTCTCAAACACAGTGAAGAAGCGTGGCTTCGCGAGCGTTCCGCTCGAGCGGGGCTTCTGGTAGACGAGTGCGGCGGAGACCTCGACCGACTCGCGGACCCGATCGACGCGGGCCTTCATCCAGCGTTCGGCGTCCGACGGCTCGATAGGGCCCACGAGCCCCTCGACGAGGATCACGATCTGCTCGGGATAGCGTGCCTGCATTCGCTGCCGACTATAGCGAGCCCTCGGCCCCGGTCACCCAGTCGACAAAGCCCTCAGGCTCCACGAGAAAAGTCCTGCGCTCAGCTTGGCGAGCGAAAGCTCACCATGGTCGAACGGCTTTCCGCACTGCTTTGGAAGCCCACGGTGACGGTCGCTTCCTTGGTGAACCAGAAGTGCATCTTCAGCGCGCCCAGCGTTTTGACGGAGTCGGGCTTGCCGAGTTTGCCCTTGATCTGACCGAACGCATCCTTGCGGATGCCTTTGCGGTACACGCTGACCTGAGTCACATCGTCGCCCGAGAATCGCACGATGGAAGCACCGTCCGGCCGAGTGCAGGTGTGGCGCTCGCCCTCCACCTCGAGCTCGACGCCAGTGCCCTTGCACTTCGCGTCGAACGAAGCGGGCGCCGCATTCGCGTAGAGCCGTTGCGCGACATCGACCATGGACGATGCCTTGGCGCGTGAATTGGAGACTTGCAGTGCCGCCATCAGCGCGAGCGTTCCCGCGAGCGCGACGCCTGTGGCCGTGAGCATGAGTAGTGTGTCCTTCATCCCGCTATCCCCCTCGATCAGCTTAGCGAACAGAAAGGGTCAGCGACAAACTCGGGCGCGTGGCCGCGATTCGCGGGGGCTCTGAGCTATTCGGCCCGTGGCGCGCCTTCGAAGAGCACGTTCGAATAGACGCCGTTCTGCGGATGTCGCGGCCCGCAGAGGCCCAGCCAATCTGCGAGCGCGACATCGGGGTCTTCCTCATCGGTCGCGATGACCAGCGTCAATCCCTCGGCGCTCTGCTGGGCTTCCTCGAATCGGAACGGTAGAGACGCTGCCAGATCGCCGGCCATCGACGCGAAGCTCGGCTCGATGAGAGAGGCGAACACTTCTTCGATGCCGGCTTCGATGTCGGGCTTGGCGTTGTTGCAGCCGACACGAATCTTCGGGTAGCGGTTCATCCATGCGCGAACTTGGTCGACGCGAAACGCGATCTGTCCTGGCTCGGCGTCCACTATTTCGTCGCCGGAGTAGACCTCATCGCCGGCGCGCGTGACGTCGAAACGGCCACACACGGTGATCGCCATCCCCCGGTCGCCTGGGCAATCGCCGACTTGGAAGACGCCTGGGATCCAGCCGCCCGCGATCCACTGGAAGACCTCGCCGACGCCGCGCGGCGTCCAGTCGATCTCGCCGTTGAACAAGAAATAGGAGCGGATGCACATTCGGTGATCGGCGGCGCCCTCGTCGGTCAGGTTCCAGTCGGGCAGCAGTTGCGTGTTTTGATTCGGATCCGGCCGGATCGAGGTGGAGAAGTCGGCGAACCAAGCCTGGTTCTCGACGCTGTCTTGAGCGCCGAGACGGGGGGCCATGCCGCGATCGAAGCCATTGACGATCAGGGCCGCAAGACCATCGCCTAGCGAGTCGCCGACCAAGTCGGAGAGAGCCGGGTCGAGGTCTTCGGGGAGCCAGGGGATCGTGATCGAGCAGACGCCCTCATCGCTGGTCGTCGCGTACTCGACGAGGTCGGTTGGGAGGTAGTCATTCGTCAACGTTCCGACGAGGTCGAGTGAAGTGGATCCGTCATCGCCATATTGACCGAAGCTCCACCAGTGACCGTACGTACTGGGGGTCACGACCCAGGAAGCAAGAGCTTCGAGGTCTTCGATCTCGTCGGGTGCGGAAAAGTCCGAACCATCATGCTCGCCATCCGCACCAAGCATCTCGAGACGCATCCCGGGCGCGCTCTCGAAATGGGTGACGTGCCGCTTGCCGACGTGGGTACCCCCGTGCCCGGCTCGCGGGGTCGAGAGGGCGTCGTCATCTTCGATGCGCAGCACGGTCGCGCACTCCGTGGCGCTGCCGGTCAGAAACACGGCCAAGGCGATGAGCGCGACGGACCCGCATCGGCTTGCGGGCTCGCGTTCAGAATCGCGCGGTCCTGTCTCGGCCTCTTTGCTGCGTACCACCCAGGTCCTCCCAGCGAGGTCGAGTATAGGTGGCGCTTGGGAAAATGCGCACTTAGGTCCGCAGGGTCTCGTAATCAGTACGTTATTCGAGCGGCTGCGTGTCCCCCCTTGGAGGGAGGGAGCGGCGGCGGAGGAGGCTTGGGTCTTGGCCGGGGCGGATGGGCTGCATCCAGAACTCGTAGCTGTAGGTGGGGGCGTCGAGCACGTATTCGGGCTCGGGCGGATGGCCCCAGGCGTTGTTTCCACCGACGCCGCGCTGTGCGAGGTCGAGGTGGATGTGTGTCGAGCCGTCCGCGACCAACTCGTACGGGTGTCCTGCTTCTTCCAGTACATCCGTAGCGAACGGCAAAGCGCTCACGCTGAGAAGTGGCGCGCCAACGGCGAGTAGGCCCCGGCCATCGCTGTCCGTGATGGATGCGTACCGCGCGTCTGCCTTGTTGCCCGCTTCCTGGCCACGCGTGTCGTACGGAGTGTACTGCGCTGCGACCGAGCCCGCGTAGCGGCCGATCGGGAGGAGCTTGCGGTCCGGGTACGTCGGCTCGGGTCCAGGTCCGAACCACTCTACTTGGTCGAAGCGGCCGTCGAGCGCAGCTCCGATCCCCACGCGGGGGAGCTCGGGCAGTGAACCTCGGTCGATCGTCATCGCAACGCCGAGCTCACCGGTCGCGAAGACTCGATACTCGAGACGGACGCCGGCGTCTTTGCCGTCTGCGCTCAACACCGCGTCGATCCGGACTTCCTGCTCGGCCGTGCTCACGCTCAGCCCCAGGCCTTGCAGCTCCTCGCCGAACTCGCGCCAGGGCTCGGCGACGAACTGAAATGAGCCACCTCGATCGTTGTCGGTGGCGGCGCGCCAGAAGTCCGGGCGAAGCGGCCGCTCGAGTAGCTCGGCACCTTCGATTCGCCACGAGACGAGGGCCCCGCTCGCGTCGTCAAACGTCAGCGAGAAAAACTCACCCTGCACGAGCACGGAGCCGGACTCTTCGATCACACTCAGTGCAGTGGCACCGGAGGGATCGATCGCGGGCGCAGGTTCGCCGAACGGCAAGGAAAGATCAGCCCATGCGACCTGGTGGCCTGCGTCGGCCCAGACCTGCGGATCGCGTAGCTCGAAGAAGAGTCGAAGCCGAGCCTCGGCGCCCGCTGGAACCTCCGGCTCCTGGTACGGGACCGTCAGCTCCGCGGACTCTCCGGCTTGGAGGGTGGGAAGCATAAGAGCGCCCGCCTCGACCACCACTCCGTCGACCTGCACTTCCCAGCGCGCGGTGAGCAGCTCGGTCCACTCGCTGAGGTCGTATCGATTCCAGACTCGAACGACTCCCTCGGCCAAGTCGACGGCCTCCACTTCAACCGGCTGCATGACCGCCTGAAGGATTGCGAGGCCCGGCCGAGGCGCGCCATCGGAACGCGTTAGACCGTTCATGCAGAAGTTGTTGCCAAAGAGACCACCGAGCTCCGACGCAGGCCCGACATCGCCGCCATATGCGAAGTAGGTCTCACCATCGCCTCCGGGAATCGGCACGCGGAGCCCCTGGTCTTTCCAGTCCCAAACGAAGCCACCCTGGGCCTGCCCACCATCGTTGAAGATGTCCCAGAACTCTTTCAAGTTGCCATTGCTGTTGCCCATGGCGTGCGCATACTCGATCAGGAGCAAAGGCCGTTCGCGTGGCTCGCTCACGTAGTCGAGTGTGTCCGACACGGTGTGGTAGAAGTTCACCTGGAGGTCGCTGTGATCGCCCACAGGCCCGACCATCCCTTCCGCCGCGCCCTCGTAGGAAACGGGGCGACTGGGATCACGTTCGTGGATCCAATCACTCATCGCGTCGAAGGTCGCGCCGTCACCCGACTCATTTCCCATCGACCAGATGATGATCGAGGCGAAGTTCTTGTCGCGTTCGATCATGCGCTCCAGGCGATCGAAGTGGATGGGTTCCCACTCGGGAAGATCGCCAGGCTCGATCGTGGTGAACAATATGAGGCCATGAGCCTCGATATTCGCCTCGTCGATCACGTAGAGGCCGTACTCGTCGGTGAGCTCGTAGAAGCGTGGGATGTTCGGGTAGTGCGCGGTGCGCACGGCGTTGAAGCCATAGCGCTTGATCATCCGGAGCTCCGAGACGATGTCCTCCTCGGTCACGTAGTGGCCGTCGTCGGGATCGTGCTCGTGTCGGTTGACCCCGCGGAGAACAAGCCGCCGCCCGTTCAGCTTGAGGATGCCCTCCTCGATGGTGACGCGGCGGAATCCAAGTGCGATTCGCGTGGCCTCGACGACGGCGTCGTCTGCATCGCGCAGCGTGACCCGTGCTTCGTATAGATTCGGCTGCTCGGCCGACCAGAGCTCGGGCGAAGGAACCGTCCCCTCGACGGACAGCTCGACCTCCCCGCACGGATCGATGCTGGCCATGCTGCTCGAAACCGACAGAGCGGCATCGCCACCGGGCTCGACGAGCTCGACGTGGATCGACGCGGCTCCGGCGTCCTCGACGAGTCGACTGACCTTGGCACGCACGGAAAAGGTACCGGTTTGGAGGCTCGCATCGAGCTCGGCCCGCGTCTCGACGTCTCGCAGAAAGGTGCTGCCTGGCGAGAAGAGAAAGACATCACGGAAGATGCCGCTCATGCTCCACATGTCCTGCTTCTCGACCCATGAACCGATGGAATAGCGGTACACCTGAACCGCGAGCGTGTTCTCACCGTCTCGCAAGAACGGGGTCAGGTCGAACTCGGCCGGAGTTCGGCTTCCCTCGCTGTACCCGACCCGCTCCCCGTTCAGCCAGAGGTAGAATGCCGAGTCGACGCCCGCGAAGTGAATGAAGACATGCCGGCCTTCCCATTCGGGCGGCACGA
>Ga0316193_10003294_pt1 | contig 11609 bp, 5 predicted proteins | sample MerIslsedime2_MG_FD_207735 | JGI IMG/M metagenome (GOLD analysis project Ga0316193, IMG submission 207735) | Coastal sediment microbial communities from Maine, United States - Merrow Island sediment 2 | ecosystem: Environmental > Aquatic > Marine > Coastal > Sediment | place: USA: Maine... | reverse complement strand
TTCGCCATACTCAAACAGATAATGGGCTTTCGGCGTTTTCTTTGCTGGGGAATAGAGGCTGCCAGGTCGGAGATGAGCCTGGGCGTATTGAGTTACAACTTAAACCGCATGATAAATCGAGAAGGCGTTCCTGTACTCCTGGCCGCGTTGCGATAGCGGAGTCACTCGTCTAGAAGAATCTATTCTCGAAAACATAAAAAACCCGCTCTTTCGAGCGGGACTCTTGAAAAATGGCCTTCGAATAACTGGTTTTCACACAGTCTCCGGAGGAGCCGTTGTGATGTTGTTGATGATGCTTATTAAGTTGTCACCTCTTACGCCTGGCTATACCAATCAAACCAAGCAGGCCTGACGCAAAGAGCCATACAGCGGCAGGTACAGGCACTACCTGTGCACGTAAGATCTGTCCTCTGATTTCCCCCCCGGGATTAGCCTCGGTATGTATGTTGATATACAAGTTACCCGCAAGCAGATCAGCCTCCTGGGCTGCACTGAGTGGACCGTTGCCCTGGAACAACCCGGATGTTGACCCGAGGCCACTCAAAAATACTGTGGCGTCCAGTAATGAGTCATCAGCGTTGGCACCTGTATCAAGGTTGATCTCAACAGGACCGTTAGATCCAGCTGGTGCGGAGTGGATATGCGCCATTGTGGCGGGGCCAGTAAGTCCCTCAAAAGAAATTGTCCACGCTAGTAAATTAGATGTCGCATCGAAAGAAAAGACAATACCAGCTCCCCCGGTTGCATCAGGTGCGGTTGTTACTGCTGGCACTTCATTCTCAGGGGACAAAAATGAAGTGAAATTAATGATGCTGGCATGACTGGGAAGGCTCACCAAGCAGCAAAGAGCAACAGCTAGTGCTGCTGCATATGCATTTTTCATTGACATGTGCTGATTCTCCGTAAATTCTGTTATTAGTGTTTACAGCCAGAAGATTATTGTTATTTTTGGCTGCCTCTCAACTAACTGATATTGAAAGCAAATATTATGCCAAATAAAAAACTGGCAAAGCATTCAGATGGTTAGATTGATAGTAAGAGATTCCACAACAGGCAAACGTGTAAAGTATTCCAGACAGCATTCTGGCAAACCTTACAGATTACTTACAAATTGGGTTGTGATGGTGAAGTGGTAGAGCATTCCTGCGAAGGTCTTAAACGGGTCGACTCGCGCCTTTTAGTAAATTCTTATTTAGAGTCAGTCCCTAGGTCTTATTACGGAGACAAAGCAGTCGTTCCCGGATACCGGGAACCAGGCTAGCGTGGAGTTCCTGTTAGGCAGGAGTCGGCCAGAAGTGGGCATTCCCCAGATTCCGGGGAAGGTCTCAGATGCCGCAACTCCGGTCATTCACGCCCAGCAATCTGTACTCACACTGTCGGCCAGGACACGACCTTTACCTGTCAGGCCCCTAGAGCGACAGGCGGAGCGCAACCTGTCGTGTATGAATGGAATACGGATAGTGCCGGTCATCCGGTCCGCCGAAGAGTTCGGGCGGATTGACAGCCAGACTCATGTCTCCCTTCAGCAGAAAGTTGGCGACGGCGATCGCGAGCCTTTTCACGTTCTTTTTGTGGGCTTCTGCGACAGGCCTGCCCTGCATCGGCGCGATAACTACATTACCTAGATCCATGAAGGGTTTTATGCCTTCGGGATACTCACCATTTTTCAGAACCGACTCTGGCAGGGTGAACGCCGCACCCCGGATGCGGCCCTTCTTGAGTGCTGCCAGCAAGGCATCCTCGTGAATAACCGCGTCTCTCGCTGTGTTAATGATAAAGGGCTTCCTGCGGGATTTGTAGACCTGGTCGAGGAGAAAGACCTGTTCTGCACCACTGGTGTGAATGCTGATGATGTCGGCGCGTTCCACGACTTCCTTGATCTGGCAGTATTCGATGGCGGGGCGCAGCATGGGATCCGGGAGGTGGAACTCCTCGTAGACCGCGCGCGGGTGATTATCGAAGCCAATTACCCGCGCGCAGTGGGGCAAGATCATCAGGGCGAGGGCTTGGGCCACACGCCCACAGCCAATCAGCCCGATGGTTTTGTCCGAAAGTTCGAAACCGCTGTATCTCTTTGGCGGCGGTGCGGTGGGGTCAGAGATTAAAGTCGCCTTTTTACCCTTGTGCTGCTGGAACGCATCGCTCAGGAGAAACACCATCAAGCGTTTGCCCAGGTTCGCTACCTCGAAGGTGTTGCCGTACTCGGTGATTTTGACGACGATACCGCAGGCCGTGGCCTCCATGAGGTTCACATTGCGCGGTGAGTCGCCAACCACGCCGATGATGTTGAGAGACAATGGCGCCGTCTCCATCACCTTCAGGGGAATGTGCACCTTCTCCCGCACTATTAGTGCATCGTATGGGTTGGCCTGAAGCAACCTGATCAAATTGCCCGTCGTCAGCCGAGCCACGTCGGTCTTGATGCCGGCATCATTGAGCAAGGGCCGGGCATGGTGTTCGAGCTTTTCGTCCAGGAGTACGCGATGCTTGCTCATTGTGCTATCTCCGCGGCTGTAGGTTCGGCGGTTTATGCTACCAGTGCATGCTTGTGGAAAATTGACACTGATGGATTGCAATCATTGTTCATTATCCTAACAGGGTTGGTATTAGATGACTGATTGAAGTCTATATAAGCGACAACTAAACGACCGAGTTGGGGGACTAATCGGACCTTGAACGCATCAAGAGCTACTTCCGTAATGTACTGTTCTCGGGCGTACAGGGGCAGGTGGTTGATCGGAAGAAAACGCCCCTTTGTTGCCATTCTGTGTGACTTCACTCTTTAATATATGTAAGTAGAAATACTAATAGCTTTCATTCTTATATGCACTATAGTGAATTCTACTTACCCCTCTCTATTTGCTCCTACAGAAATCCAGTCCGGCGAGTGCTGTACAGCACGAACGAATAATCAGCCAAGAATGAGAATAATCTTCAGGCTGAAATAATAATTTAATTTACGGACGGAGCCTCATGAATAAAACACGCCTGTTGTATGCCATGTGTGCCGGCACTATAGCGTTGACCAGCCCTGTGTCCAACGCCGCCCTCGTCACCTACACAGATCAGGCCGCCTTCATGGATTGTAGTAACCGGGAATGTCCTCTTGGGTAACATTAATAACAAGCAGGAAGCAGTAATAAAAAAGAATAAAAATATCGGGGAAATTCCTGTGGGTAAGATACCTGCCAGCAAGTGGCAATGGCCCCGGGATTCGTTTGTTTCCTTAATAAGTGCTTCTGCCTGGAAAACAGCCACACTACTGGCTGGATTGCTACTAGTCGCTGTTTACTTTTCAGTCCTGAATGCTACACGTGAACCGGCGGCCTTAACCGGGGGAGCGCTACCCACCTTTACTACTGCCGCACAGAAAGCATCGCAAGAAAGTCTCACGGAAGTTGCCACAATAACCAGTGTGGCAGATACCCTCGGCAAACCTGCACCCCTGACAGAAGCTGAAGAACAGGAACCCCTGCCCGAGGGTGTTTCGCAAGACTGGTTATCACAGATACAACAGCGCATTACTAAATCCGAATACCACATACGTGAAACCGGTCAGGCAAGTGGCGCTGCCAAATACCAGGCAGCCAACCGTGCACAAAATCTTAGAACCTATTTTGAACCTGATGGTATTCGCATCGTGCCGCGTGAGCAGACGGATCAGCCTTGGGAGTGGGGTCTGGTTCTGACTGGCATTGGCAGTGACAAAAATATCCAGTCCGTCGAGCCGGCAATACTGGTTACAACGGACAATCGTATCGAATACCAGCGTGACTTAATAACCGAGTGGTACAAAAATGATGATCAAGGCCTGGAGCAAGGTTTTACGATTCATAAGCCCATCATTGATGACGCACAAAACACTATTGTGCAGATGCAGATTCGTGGTGATCTGGAAGCAGAACTTTCTGGCACTACGGTAAAGCTCGGCAACTCCGAGCTTGGGCACATGCTGAACTACAACAAACTCGTTGTTTGGGATGCAAATAAACAAGGTTTGGATGCGCATTTTGAGTTAAACGGTGACACCCTTGTGATCGCAGTGAATACACAAGATGCGGTGTACCCGATTGTGATTGATCCGTTAGTGACAGGAGTGGCGGACTCAGTCCTGCAGATAAATCAAGACTACTCTGATTTCGGAAGGTCTGTTGCCAGTGCCGGTGACATAAATAGTGACGGTTATGGTGATGTGATCGTTGGGGATCCCACCTATGACGACGGAGAAAACAATGAAGGTGCGGCATTTGTCTTCCTGGGATCTCCAGCCGGATTAATTTCCTCCATTCCCTGGGGTGGTGCATCTAATATCGGCGCTGTTGCGATCTTGCAATCGAACCAGGCCGGCTCCCTGTTCGGCCAGTCGGTTGCCGGCATCGGGGATATCGATGGAAATGGCTACGACGATGTCATCGTAGGCGCACCTAACTATACAGATGGGCAAAGCGGTGAAGGCGCGGCCTTTATTTTTTATAGTTCAGCCAACGGTATCACCTCATCGGACCCAACTACGGCCATTAACGCTTCGGTAGTTCTTCAATCGAACCAGATCGATGCCATGTTTGGATACTCGGTAGCAGCTGCGGGTGATATCGATAACGATACATACCTGGATCTGATTGTCGGCTCTCCGTATTACGATGACGGTGAGCCCGATGAGGGTACAGCTTTTGTTTTTTATGGTACCGCTAACGGCATTGCATCATCGGACCCGTCGATCACAGATCCCGTGACAGGTGTCGGCGCTGGGATCATGTTGTATGCAAATGTCCCTGACGCACATTTTGGAACATCCGTCGCCAGTGCGGGCGATATTGATGGCGATGGTTACGATGATGTGATTATCGGAGTGCCAGACTCAGGTGGCTTTATTTCCGATGGATCAGCGTTAATTTATTACGGTGCAAGTGGCGGCATCCCCGACCCTGGCTCTTATGCCAGCCTTTGGCATGCAAGTGATACCGTCGTCTCTACTTATAATTTTGGTAGTAGCGTTGACGGGGCAGGCGACGTCAATGGCGATGGTTACGACGATGTAATTATCGGATATCCCCACTACACCGATGGTCAGAATGTCGAAGGTGCCGCATTTATCTACTATGGATCATCCACCCGTATCAAAAGCACAAATTTTGTCTCGGAGGGCATCCCTGATATAACACTGCAATCGAACCAGGTGGGCGCTGGCTTTGGTTATTCTGTCGCCCATGCGGGCGATCTCAATAGTGACGGTTACGACGATGTGGTCGTTGGAGCGCGATCTTATTACAACGGTGTGAGCTCAGGGGGGGCGGCTTTCATATTTTATGGTTCGCCAAATGGCATCGGCTCTTCACATGTCAACAACACCGACCCCGTAACAGGCATCAAAGCCGATATCCTGCTCTCTGGCGATATATCCTTCGGTTTTTTTGGTAGTTCTGTCGCGAGTGCCGGAGATGTCAATGGAGATGGTTTCGGAGACCTGATCATCGGAGAACCTAACTTTTCGGAGAATCAACCTGAGGAAGGCGGTGCGTTGACTTTTTATGGTTCAGGCAGCGGTATTATTTCATCAGACCGCAACGATTCAGATGAAACCAACGGCATTCGAGCTGATGTTGTAGGTGGGGCCGGTCAACCAGGCGTGGATGCAGGCTGGTCTGTCTCAAGTGCAGGTGATTTCAACGGCGATGGTTTTTCTGACGTAATCATTGGAGTACCCCATGCCGACTTTGGCCAGGCTGACGAGGGTGTGGTCTTTATCCACTATGGTGCGGCTGATGGTGATTTTAGGCCATTATCAAGTTTGCGATCAGGTTCGACAGGTCAGACAGGGTCTCAATTTGGTAGCTCTGTTGATAGTGCCGGGGATATTAATGGGGATGGTTACGACGATATAGTTATCGGTGCGCCTTATTATGACGATTCCGTGCAAACCAACGAAGGTACAGTCTTTATTTTTTATGGTTTGGCGGGCGGTAGTATTCCGTCAAACACATTGCCAGATGTGATTCTGCAGGCTAACCAGGCGGATTCGAAATTTGGCGCGTCGGTTGCCGGTGCAGGAGACCTCAACGCAGACGGCTATGCTGATGTCGTGGTTGGCGCGTACCAGTATGATGATCTGGCTCAACTTGACGAAGGAGCAGGCTTTGTCTTTTATGGCTCAGCTAATGGCATTGCATCATCAGATCCGACCGCCGCTATCGGTGCGGATGTTGTTTTGCAATCTAATCATGCTGGTGCAAGATTTGGCTATTCAGTTGACGCAGCCGGTGACATCAATGGCGATGGCTTCGGTGACCTTATTATTGGAGCAACCCATTATTCCGAGGGAGAAGTCGCTGAGGGTTCAGTTTATACCTTTCACGGTTCCGCCAATCATTTGCAATCATCGGACTCGACAAATTCCGAGTTGATAAACGGCGTTAAAGCCAAGACTCAATTGCAGTCCAACCAGGACAGTGGCTTGCTTGGCAGCGTTGTCGCCGGCATTGGTGATGTTAATGGTGATGGTTATGACGATGTGGCGGCGTACGCATCGTACTACACACCAGACGGTCCATCTGCTTTTATTTTTCATGGCTCTGGCAGCGGTATCCTTTCTTCACACCCTGCGAACCCTGACGTCACAAATGGTATCAAGGCTGATGTTGAACTGCATTTACCGTTAAGCTCAATTGCAAGCGCCGGAGATGTTAATCAAGATGGTTACGATGATGTGATCGCTGGATACGCATCCAATACTGATGGACAGGGTACCGAAGGTGCAGCATTTATTTTCCATGGATCAGCTAACGGTATCCCTCCGTTCGACATAACCACCACTGATATAAACAACGGAGATAATCCTGCTGTCGTTCTGCAATCCAATCAAAGCGGTGCGCAATTCGGTTTCTCAGCCGCTAACGCCGGGGATGTCAATGGCGATGGTTATAACGATATCATCGTAGGTGCCCCCAAGTATGATGGCCAGGGCCCGCTCGGCCAGGTTGATGCCGGTGGGTATTTTATATTTCACCCAAACCGGTTGCTGGGCCAGCCATTAAAACCTGTTTTATTAAAAGAGTCCCCATCGACCGACGTTGCACTTCATCGAGTATCTAATGTCATAAGAGCGGGGATCAAAGGTTTTCATCCCAAGGGATCGGGCCGCATCAAACTAACCATAGAAGCCTGTCCACCCGGTGTGCCTTTTAATGATGCCACCTGCACCACCGCCACCCAATCAGCCTGGACCACAGTAATACTCACAGGCGTTGATTTGATTCATCAAATTGATAACCTAAATGAGGGCGTGTACAGCTGGCGCATGCGGGTGCTCTATGATCCGACCACGATTGGCTATGCCGACCCAAAAGCGAGTCCGTGGTTTGATGCAAACGTCGCAGCAAGTTACCCCTATGTACGTTTGATTGTCGATACCAATGGTGATGGCCAATCAGACAATGTTGCGCCGACTATTTCTGGTATACCTACTACGTCAGCTGTGCCGGATGCGGTGTATAGTTTTATTCCAGGTGTTAATGATCGGAATCTCAATGATACCCAAACCTTCAGTATTCAGAACCTCCCCGTATGGGCTAGTTTTGATACCGCAACGGGTGAACTGAGCGGCACGCCTGTAGATGCGCATTTTGGTAGTTATGACAACATTGTTATCAGTGTCACCGATAGTGGTGGTTTATCAGTAGACCTCGCCGCGTTTAACATTCTTGTCGTTGACAATAAAGCGCCTACGATTTTGAGTGAAGTTATATATCTTGGTAATGGTCAGAAACAGATCACTTTAACCTGTGTTGATGGTGGCTCCGGTTGTAATGGAGATATTTACTATAGTGACAATCAGATCTACCCTCCCTTTCCTGGCTTTGGTACCCTGTATTCAGGGCCAATCGTTGTCGACGATTATGTCGTGCTGAACTTTTTCTCCAGCGATCTTGAAGCTAATAGTTCGACCGGGACTGCGCACAGCCTGGATATTACATCGCCAGCCACGGACGAGGTTGTGAATACTCTGACGTCGATTAGTGGCACCTACATTGATACCGGTTACAGTGAGATTTCGTTTATCACGCTACAAGTATCTGATGATGCTGGTAATGGCCTGGTTGATGTTGGCGGATCGTTGTTTCTTGTTAATGGCTTTCCACAGCCGCTTCAAACTACGCTGGATACTTTGACTGAAACCTGGAGTCTGACCACAGCCGTCGCATGGGCCCAGGACACGACCTATACAATTACTGCCAAGGCCACCGACATACAGGGACACGTTGCAACCGTAACCTCATCATTCACCTACTACAACGGCGCACCAACAATCTTTACGACGCTGGACCTGAATCTGTCGGCGAACAGTATCCTGAATATCCCCGGCCCGGATGAAACCGGTGCGGGACAGATCAGTGCCGCGATCAAGCTGACCAATCCCGGTGACCTGAATGAAAACCTCTTTGGCGAGGAAGTCACGCTGCAAGTGCTGGACCCGAACGGCCAGCCAGTGGACCTCTATTCCGGCGGGCCAGTCACCCTGGCTACCAACAATGAGGGCCAGTTGACACTGTTGCATCTCGGCGATGGTACGACCACTGACTGGGATCCGGGGCCGGTGGATGTGTCTGACAACTTCGATATTGATTTCGACACTGAAGGCCCCTGGACCCTGCAGGCGCACTATGCCGGTGACCTGAAACACCTGCCTGCAAGTTCCGATCCGGTGGTGCTGCTGGTCGGTGAGTCGGCTGGTACGGCTGTGATCGTGGTGGGCCGGGCGGGTGGTGACAATGAAGGAATGGCATCGCATAACAAGACGGCAAAGCGTATTTATGACACGCTGATTGCGCGCAGCTTCCAGCCGAACGAGATCCGTTTCCTGAGTCCGGATACTAACCGTGACGGCCTTATCACCTCACTTGACGCGCTCAATTGCACAGGCCTGGACGGATGTCTGGATATCGATGGCGTCACACCCAACGGCATCGACGGCATACCCAACCTGATTGACGATCCTGACAAGAACGATCCTAACAATGTGCAGACGGCCATCGAAGGGTTGGCGGCACTGTCCATTTCGACACCGGCCCCGCGTTATGTATTCATGATTGATCACGGTAATGTGGACCAGTTCCTGCTGAACGGAACTGGCCAGACGATTCTGCCATCTGATCTGGATACCTGGTTGGGCACTCTGGAGCAGGAACTGGATCAGGACCCGGGTGATGCCAAGGACAAGCCAACAGTAGTGGTACTGGGCATGTGCTACTCGGGCAGTTTTGTCGACGAGGTGGCAGCTGATGTTGGCACATTGGCCGACCGGGTAGTGATTGCCAGTGCGGGGCCGGACGAGGAGTCCTTCAAGGGACTGAGGGAGTCGGACGGCGAACGGGTCGGTGAATTCTTTATCGAGGAGTTCATCAAGGAGGCCGGGCGCGGTGCCTCGCTCGCTGCGTCCGCAGAATATGCCATCCGTGAGACCGAGATATTTACCCGCAAGAGCGACCTGGTCAGTCCGCATGCGACCTTCAACGATGTCGCGGCCCAGCATCCCTTGATCGAGGACAACCGTGATTTTGACCCATTGAGCCTTGCCGGTAACAACAAGCTGAGCAATGCAGTGGGTGCGGATGGTGATTTATCCCGGTCTCTGTTCCTGGGTATAGGACCGAATTTTGCGACCAATGCAGGTAACTTCCCGGCCGATATTGTCAGCGTGAATGAAACGCTTTATCTGCCTGCACCGCCGCAGGGCTCAACAACCATGGCGGCTGTGCTGACCATGGAGGCGGCCAACAACGGCGGCCAGGTCAACGCGGCCTGGATCGAGGTGCGTTCCCCGGTGACGACCTATACTCCGGTAGGCTCCGGCGTGACCGAACAGGTTGAACCGGACCTAGCAAATCACTTCATGACGGCTGCCGGTGGTGGTTCTTATGTCGGCGTCTTCAGTGGCTTCACGACCAGTCTGACTTCCGGCAAGAACGAGGTGTTTTATGTGGTCGAGGACATCAGTGGGGTGATTTCGCCGATCCGTCGTTCACTGGTGTACGTGGATGATGAGAACAATACGGCCCCAACATCGCCGGTACTGGTGTTGCCGGCTGATCTTGCCACCACGGATGACGCAATCCTGTTTGACTGGGAGGCAAGTACCGACCCCGAATCCGACCCGGTCACCTATACGCTGGAGATCTCGACTGACGATATTTTCGGCACGGTGGACTACCGGAAAGAGGAGGTCAGTTTTACCTATACGACCATTGCGGATGAAGCCGGACTGCAGGACAGTATCACTTATTACTGGCGGATCATCGCGGTGGATGCCTTTGGAGAGCGTGGTACCAGCGGTACTTTTAGTTTTACAGTCAATTTGACCAATGCCCTGCGTGGTGTGGTCCAGGCTACGGTTACCAATGCTATTGATGATGTCATCTTGCAGGGTGCGATCGTCACGGCGGTGGACCAGAATAACCAGCCTGTTGAGCCAGATCCGGATCAGATCTTCTACATGCCGGATGGCCCCGGTGGCATGTTCTATCGGAAGTACCCGGAAGGAGAGGGTGCCATCTATGATGTCACGATTGATCTGAGTAGTGAGGGTTTTGCGCCGCATACAGAAGGCGTGGATCTAAGTGTCTCGGGTGCCGAATATTCAACAGCCCTGCAGGGTGATGACAGCGATGGTGACGGTTTGAGTGATTCCTTTGAGACCTCGATCGGCACCAATCCGAACGAGATTGACAGTGACTTTGACGGCTTGAACGATGATGTTGAAGTCGGCTTTGACGGCAATGCCGGTGCCTATGATCCGTACCATCCGACCACCAATTCATCAGGTACTGATCTGGACGCCAACTCGGCAGATACCGATCAGGATGGGCTCACCGATGACGAAGAAGTTAACAATGGTGCGGATCCGCTGGATGATCAGTCATGGCCGAATTTTGCAGATGGAGACCTGAACGGAGATGGCAATGTCAATGCCGGTGACTATCTGATTGCCAACCGCATTGTGCTTGACCTGCTAACGGCCACACCGACCCACCTGGCGCACGGAGACATGTATCCGGCAACCCCCGATGGTGTGATTGATTTGTCTGACCTGTTGCTAATTCAGCAGGCTGTGATTGCGCCTTGACCAGATTATCTTAAATATATGGGTTGCCGCCGACCCGGTGATGTCTGACGAGGCAAGCCAATTGGTACCCTCTAATGGCATACACCAGGGGACTATGCATCCCTCGGTCCCGACGTCGTAACGCAATGAATTTTATGGGAATGGTGGGCCCGCCAGGACTCGAACCTGGGACCAAGGGATTATGAGTCCCCCATCCTCTTTGTTTATGTGTCGGAAAGCTGAAGAAGCGTAACCGCTTTTCCGGTGGCCCTTCCCATCGATGACCGAAACCGAGCCTATGCCGAACGCGGTTGCGTGAGATTCCGAACGGGTTGCGGGTAAGTCGAAGAAGGGGGAGGGTTTATGGAAACCGAAATCCGAACCAGTGCCGAACCGAATTTTCGAACGGCGAGTTCTGGCCGAACTGAGAAGTTTAGTAGCCAATCACAGTTCATACCCGGGGATGGAGTAAACGTCCGTAGTTAATCTGGAAGCAGACGTTCAGTCGCTGCTT
>Ga0316193_10003293_pt1 | contig 11614 bp, 12 predicted proteins | sample MerIslsedime2_MG_FD_207735 | JGI IMG/M metagenome (GOLD analysis project Ga0316193, IMG submission 207735) | Coastal sediment microbial communities from Maine, United States - Merrow Island sediment 2 | ecosystem: Environmental > Aquatic > Marine > Coastal > Sediment | place: USA: Maine... | reverse complement strand
GGTAAATCAATTGCTTAACCTGCCAGGGATCACGCCAGATAGCCCGTTGCAGGTTTTGAAGGCACACACAAAACCGATGGTGGATAATCCCGGATTAACCGGCGTGCGAGCAACGCGGTTGAATGCTAGCCTTGCCGTCCATGAAGTCCTTTACCGATTCAGCGTCGATGCCGCTTGTTTGTCATCCCCGGACTCCCTCCAGGGCAATACGCGGGATCGACGTGGTCGTGGGTGGGTCAGCGAGTAGCATCCTCACACTGGCCTTCACCCTGGAGGGCGATCTCTGCGGTTTGTGCATCCCTGAACCCCGGGCGTCCCGACGGGGGCCCGACCTGTGGCAGCGCACCTGTTTCGAGGTTTTCCTGATGGCGGGGGAGGGGCCGGGGTATCGCGAGTTCAACTTCTCACCCTCCGGTGAGTGGGCGGCCTATACATTTCGCGGCTATCGGGACGGCGGGGAGCTGCAGGTTGAGATACCGCCGGTAATTGCGCTGCGCCAAAGCGGGGATCGACTGGAGCTGGATGCGGAGATCCGTCCGGAGTATCTGCCACCGGGCCGTTCGCTGCGACTGGGGTTGTCCGCGGTTGTGGAAGATGCGGACGGCGTGCTGTCGTACTGGGCGTTGCGACATCCTCCGGGCAAGCCAGACTTCCATCAACCTGACACCTTCGCATTACAACTAAACAGTCCTGAATGTGTGACTTGAACAATCTAACCGTCGGAGTAAGTCCATGAAGTTTGGTATCGATCGCCTGCTGCAACAGCCCGAGTTGCGCCAGTCTCTGAAGGGGAGCCGCGTGGCTTTGCTTGCCCATCCTGCCTCAGTGACGGACGACCTCAGCCATTCCCTGGATGCCCTTGCACGGCTGCCCGACATTCGGCTCACTGCTGCCTTTGGTCCCCAGCATGGCCTGCGCGGTGACAAGCAGGACAACATGGTGGAGTCGCCGGATTTCAACGATCCCGAGCTGGGTATCCCGGTATTCAGTCTGTACGGTGAGGTACGCCAGCCCACACCGGCCATGATGGACAGCTTCGATGTGCTGCTGGTGGACCTGCAGGATCTGGGCTGCCGCATCTACACCTTTATGACTACCTTGCGCTATGTGCTGGAGGCGGCGGCGCAGTTCAACAAGCGGGTGGTGGTACTGGATCGGCCCAACCCGGCTGGACGTCTCGTGGAGGGGCTGACCCTGCGCCCGGGTTGGGAGAGCTTCGTGGGCGCAGGTCCTCTGCCCATGCGCCACGGTCTTACCCTGGGCGAGCTGGCCCTGTGGTTTGTACGTACCCTGAAGCTGGACGTGGAATGCGAGGTACTGACCATGGAGGGTTGGGCACCCGCGAATGGGCCGGGCTACGGCTGGCCCCTGGGCGAGCGCAGCTGGGTCAACCCCAGTCCCAATGCGCCCAATCTCTGGATGGCCCGCTGCTATGCCGGCACGGTCATGCTGGAGGGCACGACCCTGTCCGAGGGCCGCGGCACCACCCGGCCGCTGGAGCTGTTCGGGGCACCGGACCTGGAACCGCGAAAGCTGCTGGCAGAGATGCAACGCCTTGCTCCCCGCTGGCTGCAGGGCTGCCGGCTGCGGGAGTGCTGGTTCGAACCCACTTTCCACAAGCACGCGGGGAAACTGTGCGCCGGGGTGCAGATTCACGTCGAGGATGGGGCTTACGACCATGCGGCATTCCGACCCTGGCGACTGATGGCCCTGGCCTTCAAGACGTTGCGTCAGCAGCGTCCGGACTATGAGCTGTGGCGAGACTTCCCCTACGAGTACGAACACGAGCGCCTGGCCATCGACGTCATCAATGGCGGCGAGCTGCTGCGCCAGTGGGTGGATGACCCCGAGGCCACACCGGACGATCTGGAAGCCCTGGCCGGGACGGATGAGTCGGCATGGATAGCGGAGCTGGAAGCGGTGATGCTGTACCGGTGAGGAGCCCGTGGCGGTTCAGGTCCGGGCCAGTGTAACCGGGCGTATTTAAATCTCAGTCATCGGGCGGCAATAGCACCAGAAAGCCGTCCGGCGCAAGACTTGTCGCCAGCATCACCTCGTTGATGTCCTGGTGCTCGATCCAGGTGGCGGTGCGTTGTTGTTCGGGGTCACGCCAGATTGATTCGATTTCATCGCGCAGGGGCAGGTACTGCATGAGTGTTTGCAGCTGTGCACGTGTGGCGGTGTGCGCGTGTTCCTGGTCAGCCGCCTGCTGCATGTGTTCCACGGCATACAGACCGATGGCAAGACCGAGTTCGCGAAAGGCGAGCCGGTGTTTGGCTGGCAGCTGCAGCTCACCGCCCTGGGTGTAGTGCTGCAGACCGGTGAGCGCCGCATCAAGCAGACGCTCGAGCAGTTGCTCGCCCGGTTGTGCGCCTTGTTGAATGAGCTGCTGCACACGGTACGCGTCGATCAGCAGGCCACCGATGCCAAGCGGATCGGCGGTGGCTAATTCGCCGCGCCTGAGCATCGTTGCGTACTGGCGGGTTTCTTCCTCGAGATCCGGTCCGGGTGGCGGTTGGGGCAGCGCGGCCGCGGAGGCACGCAGCTGCAGGTTGCTGATGTAGCCGTCCAGCGGGTCGTGTTGTCCCATGGAAGGGACCAGCACATAGGTCAGGTCGATGCTCATCTTCCAGTGCATCCTGCGCGGTCCCCAGGCGAGAGAGGGCAGGTAGGTGAAGGCCTCGAATGCGCTGTGGGCAAGCTCACGTGCCCAGGTGTTGAAGCGGGGTTGTTGCGTGAACCGCGAAACCTGGTCGAGGGCATGCATCCACCGGGTCAGGTAGTGGAAGTACTGGCCGTCACGGTCCCACTCGAGGCGTTCGTCGATGGGGTCGCGAGCACCTCGCTCCGGCAGGTCTTTGCCGATGCGCAGCCCGCCCCGTGTTGGATGCTGTTCACCCTGTGGCTCACTCAGTCCGTTGATCCACCCCGAGCGCCGGTCATCGTCCCGGTGCCGGCCGAGGGTGTGGTGAACCTGGTCGACCAGTTGCAGCGCGCGTTCCCTGTAGCCTTGCTCGCCAGTGATGCGCGCCAGGCCCAGATAGTTACAGACGGCGAAGGCGTCCGTCCACAGGTAGCGCCGGGGCTGTCCGGAGGCAAGCCCGGTGCGCTCCGCGAAGCGATTCATCAGGACGATGGCTTCATTGGTACGTGGATCGGTCAAGGTTCCGGCCTCCGTTTGTGCGTCCTCCCGTACTGATGTGAAGACTGAAAGCACGACCAGCAGAAATAGACGAACGTGCATCGTACAGCTACTCTACGAGTTGTAGCAGGTGCCTTTTGAAGATGAAAACCCTGCAGGCAGGACAGGTTTTTGTCATGAGTGGGCATGTGGATGGCATGTTCGCCACGTTCTTTGTTCTACACTTGGGTTAAGGTAACCTGATTAAACGGTGATTGCACCAGCAAGGAGTACACCATGACGAGTACCACGGTACAGAATGGCTGGGAGCGTCTGCCCGGCGGCTTCGATGTGGAGTTTAAACACACTATACCGGTCCAGGTATCGGACAACGGCAAGGGACTGACGATTCCCGAGTCGGTTCTTGTCGAGGAGATTACTGCGCTCTGCAAACTGCATGTACGGCTGGGTGAATGGACGACCGACGAGCAGGCGCATGAGCACAAGGCCCGCGTGTTCGTTTCCGGCAAGGATTTCGCCGAGGTTCTGAGAAGACTGGCGCTGTCATCTGCCGCCCTGTTTATTGACCGCTTTCACAAGCCTGTCGGTGCGGGTGATGTCGACTGGGACCGGCTGGAATATCTCAAGGATTTCAACGAGGCACTTGATTACTGCGGACTTGCCTGGGGTGAGGTCGACAAGGATGCCTATTTCGATGACTACGTTGAAACCATGCACCAAGAGACCCGGCGACTGGCACAGTCAACGGACGCACCTCTGGTTGAACCGGAGTAACACCCGGCCGCCGGCGTCCCGGGATCCTGGCAGTAGCGCTCATGCATGTTGTGCTTATTATCGTGCTGCTGCTGGCGCTGATCTTCGGCCCGCAGTGGTGGGCCCAACACACCTTTCGGCGCTATGCCGGGGAACTGCCACGGATTCCGGGAACGGGTGGGGAGCTTGCACGTCACCTGCTGGACCAGTTCGGGATGACGGACATCGCGGTGGAGAAAACGGAGCAGGGTGGCGATCACTATGATCCGGAACAGCGTAAGGTGCGCCTGGGCCCTGACAACTACGATCACAACTCATTAACGGCCGTGGCGGTTGCGGCACATGAAGTGGGTCATGCCATACAGCATCAGCGCAATGAGCCGAAGTTCGCGCTGCGTCACCGACTGGTGAAGCTGGCGCAGACAACCCAGCAGATCGGTGCCGGTGCCATGTTCCTGCTGCCGGTTGCGATGGCCGTTACCCGTGCGCCCTCATCAGGCCTGGTCATGGGCGCCATCGGGCTGGGCAGTATGGCCAGCGCTACACTGGTACACTTGGTGACACTGCCGGTCGAACTGGATGCCAGCTTCGGCAAGGCGCTGCCGATGCTCACTGCCGGCCATTACGTTCAGCCCGCTGACGAGACAGCGGTACGCCGGGTGCTGCGTGCCGCCGCCCTGACCTATGTGGCCAGCTCGCTTGCCAGCCTGCTGAATCTGGCTCGCTGGTTGGCGTTTTTGCGCAGGGCATAGCCATTAAACTGATTTGAAACAGGAGTCTGCCATGAGTAATGAAGTGCCACCTACACCCAATGATTCAGAGCACAGGCAACAGCCACCCATCCCGGTGAAAGAAAACCTGAAAACACGTTCCACCTGGTTGCGACTGTTTTTTATGTTCGTGGTGATCTTGATGTACTCGGTTTCAAGAGTGGTTGTTGGCGTGGTTGTGCTGTTGCAGTTTTTCTCGGTCTTGTTCACGGCAGAGACCAACAAGCCACTGGTGACATTCGGTCAGTCGCTGGCAACCTACACTTACCAGATCGTCCGTTACCTGACTTTCAATACCGAGGAGCGACCGTTTCCCTTCGACCTCGACTGGCCATCCGGTCCTCCGGCAAGCTGACTGCCCGGGCAAGCGCTTATTCATCAAGGTATTCTTGTCCTCATGCATTTCTACCTGATTGCTGGCTTGCAACAGGTCCTGCAAAGGAGAGCGCAGCTTGACGGTCGTGGTGCGGGGTCGTAACGTTCTCACCTTAATCCACCAGCTCGAGGATGTTTCATGAAAGCAATTATCACAGCACTGGCACTATTTGCCCTTATGCCGCTGGCACATGCCGCTGTCGTCGGTGAGGAAGTCACCTACATGGCAGGCGACACGCAAATGAAAGGTTATATCGCCTGGGATGATGCGGTCACTGGCAAGCGGCCAGGTATTCTCGTCGTGCATGAATGGTGGGGACATAACGATTACGCCCGCAAGCGCGCCAACATGCTTGCCGGGCAGGGCTACACCGCGCTGGCTGTTGATATGTACGGGGATGGTAAAACGGCCAGTCACCCGGATGATGCCGGGAAGTTTGCTAGCGAGGTGCGCAAGAACATGGATGTAGCCGAGGCACGCTTCAACGCAGCCATGGCAACACTGGCCAGCAATGAGACGGTAAATCCCGATCAGATTTCAGCCATTGGTTACTGTTTTGGTGGCGGTGTGGTGCTCGCGATGGCGCGTCGTGGTGCCGAGCTGGATCTTGTGGCGAGCTTTCATGGCAGTGTCGCGACAGACAAGCCGGTAGAAAAAGGCCAGGTCAAGGCACGTCTTGCGGTGTTTAACGGGGCAGCAGATCCGATGGTCACGGCGGCCCAGATCGAAGCCTTCAAGACAGAGATGGATAATGCAGGGGTTGAGTATCTCGTGGTCAGTTATCCTGATGCGCTGCATGCCTTCACCAATCCCGAGGCGGATGCTTACGCCGGGAAATTCGCTATCCCGCTGAAGTACGACGCTGCGGCTGATGCTGATTCCTGGAAGCAGTTGAGTGAATTGCTGCAGGAAGTCTATGTGAAGTAATACGGCCAGTAACATACTGCCGCCTGTGTAAAGTCCGACTTGCACAGGTATCAATAAGTACGATCTCTATCGGGGTGATGCAGCGGCTTTCCCGGTAGGGCGTAAATATCGCAGGGCAGTCCTTTCTTCATGGACGCACAGCCGTTTATGCGTTGATATTCTGACGTTTCACACCCCCGGTTCTTTCTTCTGCCTATATATTGACGAACGACTCAGCTCACGCCGCATGCCGATCAATAATTAATTAGCTATAAATAACAATTATATACGGAGTATTACTGGATTGCTCATCGCATCCTGCGGGGATGGTACGCATATTGCATATGTCATAGTGTGAATGGACCGTGGTGCGCATCGATGCGCATCCTGGAGTTACACAACTATGACCTTGATACGCACACTCTGGATGCCGGCGCTTGCGATGGCTACTTCTGCGCTGGCCACACACCTTTTTACCACCCAGGACGCTCGCGTCATCGATAATGGCCTGGAGCGGGTGTGGGAAACAATATTTGCACCCGTTCCCCTTCAGCCGGAGTACCTGCCTGCGGAGCCCATCCGCGCACACAGGTCGGTTACCCAGCCAGTGCGGCAGACCCTTGCCGTTAATGCCGGGGCCATTGATATATGGGAGCGACTGCGCGCCGGATTCAAGCTCCCGCAGCAGGCAGATCCGTCCGTGCAAGCGCATATCGAAAACTTTCTTAAGCACCCCCGTCATATCGAGGACGTGCTGGCGCGTGGTGAACCCTACCTGTTTTATATCCTCAGTCGTGTGGAGGAGCACGGTTTGCCCGCAGAGCTTGCCTTGCTGCCGGTCATTGAAAGCGCCTTTGATCCCTTTTCCAGCTCTCCCGCGGGTGCGGCCGGACTCTGGCAGTTCATGCCGGTCACGGCCAAACATGTCGGACTGCGCCAGGACTGGTGGTTTGACGGTCGCCGCGACATCGTCGCTGCAACCGAGGCCGCCCTGGATTATCTGAGCGAGCTTCATCAGCGCTTTGATGGCGACTGGCTCCAGGCTATTGCGGCCTACAACGCGGGCAGGGCACGAGTTAACAAAGCCATACGCCTCAATCGCAGCCTTGGAAAACCGGTCGATTTCTGGCACCTGCCATTACCTGAAGAAACCCGGAGTTATGTACCAAAACTGATTGCATTGCTTACCATCATTGCCAATCCCGAGGCCCACAACATCACACTGCCTGCCCTGGCCAATAACCCTTATTTCACTGCCGTCGATACGGGCGGACAGCTCGATCTGCAGGTCGCTGCACGGTTGACCGGGGCCACCGTGGAGGAGATGCAGCGTCTCAACCCGGGCCTCATCCGCTCGACCACCCCGCCCGCCAGCCCACATACCCTGCTCATTCCCAGGAGTAGCGAACAGCGCTTCCGGGAACAACTCGCCAGGCTGCCCGCGGACCAGCGTGTACTGTCGGTCAAGTACCGGGTTCGCTGGGGTGACACATTAAGCACCATCGCTAAGAACAGCCGCACGACCGTCACCCGGCTGCGCGAGATTAACCAATTGGGCAGCTCGCGTATTTTCGCCGGCAAGCTTCTCATCGTGCCGCTGGCTGAGCGTGATGAAAATGCCAGCGAAGATTTGCAGAATTCCTGATGTGCCCTGGCGGGGAGCGCCTGCAATGCAGCGATTTACCGCGAGCAGGCTAACAACAACCGGTCGGGGTGCTGCGTACTGTTCGTTGATAATTCCCTGTTAAACTGACACACGCGTTACCTGTGAATAAACAGTTTTTCATGGCCCGGTGACTCTTATTCCTTTGCACATGTTTGCCCGCTATATAAAATGTATGGTGATGTCCTCGCGTGCGATCGGGACACTCCTGTTTTTCCTGTGCGGGCTATCTGTCGCCGCCGCACAGGGTGATACACCTTCAATTGCACACTTTCGTGATCTCGCTGCACTGTATCCGGACAAAACCGGGGTATACGTGCTCGAACGAGGCGAGGAATCACTGCTGGCCCGTGCCTGGCTTGCGGACAATGCCTCCCGATCGATCGATATTCAGTATTTTATCTGGAGCACGGATAACATCGGCACCCTGGCAAGCGAGGCGCTGTTGCGCGCGGCGGAGCGCGGCGTCAGGGTGCGGGTCATTGTCGATGACCTGCTCATCGATGCGGAGCATGACACGCTGCTGGCGCTCGCGGCCCATGAGAATGTTCATATCCGTATCTACAATCCGCAAGTTTCCGTGGGTACACGCCTGATGCAGCGACTGGGTCACCTGCTCACAGATTTTCGCGCCGTGAATCAACGCATGCATGACAAGATAGCCCTGTTTGACGGACTGGCTGGCATTACCGGTGGTCGGAATATGGCGGATGAGTATTACGACTACGACTACGAATACAACTTTCGCGACCGCGACGTGTTGCTGGTCGGGCCGGCTGCGCAGCAGCTGGAGGAGAGTTTTCAACGCTTCTGGAACAGCCCGCTTGCGGTCCCGGTCGAGCAGCAGTTACACAGTGAGCATCTGAGTGCCGAAGCCGTGGCTGCCAACCATGCCGGGCTGCATGACTATGCGCGGGATCCCGGCAATTACACCCCCCGAACCCGCAGTATCCTTGATTCGCTGGATACCAAGTTCCAGCACTTGTCCGACCACCTGCTGTGGTGTGACACCCGTGTGATCAGTGATGCACCCGGGAAAAACGATGGCAGCCAGGGATTGAAGGGTGGCGGGACCTCGACAACGGTGCTGACGACAGCGCTGCAGGAGGCCACCACGCGGGTAACCATACAGACACCCTACGTTGTGCTGACGGATGAGGCGCTGTCCATTTTTGCCGGCCTGGTTCAGCGCGGCGTCTCGGTCCGTATCGTCACCAATTCACTGGCCTCGACTGACAACATGCAGGCCTACAGCGGCTACCACAAACAACGTGATGCCCTGCTGGCTGCCGGTATCGAACTGTACGAGTTTCGTCCCTTTCCGTTGATCCAGCAAAGTCTCAATGAACGCCACGCGGTGCTCAGCCAGCATAACCCGGTCTTTGCGGTGCACGCCAAGACCATGGTGATTGATGGCAAGTCACTTTTTATCGGCAGCTTCAACCTGGATCCCCGCTCGGCCAATCTCAATACTGAAATCGGGGTGCAGATCGAGAGCCCGTTGCTGGCCCGGCAGGTGGAAGCCAGTATTGAACAGGATATGCGCCCGCAGAACAGCTGGAACCCGGCGACGGCAAATCCGGATGACGAGGCGTCCTATGGCAAGCGCTTGCAGTTGTGGTTCTGGGAATTGCTGCCACTGGAGCCCATCCTGTGAGGGTGTAAATGCATGATTGCGGAACTGGCTGATTACCACATCAGGTCGTCGGGTACCTGGAAATCCGCGTAGGGGTCATCCTCGTCCGGTGTCTCGGTGGGCTGGTTACTGAGAATCCGGGTGCGCTCGTCACGCAGCTGGATCTTTTCGGCAACCCGGGTAGGAATCAGTTCGTATTGCTCATCCAGCTTGATAATGCAGAGGCGGCCATTACTTAGCTGTTTCAGTTGTGTGTCGCTGACGGATATACGCTTTACCAGCTTGCCATCGGTAAAACTGTAGGCGATATCACCCTCATCCCGGGGCTGGCGGTTCATCTCGACAAGCTGGCGTACCTGTGCAGTAATCGCCTTGCGCTCGGCTTCTGCCTTGCGCTGCTGGTTGAGTTGACGATCCCGTTCCACCTTCTCGGCGTGTGCCTGTTGCGCCGCCAGCTTTACCTCGTCTGGTGTCTCTATCTTGTTCTTCTGCTGCTGCTTGACCTGCTTGTGCTTGCTCTTTTTAATCTTGTTCGCCTTCTTGCTATCAATAAGCCCGGCCTTCAGTAATTGGTCCTGCAGTGACATGGGTATTCCCCGTTGTGAAATGGTTGATGGCGTCAATGGGATTGATCTTAACAACTGCGCTGTGGGAGCCCAAGCAGTTCCGGCAGGTGATCCACGCTCGTACAGCTACGCACTTCTCGAGGCCATGCGGACAGGAATACTGGCCCGTCTCGTTACGCTGGGTACGTATTTTCCACAATTACATGCTGTTTGCGCTTCTTGGTAAGTTCGCCCCGCAGCAGGAACGGAGAAATCAGGTTCCGTGAGTTCAAATTAACTATTGATTTCACAAAGCCCTACCATGAATAATCACGCCTGTTTGGTTGTCCATGGCCGCTTCGCAGCGGCGAATGCCGGCCAGATAGTGAATTTGTAACGTAATCAGATAGTTCGATGATATATCACCATACTGCCTCGTTGTGTGGCAGAAAACCGAGGAAAGAGCATGACTGAGAAATTGACGCTGAAGAAATTGTCGGGTGAACTGGAAACGCTGCGCGCAAGGGTAGTGGAGCTGGAGCAGGAACTGGAACGCAAGCTCGAAACCACACTGGAAAAGGCCGTTACCAGGCTGGGCGCCCGCATCGAGTCACGCCAATCACCCAAGCACGGTACCTCGACAGATGCCGAGCATCGCCAGCGAATGATTGAAGAAGAGGCCTATCTGATTGCCGAGCGTCGCGGTTTCGTGGGTGGTGATTCAGCACAGGACTGGGCCATGGCAGAAAAGACAATCAATGATCGGCTGATGCAGACAGGCACTCCTGCAAAACCGGCGACACGCGCCAAAAGGCCAGCCACAAAAAAGGTCCGTACCAAGGCATCCAGCCTGACGAAATAACCCCCGCTGGCGATCGGATCGCTGACTCCGGGCACAGTACATCGATCTGTTGCCCGAATGCATTTGCGATGCGCTGCAGCCGGCTGCTGAAAGCGGCCGTGTAGCGCGTGCGTGATGAGTTCCAGGGATTGGCGGGGTGCACCTTGATGAGCAGCGCGCTGCCTAGGCAGCGTTGCTGGCGAGCCAGATGATGTGCCGTGCCCCCTTCGATCCACGCGTGCGCACCCGCATCTCGTCAACCCTGAAGCCCACCTTTCGCAGTCTCTGCAGGAAGTCTTTGTCCGGGCCCGCTGACCACACGGCCAGCACTCCCCCGGGGCACAACGCCGTGTAGGCCTCGCTCAGGCCGTCGATGCTGTAGAGCCAGTCGTTTTTCTTGCGCGTCAGTCCCTCGGGGCCGTTATCCACGTCCAGCAGGATCGCATGGTAGCTTTGCTGTCCGGCCACCAGCAGGCGGGCGACGTCCACTTCGTTCACCGTTACCCGGGGATCCCGGAGTGGCAGACCGGCGAGTTTTCCAAGCGGCCCCTTGTTCCATGTCACCACGGCGGGCACCAGTTCCGCCACGACTACCTGCGCCTGCCTGCCCAGCTGCCGGAGTGCCGCGGCCAGCGTGAAACCCATGCCCAGCCCGCCAATGAGCAGTCGCGGTTTTGTACAATCCGCCAGTCTCGCACAGGTATGTTCCGCCAGTGCATCCTCGGAGTCATGGACACGGCTGTTCATCAACTCGCCACGCCCCGCGAGCCTGATCGAGAATTCATCGCCACGCTGGTGCAGGCACAGTTCCCCGCCGTTGCCGGGCACGGTTGTGCTGTCGAGTAAATTCCAGGGGGTCATAAACGCCTCGAGCGGCCTTGCGATAGTCGATTTGTGTGGCGGGACGGTCCTCGCATGATAACAAGTAACAGCGGACGGGGTGAGACATTCCCGGGTGGAAAAGTAGGGCGGTGCTGGTTAA
>Ga0316193_10003292_pt1 | contig 11615 bp, 10 predicted proteins | sample MerIslsedime2_MG_FD_207735 | JGI IMG/M metagenome (GOLD analysis project Ga0316193, IMG submission 207735) | Coastal sediment microbial communities from Maine, United States - Merrow Island sediment 2 | ecosystem: Environmental > Aquatic > Marine > Coastal > Sediment | place: USA: Maine... | reverse complement strand
AAGTCAAGGAATACAAGATCCCTGATTATCGGTCCTTGCGTCGGAATCGGTAGCCACCGCGGATCAGTTTTTCGATTTCTTTTTCTTGCCCGTAGTCGACGTTTCGTCGTCTTCGGCGGTCTGCGGCCCGAGCAGCTGGATGACGAGATCCCAGTTGAACCCAAGCCAGATCAGGAACGGGAAGGAGAACCGTCCGGGAAGATCGGTGAAGTAGCGCCAGAACCCGTAGAAATCGCGCGAGAAATCCGAGTAATTCTGCAGGCTCCATTCGCCGAGCGAGAGGGCGTAGAGACATTTGACGTGAAAGAACAGGTTCATGCTCTGGGTGAGATAGAGAATGCACCAGCCCATAAAGAGCCGTTCGAGCTGGCGCCTCGAAAACGGCTTGGGCAGCGCCAGATAAAGGGCGAGCAGGACGATGGTGTTGAAGTGTTTTTCGGTCAGCGGGATTGACGGGATTCCCGAATCGGTTCGAAAGTCGGTGCGGCGAACCTCCGCTCGGTGGTCCTCGACGACAAGGCGTGTCACCCTGGGATACTCGAACGACCTGATCAGAAGTTGCGCGAAGCCCGAGATCGCGGTGTCGAGGACCGGGCGCAGAAACAACCACACCACCATCGCCACCAGCAAGGTCAATGGCAGTCTCTTGAGAAAGCTGCGGTAGAGTACGACCTCTTCGCTCATGACGAGTCCTCCTCGTTGAACGAGTCGACCATCCGATCTCCGTTGATCAATCCGCCTCTCGCTTCGGCGGTGCAGCGAATAGGTGTGCCCAGGTGATCCACAGCGCGACCCCCGCCAGGATCACCACCGACTGCCAGATGAAAATATGCGACGAGTTGAAGAGCTTGGGAAAAAAGATGCCGATATAAAACAGCGAGATGATGCGAACCAGGTTGATGGCCTGGATCGCGAGCAAACCGCCGACGACTCCGATGATCTTGGCGGACCACCGAGCTGGAAAGGCGAGGACGCCCGAGATAAAGATCAGGCTGGTGATGAGTCCGTTGCACCCGTTGTAGATGGTCACGGCGAACCGGGGTGATCGGAGGACACATCCATTGATGGTGATGTCCTCACCCAGAAGGCCGAGGACGATGCCCGACACCTTGGCGATGAGGGTCGTGTACGGGACGACAAATGCGTCGTTCACCGGTCTCAGGGCGATCACCGTGAAGCTGATCCCAAGAATACCGAGAAACAGGATGAGAAACCGCGACTCTGGACGCCGCCAGAGGGTACGTGGATCCATTCGGTCTGACCTCCCCGCGTGCGCCCATCGCGCACGGCGCAACGGTCATGATACCCGAACTCGCGAGCGTGATCGCTCGATCAGCTCCTCAAAGCCACCAAAGCTGCGTGAAGTTCCGCGCCGGTGTTGAATCTCGCGGAGGGGTCTTTTTCCAGGCACCTCAGGATGAGCTCGGCGAGGCGGGGGTCGAGTTGCGGTTCGAGATCGAGGGGATCGGGTGGTTGCTTTCTCAAGTGAGCATCGACGATGCTTCCCTCGTTGAACGGCGGGCGTCCGGTGGCGAGATGGAAGGCCGTGGCGCCGAATGAGTAGACATCGGTGGCCGGCGTCGGTCGCTTGCCGCGGATCTGTTCGGGCGCCATGTAGTACGGCGTACCATAGATCCGAAGGTCGCGCCCGGAGGTCAGATCGAGGCGTGCCGCGATGCCGAAGTCGAGCACCTTGACCTCGTAGTCCGGGGTCAGAAGGATATTGGCCGGTTTGAGATCACGGTGGATGATCCGGTGCTGGTGGGCGTAGCCGACCGCATCTGCGAGACGGGTCAAGATGAGATGGATATTGCTGCTGACCCTTTGACGAGCGCTGCGAACCACCTGATCCAGCGCCTCGCCGGGGACAAACTCCATGGCGATGAAGTAGCCGCCGAAACCGGCCTCGATGTCGAATATCGTGACGATGCCGGGATGGTTGAGGGTCGCGGCGGTCTTGGCCTCTTCCTCGAGCCGGGCCGCCACCTCGGGTGCGGTCTCTCGGAGGACTTTGATGGCCACGTCACGGTCGAGCCGGGTGTCTCTCGCCTTGTAGACCACTCCCATGCCGCCCCGACCGAGTTCGGTGAGAATCTCGTATCGGTGAGGTCCTGCGCCGGGGGAGAAAGGCTCCGGTACGCCGTCCGAAGTACTCGGTGCGCGGTCACCGACCTGTTGGGTCGTGGCGAGCTCCTGACGAAGCGCACGGGCGGGTTCACACGAGTAGTCGAACTCGAGGAGGCGATCGACGATGGCGATGCTCTTGTCGGTGCTCCCCGCCTCGAGAAACAACCTCGCGAGAGCCACCGCCGGCTCCAATCGGCCGGGTTGGAGTGCGACGCCGACCACGGCGCGTTGAAGACAGAAGATGGCGTCATCCAGTGAACCGTTTTCGCGTGCCCATCCTGCGATATCGAGGATCACGTCGGGGATATCGGGCACCGGGCCCGGATGCTGCCGAAGCACATGACAGGCCTCCTCGAGCATCTCGGCGCGGTGGAGCTCGATGAGCGCATCCTGGAGATATCCCAGGCGGGCCATGAAGAGGGCGGTCTTGTCAGCCCTGCCGAGGCCCCGATAGATCTCGAGCGCCCGAACATCCTCACCGGCTCGCTCAGCGCACCTGGCCGCCGATTCGAGATCGCCGGCGAACTCCCAGAGATCGCTGGCCTCGGCCCAACGGTTGAGATCTTCCAAGAGAGGCGCTGCAACGGTCCACCGTTTCGCGCTGCGGGCAAGATCGACCGCCGCCTCCGGACGACCGGAAGAGACCAGGATGGTCACCGCCTTTTCGACCCGCCCAGACGAAGCGAGAACCTGGATCAGCTCTTCCTCCATCTTGAGGTCGGAGAGGACCGGCACCAGATCATCGGTTTCGGCCTGAAGGAGTTTGCTGAGCCGGTCGATCTCCGCCTCGGTGACCTCTCCAGGTTGGGTTGTCTGCTGCAGTTGGTCATACAACCGTCCGAGGTACCGAACACGGATCTTGGCGGCTCGGTGGGGATAGCCGGAATCCGAGGCCGATCGTGCTGCTTCGACCAGGTTATTGGTCTTGAGAAAGGCGTCGGCCGCCTGGGCGTGGTCTCCGGCCGCTCTCCAAGCGTAGCCCACCGCGAGCCAGTCCCCGAGCGCCTCGGAGAGTCGTGCCTCGGTGGCGTGGTCACCCAACTGCTTCGTGACGCGAAGAACCGGTTGGAAGGATGGATCCGACGGTTGGAGTTGTTTCTCCTTGAGTGCGATGTTCGCGATTCGGAGGGCCTGTTTGGGATCACCAGCCCGAATCCATGCACCGACGGCTTCGCTGATCTGGTCGTTCCCAACCAGCCACTCGGCGAGTTCGCGTTCGCACTTCTGCGCCATTTTGGGATCGTTCGCCTGCCGATACGATCGAGCGGCGTCGGACAGACTGCGGCCGCCTGAAAGACGGAAGTACTCACCCGCCTCCGCGAAACGTTTCAAGCGGGTGGCGGTCTCCGCTGCTTTTTGCCATGACCGGCCCTTTTTGAAGTTGGCGAGGGCAGGTTGCAGCTTGCCGTTCTGGAGATAGATCTCACCTGCCCCCTCGAAATCCCCGCGATGCTTGAGGGATCGAACCAGGCGGTCAACGCGGCTACCTCCGAAGAGAATACCGAAAACTGCCCAAATAATGAGTGTGCCGGCAACCAGGTTTGCTGCGAACCTGACCATCGGCAGCCGAAGCCACACGAGAAGCTGCATGGCTCCCGGGTCGTTGGCGTGAGGCGCCGACGCGAGCAGGCCGAGATTGAACACGGCGGCGATCGCTAGACCGAGTCCCAGCGGCACGACATAGCGGCGCTGAGAAAAGGGCGTCACTGCGAGGAGAGTCACCATCGCAACGGTCATTGATGCGTCACACGCCATGGCAGTATTCTACCCTGCAACTCCGTCGACGGGAAACTTGAAATTTTATAATGGTTCGCTCATATTTATACCAACAGGGCATTCTCCCGATGCCGGAGAGCGCAGCTGGGTCACCAAAAGGTGATGGAGGCGAGATTGGCGACTGATTATTACAAGACGCTCGGCGTACCGCGCTCGGCGGACGCCTCTGATATTAAGAAGGCCTACCGAAAACTCGCGCGCAAGTTTCACCCGGATGTCAATCCGGGCAACGACGACGCCGAACAGAAGTTCAAACAGATTCAGGAAGCCTACGCGGTGTTGTCGGATGCGGACAAGCGGAAGCAGTACGACACCTTCGGTACCGTGGATGGTGATCCGACCGCCGGTTTCGATCCGTTCCGGCGGGCGGGTCGGCGAAGCAGCTCTCAGGGGCCCGAAGGTGTCCGCGTCGATTTCGATGGGATGGGTGGTTTCCAGGATCTCGGCGATATTTTCAGCCAATTCTTCGGTGGAACGCGACCGGGGAGAACCCGACAGGCGCCGCAACGAGGCGCCGACCAGGAACTCGCGGTAGAGGTGAGCTTCGCGGACGCCGTGCAGGGGACCACCATCGGCCTGCCGGTTCAGCGACAACTGCAGTGTTCGGCCTGCGGCGGGTCGGGGACGACCCAAGGTCACAGCTGTGGGAGCTGTCACGGCGCGGGCGTGGTCATCTCGACCGAAAAACTCAGGGTGAGGGTTCCCGAGGGCGTCGCCGATGGAAATCGGATTCGAGTCGCAGGGAAAGGAGCCGATGGTCGCCAGGGCGGCCCCCCCGGGGATCTGTTCGTGCGAGTCAAGGTTCGGCCGCATAGCTTCTTTGAGAGGGACGGTGACAACATTCACACGACCATCCCGGTCACCTTCTCGGAGGCCTACCTCGGAGGCGAGGTCGAGGTCGGGACCATTCACGGTCCGGTTCGGGCCAAGGTTCCGCCGGGAACCAACTCGGGCCGAACCTTCCGCCTTCGGGGCAAGGGAACCCGAAACACCAAGACCCGCGCCCACGGTGATCATCTCTACACCGTTGAGGTCGTCGTTCCGAAAGTCGTGTCCCCAGCCGGCGAAGAGACCGCACGCAGAGTCGGTGAGCTCTATCAGGGCAATCCACGCGACGCGTTGCCGCGAACGCTCTGAAGAATTTTCAATTCTTAATTCTCAATTTTTAATTGCATCGCAAACGCCTCTGGGATCGATGCGATGTAATTAAGAATTGAGAATTTAAAATTAAGAATTCCGTTACTCGGGCCACACTCCCGTCTTCCGCATCTTCGCCACCTTTCTGAGGAACATCTTCTTCTTGATTCCGCGTAGGTGGTGGACGAGGAGGCGCCCGTCGAGGTGATCGACTTCGTGACAGATGGCCTGAGCGAGCAGCCCCGACGCCTCGATCTCGAGAGGTTCCCCGTGTTCGTCCTGAGCGGAGATCAGCACTTCGCGGGGGCGAGACAGCGTCGTGAATAACCCCGGAAACGAAAGACAGCCCTCCTCGAGGGAGACTTTCCCAGAGGTCTCGGTGATGGCTGGATTGGCAAGGACGATCTTTTGTGATGGGTCCTTCCCGACCGAAATGTCGACGGTGGCGAGGCGCAGGTTGGCGCCGATTTGGGGTGCTGCGAGACCGAGGCCTGGAGCATTCCAGCCAGTTTCGAAAAGGTCGTTGACGAGACTCGCGAGGGCAGCGTCAAAGCTCTCCACCGGCGCACTGGGCGCCTCGAGTCGGGCATCGCCGAAAACCAGAATCGGTCGTATGCTCATCCCTGTTCCATCCTCCTTCGGGTCGCCCGCCAGGATTCGTCGATCCTGGTTCGCAGCTCTCCCGGATCGATCGTCGTCAGCAGTCCGTCGACCACCACCGGGCGACCGTCCACGATCACGTGGCGGACATCGGCCGCGGAACCACCGTGGACAACCCTGGCAACCGGGTCGTCGCCGGGGATCATCGACCAACCGTCGAGAGAAACCACCGTGATGTCGGCGGCCTTCCCCGGTGTGAGGGTGCCGACGACATCGGCGAGATGGAGCACTCGTGCGCCCTCGCGGGTTGCAAGGGCCATGGCCTCCCAAGCTCCCAGGGCGGTGGGGCCGGACCGTAATGCATGAATGGTTGCGGCCAGGGACATCTCATAAAACGCCGACAGGCGATTGTTGCACGGTGGTCCATCGGCCCCGAGACCGACCCGCACGCCCCGCGAACAAAGCCCGGGAATGTCGGCGATCCCCGATCCGAGCTTGAGATTGGCTCCCGGGCAGTGACAGATCCGGGTTCGAGTGTCGGCGAGGATCTGGATCTCCGCCGAATCAAGGTGAACTCCGTGTGCGAGGACCACATCGCGGCCGGTCAGACCTACCGAGTCGAGGTACTCGATGTTGCTCATCCCGGTGGCGGCGCGAACAGCGGCAACCTCGTCGGTGTTTTCGGAAGCGTGGGAGTGGAGCAGCCAGCCATGTTCACGCGCCAGGCGGGCGCAGCCTTCGAGCAACCCCCGGGTGCACGACAGGGCGAAGCGTGGAGCCACCGCATACCGGAGTCGGCCACCGGCTTGACCGTGCCAACGACCGCCGATGCCCTCGGCGTCGGCGAGAGAGGCATCGGCGTCTTCGATGAGGGCCGGCGCCGTCTCGCTCCCCATATCCATGTGGGTCCGACCGGATGTCATTCGAATCCCCATGCGTTCGGCGGATTCGAAGACTCGGTCGTGGTCATGGGTCGTCCCGAAATCGAGAACCGTCGTCGTTCCACCGGTGAGAAGTTCGGCGATGCCGAGTTCGGCGGCGGTTGTGACCCCATCGCCGTCGAGGGCCGCCTCGTAGGGCAGGGTTCGCCGTTCGAGCCAGTCGAGGAGTTCCATGCCGTCCGCCTGATGACGGAGCAGAGATTGGACGACGTGGACGTGACACTGGATGAAACCCGGGAGCACGACGGCCCCGGAAGCGTCGAGGACCTGCCGGGCTGTGACCCCGCCGGCGCCGCCTGGCCGGATCTCGGCGATTCGGCCATCGCGGACCAACACATCGCCGGTCAACCAGTGTCGATCGCGCTCCATGGGCACGACGGTGCCGTTGCGGATGAGAAGATCGAATTCCACTTCAGAATTGTACAAGGTGTGTGAGGGGTGCCTAGTCCACGGTGGGGAAGAGCGGCAGGGTCGGTTCGAGCTGAGGCAGGAGGAGATCCTCGATGAGCTGGCCCCATCCGTCGCGGTCATCGGCATCAAGCCTGACCGGCCGCAGGGCGCGAGCGGCGATCATGCCTTCGAGGAGCAGCTCGATCTGTTCCTGGAAGCCGGCGTCCACGGCGCGGACCCCGTCATAGGTCGGGCGAACCCACAGTGGGACGTGGATCAGCACATCATAGGTTCGGATCCAATAGTCGAGGAAGCGTTCCCAGATCTTCTGCGTTCCCGCCGCGTGGACCATGTAGCAGTAGTTGTCGAGCACCGATCGATCACAGAGGACGGCATCGTGGTTCGCCGCCGCTTCGATCTCGGCCGTCACCTGGCTGTGGGCGATCCACTCCTGGGCGGCGATGGTGGTCTCCTGGTTGATGGGCAGGGGACAGCGGCGCGCCACTTCGCGCACGATCTCGACATCGACGTTGCGTCGTTTCAGCCGAGCGGCGAGCTCGAAACACAGTGTCGTTTTACCGACGCCGTGGCTACCGATGAGGGCAATCTTCATGGAAGGACCATTGTAGATCGGATCGAGAAAGAGGATGTCGTGCGGGAACGTGAATCCGAGCCGCCTCGGTTTCGAAGCTCTCAGCAATCAGCGATCAGCTCTTTCAGCGCAGACGCTCGACGCGCGGGTGCGACTATGCGATGGGCTGAGAGCTGAAGGCTGAGTGCTGACGGCTCCCTACCGTTGCGTCGGCTTGCCTGTCGGCCTCAACGAAGCCGGAAGGTTGATGGCGGCGTCGAGCAAAATAGCGTGGATCTCTGCGGCGGACTTCGCCTCGAGCAACCGTGCCATGCGACCGGGATTGCGGACAATCCAAGCCAACCGCGAGAGCCAACGTAGGTGGAGCGCGTCGTTGCGCAGCGCGAGGAGGAAAAAGACGTGAGTCTTTCCCATCTCGGGCGAACCGAAAACCAGGCCGTCGGTGGACCGGGCCATGGCGATGAACTGTTTCGGGAACTTGTCGGCGGCGCGGCGACGGGCGTGCAGAAACGCGACACCCTCGGGAACCGCGGTCGGGACGAGTCGCTCGCGTGCGGCGAGAGCAGCCTCGAGCCACGCCTGATCCTGAACCAGACCGAGATCGGTCACATGCGTCACCATTGAGTGAATGACATCATTGCGATCTTTGGCCGTCAGATCGGGGATGATCTGGTCGACGGTGATGATCTCGTCGAAGGGCGCATCGATGACCTGGTTTGGCGCCGCACCGGACGATCCCACCGACTCAGCGGCGAGGGTGTCGAGGTACTCATCGAGCAGTGCACGGCGGAAGCGCCACTGGCCGCCGATCTTCACCCCGGGGATTTTTCCTTCGTGAGCCAGACGGACCAGCGTCCGTTCAGCGAGCTTGAGATAATCAGCTGCCTCTTTTGCGGTCAGATACGCTTCCATAGAACCTCCCCGTCACAGGCCGATTGCGACGTTAAATGGCTGAGTACTCCTTTTTTGGGACGATGTCAAGGATATTCGGGTGCTTGCACGGGTCGGCGCTGTGTGCTATCACGTATCCTTCAGTCAGTGTCGCGGCCGTGAAGGCAGCGGGAATCGAAGTGAGCGAAGCATGGTTGGGGGAGGCAACACCGGCGTTTTGGCCGGCGTCGCAGCGCCATCGATGCGCGGTCGGATTCTCGTACCGGGCATTGGGTGTTGAGAGCGAAAAATAGTTGAAGAACTGAATTGACGGAGGAGGGACGCGAAATGAGTATCGAGGCAAAAGTCAGAGAGATTATCGTGCAGCAGCTCGGCGTGGATGCTGAAAAGGTGACCGCGGAGGCGTCGTTTGTCGATGACCTCGGCGCCGACTCCCTCGACGTGGTCGAGCTCGTGATGGCCTTTGAGGAGGAGTTCGGGGTCGAGATCCCGGACGAGGCGGCCGAGAAGATCGCCAACGTCAAAGACGCGGTTGCGTTTCTCGAGACCAACGCGAGCAGTTGATGCCACGGCGCGTTGTGGTCACGGGCCTCGGTCTGGTCTCCCCTTTAGGGATCGGGACCCAGGTTACGTGGGATGCTCTTGTCGCAGGGCGCAGCGGGATAGGGCCCATCACAAAATTCGATGCCGAGGGGTTTTCCTCCCGAATCGCAGGTGAGGTCAAAGGATTCGATCCCGGTCAGTGGTTCGAACACAAGGAAATCAAGAAGTTCGACACTTTTGTCCACTACGCGGTTGCAGCGGCGGACATGGCCTTGGAACAGTCGGGACTCGAAATCAATGACGACAACGCCCACAGAGTCGGGGTCGTCATGGGTTCGGGCATCGGCGGATTTCCCATGATCGAGGAGAACCACACCAGACTGCTGGAGCGTGGTCCGAAAAGGGTCTCGCCCTTTTTCATCCCGGGAAGCATCATCAACATGTGTTCGGGTGTCGTGAGCATCCGCACCGGGGCCAAAGGTCCCAACATGGCCACCTGCACGGCGTGCTCGACTTCTGCGCACGCGATCAGCGATGCCACGCTCTACATCCGCCACGGCTACGCCGATGCCATCATCGCCGGCGGGTCTGAGGCCGTGATCACGCCCATGCCGGTCGCGGGTTTTGCCTCCATGCGGGCCCTCTCGACGCGCAACGACGAACCCGAGCGGGCATCGCGTCCGTGGGACAGGGACCGGGACGGGTTTGTCATCGGTGAGGGTGCGGGCATCGTGGTGCTCGAAGAGTACGAGTCCGCCCGCAAGCGGGGGGCGCCGATTCTTGCCGAAGTCCTAGGCTTCGGAATGTCTTCGGACGCCTATCATATTTCGGCGCCCGCGGAAGATGGAGACGGGGCCATCCGGTGCATGCGGGCTGCGCTTCAAGACGCCAAGCTCAACCCCGAGGACGTCGACTACGTCAACGCCCACGGCACCTCGACCCCCGCAGGCGACAGCGTTGAAACCCTCGCCATCAAAGGGGTCTTTGGCCCTCACGCGGAAAAGATCATGGTCTCTTCCACCAAATCCATGTCCGGTCACCTGCTCGGGGCCGCAGGGGGCTTCGAGTTCGGGGTCGCGGTGATGGCGGTGAAAGACGGTGTCATTCCGCCAACAATCAACCTCGACAATCCCGATCCCGAGAATGATCTTGATTTTGTTCCCCATGTCGCCCGCGAGGCGCCTATCAAGATCGCATTGACCAATTCCTTCGGTTTTGGCGGGACCAACGGTTGCCTGCTGGTCGGCGCGACGGACTGAAATCGGATGAACATCCAATCCGCCGGCTCGCCGCCCCCGGCTGCGTTCGGTTGAGCCGGGTCCGGAGAAGCCTGTGGAGCTCCAGAGCCCTCGATTTCTGACCAGTCTGGGTCGGCTTGCCACCCGAATCGACCTCTACAACTTCGGCCGGTGGCTTGTCCTGGCGCTCTTGATCGGCGTCGTTGCAGGTCTCGGTGCAGCTGTCCTTACGTGGGGAGTCGAAGGCGTGTCCGGGTTACTTCTCAACCGGGTCGTGGGATTTGAAGCACCCGGCCACGGTGTGACCGATGGGGGTGGATGGCATCTTCCGGAACGACCGTGGCTTCTGCTGCTCGTACTTCCGGGCGCGGGTCTGTTGGTGGGCTGGATCGTGACCAGATTCGCGCCGGAGGCCGAAGGCCACGGCACCGATGCGGTCATCAATGCCTATCACCAGAAAGGGGCGATCCTGCGCCCTCGCATCATCCCCATCAAGTTGCTGGCTTCGGCGCTGACCATCGGATCGGGAGGTTCGGCGGGCCGCGAGGGTCCGGTGGCTCACATCAGCGCCGGATTCGCCTCCTATCTTTCGCAGTTGCTCCGGTTGCCCACCCTCGATCGCCGGATCCTCGTCATCTGCGGGATGGCGGCCGGGATTGGTGGAATGTTCCGAGCTCCCCTCGGCGCCGCCCTTTTCGCCATCGAGGTGCTCTACTCGGAGAACGACTACGAGTCCGAGGCGCTGATCCCGGCCATCATGTCGTCCATCGTCGCCTATGTGGTGAACGCCTCCCTCACCGGCTGGCACCCGATCTTCGAAACCCATATCGAGCAGTTCACCGCACCGCGGGAGCTTCTCGCCTATATGGTCCTCGGGATCGTCCTCGCGGTGGTGGGCTTTATCTACATCAAGGTCTTCTACGGCATGCGGGACCTGGTCTTCGCCAAGCTTCCGGTGCCGAGGATGGTCAAACCAGCGATCGGTGGACTGCTCGTCGCATTGCTGGCGTTGGTGGTGCCTCAGGTGATGTCCGGGGGATACGGATGGCTCCAGCTGACCATCGACGGTGCGTTGCCTCTCAAGATCCTGCTCCTGCTGCTGCCGGCCAAGATTCTCGCCACCTCATTCACCATTTCCTCGGGCGGATCGGGTGGGGTCTTCGCGCCGTCTCTGGTCATCGGTGGAGTCACTGGGGCCGTCTTCGCCGCTGCTGCCGAACGAATCGCGCCCGGTTTTGCGCCGGCCACAGCGGCGTGCGTCCTGGTCGGGATGGGTGGCTTCTTCGCGGGCGTCGCCAAAGTCCCCATCGCCTCGCTGATCATGGTCGCCGAGATGAGCGGCTCTTACAATCTTCTGGTGCCGTTGATGCTCGTCTGCTC
>Ga0316193_10003291_pt1 | contig 11615 bp, 10 predicted proteins | sample MerIslsedime2_MG_FD_207735 | JGI IMG/M metagenome (GOLD analysis project Ga0316193, IMG submission 207735) | Coastal sediment microbial communities from Maine, United States - Merrow Island sediment 2 | ecosystem: Environmental > Aquatic > Marine > Coastal > Sediment | place: USA: Maine... | reverse complement strand
CAGTGAGGCGCCCGCCAGCTTGCTGCTGCCAACCTGGGTGCTGGTAGGGGCCACCGTCTTCTTCGGGATCTTTACCTCGCTTTCGGTCGGCCTCGCCTCCGCCGCGGCGCGGATGCTGCTGGGGGTAGAGCTGTGAGCGTCGAGACCGCAGTCGGCCTGGCCGTCGCGTGGCCACTTCTCGGCATTCCCCTGATCGCATTCTTCAGGCGCTGGCCGAATGTGCGCGAAACCGCCACCCTGCTCACGGCGACGTCGTTGTTCGCGATGGTCGTAAAGGTGATCCTGCCCGCGGTGACGGCGGGGGGCAGGCCGCGCCTCGATATCATCGAGGTCCTGCCCGGCCTCCAGCTTGCGTTCGAGGTCGAGCCGTTGGGCATGCTCTTCGCCCTGGTGGCATCGGGTCTGTGGATCGTCACCACGCTGTACTCGATCGGCTACATGCGAGGCCACCACGAGGAGAACCAGACCCGTTTCTACATCTGTTTCGCCCTCGCCATCTCGGGCGCCGTCGGCGTCGCCTTTGCCGCGAACGTTTTCACCCTCTTCGTCTTTTACGAGGCGATCACCCTCTCCACCTACCCGCTGGTGACCCACCACGGGACCGAGGCCGCGAAGCGTGCCGGACGGGTTTACCTCGGGATCCTCATGGGTACTTCGGTGGGCTTCCTCCTATTCGCCCTGGTCTGGACGTATCTCGCGGCGGGGACCACCGAGTTCCGCCCGGGCGGGATTCTCGCCGGCCGCGTTGATGGCTGGGAGCTCGTCGTGCTGCTCGCGCTCTACGCCTTCGGCACCGGCAAGGCGGCGTTGATGCCGTTCCACCGCTGGCTACCGGCGGCAATGGTGGCGCCGACTCCGGTCAGCGCCCTGTTGCACGCGGTGGCGGTGGTCAAGGCCGGCGTTTTCACGGTCCTCAAGGTTCTGGTCTACGTTTTTGGCATCGATCTGTTGGCGACCACCGATGCCAGCCGTTGGCTGACCTGGGTCGCTGCCTTCACCATCATCGCCGCGTCGGTTGTCGCCCTCACCAAGGACAACCTCAAGGCGCGGCTCGCCTACTCGACGATCAGTCAGCTCTCGTACATCGTGCTTGGTGGTGCGCTCGCGACTTCGGCAGGTGTCCTGGGCGGCGGCATGCACATCGCCATGCACGCCTTCGGCAAGATCACCCTTTTCTTCTGTGCAGGCGCGATCCTGGTCGGCGCCCACAAGAGCGAGATCTCCCAGATGGATGGGCTCGGGCGAAAAATGCCCTTTACCTTTGGAGCTTTCCTGCTCGGGTCGTTGAGCGTCATCGGTCTGCCGCCGATGGGCGGCTCGTGGAGTAAGTGGTACCTGATGCTGGGATCGGTAGAGGCGGGTCAGCTGACCATGATGGTGGTTCTGATGGCAAGCTCGCTGCTGTCGATCGCCTACCTCATGCCGGTGGTGGTGCGCGGTTTCTTCCGGCCGCCGCCAGCCGATGGGCACGGCGACCAAGACGGCGGAGACAGACTGAAAATCCGTGAGGCGCCGCTGCTGTGTGTGATGCCACCCCTTCTGACCGGCATCGGCTGCGTGGTGCTCTTCTTTTACGCCGAGGACATCTATCTGCTGCTGATGGGGATCGTGACGCCATGAACGAAGATAAGAAGTACTGGCTCGACGATAGAAAGAATGTCAACAAGATCATCTACGGTCTCTACACCGTCTGCGCCGTGGTCGCCCTGATCGATCTGTTCCCCTACAAGCACCACCTTCACTTCCGCTTCGAGTACTGGCCCGGCTTCTTCAGTTTCTACGGCTTCGTCGCCTGCGTCAGCCTCGTGTTGGCGGCCAAGCAGTTGCGAAAGGTCGTGATGCGCGACGAGGACTACTATGATTGATGCCTTGCCGCCAGGCCTTATCCTGATCTTCGGCGGGGTGCTGATCTCGTTGCTGCGGGGACGGGCGCAGGCAATTGCCGCGGTGGTGCTGCCGGTGCTCGGCTTCGCGCAGCTGCTCATGCTCGAACCGGGGTCCTATCTCAATCTGCAGCTCTTCGATTACGAGCTGACCGTGGTCCGGGTTGATCGGTTGAGCCTCGTCTTTGGCTACGTCTTTCACATCGCGGCGTTTCTGACAGCGATTTACGCCCTGAATGTACGTGACGGCGTGCAGCATTGCTCGGCGATGATCTACGTAGGGTCAGCGGTGGGCGCGGTGTTCGCGGGCGATCTGATCACTCTGTTCGTTTACTGGGAGCTGACCGCGGTCGGGTCCGTCTTCCTGATCTGGGCCAGCCGCACCGAGCGTGCCTACAGGGCCGGTATGCGCTACTTGATCATCCAGGTGGGATCCGGTGTGGTGCTCCTGGCCGGAGTCATTCTCCACGTGTCGGCCACCGGTTCGCTCGATTTTGACCAATTGATCGGCGCCGACGGACTGTTGCGCTCAGCCAGCGTCGGGGTGGTGCTGATCTTCGTCGCCTTCGGCATCAAGTGCGCGTTTCCGCTGCTCCACCCCTGGCTGCAAGACACCTACCCCGAATCGACGCCGACCGGCACGGTGTTTCTCAGCATCTTCACCACCAAGCTTGCGGTCTACGCGCTGGCGCGTGGCTTTGCCGGCACCGACTGCCTGATCTGGATCGGTGCCACCATGACCGCCTTTCCGATCTTTTACGCTGTGATCGAAAACGACCTGCGGCGGGTCTTGACATACTCGCTCAACAACCAGCTCGGCTTCATGGTCCTGGGCATCGGGATCGGCACCAAGATGGCACTCAACGGCGCCGTCTCCTATGCCTTCGCCAACATCATCTTCGAGGGGCTGCTGTTCATGGCCATGGGGGCGGTGCTGCTGCGCACCGGGACCTGCAAGGGCTCGGAGCTCGGCGGGCTCTACAAGTCGATGCCTTTGACCACGGCATTCTGCATCGTCGGCGCCGCGTCGATCTCCGCCTTTCCGTTCCTGAGCGGCTTCGTTACGAAGTCGATGATCTTGGATGAAGCTGCGGCCGGCGGCCACACCGTCGCCTGGTTGGTTCTGCTCTTCGCCTCGGCCGGCGTCTTCCATCATTCCGGCATCAAGATCCCGTTCTTCGCCTTCTTCGCGCACGACGCGGGGTTCCGCGTCAAGGAAGCGCCGCGCCCGATGCTGGTCGCCATGGCGGCAATGGCCGTGTCGTGCGTGGTCATCGGCATCTTCCCCGGGCTCCTCTACTCGATCCTGCCGTACGCCGTGGACTACCACCCCTACACCACCACCCACGTGGTGACGCAGTACCAGCTGCTGCTATTCTCCGCCCTCGCCTTCACCTTCCTCAAAGTCACCGGCATCTACCCGCCCGAGCTGCGGTCGGTCAACCTCGATGTCGATTGGATCTATCGCAAGGCGTTGCCGGCGATGATTCGATGGATCGCAAATATCGGCGGTGGGATTGGCCAGCGCCTGCACGCAGCCGTGTCAGCAGAGCTCGACAGAACCTACCGGGTGATCTACCGCCTCCACGGACCGACCGGCGTGTTCGCTCGCACCTGGAACACCGGCGCGATTGCCTTCTGGGCGGTTGTCGGCCTCTTCGGCTTCCTGCTGCTCTATCTCTGGGGTCGTTAGAAACCAGGACAACCACAGAGACACAGAGGCACAGAGACGGACACAGAGATATTCTTAAGGCCGAGCGGTTGTGCACGAGGGGTGCCCATGAGATTTAATAGGAATGTTGAGCGGACTGAGATGCCGCCGATGGTCGAGCTGGCGAGGCGTGCCGTCGAGCTGGCCCAGCAGGGCGCAGACGTCATCCGACTCGACCAGGGTGCCGTGGATATCTCGCCACCGACCGCGTTTGTCGAAGGTGTCATCGAAGCCCTGACCGAGCCAGATATCCACCGCTATGCGCCCGACCCGGGACTACCGGAGCTGCGCTCCGCTCTGGCCCGGTACGGCTGCGAACGCTTCGGCGTGGAGTGGGACCCTGGACATGAAATCGTTGTCACCACCGGCGCCAACCAGGCCTGTTTTTCCGCCCTCATGGCAATGGTCGAACCGGGCGACGAGGTGTTGCTGCCGTCACCGTGGTATTTCAATCACGCCATGACGGTGACAGCTCTCGGTGCGACCCCGGTGCCGGTGCCGACACGAGTGGAAGAGGGCTTTGCGCCGACGGTTGGAGCGGTGGCTGAAGCCATCACGCCTCGGACCAGGGTTCTGGTTCTGATCAACCCCAACAACCCAACCGGTGCTTGTTACGAGGACGATCTGATTCGGGAGCTGGCGCGGCTCGCAGTCGAGAAGGACCTGTGGATCCTCTCAGACCAGACATACCACGAGCTGCATTTCGGATCTGCGCCGCCGTTGAGTCCGGCTGCTGTGGCCGGCGCTCGCGACCGCGTCGTCACCGTGGGCTCGTTCTCCAAATCGCTGGGTGTGGCCGGTTGGCGCCTGGGATTTCTCGCCGCCCATGCCGACCTTGTTAGCGAGATCCTGAAAATCCAGGATTGTTCGGTGATCTGCGCCGCGCGCGCCGCCCAGGAGGGCCTGCTGGCTGCCCTGCCCGGAATCAGGGAGCACGTGATGCAGACGCGCCGTGTCCTTCTCGATCGGCGTGATTGTTTGGTGGCTGAGCTGCGCGCCGCAGACCTCGCTGATTTCATCGAACCGGCCGGGTCTTTGTTTATATTTCTTCATCTACCTACGATCAATGATGACAGGGCTTTTTGCCGCCGGCTCCTGGAGGCGCAGCATGTGGTCGCAGTGCCGGGGAGCGTCTTTGGCCCCGGCGGCGAGGGCTCGGTCCGCCTGAGTTACGGTTCGACGGCGCCGGGCCGTCTCGACGAGGTGGCCGGTCGGATCGCGACCGCGGTGAAAAGACCTTCGAACGAGGATTGAACTGTAAAGGTCCGCCCGCCTTCAAAGGCCTCATTTCGGGGAAATCACAGGAAAGACGGTTGTTGAGATCCTGATCAGGGGTTAAAGTTACTCGCGGCACTGGGTGTCGGCGGGGGCGGGAAGATTTTCGCCGATGGGGGCGTTTAACCTGCGAACGCTGCGGATGCCCTCCGAGGCGAGAATGTCCGGTTTTATCGAGGGAGACGATTGATTTGAGTAACTCCAACATACCGTCGTTCCACAAGCTCTCCGTGCCGGAGCGCGTGCGCGCTGCGCGTGACCACGGATTGCTGTCGTCGCAGGATTACAAAGCCCTGCTCAACGGCCACAACGTGCTCGACCTGACCAACGCCGACAACATGATCGAGAATGTCATCGGCGTTATGGGTCTGCCCGTCGGCCTTGGTCTGAACTTCCTGATCAACGGGCGCGACTACGTGGTGCCGCTGGCGGTGGAGGAACCGTCGATCGTCGCGGGCCTGACCCACGCGGCAAAAACGGCCCGCTCTACGGGCGGTTTTGAGACCTCGAGCACCGAGCCGATTCTCATCGGACAGATCCAACTGGTCGACGTCCCGCACCCCACCAAGGCGCGTCAGCAGCTCGAACGGCGCAAGGACGAGGTGCTCAATCTCGCCAACAGCCTCCACCCGAGGATGGTGGCGCGCGGCGGTGGTGCGACCGACCTCGAGGTCATTCTCCACCCGGCCACTCCAGAAAATGTCGAGATGATGGTCGTGCACCTGATGGTGAACACCTGCGATGCGATGGGTGCCAATCTCGTCAACACGATGTGCGAGGGCGTCGCATCCTTCATCGAGAGCATCACCGGCGGCAGAGTCTTTCTGAGGATCCTTTCCAACCTGGCCGATCGATCACTGGCGCGGGCCTCGGTGAAGATCCCGGTGGAAAGCCTTGGAAACAACGGCTATGACGGTGAACAGGTCCGCGACGGCATCGTGATCGCGAGCCAGTTCGCGGCCATCGATTCGTATCGCGCCGCGACCCACAACAAGGGCATCATGAACGGTATCGACGCCGTCGCTCTCGCCACCGGCAACGACTGGCGCGCGGTCGAAGCCGGCGCCCACGCCTACGCAGCTCGTGGCTCGAGGTATACATCGTTGTCGCGTTGGTACAAGGATGAGGACGGCGCACTGGTGGGCGAGATCGAGCTCCCGATAAGGGTCGGCATTGTCGGCGGTCCGCTGCAGTCGAATCCGTCCGTCGATCTCAATCTCCGAATCATCAAGGTCGAATCCTCGCGCGAACTGGCCGAGGTCATGGCCGCCGTCGGGCTGGCCCAGAACCTGTCGGCCCTCCGCGCACTCGCCACCGAGGGCATTCAGAGCGGTCACATGACCCTCCACGCCCGCAGCGTTGTGACCGCCGCCGGTGCGCCGCCGGAGATTTTCGACACCGTGATCGAACGTCTCGTCGAATCGGGTGAGATCAAGGTGTGGAAGGCCAAAGAGCTGATCGAAGAGGTCGAGGTCCAGATGGGCCGGTCTTCCAGCCAGGCGGATCAGGTCGAGATGGCCGCCGGTCACGGCAAGATCATCCTTTTTGGAGAACACGCGGTCGTCTACGGGAGTCGGGCCATCGCAGCTCCAGTGCCGCTCGCGGTCCGCGCCCGGGTGGTGGACGAGACCGACGGCGTCTGGCTTGTCGTGCCCCGCTGGGGGGTCGAGCTGCGCCTTCGCGCCGACTCCAGCAAGCGTCACTCCTTCGAAGAGTTCGCGGCGCTGGCCCTCGAGGAGCTTGGACTGACCGATCGTTCGATGAGGATCGAGGTCTGGTCGGAGATCCCGCGGGCCATGGGTCTCGGAGGTTCTGCGGCGGTCGCTGTGGCAATTATCCGGGCCGTCGATCGCCATTTCGAGCTCGGCCTCAGCGACGACGAGGTCAACGCGCTCGCCTTCCGGTGTGAGCAGGTGGCCCACGGGACGCCGTCGGGCATCGACAACACCGTGGCGACTTTTGGCCAGCCGCTGATTTATCGCAAGGGCGAGCCGCCGCAGTTCCATTCGCTGGATCTGCCCCAACCCATCAACTTCGTGATCGGTATGACCGGGATCGAGAGCCTGACCGCCAAGATGGTGGCCCGAGTTCGTGACGGCCGGACCAGGAACCGAGACGTCTACGACACGATGTTCAAGGGCATCGACGCCGTCACCGGCCAGGCGATCGACGCGATCAAAAGAAACGATCTCGAACGACTCGGCGAGCTGATGAACGTGTGTCAGGGCCTGCTCAACGGTCTTCAGGTATCGAGTTGGGAGCTCGAGGAGTTGATCCAGATCGCGCGCGAGAACGGCGCCCTCGGGGCCAAGCTGACCGGTGGTGGCGGCGGTGGATCGATGATCGCGCTCTGCCCCGACAACGCCGAAAAGGTGATGCGGGCGATGCACGACGCCGGCTACCAGGCGATGGAAGTCCGGATTGGCTGAGAGTCTTCCGAACCCGACCAACGAGGTCGTCTCCAGCGAGGATGAAATGCTGATCCTGGTCGACGAGTCCGACCGGGTCGTCGGCCACCTCTCCAAAGGCGCCTGCCACGACGGAGAAGGCATACTCCACAGGGCTTTTTCACTTTTTGTCTTCAACCGCGACGGAGAGGTGCTGCTCCAGCAACGGAGCTCGGGGAAACGCTTGTGGCCGCTCTATTGGTCGAACACCTGTTGCAGTCATCCCCGACAGGACGAATCGATGGACGAGGCCGTTGGGCGGAGACTCCAGCAGGAGCTCGGACTGAAGAGCAATCTGAAGTTCCTCTACAAGTTCCAGTACCAGGCCTCGTACGAGGCTGTCGGATCGGAGAACGAGATCTGCTGGGTCTATGTCGGCATCAGCGATGACGCAGTCCAGCCGAATGCCAACGAAATTGAAGACCACCGCTGGGTCACACCGGCGAGGCTGGATGATGAAATGGTCGCCACGCCGGAAATCTTCACGCCCTGGTTTCAGATGGAGTGGCAGCGCGTGCGCGAGGCAGATCTCTCTTCTCTCGAGCTATGACATTGCCCGAGCCAGCCGTCGGCAACCCTCTTCGATAGCCTCATCATTGGCAAAGGTGAAGCAGAGGCGGGCGAAGCTATCTCCGGTCAGCACATCGCCCACCTGCTCGTCGGCGTCGGGGTAGAAGGCCCCGCCGGGAACGAAAGCGACCTTCTTTTCCACCGCTCGCTCGAAGACTGAGCGGCTCGAACCCCGGGCCAGTTCCAGCCAGAAGAAGAACCCCCCCTGCGGCACGTGCCACGAGGCCGCTTCGGCTGGCAGGTGGCGTTCGAGCGCGGTCTGCATCGCCGTGCTTTTGCGGGCGTACGTGGCGATGATGTGCTGCAGATGCTCCTCGAGGTAACCGCGGGCGCAGTACTCTGCCACCAGGGCCTGGGTGACGGTCGAGGTGCAGAGGTCCTCGCCCTGTCGCATCAGCACCATGGCCCGGATGAGCTCGGGCGCCGCGACGGTCCATGCGACGCGAACGCCCGGCGCCAGCACCTTCGAGAATGACGAGGCGTAGATGACCTGTGGTGCATCGCCGACCAGGGACTTGAGGGTTGGCAACGGCTCACCGGCATAGCGGAGCCGGCCGTAGGGATCGTCCTCGAAGATCGGGATCGAAACTTCTGCGGCGAGCTCGACGAGACTCTTTCTTCGCTCGAGGCTCATGCAGGCGCCCGAGGGGTTCGAGAAGTCGGGCACGGTGTAGATCAGCTTGGGGCGTGAACCGGTTTCGGCAACGACCTTTTCAATGACCGTCGGTAGGACATCCACAACCATCCCGTCGCTGTCAGTGGGCACGGTGGTAAATCGTGCGCCGGCGTTGCGCAGGCAGTGGAGGGTGCCCGGGTAGGTCGGCGCTTCAACCACAACCACATCGCCGGTATCGAGGAGAGCACGGGCGATGAGGTCCACCGCCTGCTGCGAGCCCGAGGTGACAAGCAGCTCCTCGGCCTGCGGACGATAGCCGAGACGGCCGGCCATCATATCGATAATGGCATCACGCAACGGTGGGTAGCCCTCGGAAGCTCCGTACTGGAGGACCGTCCGGCCGTCGCGCTCGAGCACGTTGGCGCAGGACGCAAAGCCCTCGACCGGAAACGTGTCCGGGTCAGGGAGGCCACCGGCGAAGGAAATCATCCCCGGTTGCTGGATGACTCTGAAAAGCTCGCGGATCGGCGACGGTTGCATCTTTTCGGCGAGTGCCGAGAATCGAAACAGTGAGTTCATTTGATCTTCCATATCGGCGGGATTGTACTCCCATCCCACCCACCCGCCCAGGGCTTGAGGCTTGAGTCCTGGGGCTTGAAGTCCTGAGGATGAGCGTCGACGGTTCTTAACTCCAAGCCCCAAGCCTCAGGTCCCAAGCCTTGCCCGCTCACTCCTCGGTCAGGAACTTCCGATAGTCGTCTGCCAGGTCAGCGGCGACCGCTTCGATGATCCGCTTCCCTGCTTCGACCGACGCCAGTTCAGGGTGCGAGCCCATCCGACCTTCCGGGTATCGACGGCGGAAGTCGGCAGGGCCGAAGACGTGGGACGAGGCCGCGACTTCGGGGTCGAGGTCGGCGGATTTGAGGTGATCGGGATAGGCGGCGGAGGCGATCGATACTTCGGAGGCAGACGCGTGGTCCCCGTCCTTGTCGCCGAAGAGCTCCTCACTCAACTCCCGCGCCGACGGAGTCGCCCACCATTCTCCGTTTATACAGCGCATATCATCCCCGTTTTCAAGGAGTTGGGGCGCTTCGGCGTAGGCCTCGAAAAAGGCCGCGTTGATCGATGCCGTGTTGCCTCCGTGGCCGTTGACGAAGAAGAAACGCTGGAAGCCGTGGCGCGCCAGGGACAGGATCACGTCACGCACCACCGCAACCAGGGTTGTCGGCCGTAAAGTCACAGAACCCGGGAAACGCATGTGGTGCTCGGACATGCCGACAGTCAGGGTCGGTCCGACGATCGCGTCCGCCAGCCCGCCGGTTTTCCAGGCGAGAGTCTCAGCGCAGATGGAGTCTGTACCGATGAGCCCGGTCGGGCCGTGCTGCTCGGTCGAACCGATCGGCACGATGACGCCGTTCGAACGCTCCAGGTATGCTTCAACCTCCGGCCAGGACATGAGTTGTAGACGCATTGTGTCTTCCTCCGCGGGCAGTGTAACTGTATCCCGTACCCGAGGGGATGGGGGGATGAGGGAATGAGGGTATGAAGTCCGTGGGGGTGGGTGGACAGGCCCCCAACCCCTCACTCCCTCATGTCCTGTAGCCCTCGGCGGAGTGTAAAGTGGAAGGATGGCAACGTGGGCCATAGGTGACGTACACGGCTGCTGGTTGACGCTCGAGCGATTGCTCGAGAGCATTTGCTGGGACTCGGACCGGGACTCTCTCTGGTTCGTCGGCGATCTCGTCAATCGCGGACCATCCTCCCTCGAAGTCTTGCGGTGGGCGTATGAGAACAGCGACCGGCTGGCCGTTGTGTTGGGCAATCATGATCTCCATCTCCTCGCCCGCGATGTCGGTGTGGCGAAAGCAAGGAAAGAGGACACGCTCGATGCGATCCTCGAAGCTCCGGACCGTGAGCAGCTGTTGTCGTGGCTGAGGTCGCGGCCGCTCATGCACCGCTTTGGACCGTACGTGATGGTGCACGCAGGTCTGGCACCTGATTGGAATATTTCACTGACCACGGCTCTGGCGGACGCAGTGGCAGCTGGCATTGAGGGTTCCGCGGGCGATGAGATGATCCGGACGCTTTACACCAACCGCAAGGCCGCCTGGACGCCTGAACTACGCGGCGAAGAGCAACTGTACGCCGCCACCGCCATTTTCACCAGGATGCGGATGGTCGATTCTAATGGCCGGGCTCAACTCGATTTTGCCGGGCCACCGGGCGTGGCACCCGATGGGTGGAAGCCCTGGTACACGAAATCGGCGGTTCGCAGCCAGGGCTACCGGCTTCTCTTCGGCCACTGGGCGCAGTTCGGTTTTTATCGCGCTCACGATGCGGTGTGCCTCGATTCGGGCTGTGTCTACGGTGGGAGGTTGACGGCCCTCTGCCTCAATGACGGGCAGGTCGTTCAGGAGCCGGCGCTCGACATCGCCGTGAAACCAGAGTAGTGGTGGAGCGATGAAAACACTGCTTGTGATGCGACACGCCAAGTCTGATTGGGGAGTGGCTTCCGGCGGCGATCACGACCGGGTCCTGGCCCGTCGCGGGATCAAGGCGGCTCGGAAGGTTGGGCGGTTCCTGACCGATTCGGGCACAATCCCGGATCTCGTCCTCAGCTCGACGGCGGTCCGTGCCCTTATCACCGCCGAGTTGGCGGCGAAAGCCGGCGAGTGGAGTTGCGATATCGTCACCAGCGAAGACCTGTATGCGAGCGATCCGGAACGCGTGCTCGATGTGATCCGAGAGACCGGGAACGGGGTCCAAAGACTGTTGATTGCCGGCCACGAACCCACCTGGTCGACGTTGGTTAACTGGCTGATCGGCGGAGGCAGGGTGCGCATGCCGACCGCCGCGGTAGCGTGCCTCGATCTGCCCCACGGAGACTGGATCGACCTCGCTCCCGCGACCTGTGAGCTGAGGTGGCTCATCACGCCCAAGATGTTGAAGGGGAAGTAACGCCCGCCCACCCACCCGATTCTAGATACTAGATACTGGATACTAGATCCGCCCGCCCGCCGGCGTTGACATTCCGTTTGGGGAATTCACGATTTTGGTGCATCCAGCATCCAGCATCCAGCATCCAGCATCCAGCATCCAGCATCCAGTATCCG